>Ga0315904_10002215_pt1 | contig 30269 bp, 30 predicted proteins | sample LakEriMetagenome_6_FD_203529 | JGI IMG/M metagenome (GOLD analysis project Ga0315904, IMG submission 203529) | Freshwater fungal communities from buoy surface, Lake Erie, Ohio, United States - Buoy 12 MA120 | ecosystem: Environmental > Aquatic > Freshwater > Lake | place: USA: Lake Erie, Ohio...
GGCGCTCTTCGTGTTAATTCTTGGCTACGCTTGCCTGATGTCAACGTGGCTGTTGGCGGTTCTAAGGTATCCAGCCACATGGATGGTTGGGCTATTGACTGCTCTTCTTCTGCTCACACTCCTTACGAAGTATGTCAGCTTGTTATAAAAGCGGGCATCAAGTTTGACCAGATGATTCACGAATACGGTCGGTGGATGCACATATCCTTTGCGCCTGAGATGCGTCAGCAAGAGTTGACAATTTACAAGCCAGAGGGAAAATACAAACTTGGCATCCTGACAGAAGCCCAATACCACGCAAAATAATATGACCGAATTTCGTATCGTTGAAGATTTTTTACCGCTACAGTACTTCCTCCCTCTAAAGGAATACATGGAAGGTAATAGTGTTCCTTGGTACTTTAGGCCCCGTGTTGCTGATGTAGGTGACAATAGTGATTCTTACTTCACACATACGTTTTATAAAGATAGCGCGCCTAACAGTTCTGACTTCCCAATACTAGAACCTATTTTGGAGCGTATTGACTACAAAGCTTTGATTAGAGCGCGGGCAAATTTGTATGTTGCTAAAAAAGAATTTATAGAGCATGGTCGTCACACAGATTTTCCGTATGAGCATCAGGTGATGATTTTGTACATCAACACAAATAACGGATTTACTCGGCTTGAAGATGGGACTAAGATAGATTCCATAGCTAATAGAGCCGTGTTTTTTGATGCTTCAAAGCCGCACAACAGTACAAACTGTACTGATGAGCCGTGCCGTATAAATATAAACATAAGTTATTTTTAATATGCCATTACAAAAACTACAGTTCAGACCGGGCGTTAACCGCGAAGGCACTACTCTCTCCAACGAGGGTGGCTACTTTGACGGCGACAAGATTCGTTTTCGTTCTGGCTACCCTGAGAAGATTGGTGGCTGGCAGGCCGATAGCGGGGCTTACTTCCCCACGGTTCCTACAAGTACGTTTTCATCAAGTGGCACGTCAACAGCCGCTACACCTACTAGCGCATCGTTTTGGGGTATTGTTAAGGGGCTGTGGAACTGGATTAACTTAACAGGCTACAACTTACTTGGCGTTGGTACTGACTTAAAGTACTACATACAGAACTCTTCGGGTGGTGCGTATAACGACGTTACCCCTATGCGTGTTACCACTTCTGCTGGCGCAGTCACTTTTGCTGCAACATCTGGCTCTACCACTCTTATAGTTACTAATGCTTCACACGGAGCGCAGGTAGGAGATTTTGTTTGTTTTACTGGCGCTGTAACTCTTGGTGGTGTAATTACTGCGGCTGTGCTAAATATAGAGTATCAGGTTCAAACCGTTACAAGTAACAACACGTACACCATAACTTCTTCTGTTGCTGCTAACGGTAGTGATGTAGGTAATGGTGGCGGTTCTGTTATAGGTAACTATCAACTAACAACTGGTTTTACAACATTTACGCTTGGTACAGGTTGGGGCGCTGGTGGCTGGGGTGGCTCGGTTGGACCTAGTGCTACGACTGCGTTGACTGCAAGTATTAATAGTAGTTCTACTGCGGCTGTTGCTGTAACTTCTACAACAGGTTTTGCGGCAAGTGGATTAATCTACATTGGCTCTGAGGGTATCTCTTACCCATCAACAACGGGAACTACATTTGCCTCGCCTGTAATCCGTGGGTTTAACACTACAGCGGCAGCACACACTAACGGGGATGCTGTCTTTCAATACCCATCAACTGCAACGGGCTGGGGTTCTCCTTCTACAACTGGTATTGGCATTCAACTGCGCTTGTGGAGTCAGTCTAACTACGGTGAAGATTTAGTGCTTAACCCACGCGGTGCGGCTATGTATTACTGGGCTAATAACGCAAGCCCTAATGTTTATGACAGAGCGCAGATTATTAAAGCATCGACTAACGTAGTTACTAAAGCGGGCACATTTACACCTGATACAACTTGCCCATCCGTTGCTAACTTTGTGTTGGTGTCTGATGCTTCGCGCTTTACTTTTGCTTTTGGCACAAACGATCCAACGGGTGTGTACGCCACGGTAGCCCAAGACCCAATGCAGGTTCGCTGGTCAGACCAAAACACTGTGGCTGTATGGACGCCTGCTATTACTAACCAAGCGGGCGGTATTCGTCTAAGCCACGGTTCTCAAATTATTACTGCCATTCAGACTAGGCAAGAGATTTTGGTGCTCACCGACTCAGCCATCTATTCGTTCCAGTATCTTGGTGCGCCGTATGTGTGGGGTAGCCAACTCTTAGCTGACAACATTTCTATCATCGGCCCCAACGCAATGATTGTTGTGAATAACGTCACCTACTGGATGGGAACGGACAAGTTCTATATGTACTCTGGTCGGGTAGAAACGCTGCCTTGCGCCTTGCGTCAGTACATCTATAACAACATTAACCTGACAGAAGCGTTTCAGTTTTTTGCTGGCACAAACGAGGGCTACAACGAGATATGGTGGTTCTACACATCTATTACTGGGACTACATCTGCGGGTGAAAACGGGACGGGCACACCGAGTTCGCCTAACCGTTTAATTGACCGCTACGTAATTTACAACCACCTTGAGCGCACTTGGTACTACGGTACTTGGAACGGCACAACTGTTCGCCCGCGCACGGCTTGGTTGGATAGCCCATTAAGAGCAGAACCTATAGCAGGTATTGGGTATAACTCTGGCGGGGTGTACACCAACGGTGCAGTTGTATACCATGAGACTACCGTAGACAACAACGAGACTAGCACGCCTACTGCTATTGATGCTTATGTTCAATCTTCGGACTTTGATATTGGTGACGGTCATAACTTTGGTTTTGTTTGGAGACTTATTCCCGACATCACTTTTGATGGCTCCAGCGCAGTAGTGCCCTCTGTTAACTTTACGGTAAGACCGCGTGCTTTCCCCGGCTCAAACTATGGCAACTCAAACAGTCCAGACGTAGATAGTACTCAGTCCTATGCCAGCACAACAACCTACAACGTACAGCAATTTACTCAACAAGTCTATGTGCGGATACGGGGTAGACAGATGGCGTTTAAGATTTCTTCATCAGACCTTGGTACGCAGTGGCAGTTAGGCGTTCCGCGTATTGACGTCAGACCTGACGGTAGGAGATAAGCATGGCAGCAAAAGGTGTAATAGCCCCAAGATTACCAGCCGCGCCAGTTGAGTATGACCGCCTCTATATAGATACGATGCTAGGTATCTTGCGTCAGTACTTTGACCAACTAGACAACGCAGGCCCTATATTGGTATCAACGCAGAGAAAGCCTGCACAGGGTTCTATTCCAGCAGAGGTAATCTCAGCTTTAAGTTGTGCTCAACCAAATCCAACCTCGCCTGCCGTATACGTTATTAGTCTTCCAACACAGGCTGATTTTGCTCTTCTGCGCTCTGGCGATATTTACTACGATACGTCTGGCGGGTCTGCAACAAGTTACCCATTAAGGATTAAGGCGTGATAAACTTGATTAACCCCCCATATACGAGGCAAAAATGAGCCTACACAACGCCGCTAAACATATAGCCGCCCACGGTCGTGGCGAAGATACAGTACTCGTCCACATGACCCCCAACGAGGTTTCTGGTCTGCAAGCCGTAGCCAAAGCGCACGGTGGCTCGTTGACGATTAACCCACATACAGGGTTGGCTGAAGCAGGCTTCTTGAGAGGCATCTTGCCAACTTTGCTTGGTGCAGGTTTGGTTGCAGCTACAGGCGGAACAGCCCTAGCCCTCTCCCCTGCAATGGCAGGGGGTATAGTTGGTTTAGGGTATACAGCCGCTAGTGGTGGTGATTTGAAGAAAGGCTTGATGGCTGGCCTTGGCGCATATGGCGGCGCTAGTATGTATGGCGCTATGAATCCTGCGGCTACGGCAACTGCTGGTGCAACACCTGTGCCTACAGCCACTACCGCGGTACCTGTAAATACTCCACCACCCATAACAAATTCTTCTATCCCCGGAATAACTAACACTGTTCCAGACGTAACGCAGTCGGTTATTACGCCGCAACCTGCGCCAATGAACCTTAACTCTTTATCATCTAGCCCCATAACGCAAGGGCCAACAACTGCCCCAATTGGTAGCGACCTTACTCCATATGGCTCAAGCCAAGTAGGACTACCAAGAGCCACTAACCTTGCAACCACGGCAACAACACCTGCCTATACCCCCGCCGCTCAGTCGTTTGAAAGTTATGTTAAAGCTAACCCATACACTACTGCCGGAACTGCCGCAAGCATATATTCTGGTTCTAAGGAAGAACCCAAGGCTCCAGACCCTGCCGACCCCGGCATGATTCGCCCATACACATATGAGCGCAATAAAAATGTTGACGCGTTCCAAGATGCACCTACTAGCGGTTATGCACCGTTGAGTTCTAAAGAACGTAGATACTTCACTGATGACAAGTACACGGCTCTGACCCCATACAAAGCACCGGGTCCTGAGTACAAAGCGGCTGGTGGTCCCGTAGAAGAAATGTCTAACAACGCGGCTATGGGTGCAAACACTATGTACCCAATGGCTAATACGGCAACGTCATCTTTTGCTACACCTTATCAGGCTCCTCAGTCTACAAACATGTTGGCTAACATGGTGGCTCCCTCTGGTGGCGGCGCAGTGGGTGCTATGTCTGGCGAACCTAGTATGCAAGGTACCCGCATGGCGGGTGGTGGCGAAGTCCAACGTTTTGGCTTGGGTGGTATGAGTATTGACCCACAGAACGCGTCGGAAGGTGGTATTTTTGCACTGTTACGGCAGGCGATGGGGGCGGCAAGGCAGAAACAATCTGACCCACGCCAATACACCTACGACCCACAATCTCAACAATATAGCGAAATACAGCAGGGTACCGCCGTTCCCGCGTTGGCTATGGGCGGTTCGTTGGGTGGCTACTCAGATGGTGGGCGTATGCTCAAGGGGCCGGGTGACGGCATGTCTGACAACATTCCAGCAGTCATTGGTAAAAAACAACCTGCACGATTGGCAGATGGTGAGTTCGTAGTTCCAGCAGATGTGGTGTCACATCTGGGTAATGGCTCTACTGACGCGGGTGCCAAGCAGTTGTACGCCATGATGGACAAGATTCGTGCCGCACGTACGGGCACAAAGAAACAGGGAAAGCAAATCAATCCCCGTAAATACATGCCAGCATGACGTACGCTTTCACCGTAGAACGCTTCTCTGACACATACAGTGAACTCGAATCGCTGTACAGGCAACACTACGGGGAAATGGTCGACAGGCTGGCTGGGCAGGGGATTACTTACTCACCCTATAACCCACGACTTGATGAATACGTCAAGGCAGGTGATGGTGGTTGGTTGCTGACATTTGTTTTGCGTTGTGAGGGGGTTGCTTGTGGGTATGCCAATGTGTATATCACCAACGACATGCACAACGGGGATTTGATTTCGCAGGAGGACACGCTTTTTGTACTAAAAGAACACCGCAACGGGGTCGGCAAAAAGCTTGTTCAGTTTGTACTCCAAGAGCTAAAATCTCGTGGCGTAAAACGTTTGATAGTGTCGGCAATGACCGACTTGCGCGTTGCAAAACTTTGGGGCCGAATGGGTTTCAAAGAGGCTGCTACGCAAATGATTTACGAATTTTAAGGAACCGCTATGTGCAGTCCAACACAACCTACGCAACCTACTAACACGACGCAGACAACTACGACTATTCCCGAATACGCCAAGCCGTATGTCGAGAAGATGCTGGGTCAGACAGAAGCGTTATCTAAGACCCCATACCAAACGTATGACCGTGAACGCATTGCAGGGTTTTCCCCAATGCAACAACAGGCTATGCAAAATGCGCAGAACATGAACCCTGCACAACAGTTATCTCAAGGTAGCGGGTTGGCGTATGGCGCGGGGCTAGGCGGTCTGGGCATGGCGATGGGCGCGTCAAACCCACAGAACTTCCAACAAAATGTTGGCGGGTACATGAACCCATACTTGCAGATGTCTTTGGCACCACAGTTAGCAGAAGCAAACCGCCAGTACGACATTGGCGCTACCAAACAACAAAGCGCGGCTACTCAGGCAGGTGCATTTGGTGGCTCACGCGAAGCGATTATGGCGGCTGAAAACGAGCGCAACCGTAACATGGGTTTAAACAGCATCATTGGTCAGGGCTACAACACTGCGTTTAACAACGCACAGAACCAATACAACCAATCACAGCAACAAGCCTTACAAGGGTTAGGTGTCGGCTTGCAAGGTGCGAGTGCTTTGGGTCAGTTAGGTCAGACTCAGTACGGGCAGGAGATGGGTATTAACCAACTGCAAAACCAGTACGGTGGTCAACAACAAGCCCTAAACCAAAACATCTTGGGTCAGCAGTACCAAGACTTCCAAAACCAAGTCAACTACCCGTACAAGCAGTTGGGCTTCATGTCTGACATGCTTCGGGGTTTACCCTTATCTCAAGGTGCGTCTACGATGTACCAAGCGCAACCCTCTATGGCGTCACAGGCTGTTGGCCTTGGCTTGCTAGGTAAAGGTGTGGGTGCGTTTGCCGAGGGTGGCGAAGTTGAACAAGAAGATTACGCTGGCTTGCCAGCAGGTGCGTTAAACCGCGTCATGGGAGGAATGGCATGATTAGTCAATCACTAGCCCATTTAGGTATTGCCGAGTTGCAGAAGGCGGTGCTGGGTATGAACCCTGCCATCAAGCCGTACGCCGCGCTTGCCGCTTTGCAAGAGAAGGTTAAGTCTGAACAGATGCGACAAGGTCAAGCGATGCAGAACCCTGCACAGCCACCTGTGGCGCAACAGATGATGGCGCAAGCCCAGCAGTTAAGCCCTGCCCAAGTCAATAACCCATACATGGCATCTGGTCTGGGTGCCGTACCTGTGCAGTCTCCTGTACAAGCACCCACCGCTAACATGGCGTCGGGTGGCATCATCGCGTTTGATGAAGGTGGCGAAGTTCCACGCTTCCAAGTTGGTGGTGCTATGGAAGAAAGATTAAGAGAAAGAGAAAGAGAAAGGATTGCAAGAGAACAACTTAGAGAACAACTTTATAGCTTACCCTCTGGGGGAAAACCCGGCGGGTTTTATGCTATGAATGTACCTACTCCAACATCTACAATAAAACAAGAAGAAGCACCGCCTCAGTATTTATCATCGGGTAAAGTCAACCCTGCCTATACAGCATTTGCACAAAGAGAGGCGGTACGTGACCGTGGTGTTGACTCGCAATCGTATAACCCCGCGATGTTTTCCAACGTAAATGCCCCTGTTGCACCTGCGCCAGAAATTACTTCACAAGTTGCCCCAGAAGCGCCTAAAGATAAAAAAGAAACTGCTCCCGCTAAAAAACCCGCCACAGGTAAAAAAACTAAAGAAGACCCCGTGGGTATTGCACAAGCCGTCACGGACGCAGACCGTTATAAGGTAGACACACAGTACAAAACTCTAGACGATTTTATGACGGCACGCAAAGCCGCTGAAGCAAGCGCAGGTACGTTACCAGACGACGAATTTACCAAACTTCAACGGGAAAACCTTACTAAACGTGAAGCACGCTTGGCTAAGACAGAAAAGAGTGGCGACCAACTAGCTTATCTACAAGCGGCAGGGTATTTCTTCGGTCCGGGCAACCTGTTGCAAAACGCACAGCGTGGACTACCTGCCTTTGCCGAAGCTAAGATAAAAGCCAACGCCACATTAGACGCCGCACAAGAAAAAGTTATGGATGCGCAAGATGCCTACGCACGCTATAACCAAGCACGTCAAGACGGTAACAAGAAAGATGCACGCGACGCGTTTGGGCAGTACAAAACGTATAGCAACGACGCTGAGAGATTAAGACTTACAGGCATACAACTAGCCGACACTGCTAAGTATCAACAGGCGCAGGCGTTAACAGGGGGGCGTATGGCTGATGCCGCTATGCTTGCCGCAAAGAATCGTGGAATTATGGGGGGTCAATACGCAGATAGACAGCGATTAGCCGAATTAAAAACCACACAAGATGGGCTTAATAAGCGATTAACGGAGTTAGGTCCAATGGCAATGCTTCCAGAAAATAAAGCTGAAGTTGCAAGACTTAAAAGAGAATTAAACATAGTTACCAACGAAATAGCTGGAATGGCAGGTATAGACTTTACAATGCCACCACCCCCCGCCCCCGGTGCTGGAAATCCAAACTTACCGCCTTTAAGTTCTGTAGCAAATCAGTTCTATACCTCAAAATGATATGGCAACATTCAACGCTGAAGCAGCACTAAAAGCCGGATACACAGAACTACAAATTGCAGAGTTCTTAGGGCAACAAAATAAATTTAATACTGCGGCGGCGTTGCAAGCGGGGTATGCCCCCGCTGACATCATTAAGCAATTAAGTGGGCCACCACCTACTACCTTTGGTGGGCAAACAAAAGAATTTTTCAAAGGTATCCCCTATGGGGCAGTTAATCTTCTTGAAAGTGCGGCTACTGGTGCGTCCGCATTGTTACCAGAGGATATGGAGAAGTCTGCACGCAAGACCATCTCTGAAACTGCCGCCGCCGCTAAGAAACCGTTTGAAGCCGCTAGAGGTTACGAAGAAACAATCCCCCGTAAATTAGGTGAATCGGGCGGCTCTACTTTGCCTTTCTTTGCGCTTGGCCCCGCAGGGTTGGCGGGACGTATTGGTGCTACAGGTTTGGGTGTAGGTGCTGGCGCAGGCGAAGCCCGTACCCGTGCGGAGCAAGAAGGCGCGACAGGTGGACAGCGTGCGGGGGCTACTGCTCTTGGTGCTGTAGTAGGTGTAACAGAAATGTTACCTGTGTTCCGCTTTATAGATAACTTAGCCAGCCCAATTAAAAAAGGCATCATGGGTACGCTTACCCGCGCCGCCGCTACAGGCGGTGCAGAAGGTTTGCAAGAAGCCGCCGCACAAATAGCGCAAAATTTAATTGCCAAAGGCGTTTACAAACCTGACCAAGCCATCATTGAGCAAGTAGGTGAATCTGCCGCCTACGGCACAGCAACGGGTGCCTTGATTCAAGTTCTTACAGATATGGCATTGGGTCGCCGTGCTGGACAAGGAAGTTCTACACCCGCTGGTCAGGCTACAACAACCGAAGCAGAACAACAAGCCAAACGACTTCAAGTAGCGCAAGAGCAGATGGGCGTTAAGCAAGGGCGCGAAGCCCGTGCTGGTGAGAAGTTACTTAATGCTGAAGAGCGAAAAGCCGCTAAAGTAGAAGCCCTTGCACAAAAAGACCGCCTTGCTGAGATGGACCGCCTCAATGCAGAGGCACGCACGCAACGCGAAGCCGACTTAAAGGCGGCGTTCCCAACCGACTATGCAGATGTGATGCAACGTACAGACAACTACGTTGAACTGAGCAAAGAGTTAGATGCAATTAGTGGTTCGCAAACCAAAGAAGCCAAAGCACGCCGTGGGCAAATCCAAGCACGGATGCAACAGATTGTTGAAGAAGATACCCGTGTACCCCGCGAGTTAAAGCGCATCCAAGACGACCAAGAACGCTTGGCTAAACAAGCTGGCTTTCCAGCAAAGAAGTCTGCCGCCGCATTTGAAGCCGCACCCCCACAGATGGAGATGCGCGAAGCGATGCTTGAGCCGGGGCAAGAGTTGCCACCACAGCGTGACTTGCAAGGAAACATCATTACACCAGAGGCACCCGTAGCGGAGCCTACTAAGCGTTTCCCCACATTTAAGACCGCAGAAGATGCGGCACGGGGCATGCAACGTGGTGAGGCGGCACTAGCCAAAGAAGCCACAGCCCTACGCAAAGAACAAGAAGCCGCTGGGCAGATGACGCTTGCGCCACGCGTTGAGCCAAAAGTAACCGAGCAGCCAGTTACCGAGCCTACGCTGGTGCAGAAGCCAGAACCCCTCACGCCTACAACTGTGCCAACCACCGTCACACCTGATGTGCTGGGTGCTTTGGGTATTGGTCGCACGGCAATCATCCGTAAGCCTGACCACGGCATCATGGGTAAAGATATTGCTGACCCTGCACAAGCCGCTGAAGTTAAGTCAATCCTCGAAGCCTACCGCCAAGGTCGTAGCGCACCCATACAAGAAAAGATAGATGCATACCTTGCACGACCAGAATTCGAAGCAGTAAAAGGAGAGACAAATGCTAGACAAACTCAGCCACCCACAGATAGAAACGGCGTTCAAGTACCTGACCAAACCGGTGAAGGAAAGCCCGCCAGACGAACTCTCACAGCTAAACGAAATGGAATGGTTCCTCTTAAGCCGGATGCTAGACAGCCTGTTGTCAGAGAAGCTGAACAGTCCGCTCCAGTAGAAGAAACTAAAACCAAACATAAAACAACCTACGAAGGTAAACCCGCAACGGTAACTATCGTTCGCGATGCCTTGGGGAAAGTTGTTGATACAACAGTCAAAGTAGATGACGAAAAATTTGCTGCGGTAAACCTTGGGGCGCAGGGTGTAGTTACTGACGAACAACTGCTCCAAAACCTGACTGACATAGGAACAATAGGGCAAGAAGAAACCGCTAAACCCCCAGAGGAGCCACCAGCACCCCCTGCCGAACCTAAGAAGCAGATGGGTATGTTTGACCAGTTGGTACAGCCAGACGTTGCTGAAAAAGGTAAAGGCAAGAAAGCCGCGCCTGTTGAAGAGGAAGAAGCCCCTGCCGTAGAAGAAGTTAAGTTTGACCCGTGGGACAAAAAGAACTACCAAGGTCTGGCACAAGAAATTGAAAAAGGCACTACACGTAGCCCGCAAGAAGCCGCGCAAGATTTGGTAGATGCAAAGGCGGCAGACCGCGAAAGCAAGAAGTCCATCAAGGTTAAGTCTAAGCCTATACAAGAAGCTGTAGAAGAAGAGTCAACAGCAGAGAAAGATGTACGTGCAGAGGCTACTGTTGCCGCTGTTAAGACCCTGACGGGTGCTGACAAGATGGTGCTGGCAAAGCACTACAAGCAACCCAAGTTCAATAAGGTTGCTGAGACATCGTTTGTTGACGACACCATCAAGGCTATTACTGACGGTATTGATTCCGTCTCTAAGGCAATCCACAAGTACGTTCGCAAGGCCATGTCTGGCATGCTGTCTGTGGCTTTGGTTATCAACCCAGCGTTTATGAGTTTGCCAGAAGCGGCGATTATCTCTAGCCCTGCTACCTACACAGTAGAGCAAGCGGTCAAAGCCACCATACCCGCAGAAGCCGCGAAGCTGATGTCGCCTGCCGCCAAGACTGCATACGAAACAATACTGCCTGCTATCAAAGCAGACTTACAAACACGCGACAAACTATTCTTAATACACGACAAACCCTCGGCACGGACATTCTTGTTCACCCCTGATGGGCAGTTGTTGATGCAGTCCAAGACCTTGCAAGGGATTGGCGTGGGGGACTTGTATAAAGGCAATAACGATATTGTTGCAAACCGCGTCACACCTGCTGGCCTGTTTACTATTGAGCAACGCGTTGGTGGTAAGACTGCTGGTGAGTACGACTTTGGCAAGGTGTTTGGTATCAATGACACCGAAGCGTTTATCACCATCATGCACTCGGTCTGGACAAAAGAAGCCGATGCACCGCAACGACTGAAAGCGCTTAACAACGACTCAGCGGCGGACTCTCGCTATTCGTTTGGCTGTATCAATGTGCCCACTGCTACGTTCAAGCAGATGCTTGAGAAGCACGAAAACCAAATGAACGGCGCAAAGATGTTCATCGTGCCTGACAACCAAGCACGGGTAAAAGACTTTATTAGTGGTGACATAGCCAAGAACACAGTACGCGAAGACAAACTCTTACGCCAATCAGTTGAGCCTGTAACTGAGAAAGTTACTAAGACTACATCAGGCGCTGGCAATGTACAGGCTGGAGTTGACCGCACACTGTATGGCAAGCCAGAAGAAAGATTCTCTAGGCAAGAAGTCGTGCAAGGTCAAACCGTACAAGAGTTGACTGACGAAATTACAAAAGGTAAGGGTATCCTTGCAAATGCTTTGCGCCGTATGGTGCAGTCTGGCAAAGTCAAACTTGAAGAAAAACATCCTAATGGAGAAAAGATTGGTGGCTATTTTGATGGCAAGACAATCACGCTATACGCTGACGGCATCCCATCGGGTGACGCAATGGCGGTTGCTCTACATGAAGTAGGCGCTCACTTAGGACTGAAGAATTTACTGGGTGTACAGCAATACAACAACGTCATTAAGCGCATCCAAGCGATGGCTAAAAGCAAAGAAGCTAGCCCAGCCCGCGCACTTGCACAGCGTGCGTTGTCACGCATCCAGCAAGAAGATATTGTGCGTGGTGATGAAGTTATTGGTGATGAGTCAGTTGCGTACTTCATCGAAGAACTTGCCAAAGCGCAAGCGAAAGGTGAACTACAAACTCTTGGTCCAGCCCGCGCTTTGTGGAATCAAATCAAAGCCGCTATCCAAGCAACTATCAATCGTGTGTTTGGCACCAACCTTGGCGTGGATGCGTTCACACCAGAACAGATTGGCTTACTGGCAAACGCCGCGTTTACAAGAGAATCGTTTACTGGAGTCAAAGAAGGTACGGCTGACCTTGCGTCCCGCACAAATACCTTTACAGATGCATTCCGCAAATGGTTTGGTGATAGCAAAGTTGTAGACGAAGAAGGTAACCCTATTAGGGTTTACCACGGCACTACCCAAGATGTATCAAAATTCAAAATGTCTCCAGATGGGGCGTTGGGCGCAGGCATTTACCTTACCCCCAACCCAGAGTTTGCTGGCACATATGCAGATACTTCAAACCTAGCGCGTAGTGACGCCGCCCTAGATGAGCAAGGCGGGCAGAACGTAATGCCGCTATATGCCTCTATAAAGAAACCGCTGGTACTTAGTGCCAAAGGTGACCCGATGGTTGACGCGCTAACCCAACTTGGGTTGACCCGCGAAAAAGCGGAAGCAATGGTTGAGAAAGCCTACGAAGAAAAAGGGTACATCGGCAAACAAGTGATGACCAGAGCGCAGGCCCAAGGCTATGACGGGCTGATGCAGTACCGCGATGGCAAACTGACAGAAGTAGTTGCGTTCTCAGCCAACCAAATTAAGTCTGCTACAGGTAACACAGGTGCGTTTGATATAAACAACCCTGACATACGTTTCTCTAGGGCGGAAGGGTATACCCCACAAGACTATGCCGAAGTAAATCGTATTGCGAATAGTTATGGCCCTGCCGCCGCCCCTGCGGTGGGTGGTTTGCTAAACGACAGTTTAAAGGGGATGAATCGCGCCGCAGAAAATTCTGGACTACTTACCGCTTTCCGTCACAATCTTGTAGACAAACTAGCATCGGTGGAAGCTAAATTAACAAACAAGTTTTCTATGGGTGTGCGGGATTTCTTTGGTAATTTAAATCCCCTAGTTCTAGCGCGTCAGGCTGAAGACCACGGCAAAGTGTTTATGAGTTTTGTGTCCGACGGTGGGATTAAGATTAACAAAGAAGGTTTGGTAGAAACTTTTAAACAGCAAGCCTCAGTTGCACAAGCATTAAAAAATATACAAACATTTGGTCAAAACGCTGGTATTAGTTATGACGAAGCCAAAACATATATATCTAGCGTGCTAGAAGGTCACCGCGCTTACGACATCCAAGAAAACCATAACAAGCCATTAGAAGTATCTGCCGTTTTGTTAGAACAGCAAGGTAAGAACAAAGAAGCCGACGCTGAACGCAAGAAGAAAATTGATTTGCACCTGACTGCGGCTGACATTGCTTCGCTAGAAGCGGTGTATCAAAAAACTCCTGCAATAAAAGAAATACAAACTACGTTTAATAAAACCCGTATGCATGTGGTTGATTTATTGGCGCAGTCAGGTCGTATCTCCAAAGAGACGGCTGATGATTGGAAAGATAACTCTGCCTACGTGCCGTTTGACCGTGTATTTGAAGACCTTGGTGTTGACCCGTTACCACGCGGCAAGGGGCTTGGTGTAATGACCAAGACACCAAAGATTAAAGGTTCACTTGACCGCCGTGTTAAAAATGTTGTTGACTCTTATATGGGTACGCTTGGCTGGATGGTCGAAGAATCCATGCGCCACAACGCCTCTACCAAACTGTTAAATGAAATGCAGTTGGCAGGGTTTGCGGAGAAGCATCCAACAATCAATGCCGCCAAAAACAAAGAATTAGTAGTTCGCCTGTACGAAAACGGCAAACCCGTGTTCTACGAAGTTCAGAACGAGTACGACTTACTGGCGTTTAAACAAGCGCCTGAGATGAATAATTTTTTAGTAAATAGTTTAGCCGCTACATCTAAAATTTTACGGGTCAGCGTAACTGCAATGCCGCCATTCGCCATAAAGCAGGTTGTGGAAGATGCAACCCGCGCTGCGTTTTACTCTGGTGTACAGCGCCCGCTAGTTGTGGCAATGAAAACTTTGTACAACTTACCCCGTGCGTTCTTTGGTGAAGTGACAGGGCGTAAATCCCCAGTCGCTAAAGTACTTGAACAATTGGGTGTCATAGGGGATTACGATTTAAATATTTATGACCCTACTTCAATTGAAAAAGACATTGGCGCTAAAAAGCGCAATATGGCTGGCTCAATTTTTAATATATTAGAAAGCTTTACAAAAGCATCTGATCTTGCCGCTCGTATGGCTGTGTACGAAGAAACTATACAAGATACCAAATCCACGCAATACCCAGAAGGTGACAAAGTGTTAGCGCAAACCCGCGCACGCGAATTGATTAACTTCCAACGCCGTGGTTCTAGCGATTCAATGCGGGTGCTGACTCGTGTCATCCCGTTCTTTAACGCTTACGCGCAAGGTATGGATGTGCTGTACCGTAGCGCATCTGGTATTGACTCATCGTCTTCCATAGAACGTGGCGCGGCACGGCGCTTATTTATGGGTCGCGTTGCTATGATGACTGCGATGGGTTTTGCTTACGCAATAGCAATGAGTGATGACGAAGGTTACAAAAATGCTACGGACGATAAGCGCGATAACAATTGGTTGGGACCCAACGGCTTTAAATTACCATGCCCAAAAGAATTAGGGTTTATATTTAAAGTTATTCCAGAACGTATTGTTGAGTACTTCAACCGTAGTGGTACGCCAGAAGAGCAAAGCGTAATGGCTGCGTTGTCTGGGGTTATGAAAGCGGGTTACTCCGCGTACTCAACACCCACCGCGATACCGTCGTATATCCGTCCAATTATTGAAAATGCAGCTAACTACTCAGTCTTTTTGCAACGCGAGTTGGAATCTGCTGACCAACGAAAAAAATTACCGGGCTACCGTTATGAATCTGGTACATCTGAACTAGCAAAAAGTCTAGGTGAGGCAACTAATATATCGCCAATTAAAATAGATAACACGATTAAAGGTATGTTTGGTATGGCTGGGTCAACTACGCTGTTGATAACAGACGCTATGCTTAACCCAACGCGCCCTGACCGTCCAATTTCCCAACTACCGTTTGCCAGTATCTTTACTTACGACACAGTTGGTGGGCGGGCTAAGACTGAGTTCTATGACTTGCGTGAACGTGTGTCGCAAGCGGACTCTACGTTCAAAGACCTTCTGAAATACAACCCAGAAAAGGCGCAGAAGTTTTTAGAAGAGAACCAATCGCTTATTGCTATGGCGCCGCTAATTAACAAGAGTTTAAAAGACCTCAGTGAAACACGTAGTGTGCGTATGTTCGTTGAGCAAGGCACCGAAGCCCAACTTGGTATAGATAGCGCAGAGCGCCGTAGACTTATTGACGAACTGCGGGGTTATGAAAACGACTCTCTCAGTTATGTGCGCGGCATTGAAAAGCAAATGCGCGATATGGATTTACTGCAATAAAAAAACCCCCGATGATTAGTCGGGGGTAATCCAGTTAAGGAGAGACAACAGCAACTGCTTGCTGCGGGCAAATGTTATCACGCAACTCTCCATGCGCGTACACCCCACATGCCATTTTCTATACGCGCCCTGCACTGCACTTTCATATCGAAAGTTCTTGCTACAACGATGATGTGAGTAACTACAGCACGGTTGTCTAGGCAAGGCACAAAGAAGGACGAGCCTGTTATGAACTTGCCCCACTCTATGTTTACTTGTACGCCTTCAATCTCAAGCGACTTTGAGTGCGTCGTCATCAGTAGTCTTAGCGATGATTGAATCTACATCAAATACACTGCTAAGTGAGTCGTCTATCAGGATAGCGTTTACAGGTGGTGCTGCAACCATTAGACCTTTTGCCATACGTTTCTTCACAACCTCTACGCGTACGCCATCATTCTTTAGTGCATTTAATGTTTCGTGGTAACTAACTTGGTTCTTTGAACACCAGTCTTTAAACGCACGTTGTACGAAGTACAAACACTTTGTATCCATATCGTATCGAATCATCAACGCATTCATCGGGGTCATCAACGGCGCTTTGGGTAGCCCGTTGTCTGCAACCTTGTCGTGACCGACCAAGATGCTACGAATGTTGGAATTGATAAACGAACCGATTGCAGAGATGCCGTCTATTGGGATAGCCTTGATGTCGGTACTACCCTTACGCAAGAACGCTATGAGCCACTTGAAGATGCGCTTAACGTCAATATCAATCAAGCCCAAACGCTGGGCGATAAACCCGCCTGTGATGGCAACAGCACCAAGGCTAGACCAGAAGCGTTCACGCTGACCCAAGCCAGCCGCCGCATCCAGTTTAAGTTGTACATCATGCAGAACTTCCAATGCTTCAGCGCGATTCTCTACAAGATACTTCATGTAGATTTCACCAGCCAGACCAAAGTTCTTGTGCAACTTGGCAAACAAAGCGTCAGTAAATTCCTTAGAGAAATTGGCATCGCGCTCAATCTTCAACTCAATGATACGCATCAACTCACCCTCTGGAAATTCCTTTAGGCTATACAGCTTGTCGTACAGGCTGGCGTTAGATGATGTGATTGCTATCAGTCGCCACATTGTGTTGTTGATACGTTCTGCGTTGACTTGTGACTCCATGCGATTCTTGCCACGCCCTTGGGTTGTAGCGTAAGCCAACTGCGAAACGATGTCTTCGCGCATGTTTGTGATTTCGTCAATCGTCACAGGCAAGTTGTTCATCACCCCAAAGCGAAAAATCTTTGAGTTGTATGTATCGTCATTTTGTAGAAGTAAGTCAAACGGCTCACCCCAGATACTGTTGATTGCCATCTGCACAGTCGACTTGCCTGTACCAGAACTGCCACTCAGTAAGTTAACGATACCGCCCCGCACTTGTGTGAACTTCAGCAACGGTGTGCCAAAGCCCAATAGAAAAGCAAACGCTTGTGCTTCCATGCCGGGGTTGTCGTAGAAATTAACGACTGACTTCCACTCTGCCAAGTCACCCTTCTTACCCAGCAAACCGCAGGTCTGCAAGATGGCAGTTGAGGGTGGGCTGTACTTAACACCTGTCGGTGTGATTTCTCTATCGCCAAGAACAAATGTGTTCTCGTCTGTCCAGCCAAATTGTGTTCTAACTTTTTCTGCTTGTTCCATATTTTGTAACTCCTTTACCCAACGTGATACATAAAACATGAGTTCATTTACGCCTTTATCAAGGGCTACTACACCATGTTCCCCAATCGCATCGCGAAATCGGTCTTTGGCGAGTGCCGCTGTAAGCGGTATCGAAAACTCCCTCACTCCATCTTTTGGCAGATGCAACCGCATCCACAACACTTCCCCTAAAGCTGGGTCAAACATTCGCTTGACCACATAAAAATCGTTCTCATAGACTAACTTGTCTTGCCCGTCTTCTTGGCCTGCATCTGCTTTGCGGTAGATGCCACCATACTTGCCACGAAAAAAGGGAAAGGGGTACGCGGGTATGTCGTACACCCGCTTTTCTTTTGTCTCTGCGTTAACTTGTTCTACTTTATTATCTGCTTCTGTTGCTGCTTCAATTTCTTTTCCCAACACGATGGGCGAACCAAACTTACCTTTGTGCTTGCATGACCCGCAAGTGTTGGGGTGTAGGGTATCAAACATACCGCATGTGTATGGACCCTTGGTCAGACTCGCCTTGTATTCTGTTTGCCCCCTATCGTATGCGGGGTGCATGTTGGAGATGTCGTGGATGGCGGAGTCGCGGTCAATGCAATGCTGTGCAACCGATAAGCCCGCACGCCACAAGGGTTCGTCTATGTTGGTTTGGTCTTCCAGTATGCGGTTGAGTTGCGGGCAACCCTCTGCTTTGAGGGCAATGATTTTCTGAAAGCGAAAGGTATTGTTCTTACCAATCAGGCTCTTGCTAGTCTCGTCTAGCCCTTCAGCTTTAAGGTGTTCTGGCACTTCAAAGGGTAGGCTGTCTGGGGCTTGGGCGGTTGTCGCACCCAAGGCTTTTGCAAACTCTATCAAATCAATCTTGCCATCACCAGCGATGTATTCGACAGGTAACGGATTGGTTGGGTCTTTAAAGTGTGTAGTGTCTGGCACGCGCAAGATGCGGGCGGCATCTGTGGTGCATGACGGGTCAGCGTGTAGTTGCTTTTCTATGCAAACTTCTTTTAGGCGCTTCGCTACGGGAATCCAAATGTCTTTCTTTATTGCTTCGTCTAGCACCCAGTACGCATGTAGTCCGTTGCCAGAGTTAATGCAGATGGGTTGTGGGAGATTAAGGTCAGCACAGAACTGACCGAGTGCCGCTATCGCATCGACCCGCGTAGGGTAGGCTTTTGTGGGTCCGCAATCTAGGTCAAGCCAGAACGACTTGATGACTGATACGTTCGCCGCCAACCTACGGGGTGGGTTGATTGCAGGGTCGAACGAAGACATCGCAAAATACGCGTCTGCGCCAGCACCGTGGATAGTTTCAATCTCTGTAACGAGTGTGGGAATGTCATTTGTAAACCGTGTGCGAATCTTGCCTTGCATTATTCCAACTGCGCAGTATGTGCCTGTATCGGCAAGCACTGCGGTTAGAAATTCTGTTTTTGTCATGGCTTGGGTTTTCGCAGGGGGTGTTTATCTTGAGCCAATGAAAGCTCGACTTTTGGAGGATGTATAGGTTACTGCTTTTCAAGGTACGCAAACACCTTGTCAGCAATTTTTTGTTTGGGGTTGAAGTCTCCCGCAAACCAACCGTACACCGCCACCGTACTTACCCCTGCTACTTTTGCAATCACTGATACTGGGATACCAAGTTTGATGCATTTGCGCCCGATACGCACGCCTGTCTGCTTTATGTCCGCTTGCTTGTTCTTATGAACTGTTGATAGTGAATAGCCAATCATATGATTCCTTGTGATTGGGGGCCGAAGCCCCCATAAATTTACGCAGTGCCGTCGTCATCAGCCCATTCGTCGAGAACATTCGCTACGCTCTTTGTCTCAACTTTCTTAGTAGCAACTTTCGTTGGCTCTTTCACAGGCTCTGCAACAGCAGGTGTGGGTTTAGCGAAGGTCGCAGGCAACGCTGGCTTGGACTCGTCAGTGCCATCGACTTGAGCAACAGTCATAACAACTGCGTTCAACGCATCAGGCGTTTGGCCTTGGGTCTTGGCAGTAGCCATCTCTTCAACGCTCAATGGGCGCACAGCCTTGAACGTCAACTTCGGTGTGGCGCTTGCTGTATCGAAGCGCATCTCTGTCACAACCGCAGTCACAGGGATACCATGTCCACCCAAGAACTTGGCGTACTGCTGTAGTGGCATCTTGCCGTTGTCGCCTGTGCCAAAGATTGACTGGGCTGGCAAGGTGAGTTGGTACACATCACCATCGATGTTGTTCTCCAATACCAACGCAATGCGGTGGCTGAAGCGGCAAGCACGACTGTCGCCTTGACCAGAACCCTTGATGTTCTGTTGGCAGTTCTGGCAGTTAGTAGCCTGTGGGTTCTTTGCAGACTTGTCAGGTGCAACACCATCGTTAGACCAACACACAGGCGCAGAGTTCTGACCTTCTGTGTAAGTGCCAGAGTAGTAACTGCGTGAGGTCTTCTCAGCAGAGCGAACCACAACTACGTTCATGGCGCGGTCGTCATTTTGTGCAACTTCTTTACCACCAACAATCATGCGGAATACACCGCCACGGATAGACACACGCTTACCGCTACCACCGCCACCCATCAGGGCTTTAGTTGTTGCATCGAGTTCCAAGTTTTGGAAGTGGGCTGGGAGGGCGTTACCGCCTTGAGAAAACAGAGTGAGTTCAGACATTTGTTTGTTCCTTAATGATGTCAATGTTCATGTTGAAGTGGCGAGAAAGTTCGCTAGCAAAGAATCGATAACTCTTGCCAACGCGAACATACGGGATACGCTTGACTGGGTCTTTCTCCCGAATCAAAGCGTGGATGGTTGACGGGGCGACTTGCAATAGCTTTGCCACCTGCGCCAACGTAAGTGCAGTTTCCAATTAAGCTCTCCTTACAGTAACTGTGTATTTGTTATCTACGTTCAGACCTGATGGTAAGAGGTCTGGGTTTTCACGTAGGAAGTTTTTCATGCTGAGTTGCGATATGCGTCTCTCAACAAGGTCAAGTGCATCGTGGTCACGAATGAACTTATGCATAGCGCCCCAGTCACCTGTCCAATAGCGGGTACTCATTGAACGAATGGCTGTGCCGTGCGAGGTCTTGATGCTTTCAGCACCAGTCGTCTTGCAGATTTCAAGAAGGTTAGATTCAACCATCTCCATCTGTTCTTTTATTGCGTTGTCTTGCGCTTCATATGCGGCCTTGATTTCGGCACGCTTATCGCGCATTTTTATGTAGACCTTTACAAGTCTGTCTGCTGTTATATCCATGTCTTTCCTTTCGCTGTTTTTTGGTTAATCATACATCACAACTTTACTTTGTCAAGTCCTTTCTAATTCATCTTTATAAAGTTCCATTAAATTAAATTGTGCTTGCTCTTTACTATCAAGGGCTTTGTACAACTTAGCTTCTACTGGACTACCCATTAGTTTTACAACTAAACATTTATTTGTCTGCCCCGCCCTATGCACGCGGGCATTTGCTTGGGCGTATGTTTCGTAGGAAGTGATAGGCGACCACCACACTACGGTATTCGCGGCGTGCAAGGTGACACCGTGTGATGCTGCTTGGGGCTGTATGACAAGCACCCGTGGGTCAGCGTCTTCTTGGAATCGTTTGAAGATGTCGGTGCGCCTGCCTGCGGGTACACCACCGTGGATAACTTCTACTGTGTAGTTATCTTTGCGTAGGTTGTCATACAAAAGTTCAATCGAATGTCTGAACGGCACAAACACAAGTACCTTGTTAGTGGACTCATCGATTACTTCTTTCAACACCTCGATGCGATTGCTAGCATCGAACGACACGACTTCATCGTTGTCTGTGTACACAGCACCGCAAGATATTTGTAGCAACTTATTTAACTTAGCCGCCGCGTTGACTGCCGTGATTTCTTCGCCTGCCGCTTGCACCGCCATGACCTTGCGTAACTTGTTGTAGTACTTAAGCTGTTGTGGGGTAAGCGGTACTTCTCGCTCGGTGTACAGCATGTCTGGCAAGTCAAGGCATTGGTCTTTGGTAAAGCGTATAGCGGGTTGCAGTAGTGAGTTAACCACTTGCTCTGCGTCTACCTTGGGCACCCACTTGAACTGAGTAATCTTGTGCATCACTTGGTCGCGATACATAGTAAAACTGCGTGGTGTTGCAGATGGGTTGAGTAGTTTGGCTAGACCGTATGCATCAAGGGGCGACTGCGAAGCGGGCGTACCCGTCAACATCCACAGCCACATGTTTGGTTTAAGTATGCGGTTGAGTACCTTCCATCGGGTTGTGGTTGCTGTCTTATATGCGTTGGCTTCGTCAATCACAATCATGTCAAAGCCTGCGTTTGCTATGACATCTTCAACCACAGCTACACCATCGAAGTTAATGATGACGAACTCAGCATCTGAGTTAATGATTTGCGCACGCTTTTCTTTACTGCCGTAGGCGATGCCTACCCTGCGGTGCATAGCCCCTTTGAAGATGTCGTTCTGCCATGCGGCTTGCATGATAGATAGTGGGCAGATAACTAGCACGCGCTTGATGTGCTTGGTGTTCATCAAGTAGTCGCATGCCCATGTAACAGATAGCGTCTTGCCTGTGCCCGGCTCGTTAAAGCAGAACGCTCTGCGGTGCAGAGTAAAGAAGGCTGATGTTTGTTTCTGATGAGTGAACGGCTGGTAAATTCCCGGCCAACTGTACTTAGCCACGATGGGCGATGGCACGTTTTTGATACGTAAGTTTTTAAGTACCTGTGCTTCTTCCAAACCCCAATGCACCATGACTGTACTAACGTCACCTTCTTCTAGCAATGCGCTCTTCGGGATTACGTTTAGCACCTTGTGCGGGTTACGTAGTTTTAGTTTTAATGCTTTACCTTCAATGATTTCCATGTCTTCTCCAATAGCAAATCGCTCCAAACGCGAATGTCGTTTGAAGTTTGGGTGGTACCTTACGGGTACCAATCGACTAAATCACCTACTCGGAATACCGATAGAAAGGGGAATAGGCTTTAGCTGGTGGGGTTAAAAGGGTATCAAACTTTAACAAAGCGCCCCCGTAGTCTCACTCTCACCTTACAGACTACGAATTATTTTTTCTTGGGTTTGTTCACCTTCACAGTATGGTCGCTGTTGCGACTGAACGAACGATTGGCGGATGCCGACTTCAACTGCAAGTTGCCCTTGCCTGCGCTACCACCTTTACTAAGTGGCACCTTGTGGTCAATGTCTTTACCCTTGCGGTTTATACCTTCGCGGTCGTACAAGTCACGGGCGTTCTCACGCTTGCGTCTTGCAGGGGCTTCGCCCCTCTCAACTTGCTGTGTGTATTCTTTTTTGTAGGGGCGGGGCTTATTTACGTAGGGCATTTATTTCCTTCCACAGTGAGCGCACTCGCTCACCCAACAGTAATTCTTGCACAAACCATTGGGCTTTGCATTCCAAACGCCCGAACTATATGCGCCTTCTAGCATGGTGATGGTAGGCATCCAGTTGCCCCAGTAGCGGTGCTGTTGTTGGGCTTCGTAAACGGACGGCACGAACTTGCCCTCAGTCAGAAATAACAACCCGCCCTTGACCTTAGTCACCTTGGGAAACATCTTGAACACAGCCAACGCCATGAGTTCCAACTGACCAACGTCAGCGTAACGGCTCTTGCCAAGTTTGTAGTCCACGACCCGCGCTTCGCCCTTCTCTTCGTCCACGATGAGCAAGTCGGCTACGCCACGAAACCAGCAGTCGGGTGAGAAGAAGTCGCACGGCTCTAACGCTTCGGTCAAAGCCATTTTGATTTCGCAATACTTGGTGCCAGAGATACGCTTCAACGACTCAAGCGGTTCTTGCATGAAGTCAAACTTCGGGGGTATGGGTACATCGTCACGAATATATAACTCAGCGGCTGTGTGTGCTTCCTTGCCATACATGGCGGCTTCGCCCTCTGGCTCTTTCACATCCTTAATTACCTTGGTGTGGTAATACTTCTTTGGACAAGTTGAAAAAGTTTTCAGACTAGAAAACGACCATGCTGGAATCTTATTAGCAATCACCGTATGACATCCCCATCCCGCTTTCGCAGTTGACTGGTAACCCTTCAGCCCATGATGGTGTCCAACGCATGCAGGATTCCACATAGGCTCGTGCCTCATCTGCTTCTTCTTGCCGCGCAACAATACCGATAGCATCGTGTACTGTAAGTACAACCTTGTACCGCTTGGCAATTCGTAACATTTGTTCACCAATGATACACCGAGCGATTGCCTGTGTGAAGTTTTCTACAACCTTTCCACCATAAATTTTATTGATGCCCTTGCGGGTGGTGTACTGGAATTGGCGTTTACCCTCGCCATCCACAACCTCGACTAGCCCGCTATAGAACACATACAACCCGTTGGGTAAGCGGATGCGCCCACCACTCGGACCAGCGTCTACAGTTAGCAAGCCGTTGCGACCCAAGTTCATGGTCTGCCCACGCGCCATACATCTCAGGGCTTCTTGGGATTCACGCCAGAGTTGCGGTATCTTGGGGTACGTCTGGCGGTAAGTATCAATAATACGTTTCGCCTCATCATCTTCAATCTCCGTGCCAAGTGTTTTGAGTTGTAGTTGAAACTTCGGGCCACCCATGCCGTACCCCGCGCCGAGAATCGTTGTCTTACCGACGAACCGTTCGTCTTTGCTAATCTTATCAACCGACTGGTTGTAGATAACAGATGCCATGATTTTGTATACGTCCTCGCCATTTGCAAATGCCCCCACTAAATCGTCTTGCTCGGATTCCCACGCCAATGTGCGGGCTTCAATTTGTGATGAGTCAGCATCGATAAACACATAGCCCTCTGGGGCAAGGATGGCTTGCTTGAGTTTGGGTGGTGGTTCGTCTTGCTTTTGGCGGGGTAAGTTCTGTAGGTTCACAGAGTCCGTACCACCCCACCGCCCTGTGTGTGCGGCGTAGTACTTCAACGGTACTGGGAATAACCCTCGCTTGGCGATGTCGATGAATCGTTGGGTGCGAGTCTCTTCAATCGTTGACTTTGTACCCAGCCTAGCCGCGACCAACGCTTGCACCCGTTTGTCTTCATGCTCTAGCAAATCTTGTAGGGCAGCATCTGTCTTGGCAAATGCAAACGTCTCTTTGCCTGTGGTCATGCTTATCTTTAATGGGGGCGATACGCCTATAGACTCAAGCATCTTGGCAAACTTGGGGTTGCTCATTAACGTTTTGCGTACACCTGCCTTTACCTCTTCGTCACCCAGTATGTGTTTGACGGCTAAGTCTTTGTGGCCTACAGCTTGCAGTGCGTTGACCAAGTGGTTGGTCTTTTGCCCGACAGTCTCAGCAAGGTGTTGCTCTAACAGCACGCTATCGAGGCGCAGTACTGGGTCGATGAACATGCGTAGAGTCAGGTCAATCAGCTTTAGTTCTGACTTGGGAAACTTGCCCATCATTTTGTTAAAGATGTCGTAGGTTAACTGCACATCGTTCTTGCAGTACTCGCCATACTGGGCAAGTTCGGGCGCGGTGAACTGTACCAAGCGTTTGCCTTTGGCATCGTCCACCTCAGTACCCTTATGCCCCACGCCATATTGAACGGCAATGTTCTTGAGAGATACGCTTTGTTCTACGCCATGCAAAGCACGCGCCATCGACTGTGTATCGAGCCAGCCCATAGGTTTGATGCCATACCGCCAAGACAGGATAGACCCATCGAACATGGTGTTGTGTGCCAGTACAAGCGAGTCCGCCCAAGGCAGTTGGTCAAGTGCCGCCGCTACTAGCAGTTCGCTACCTGATACCCACTTGGGTGGTGCGTCATCTATCTTGTAAGCAAAACCAATCGTCTGAAACAAACCAGCCCGCACATACTCTTCAGTGCTTATCTTGCTAAGGCTGTAGTCTTGGTCGTAGTAAGTTTCAAAATCTATTGTAATTAGGTGAGTCATTAACTGTTTGTCCTTTTTCGTATTCTTCTATTAGTTTTCTTTTGTCGTTTTTTCTTGGCTCAAGCGCATCGCCAGAAACGATTTGCTCTAGCATATGTTTATGCATATCTTTAAGATATATGGTTCGATAGGTTGCTAGTAGTACGTCAACCTCTTCTTTAGACAAAGCCCAAAGCGCACCATAGCGTCCACCTCTTGCTACTTCTTGCAACGCTTCTATAAGAGTTTCCCAACGACCTCTGGGACTGTAGTGCATGAACTCTTCGGGGTTAGTTTGCATGCGGGCTAACACCAACTGGGTGTAATCAGAAAAGCTTTCCATATAAATCCTCTATCTTCATCAGCCATTCTTTCAACTGGCCTACGTTTGTTTCGTTGATGACCCACGCTGTGCCGTGTGCCTTGCGTATCTTGGCAATCTCGCGCTCTTGCAAGACTGTTGTTACACCCTTACCCGCTTTGCACTCGATGGCTATGAAGTGCCCATCAAGACAGCAGATGATGTCGGGTATGCCTTGTCTGCCGTAGCCGTTGGCGGGCGGGCAGAAGTAATAGACACCATGCTCATCGAGTATGGTGCGTACCGCGTGCTTGACCTTGACTTCAGGTGTCTGAGCCATACGCCAATTCCTCATCAAGTTTTTGCATGTAGTGCCTAGCCTTGCCAGCATCGTCACTACCGTTTTTGCGACCAGCACGCATGCTGTACTTGATGATGTTGCCTTTTAGAAAGCCAAGGAATTCGTCACGGGTTAACACAGCTTGCATGACAGCCCAAGGTTGTACAGGCATATCTTTGTAGTGATTGCCACTTACTTGTAAGTCATCAGCACGCGTGCCGTTGAATCGTTGTTCCATTAAAGTCTCAGGGAAAAGTTCCATCTGTTGCATAGTTATCTCCAAAATCGGTTGAGGTTATCGGTTGTAAAAGTTTTTTGGTATTCTGTTTGTTTGGGTTCTGTCAGTCGTTTCTTACTTGGCAAAGCACCCGCGAATACTTCTTCTTTGGTTTTGAAATTACAGAAACAAAGTTTGCAATACCTTCTGCGGTAAGTGAACTCTTCGTTCTGTATCGTTTCGACAATAGCTATCTTGTCGCCCTCGCACTTGGGGCACTTCATTCCTCTCTCGCTTTTAGCATTGCGTCTGCTAGTGTGTATGCGTCAAGTGCAATAACATCTGCTGGCGTATCTTCGTAATCTTGCCTGCTGTTCATTGATTGCATAGCATAAGCCGCGAAGTAATCGCGCAAGGTAATCGCGGAAATCATTTCATGTTCGTCCATCTAGTCCTCCGAACTCAACATAAAAATTGCCACGGCAACCGTCACTACCACCACCCCACCAAGGCACATTAGTAACACTATCCACGCGATTGTTTCAAGCATATTGTTTTTCCTTTCTGTTAGTTTCTTCTGCGTCTGCCAATAGTTTGGCTACCTTACTTAAGTACACAACCTTCTCTGTGTTTTCCTCGTCTATGTAGTCCGCGCCTGTTGTGAATGTTGCTGATGTTTTACTGTCGAGTTTGGGAGACACCACTTTGCACTGGTAGCCAGCCCAATCAAAATCTTGTAGCCCACGGATGTGTTCTTTGACAACAGTTGTTTTGTTGATGTACTTTCTTTCGTGCTCTTTTACATAGTGCACGATCTTCTTGGTTTGCCCTGTTGCTGTCTTGATACTCTTGTCTCTATCCTTGAAGAATTGTGCTGTCTGGTCGTTGTTCACACCAAAGGTAACGCGGTCGCCGTTCTTCTTGACTACCACATTCCAACGGCTATCACGGGTTGACCACCACTCGTGCATGTTGGCAAATAAATTTCTAACCACTACTCTGCTTTCCTCTATTGTTCTTGCATCGTCTTCAAGGAACTGTGCTGGCATCCAACCTTTTGTGACATAGGTTTTAGAACGCCCACTTGTTTTGCGTGCGTGGGCATTGCGAATAGGTATGACATGCGTGTTAACTCGCAACTCATCACAGAACTTGATCTCGCCTGTCTTTCTGTTAACTGTGAGATACATGTGCAGCCAAAAGAGTTTGCCCTCCATATCAAACGCCATGCCAAACTGATAGGGCGCACCCACTTGATAGGACACATGCCACGGCAACTTCTTTTGTTTTGTTGCAAACATTATTTTTGGGGATAACTTGCCTTCGATTTGATCGTTGTATTTGGATGCACCGCTCACGCACATGATGGCGGGTAGTGGTTTGGTTATATCGACTGTCGTTGTCTTCTTATCCCAATACATCAGCCAAGGGTTAGGTACATGAACACCGAGTTTCTTTAACCCAATCACGGAATCTTTATCCAACCAAGACTCGTTCATGGTTGGCAGTTTTACTGCTTGGAATGTGTGGTCAAGGTGGTCTAGTAGTTCTGATAAATTCTGCGCTTTCTCCTTGTTGTACTTGCGCGGGATGCGCGGTTCAGCTTTTGTTTTATCTACTACGTCTGTTATTGGTTGGACAGGTTTCAAGAATCTGGTAACAAACAACAAAACTTTATTTACAAGTAAGCGTGCAAATGCAAACATTTTATTTCTCCAGTTCTAGCAGTTTTTCTTCCAGCCTACGAATGCGCTGACGGTTGTAGTCAACAACACTGTTTGCATACTCAAGCGATTTCTCTGCTTGCATCTTTGATAGGGTTGCATCACGCATTTCAATGTCAATGATTTCTTTTAGTGTGCGTGGTCGCAACATATCTCTTATAAAGGCTACTATGGTTTCTCGTTTAGTCATTTCAATACTCCATCCATCCAGTAATAATGTACTTGTCGTTAGACAAGGGCGGGTTCCCACGATGTGTGTGCGTGTATGACGCAGGCCACATGACTAGCGTACCTTTGGTAGGTTTATACCTCTTGTGTTGATATAAAAATTCTGTTTCGCCACCTTCATGTACATCGTTCAAGTAGTACATGAACACAACCAGTCTATTTGAGTTGTTTCTACTACTATTCTCAAAGTGCCACCTGTGGTAACCCCCACCTATCAAAGTTTTCTGTACCCTTAAACCGTATACGCTGTGAGACTGCGCTTCCTTTAGACTCGCATAGACAGAGACATATTCTTCATATTTTTCACTTAACACCTTCATAGAGTCTAAAGCGTGAGGGCTGTCATTTTTTAAAAAAAGATCCCAACCATTGTGAACAAATAAAGTCTCGTCATCTTTTTCAAGCGCAGTGCCATCATTTAGCTGTCTCCTTGTAAGTGTCCTATTTATTTTTTTAGTCATCTCAAAATAGTCTATGCAATAGGTACATGCTTCAGGTGGCAATGCGTTTTCAAATATAGCGATGTGGTCTTCAATCTTCATCTTTTACCCTTAAAAAATAAATCCAAGTAGGACTTGCTCATCTTGTATAACTCTGGCAAAGATAAGTTCTTTACCCGAAACTTTACCCCTGTGCAGGCGCGCATTAGCGTGAGTAGTTCTTCTGTGCATTCAACGCGTTCAAGAACAACCTTTTCATCATTCTTAGGTTTGAACCGCACAAAAAACAGAGGGTCTCCTCGGTTAATGATTGTTGGTTTGCTAACGTCTTTTTGCATAAACGTGAAATCGACTGGGCGTACCCAACGGCCTATGTCATAAGAACCGGGGATGACTAATGCATTATTTAATGATGGGGAGTCCAACAAGAACACCGGTAGAAGTTCCATCTCTACGGATTCGTGTGCGTAGAAAAGATATCTAGGTGGGTAAGTCATAGTCCCATCCTCACGCACATAACAAAAGTTATCGTGGAAGTCTTGTGACCAACCAAACCCTTGCACCTGCATAGTTATACCGCCTTCTATCGTAGGTACTATGGACGCAGTGCCACTTATAGGCGCGGATATAACAAATGTGTTTTTTAGGTACGTTTGCGTAGCGGGACATCCTATAAACTCTCGCCCCTTGTGTCTGTCTACAACTTCTTTGAGTAGCGGTTTAGGGTCATCCATCAGGATGTATGACTCGTTTGAGGGAGGTATTGCGGGGTGATGCGTGAAGTTCAGAGGCATCGGTGTCCAATATACTGTTGTCATGTGTTTTTCTCCTTTAATGCTTGTTCAATCGCTTTAGCATAATCAATCGCGCTGTGCGTTATCGTCAAATGCAATAGTGCGTTACGCTCCTCAGCCGTCAACCCAACCCAAGGTCGCTTGTAGTCTTGGATGTCATCGTCATCATCTACTCTGCGGTGTGGCACTGATATACCTATGTGTCTAGTCATGCTTGTCCCCTTGCTCTGATTGCTTTTACGTAAGCCAACAACATTTCTGCAACCCAACTCTGCATTGCTGGGTTATCTTTTAGTCCACCTAAGTCTGTTGTTTCTAATAACTTTGCACACGCCTCACGCTCGGCTTCTATCGCTGGCTTGAGCATATCTATCGCTGTCTCATGCAACTTTTGTTGTATCTCTAACATCTCTGTTAACTTGGCAATCTGTTCTTCGTGTGTCATGTGTTCTTCTCCTTGAGTTTGGCTTCATCTCCAAAGCCATCATCACCATTGCGCCAACCGATTTCAAAGTTCAGCCAACCAATTCCAATCCAAAACTCATCGTCAATCCCGATAGCAAGGCAAGGCCATACAAGCCAATGCGGTTGATTTGTTTCAAGGTAAAACATTTGTCACCTTCCTAGCGTCACAGGCGGCGCAACCATTTGTGCAGTATTTGCAATTAGTGTCTTGCTGTGTGTTCTTCTCCTTGAGTTTGGCTTCAATGCGCCTTGCGTAAACGTCAATGGTTTGTGTTGGCAAACCTTTTAGGCAATCCTGTATTTCCTCATCCGTCAGCCCAACCCATGTGCGCTGTGGTGCAGCACCTAACAAGTACAAGACTGTCTCTTTGCTATCTTGCGTCAACAGCCAACGAACAACGTCA
>Ga0315904_10002218_pt1 | contig 30245 bp, 24 predicted proteins | sample LakEriMetagenome_6_FD_203529 | JGI IMG/M metagenome (GOLD analysis project Ga0315904, IMG submission 203529) | Freshwater fungal communities from buoy surface, Lake Erie, Ohio, United States - Buoy 12 MA120 | ecosystem: Environmental > Aquatic > Freshwater > Lake | place: USA: Lake Erie, Ohio...
CGACGGCTTCGATCTCGGCCGCCGTCATCTCCGGTGAGCCCGGGACGCCGCCCGGTGAGAGCACCGCCCCCGAGGCGATGATCTTGATCACATCCGCGCCCTCGTCGAGGAAGGTGTTCGCGCGGGCGGCGAACTCGGCAGGTCCGCGCGCAACTCCCCGGCGCAGGCGCGCGAGCGGTGTGCGTGCCTCGGCGCGCGGGAAGCCGGGCAGCAGCATGTCGCCGCCGCCGCCGGAGATCGTGAGGTAGCCGATCGACACCTGCATCCGAGGGCCGGGCGTGCGACCGGCGTCGACCTCGTCGCGCAGTTCGCGGTCCAAGCCTCCGACATAGCCACCCACATCGCGCACGGTCGTGAAGCCCGCCTGCAAGGTCGCCGCGGCATTCGCACGGGCGAACACCATGTGCTCCTCGGGGCTGCGCCGCGGATAGATGCGGAAATCCACCGTGTTCTCGGGGATGTCGGTGAGGTGCGTGTGCAGGTCGAGGAGGCCCGGCAGGCAGGTATGGCCCGAGAGGTCGAGGTGGCGCGCGCCGGGCGATGCGCCTGTGGCAGGGGTTTTGTCCGCGCCCGCCGCCAGCGTCTCGACGGAGACGACGCGCCCGCCTTCCATGATCACGCGCTGGCGCTCACGCGCCACGTCACCGAGCCCATCGATGAGCCGGCCGCAATCGACCACCAACGCGCCCCCCGCGATCGCCGGCGTCGGCGGCCCGGCCAGCGTGAGCACGATGCGGTGCCAGTACTCCAGCCCGTCGTAGAACGATCGGACCGGGATGCGCTCGTCGAGGCCGTGCGCGAATTGGTCCTCGGCGCGGATGAAGGTCTCGCTGATGCCGTAGGTCGGGATGCCGCCGGCACGGAAGAAGAGCCCGTCCGTGGCGCCCGACTCTTGGATGGGGACGATGGGGATGCCCGGATACCGGGCGTGGACGGCGGCGGTGACCGCCTGCAGCACATCCTCGCGCAAGGGCGAGGCGTCGCTGTAGCGTGGCTCGTCCATCACCTCGACTTCGATCTTCTCACCGACCACCTGCTGCAGCGTGTCGCGGATCGCTTGCGGCGTGACACCGGGGAAAATGCGGCAATTGACGGTGGCGGTCGCCTGTTGGGGCAGGGCGTTCTCCGCATGACCGGCGCGCAACTGGGTCGCGACGCAGGTGGTGCGGGTGGCACCGACATAGGCCGGGTGCTTCCAGAGCTCCTCGGCCGCCGCGGCATCGCGCGGGTCGGCGGCGAACGCGCGCATCGCCGCGCCGAGCGGTCCCGCGGTGGTGGCACCCATCGCCTTGAAGTAGCCGACGGTGGTGTCCGACCACTGCACCGGGAAGCGGTGGGCCTGCACGGCCTTCAGCGCGTCGGCGAGTTCGTAGATGGCGTTGTCGGCCCGCGGCTGGGAGCTGTGGCCGCCGGCGTTGTAGGCGCTCAGCTTGTAGCTGGCATAGGTCTTCTCGGCGGTCTGGATGTTGTAGGACAGCGCCTTGCCGTCCTTGTCGAAGGTGCCGCCACCCGCATCGGTGTTGAGCGCGTACTCGGCGTCCACCCAGTCGCGGTGCTCGTCGATGAGCTTGCGGGCGGTGGCGCCCGTCGTCTCCTCATCGCCGGTCAGCACCATCACGAGATCGCGCGTCGGCACGAAGCCTTCCTGCTTCAGGCGCAGGAAGAGGGCTACCAGCGTCGCGACCCCGTTCTTCACATCGAGGGTGCCGCGGCCGTAGAAGAATCCGTTCGCCTCCTCGAGCTTGAAGGGGTCGCGCTTCCAGTGTTCTTTGAGCGCGGGCACTACATCGAGGTGCGAGAGCAGCAGGATGGGCTTCTTGGCCGGCGTCCCCGCAGGCGGGCGGCCGCGGTAGCGGACGACCAGATAGCCCGTCTCGTCGAGGCGGCCGAGCAGCATGTCCTCCTGCGCGAAACCCGCGGCGCGCAGTTCGCCCGCGAGGTACTCGGCGAGCTGCGGCGTCTCGTAACCGGGGGCGATGCTCTTGAAGGCGATGACGCGCTCGAAGATCTCGCGCGCCTTGGTCTGATGCGGCGTCAGCGTGGCCGAGGGCGCAGTCGCAGGCGTTGTCGGCGCAGCGCCCGCCGCACCGGCCGCCCACGGGAGTGTCGCTGCCAGCAGCGTGGCGACGACGCCCCCGCGATGGCGCCTACATCCGGTGGAGCGCACAGAGCTTGTTGCCGTCAGGGTCGCGGAGGTAGGCGAGGTAGAGCTTCATGCCCTTGCCTTCGCGCACGCCGGGCGGGTCCTCGATGTCGGTGCCGCCCGCGGCGAGGCCCGCCGCGTGCCAGGCCTGCACCTGCTCGGGCGAACTCGCCGCGAAACCGAGGGTGGCGCCGTTGGCCGCGGTCGCCGGCTGGCCGTCGATCGGCAGCGACACCGAGAACAGCCCGGTGGGCGAGCGGTAGAAGATGCGGTGGCCATCGACCGCTGCAGGCTTGATGCCGAGCGTGCCGAGCAGCGCGTCGTAGAAGCGCTTGGCGCGCTCGAGGTCGTTGGTGCCGATCATCACGTGCGAGAACATAGGGGAGGGCTCCTCAGCGGGTGTGGGTCCGCGTGTCTCCCGGCAGTACATCCCCAAGCCGTCAGGGGGTCAAGGGGGAGGCGGCCTCAGGCGCGTGCGTCGGCTGCGTCGCGGACACGGCAACCCGTCCGGCGCCCGAGCGGGTCAGCGGGTCATGGGGCGCCGGGGTATCCTGTCGAGCGCTGTCCGGGCCGTACCTGGCAGCCTTCCAGACGGAGTCGCCGATGTCCTACCCTTACCTGCTGTCGCCCATCACCCTCGCCGGCGTGACGCTGCCCAACCGCGTGTTGATGGGCTCCATGCACACGGGGCTCGAGGACAAGGCCGCGCATTTCCCGCGGCTCGCGGCCTATTTCGCCGAGCGCGCCCGCGGTGGCGTGGGCCTGATGGTGACGGGCGGGTTCGCGCCGAACATCGAAGGCTGGCTCTCGCCCTTCGGTTCGCGGCTCGCCACGCGCCGCGCCGCCGGCGAGCACCGCGTCATCACCGAGGCCGTACACCGCGAGGGCGGGCGCATCGCGCTGCAGATCCTGCACTCGGGACGCTACGGCTACCAGCCGTTCTCGGTCGCGCCCTCGCGCATCCGCTCGCCCATCACCCCCTTCACGCCGCGTGCCTTGAGCGCCGCGGGCGTCGAGCGCCAGATCCGCGCCTTCGTGCGCTGCGCGACGCTCGCGCGCGAGGCCGGGTACGACGGTGTCGAGGTGATGGGCTCCGAGGGCTACTTCATCAACCAGTTCCTGGTGACGCACACCAACAAGCGCGACGATCGCTGGGGCGGCTCCTACGCGCAGCGCATGCAGCTGCCGGTCGAGATCGTCTCGCGGGTGCGCGAGGCCGTGGGCAAGGATTTCATCCTCATCTACCGCATCTCGCTCATCGACCTCGTGCCTGACGGCCAGGATTGGTCCGAGGTCGCTCAACTGGCGCGCGGCATCGAGGCGGCGGGCGCGTCGATGCTCAACTCGGGCATCGGCTGGCACGAAGCGCGGATCCCCACCATCGCGACCTCCGTGCCCCGTGCCGCCTTCACCTGGCTCGCGCGCAAGCTCAAGGCCGAGGTGTCGATCCCGGTCTGCGCCAGCAACCGCATCAACACCCCCGAGATCGCCGAGGCGGTGCTGGCGTCGGGCGATGCCGATTTCGTGTCCATGGCCCGCCCGCTGCTCGCGGATCCGGACTTCGTGCGCAAGGCCGCCGCCGGGCGCGCGGCGAGCATCAACACCTGCATCGCCTGCAACCAGGCCTGCCTCGACCACACCTTCTCCAACGAATTGGCGTCCTGCCTCGTCAATCCGCGCGCCTGCCACGAGACCGAGATCGTGGCGCGCCCTGCGGCGGTGTCGCGGCGTATCGCGGTGGTGGGAGCGGGGCCTGCCGGCCTCGCGGCGGCGACCACGCTCGCCGAGCGTGGCCACGCCGTGACGCTGTTCGAGGCCGCGGATGCGATCGGCGGTCAGTTCAACCTCGCCAAGCGCATCCCGGGCAAAGAAGAGTTCGAGGAGACGCTGCGCTATTTCGGCGAGCGCCTGCGCGATACGGGCGTGACGCTGCGGCTCGGCGTCGTGGCGGACGCCGGGGCCTTGGTCGCCGGAGGTTTCGAGGATGTGGTGCTCGCGACCGGCGTGACGCCGCGCGATCCGCGCATCCCGGGACAGGACCACCCGATGGTGATGGGCTACATCGATGCGATCACGGGCGCGCGGCCCGTGGGCCGTCGCGTCGCGATCATCGGCGCCGGGGGCATCGGCTTCGATGTCGCCGAGTTCCTCGCGCACGATGGTCCCTCCACGGCGCTCGACCGCGATGCCTGGCGTCGTGAGTGGGGCGTCGGCGATCCGTCGGATGCCCGCGGCGGCGTGGCTGGCGTGCGCGCGCAGCCCGCGCCCCCCGCGCGCGAGATCATGCTGTTGCAGCGCAAGGACGGGAAGCCCGGCGCGGGGCTCGGCAAGACCACTGGCTGGATCCACCGCACGGCGCTCAAGATGAAGCGCGTGCAGATGATCGGCGGCGTGCGCTACGACCGCATCGACGATGCCGGGCTGCACATCACGGTCGCGGACCAGCCGCAGACGCTGGCGGTCGATTCCGTGGTGCTCTGCACCGGGCAGGAACCGCGCCGCGACCTGCTTGCGCCCCTGCAGGCGGCCGGGCTGCGCGTGCACACCATCGGCGGCGCGGACGTCGCCACGGAGCTCGACGCCAAGCGCGCCATCCGGCAGGCCACGTTGCTCGCGATCGGGCTTTAGTCGGCGGCGCGCGCGCGCGTGCGCGGCAAGGTCGCTGCGTGCGTCGCGACCGTGGCGGCAAGCGCGGCGCCGAACGCCATCGCGACCGGCCAGCGCGTCAAGGCGAGCGACAACACGCCGCAGAACACCGCGACCGACCACATCCCGCGGTTGGTCCCGCGCAGGAAGTTCACGGCCGTCTCCGAGCCTTGGCGCGCATGGTTGAACACCGCAGCGGTCCCGCCGACCACCGGGAAGAGCGCGGCGTAGCCGCTCGCCTCCGGGCCGAAACGCGCGCCAAGCCCGCTCGTCACGAACACCAACGCCGCGCCCGCGAGCATCCGCGCGGGCAATTCGCCGCGCGAGGGCGGCATCGCTGGGCCTGCTGCGGGGGGCGCCACGTGGGGTGTCGCGGCGGCGTGTGCGGCACCCATCGCGCGTGGCGCGAGCACGAGTGCGACGAGCGCGACCGCAGTGGCGGCCGCCAGCGTCGCGGGCAGCAGGCTGAGCGATGCGGCGAGGGCGAGCCATGCGGCGGTGGCGACGGCGGCGGTCACGGGCCACGACAGGCGTGGCGCGAGGCGCGCATAGAGCACGAAGAAGCCCGTGGTCGCGGCGACGCCCGCCATCGCGCGCTCCGCAGCGGCGACGCCGAACGCGACGCCGTTCTCGAGCGTGAGGATCAGCAAGATGGGGCCGGCGACGATCGGGAAGCTGCCGAGCCAGCCGGCCACGCGCTGGCCCCAGCGGCGTCCGGCGAGCGTGACCAGCGCGAGCAGCGCCGGTACGAGCAGCAGCTTGAGCGCGATCAGGGTCCCGTCTTGGGCCATGACCCCTCCAGCGCGAGCAGCGCGGCCTTGCGCTCGACGCCGCCCGCGTAGCCGTTGAGGCGGCCATCTCCGCTGATCGCGCGATGGCAGGGGATGACGATGGAGATCGGGTTGCGCGCGTTGGCCGCGCCCACGGCGCGCGCGGCGCCCGGCTGGCCGAGGCGTGCTGCCATCGCGCCGTAGCTGGTGGTGCCGCCGTAGGGGATGTCCTGCAGCGTCTGCCAGACCCGTGACTGGAACGGCGTCCCGACCGGCCGCAGCGGCAACGCGAACTGCCGGCGTCCGCCCCCGAAGTATTCCAGAAGTTGCTGCCGCGTGGCGTGCAACACCGCGTGGTTCAAAGACCCGTCCCCGTTCGCAGCGGCCTGATCGACCCGGTGCCAATCCGCGGCCGGCCGGGGCGCATGTGCGGCCCCGACGAAGTAGAGGCCGACCAATGACCCCTCGGCGGTCACGGCGAGCAGGGCGCCCACGGGGCTCTCGATCAATGTGTAGTGCATGGCGTCAACGCTCCACCAAGCGGATCTGCGCCTCGCGCCGCTGGTAATCGATGATGAGGGTGTCGAGCACACCGAGCACGTCCATGCCGACCAGGATCGCGGGTCGGTCGCGCAAGCGCCAGCGCTCGAAGATATGCAGGTCGGCGAAGTTGATACGGGCGTCGCGCACCGAGATGGTACCGAGCCGGATCGCCGGCGAGGCGACGCTGTGGCCGCTCTGCACATCGCCGGTGACGCCGACGACGCCTTCGTCTCGACCGCCTGATTCCCGTCGCTGGGCGAGCAGCGCCGCGCGCAGCGCCGGCGTGCCCATGGTCTGCTGCGACCCGGTGTCGATGATCGCCTTGACCCGCACGCCGCCCACGGTCGCCTCCACCCAAGGTACATGCCGCTCGAGCAGCTTGATCGGCAGCACGGTGAACCCCGGCGGCGCGGCGCGGCCCTTCGAGCGCGCGATCTCGATGCGGTCGCGCCGGAAGTCGGCGAGGATGCGACGGTCCTCGAGCAGGGTGGTCGCGAGCACGCCGTCCGCACCGCCGAACGCGTCCTCCACCACCACGAGGGTCTGTCGTTCCGCGAGCAGGTCGCCGATCTCGACTTTGCGCGCCCGGACGATCGGCACCCGTGCGGAGCCGGTGGTGCCGCGCAGCAGCACGGTGCGGCTTGGGTCGATCTGCAGGTCGAGGCGTGCCACGGCGCTGCGCGTGAGCGCCGAGCGGCTCGCGCCCGTGTCGAGCACCAGGCGGAGGGGGCCTTTGCCGTCGATGTAGACCGGCGCCCAGATGCGCCCGATTCGGTCGCGCAGCGTCGGCGAGACGTAGCGGGGCTCCGGGGCGGAGACCTGGACTTCCTCCATGACCGGCGGGGCGACGACCTGCGGGTCAGGCCCGCTGCGCGCCGGGGCCGCGACCAGCATGAGGTGGAGCACCGCGGCGGCGGACAGCGCTCCCTTCGCCGGCCTCCACGCATTGACTTTCATGCCGTCCAAGGCCAACGTCGGTACACCATGAACGAAACGATATCAGACGCCGTGGTGCCGCGATGGCGCGACATCCGTTTCGATCTCGAGGCCGCACGCGCCACCCATTGGATGAACGGCGACCCGGTCGCCACGGCGGTGTTCAACGCACTCTCGTTGACCTTCCCGGACGGCGAGAAGCTCTTCATGGACTCGGTGCGCCATTACCGCTCGCGGCTGTCGGGGCCGCTCGCAGAACAGGTCCGCGCGTTCCTCGCGCAGGAGGCCGTCCACGCCCGGGAGCACCATGCGCTCAACTCGCTGATCGACCGGGAACGCTATCCGGTCGCGCAGATCGAGGCGCTCGTCCGCAAGCGTGTCGCCTTCGCGCGCTCGCGCGGGCCGATCCGTGCGCTCTGCGCCACCACGGCGCTCGAACACTTCACCGCGATGATGGCCGAGACCCACGACCTGATGCGGGAGCGGCTCTTCGGCAAGACGGCGCCGGAGCTTGAGCGGCTGTGGCGTTGGCACTCCCTCGAGGAGACCGAGCACAAGGCGGTGGCGTTCGATGTCTTCCTCGAGGTCACCCGCGACTGGCCGGGCTGGCGGCGTTACATGCTGCGCGTCTGGTCGATGGTGTTCATCACGCTGATGTTCACGCGGAACATCACGCGCTATGCCTCGATGCTGCTCGAGGCGGAAGGCCACACGCCGCGCGAAGCCCGCCGTGCCGTCCGGCGGTTCCTGTGGCGCGAACCCGGGATCTTCCGGGCGAACCCGCGCACCTATTTCGCCTGGTATCGCCCCGGATTCCACCCTTGGGACATCGACAACCGGCCGCAGATGGCCCGTTGGCGCGCCGAGTTCGAGGCCGACGAGGGCATCAACCGCCGCGCAGCGACTTGAGGGCGGATTCGCAGAGCCGCTGATGCTCCTCGCCGAGCGGCCCCTTGCGGCCGGCCTCGGCAAGGCTCTCGATGACGAGCGTCGCGAAGGCAGCCCGGCTGCGCTGACGGGCGAGCGCGGCGCGCAGGTGCTCGAGCACCTTGTCCTTGGCGTCGAGTTCGCGAACCAGCGGATCCCAGTGCGGCGCGCGGAAGCGGTCCATCAGCGTGTCTACGACATCTTTGCGCGCGGCCAGCACGTCGGGCGTGAAATCGGCCTCGGAGAAATCGCGCAGCCCCGCGACCTCGCTGAGCCCCGCGTCGGTGACGCGCTCGAAGCCCATGCTCCAGTCCGGGTGCTCGCGCCGCTCGATGGTCTTGCGGGAGAGGATGCGGATGTCGTCATGGCGCGGATCGCGCGCGATGCGACCCACCAGTTCGTCGACCACCGCTTCGTCGCCCTCGATGACCTGCAGGTAAGTGCCGTTGCCGTAGAACAGCATGCCGGTCACCCCGCGTGCGGTGTTGTTCGTGTGGCATTGTTGCAGCAGGGCGAGCAACTGTTCGGCGGAGACCGGGGCTGAGGCCCGGCTGAGATAAGAGATCTGGATCATGGTCCTCTCCTCGGCTGCGGCCGACGGCCTGTCCCGATGGTAGCCCAGTCACCGCTTGGGTGGTGCTCCGGCTTGGGGTACCGTACCGCCATGACACTCTGGAAGCCGCTTTTCGCCCTCGGGATCCTCGGCCTGGCCGCGCAGGCGCTGGCGGTCGGTTCGAGGATCACCGGGCTGGCGATGTTCGAGGACCCGGCACGCCGGGCCAAGCTCGCCGCAGCCTTCCCGGAGGTGGACCGGGCCATGCGGGAATTCACGGTCCGCGAGAACGTCCCCGGCGCCGCCTGGGGCATCGTCGTCGACGGGGAGTTGGTCCATCTCGGCACCACCGGCCTGCGTGAGGTCGAGACCTCGCAGCCAGTGCGGGGCGATTCGGTCTTCCGCATCGCGAGCATGACCAAGTCGTTCACGGCGATGGCGATCCTCAAGCTGCGCGACGAGGGCAAGCTGTCGCTCGACGACCCTGCCGATCGCCATGTCCCCGAGCTGCGCGGCCTGCGTCCGCTGACCTCCGACGCGCCCGCCATCACGCTGCGCCACCTGCTCACGCAGTCGGCGGGTTTCCCGGAGGACAACCCCTGGGGCGACCAGCAGCTCGGGATCTCCGAAGAGGCGTTCTCGCGCCTCATGCGCGAGGGCATCCCGTTCTCGAACCCGCCGGGTGTGGTCTACGAGTATTCCAACTACGGGTTCGCGATCCTCGGGCGCGTCATCGCCAACGTCTCGGGGCTGTCGTACACGCAGTACGTCGAGCGCGAGATCCTGCGTCCGCTCGGCATGGCCTCGACGACCCTCGAGCCGCGCTCGGTGCCGCCCGCGCGCATCGCGCAGGGCTATCGCTGGGAAGACGCGCGCTGGAAGCGCGAGCCGCAGTTGCCGGACGGCGCCTTCGGTGCGATGGGCGGCATGCTCACCTCCCTCGAGGATCTCGGGCGCTACGTCGGGGCGCTGCTCGGCGCCTGGCCGCCGCGCGACGGCGCGGATCCGGGTCCCGTGTCGCGCGCCTCGATGCGCGAGATGCAGCAGATGTGGCGCACGAGGCCGGCGACGGTCACGCGCGATGCGGCGGGCGCGGTGCAGCTCAACGCCGCCGGCTACGGTTATGGCCTGCGGATCTCGCAGACCTGCGAGTTCGCGCACGTCGTCGCACACAGCGGCGGGCTGCCCGGCTTCGGTTCACAGATGCGTTGGCTGCCGGAATACGGCGTCGGCCTGATCGCCTTCGGCAACCGCACCTACACCCCGTGGGGCGACGCGTTCGGGCCGGCGTTGGCGGCGCTCAAGGCGTCGGGCGGCCTCCAACCGCGCGCCGTGCAAGCGTCCGCGGAGCTCGTGCACGCCCGTGCCGAGGTGACGTCGCTCGTGAACGCTTGGGACGATGCCGCCGCGGAGCGCCTCGCTGCGGCCAACCTCTTCCTCGACCGCGACAAGGCACGGCGTCGCGCCGAGTTCGCGCAGTTGCGGGCCGAGGTCGGCGCCTGCCGCGATATGGGCGGCTGGGTGTCGATCGAGAACCGGCTGCGTGGGGACTGGCTGCTGCGTTGCGAGCGGGGCGACCTCGTCGCCTCGGTGACGCTCGCACCCATCGAGCCGCCCACGGTGCAGCATCTCGAGCTGCGGCGCGCGCCGGCGGGCGGCCCGGTCGTAGCGTCGAGCTGCCGCTGAACCTCGCGTGCTGCTGCGCGGCCGCGAGCGTGCGCGGCCCCGCGACTTAGCGTGCGGCCGGGTAGGTCAGCGGTGCGTCCGGCCCGACCGGGATGCCGAACGCGAGCCAGATCGCGAACACCAACGACCACCCGATCAGGAAGGTCACCGAGTACGGCAGCATCACCGCCACGATGGTCCCGATGCCCGCCTTCGGTTCGTACCGCTGGAAAAAGGCGATGATCAGCGCGAAGTAGCTGAGCATCGGCGAGATGATGTTGGTGACGCTGTCGCCCACCCGATACGCCGTCTGCGTGAGCTCCGGTGAATAGCCGAGCAGCATGAACATCGGCACGAACACCGGCGCCATCAGCGCCCACTTGGCCGAGGCCGAGCCCATGAAGAGGTTGATGAACGCGGTCAGCAGGATGAAGAGCACGAACAGCGGCATGGCCGACAGGCCGAGCGCCTTGAGGGATTCCGCGCCGTTGACCGCCATGATCAGGCCGAGCTGCGTCCAGTTGAAGAACGCCACGAACTGCGCCGCGAAGAACACGAGCACGAGGTAGCTGCCGAGCGTCGCCATGCTCGCGCTCATGCCCTTGATGACGTCCTCGTCGTTGCGCAGCGTGCCCGCGCCGACGCCGTAGGCCACGCCGAGCGCGACGCCGATGAAGAAGATCAGCGCCACCACGCCGGACATCAGCGGGGATTTCAGGAGGTCGCCCGTCGCCGGGTCGCGCAGGAAACCGGCACCCGGCAGGCTGCCCACGGGCAGTGCCGACCACACCAGCAGCAGCGTGATGGCGAGCAGCGTCCAACCCGCGAACCGCAGACCGCGCCGTTCAGACGCGGACAGGGGCGCACCCATCGATGCGTCGGCGGCGTCCGCCTCGAATGCCCGGTCCGGAAAGCGTTGCGCGGTGAACTTCTCGGTGACCCACCAGCCGAGCAGCGTGATGACGGGTGTGGAGAACGCCATGAAGTACCAGTTGGCGGCGGGGCTGACCGAGTAAGCGGGATCGACGATGCGCGCCGCCTCCTGCGAGAGGCCGGAGAGCAGCGGGTCGATGGTGCCGATGAGCAAGTTGGCCGAATAGCCGCCCGACACGCCGGCAAAGGCCGCCGCCATGCCTACGATGGGGTGGCGCCCCGCCGAGATGAAGATGAGCCCTGCCAACGGGATCAGCAGCACATAGCCGATCTCGCTCGCCATGTTGGACATGACGCCCGCAAACACCACGATGGGCGTCAACAAGCGGCGCGGCGCGGACAGCACGAGCTTGCGCAGCGAGGCCGCGATGAGCCCGGAGTGTTCCGCGACACCGATGCCGATCAACGCGACCAGCACCGTGCCGAGCGGGGCGAAGCCCGTGAAATTGGTGACGAGGTTCGCGAGGATGCGGTGCAGCCCCTCCAGGCTCAGCAGGTTCACGGGGGTGACCGTCTCGCCGGTCGTCGGGTGCTGCACCGCGAGGCCTGCCTGCGCGGCGATCCATGACGCGACGATCACCAGCAGCGCGAGCAGCGCGAACAGGGTCGCAGGGTGGGGGAGGGCGTTGCCGCCGCGTTCGACGGCGGCGAGCAGGCGTTCGAGACGGGTGTTGGAGGTGGTCATGATCCGATCGCCGACAGGCGCCGTGGCTTGAGCCCGGCGGCGCGCAGCGTCTCTTCGACCTGGCCCGTGTGCGCGGCATCGCGGGTCTCGATGGTGAAATCGAGGTCGGCCGCCTTGGCCGAGAGGTCGAGGAAGAGCCGGTGGTGCGTGACGTCGATGATGTTGCCGCCCGCCTCGCCGATCAGGCCCGCGATGCGGCCGAGGGTGCCCGGCAGGTCGGTGATCTCGAAGCGCAGTGTGACGAGCCGCTGCTCGCGCACCAACTGGCGTTGCAGGACGATGCCGAGCAGCCGCGTGTCGATGTTGCCGCCGCAGATGACGATGCCGACCTTGCGGCCCTTGAAGCGCTCCGGCTGGGCGAGCAGCGCCGCGAGGCCGGCGGCGCCCGCGCCCTCGGCGACGGTCTTCTCGACCGAGATCAGCAGGCTGATCGCGTTCTCGATGTCCGCCTCGTCCACCAGCAGGATCTCGCGGGCATGTTCGCGCAGGATGGCCGAGGTGATGCGGCCGGCGTTGCGCACGGCGATGCCCTCGGCGATGGTCGTGGCACCGCACTCGGCCGGCACGCCCGCGAGCAGCGCATGCATCGACGGGAAGGCGCGTGTCTGCACGCCCACGATCTCGAGGTCGGGCTTGAGGTCATGCGCCGCGATGGCCATGCCGGCCAGCAGGCCGCCGCCGCCCACCGGCACGCAGAGGCAATCGATGTCGGGATGGTCCTCGAGCATCTCGAGCGCGACCGTGCCCTGGCCGGCGATGATCGCCTCGTCGTCGTAAGGGTGCACGAGCACGAGGTCCTCGGCGGCGATGAGCTCGTGGACCTTGACCTCTGATTCGGCGAGTTGCTGGCCGTGCAGCACCACGCGCGCGCCGAGCTGGCGGGTCTGCTGGATCTTGTTGAAGGGCGTCGATACCGGCATCACGATGGTCGCGGGTACGCCCATCTTCTGCGCATGGAAGGCGACGCCTTGCGCGTGATTGCCCGCGGACATGGCGATGACACCGCGCTTGCGCTGCGGATCGTCGAGCGAGAGCAGCTTCACCAGCGCGCCGCGGCCCTTGAACGAGGCCGTGTACTGCTGGTTCTCGAACTTCAGGTACACCTCCGCGCCGGTCCGGGCGGAGAGCGCCTCGGACTTGCGGCAGGGCGTGCGGACGATGCGGCCGGCCAGCTGCTCAGCGGCCCTTCGGATGTTCGCGGCGGTGACGGTCATGGGTCCATGATACCTTTGGAATCGTCCCGCCATGAGCCTGCCCCCCCAATCCCCCCTTCAGCGCTGGCGCCAGGGTACCCTTGCCCCCTTCCAGCACCGGGTCTTTGCGACCTTCTGGTGGGCGGCCCTGGTGTCGTCCTTCGGCAGCCTCATCCAGACCGTCGGCGCCTCCTGGCAGATGGCGACCATCACCGACTCGCCCGACATGGTCGCGTGGGTGCAGACGGCCGGGGCCTTGCCGTTCTTCTTCCTGTCGCTGCTCGCCGGAGCCTTCGCCGACACCCATGACCGGCGCATCGTGATGCTGGTCTCGCAAGGGGTGATGCTCGTGGCCTCCGCGGCGCTCGCCGGCATCGCGCTTGCCGACGCCGTGACCCCGGGATTGTTGCTGTTGTTCACCTTCCTGATCGGGTGCGGCACTGCGGCGTTCGCGCCGGCGTGGCAGGCCTCGATCGGCGAGCAGGTGCCGCGCGACCAGGTGCCCTCGGCGATCATGGCGAACGCCTTCGGGTTCAACATCGCGCGCAGCGTGGGTCCGGCGATCGGTGGCGTGATCGTCGCGGCGCTGGGCGCGGCGGCGGCGTTCGTCATCAACACCGTGTCCTACCTCGGCATGCTGGCGGCGCTGCTCTGGTGGCGCCCCAAGCGCGAGACGAGCACGCTGCCGCGCGAGCCGCTCGGGTCGGCCGTCGCGGCCGGCATCCGCTATGTCTGGTTGTCGCCGCACCTGGTCGCGATCCTGCTGCGCTGCCTGCTGTTCACCGTCCCGCTCACGGCGGTGCCGGCGCTGATGCCGATCGTCGCCCGCGACCTGCTCGCCGGCGGCGCGCAGACCTATGGCGTGCTGCTCGGCGGCTTCGGTTTCGGCGCCATGGCGGGCGCGCTGTCGAGCGGCGCGCTGCGCGCGCGGTTCACGAGCGACACGATGCTGCGCGGCCTGTGCGCCGTGGCGAGCCTCGCCATGTTCGCGATCGCCTACAGCCGATGGGCGCCGCTCACGCTCTTCGCGCACCTCGTCGCGGGGTTCGTGTGGACGCTCGGTCTGGCCACCTTCAACATCGCGGTGCAGATGTCCTCGCCACGCTGGGTGACGGGCCGCACGCTCGCGATGTACCAGACCTTCGCCTTCGCCGGCATGGCGGCGGGCGCCTGGATCGCCGGCCATCTCGCGACCGACCTCGGCGTGCGGACCGCGCTCGCGATCGGCGGCTTGGCCGCGCTCGCGACCTTCCTCGTCGCACGCTGGCTGCCGGTCTCGGTCGCGCGACTGGGGTCGCTCGATCCGCACATCGTCACCGACATCCAGCCGCCGGCGGTGGAGCTCGACGGGTCGACCGGCCCGGTCGTGGTGACGCTGGAGTACCGGGTGCCCGGGGAGAACGCCGAGGCCTTCGCGGCGGAGATCAACGAGCTCGGTCGCATCCGCCAGCGCGACGGCGCGCGTGCCTGGTCGGTCAGCCAGGACATCGACGACCCGCTGCTGTGGGTGGAGCGTTTCGAGAGTCCGACCTGGTCGGACTACCTGCGCCGCCACACGCGCCCGACGCTCGCCGACCAGGCGGTGCGGCAGCGCATCGCGCAGCTCATCGAGGGCGAGCGCGGTCTCGTCCGCCGTTTCGTCGGGCGCCCGGCGGGCGCCGAACCGCTCGGCGACCGCACGTCACGCCCGGAGCCCGTCGACCACACGCCGGGTCACGGCTGAGGCGGCGTCACCTCGGACGGCGTCAGCCTTCGTCGACGTCGCGCCCTGAGAGGATCTTGGGCAGCGTCAGCGCCGCCGCGGCCGACACCAGCAGCAGCGGCGCGATCAGCAGCGTGAAGGCGACTTGCCAGCCGCTCGTCTGCACCACGAGCGGCACGAGCGCCGGGAACAGCGCGAACCCGAGGCTGAGCGGCGCCGAGCCGCAGACGGCGAAGGCGGTGGTGCGCATCGGCGTCGGGTAGAGCTCGGTGAGCAGCGCGCCGACGACGGCGTTGCTGCCATAGAAGAACGCGGCGGTGAGCGCGAACAGCGTGAGGTCGTGCCAGCGCTCGCTCGGCAACCACATCAGCGCGACCAGCGCGATCGCCCCGAGCAGGCACCACAACGCGAAGGTGTTGCGGCGCGGCAGGTGGTATTCGCCCACGTAGGCCGCCGCGAGATAGCCGAAGATCGCGATGCCGTTCGAGAGCCCGACGATCCAGGCGGCCTCGGCTTGCGAGTAGCCCCGGACCTCCATGAAATAGGTCGGGAAGAAGAACGCGGTGCCGGCGTAGGCGCAGCCGAACGCGAAGAAGAGCACCATCGAGGCGATCGAACGGCGGCGGTATTCGGCGCCGAACAGCCGGCTCAGCAAGGTCCAGTCGAGTGCCGGGGTCGACGATCCCCGGCGGGCCGCAGCCTGCTCGAAGCGGTCGCTCTCGGGCATGCGCCAACCGATCAGCAGCGCGATCGGCACCACCACGAAACCGATGAAGAACACCTCGCGCCAGCCCTGCGTCTCGAGCAAGGGCGCCGCGAGCAGGGCGGCGAGGAACCAGCCGAGCGGATAACCGCATTGCAGCACGCCGAGCAGCAGGCCGCGGTGCCGCGCCGGGGCGCACTCGGCGACATAGGCCGCGGTGATGGGGGCGATGCCCGCCGCGAGGCCGAAGGCGAGCGCGCGCAGGAGGGTCAGTTGCGTGAGGTCGGTGACGAGGCCGCTCAGGCCGACGCAGAGCGCGGACAGCGCGAGCAGCCCCGCGAGCGTCCAACGCCGCCCCCAGGTATCGGCCGCCAATCCGGCGAACACCACCATCACCGCCGCTGCGATGAAGCCGACGGTCAGGATGAGGCCGATGGTGTCGATGCCGACCTTGAACTCGCCCATCACCCCCGGGATCGCGTAGCCGAAGAGCGACTGGTCGAGGTTGCTCATCGTCCAGGCGAAGAGGCTGAAGAGGAGGATGGTCACCCATCCGGCGGCAGGGGCGTGTCTTCCGACACCATTCGGGGCGCTCATGATGGAAAATACTACCCCGCCCGGCGTCCCGCCGCAGGAGTCCGTCATGGCCGAAGACACCCCCGCCCCGCCCCGATCCGCGATGCCTGCCGATCCGATCGCCCGTGTGGCGCGCTCGCGCCACGAGTTCGGCGAACACGGCGGGGTCAACCTGTCCATCGAGACCAGTTCGACGTTCACCGTGCTCGAGGCCGGCAAGATGCCGGAGATGTTCGGTGGCCGCGCGGGACCGAAGGGCGGTTGTTTCCTCTACGGCCGGCACTTCAACCCGACGGTGATGGTCCTCTCGCGCCACCTTGCCGCGCTCGAGGCGATGCCGAGCGCGTACTGCACGGCGAGCGGCATGGCGGCGATCTCCGGCTCGCTGCTGCAGGCCTGCGACACGGGTGACCACATCGTCGCGGGGCAGGCGCTGTACGGCGGCACTTGGGCGCTGCTGCACGATTACCTGCCGCGCAAGGCCGGCATCACCACGGATCTCGTCGACCTCTCGGACCTCGATGCCGTCGCCCGCGCGTTCACGCCGCACACCCGCGTGCTCTACTGCGAGACGGTGTCGAACCCGACCTTGCGGGTGGCGGACATCCCGGCGCTCGCGCGCATCGCGCACGAGCGGGGCGCCAAACTCGTCGTCGACAACACCTTCGCACCGGTGGCCATCACGCCCGCTGCGCATGGCGCCGACGTGGTGATCCACAGCCTCACCAAGTTCATCAACGGCGCCTCGGACATCGTCGCGGGCTGCGTCTGCGCGGATGGCGCCTTCATCGACCAGTTGTATGACCTGCATGTGGGCAGCCTGATGCTGCTCGGGCCGGCGATGGATCCGCGCGCGGCTTACGAGGTCGCCACCCGCATGCCGAACCTCGGCCTGCGCATCACCGAGCACGCACGGCGCGCGCTCGCCTGCGCAGACCGGCTCGAGGCGCTGGGGGCCAAAGTCATCTATCCGGGTCTCGCCTCGCACCCCGACCACGCGCTTTACGCCCGGCTCGCCAATCCCGGCTACGGCGCGGGCGGCTTGTTGAGCGTGGACCTTGGCACGCCGGAGCGCGCCTACCGCTTCATGGAGCACCTGCAGAACGTCGAAGATTTCGGCTATATGGCGGTGAGCCTCGGCTTCAGCGACACCCTGATGAGCGCGAGCGCGTCGAGCACCTCCAGCGAACTCGACGAGGCGTCGCTGCGTGCCGCCGGCATCAGCCCGGGGCTCGTGCGTTTGTCGGTGGGCTACACGGGCACGCTCGAAGACAGGCTCGACCAACTCGAGCGCGGCTACCGCGCTGCCGGAGGCTGAACATGACCCAAGACGCCATCGCCCGACCCGTCGACCGGTTCTTCGCCGCCTACTCCGACGACCATCGCCATCCGACCAACCAAGGGCTGCATGTGATCTGCGTGCCGGCGATCGTCTGGTCGCTGCTGGCGCTGCTGTATTGCATCCCCCTGGGTGCGGGGCTGCCGACCGGGTCGCTCGCTGCGGTGATGGCGATCGCCTCGGTCGCGTTCTGGCTCTGGCTGTCGGTGCCGCTCGGGCTCGGCGCGGGCGTGTTGATGGCGCTGTCGTGGGGGTCGGTCGCCGCGCTGCACGCGGCGTTCGGCACCACGGCGCTCGCGGTGATCGGCGCAGCCGTGTTCGTGGTCGCCTGGGTCGGCCAGTTCATCGGCCATCACATCGAGGGGCGACGGCCGAGTTTCTTCGCGGACCTCGTCTATCTGATGATCGGACCGGTGTGGGTGCTCGCCAAGGGCTACCGCAAGCTGTCCGTCGGTTACTGAGCGGCCGGCTCGACCTGCTTGCCGTCGGGATCGAAGAACCGCGTGACCGTGCACTCGCGCAGATAAGGTCGCGTCTTGCGGTCGCACTGCACCGCCGCCACCTTCGTCGCCGTCTCGCGCGAGTCGAGGCCGCAGCTGAACTCGTGCCAATGGAACCCGTCCGCGTTCTGCAGGAACACATCGACGCTCCAGCGCGCCGGGAAGCACCAGGCGATGCGTTTGCAGGCCTGCGCGTTGCCGCCCTCGCGGATGCACTTCTCGCGGGCACAGGCGAAGGCTTTCTCCGGCGTGCCGCCGGTGCAGACCCCGGAGCCCATCTCGGGGGCGTAGACGAAGGCGATCCCGGTGGGGCCGGCGGCGTGGGCCGAGCAGCCGAGGGCGAGGGCGGCGAGGACTGTTATCCAGTAACGCTTCATCGGGAGCCTCTCCGGGACGATGTCGATGGGGTGGCATACTAACGCTGCCTGCAGGTCCACCGGGAGTGCCCCCATGCGTCTGATCGCCTTGCCTGTCCTTGCTGTCATGGTCTGGGGCGCGATCGCGCCCGTCGCGGCGGCCGATACCGTCGCGCCGCGTCGTTGGGTGTTCACGGTCGACAACGGCAAGCCTGCCGGTGATCTCGTGGTGCGTTGCGATCCGCGCGGCGACTGCCAAAGCCGCTTCTTCTTCAAGGACAACGGCCGCGGCCCGGAGATCACGGAGCGTTTCCGGATCGCTGCGGACGGCACCTATACGCGCTATGCGGCAGAGGGCAAGACCACGTTCGGTTCGGTCGTGGATGAGCAGTACCAGGGCAAGGGGCGCGGCGGCACGTGGCGCTCGACCACCGAGAAGGGCGGCAGCGACGATGCCCTCGGCAAGCTCTACCTGCCGCTCAACGGTTCGATGATCGTCTACGAGAACATGCTGCGCCTCACTGCGGGCGGCCGCACGCTCGAGACGCTGCCCGTCGGCAGCGTCAAGCGCCGGACCGTGACGCGCGTGACCGTGGGGCAGGGCGCGGCGCGCCGGGAGGTCGAACTCGTCGCCTTCACCGGGCTCGGCATGACGCCGGAGTTCGTGTGGGCGACGACGGGCGAGCGGCCCGAGCTCTTCGGCATCGTCGTGCCGGGCTATCTGGGTGCGCTGCCCGAGGGCTACCAGGACGAGGAGGCGCGCCTCACCGATCTGCAGAAGGCAGCGGAAGCGGAGCTGCTCGGCACGATGACCGCGCGCCTCGCCAAACCCATGCCGGGCCTCAGCGTGATCCGCAACGCGCGGGTGTTCGACGCCGAGAACGCCCGCTTGCACGACGGCCTGCGCGACGTCTACCTGCAGCGCGGGCGCATCGTCGCGATCACGCGCTCCGATGCGCCGCTCGAGGGCGTGACGCCGGCCCGCCAGCTCGATGCGGAGGGCCGCGTGCTGCTGCCCGGCCTTTACGACATGCACGGTCATGTCGGGCGCTGGGGCGGCGGGCTCAACCTCGCGGCGGGGGTCACCACCACGCGCGATGTCGGCAATGACAACGCGACGCTGCAGCAGATCATCGAAGAGACCGCCGATGGCCGCGTGTTCGGCCCGCAGATCGTCGCCGCGGGCTTCCTCGAGGGCGAGAGCCCCTACAGCGCGCGCAACGGCTTCGTCGTGAGCGACCTTGAGGGGGCCAAGCGGGCCGTCGACTGGTACGCCGCGCATGGCTACATCCAGATCAAGGTCTACAACAGCTTCCCGCGCCAGCACCTGCGCGAGACGGTGGCTTACGCCCATTCGCGCGGCCTGCGCGTGAGCGGCCACGTGCCCGCCTTCCTGCGCGCCGAGGAAGTGGTGGAGGCGGGCTTCGACGAGGTGAACCACATCAACCAGGTGATGCTCAATTTCCTGGTCGATGAAAAGACCGACACGCGCACGCTGCAGCGCTTTTACCTCCCCGCCGAGCGCACCGCCGGGCTCGATTTCGACGGCCCGCGGGTACAGGGCTTCATCAAGTTGCTGAAGGACCGCGGCACGGTGATCGACCCGACGCTCACCACCTTCGATTTCCTGCGCCAGCGCGACGGCCAAGCCTCGGAGGCCTTCGCCGCGATCCTGCCGAACATGCCGGCCTCGTTCCAGCGCGCCCGCATGAGCGGCGGCATGGACATCCCGAACGAGCGGCTGCATGCGCTCTACAACAAATCCTACGCGCGCATGATCGAGTTCGTCGGGCGGTTGCACCGCGCCGGTGTGCCCCTGGTGGCCGGCACCGACGAGATCGAGGGCTTCACGTTGCACCGCGAGCTCGAGCTCTACACGATGGCCGGCATCCCGGCGGGCGAGGTGCTGCGTATCGCCACCTGGAACGGCGCCAAGTACACGCGCACGCTCGCCGATCGCGGCAGCATCGAGCCGGGCAAACTCGCCGACCTCGTGCTGGTGGACGGTGATCCCACGCAGGACATCACGGCGCTGCGGCGTATCGCGTTGGTGGTGACGCAGGGCCGCAGCATCGATCCGTCGGCCGTCTACACGGACCTCGGCATCAAGCCCTTCGTCAAGGATTCGCCGCGCTGGATGGAGCCGCGTTGAGCGGGTCCGGGATGACAGGCGCCGTCGCAGGGGCGAGCGTCGCCTTCGACTATTCGCGCATCCCGGCGCTGCCGCCGGAGGTGTTCGTCGCGCCGCTGCGCAAGCCTGCGGGGCTCGGCGAGGATTGGCTGGAGCCGGCGCAGAAGTCCTACTCCGCAGACGAGCACCGCGTGTGGGACGAACTCTACGCACGGCAGATGGCGCTGCTGCCGGGCCGTGCCTGCTCGGAGTTCATGCGCGGCCTCGAGCGTCTCGACCTCGGCCGCGGCGGGATCCCGGAACTCGGCGCGCTCAATGAAAAGCTCCGCGCGCTCACCGGCTGGACCGTCGTCCCGGTGCCGATGCTGATCCCGGACCAGGTGTTCTTCTACCACCTCGCCAACCGCCGCTTCCCGGCCGGCAATTTCATCCGCTCGCGCGAACAGTTCGATTACATCCAGGAGCCGGATGTCTTCCACGACGTGTTCGGTCATGTGCCGCTGCTCGCCGACCCGGTGTTCGCCGAGTACCTTGCGGCCTATGGCCGTGCCGGTTGGAAAGCGCTGCGCTACAACCGGCTGAAAGCCCTGTCCGCGCTCTACTGGTACACCGTGGAGTTCGGGCTGATCCTCGAGGAAGGCCAGATGCGCATCTACGGCGCCGGCATCCTCTCCGGCCCCACCGAGACGGTGTTCGCGCTCGAGGGCCGTTCGCCGCACCGCATCCACCTCAATGTCGACCGCGTGATGCGCACCGACTACGAGATCTCGGATCTGCAGCCGGCGTATTTCGTGATCGAGAGTTTCGCGGAACTCTTCCACATGACCGAGCAGCGCGGCTTCGAGCCCATCTACGAATCGCTCGCGCCGGCGTTCCAGTACGCCCGCTCGGCCGCGCTCGACACCGACCATATCTACCACCGCGGCACCCAGGAATACCTCCTGCGGGGCGGTCGGGGATCGGGGGCGACTGCCGTATAGGAGAATATTGCAGCGAGGATTATGTCCGCTTCGGACCGGAATTCGCGTACCGGATATTACGTCCCCAACGCCGCCCGGAGAGCCGACATGACCTTGCCGCTTCCCAGCCGTACCCCCTCCGCCCGGATTTCCGCCCGTGGCCCCGTGGGCCGGCACCGCCGCAGTCAATCGGGATTCGTGATCACCGCGGCCCAAGTGACCCTTGGCCTCGTCTCGTTGGCGGTGAGCGCGACGGCCTATTCGCTCGGCAGCGCGGGCATAGGGGAGATGGACCATCAACGGGCGGGGATCCACGTCGTGCACCTGCAGAAGGTCGGCGGCGTCCTGCAGGGCGCCCTCAGAAGGGCCGTCGACGACAATGGCCTGTCGCACGACCGTGCCGACGAGTTCGTGTCTTTCGAGGACGGCCAATCGAAGCCGGGCCGCGTCCACCTTTTCGACGAGTCGCTCGGCTACGGGCGGCTCCCCGCATGGCCGACCGGGTTGTTGATCGATGAGTCGGTGGAGGGCCAACCGCGTTGGTCCGAGGAGACGGCTGATGTGGTGGAGGTGCGGGGCGTGGATCTCGCCGTCTGCCGCCGCTTCAATCAGGCGACCCAGGGCGAGGATGCCAAGGCAAAGCCTCCGGCCGATATCAAGACCGCCGTGGGCACCCATCGCTGGAACCAAGGCTGCGTGGCCGAGCCGGGCGCCTCCTCCGGCACCTGGTTCATGCGCGCCTTCGCGGTTTGAGGTAGACGGCGGGAAAAAGATGTCCGTGCCGCCGGGGAGTCTGCGTAAGGCAGGTTGCCCCGGAATGGAGAACGGACATGACCCGCACCCAGCCCCCCTTGAAGCTTCCCCGCCGCCGCCCTTGTGGCGAGCGCGGTTTCGCCCTCGGCGCCAGCCAGATGACCCTCGCCCTCGTGTCTTTGGCGGTGAGCGCCACCGCGATCACGCTGGACGACGGGTCCAAGAGGGTGACGCAGCAGGAGGCCCACATCCACGCCTCTTACCTGCTCAAGGCGGGCGGCGAGCTGCAGACCGCGCTGGACCGGGCGGTCGGGGACAACGGTCTCGCCCGCAACGACGCGAGCGCGGTGCTGCGTTTCGAGCAGGGATCGTCACAGCCCGGCGAAGTCCGCTTGTTCGATGACCGCTTGGGCTACGGCCGGGCGCCGCAATGGCCCGTCGGCCTCGTCGTCCCCGATCAGGTGGGTGCCGGTGCGCCCCGCTGGTCGACCGGCGCGACGGATGTCGTCGAGGTCGCCGGGGTCGATCTCGCTGTCTGCCGCCGTTTCAACGAGATGACCCAAGGCGAGGACCCGGACGCCGCGCCGCCGGCCGAGGTCGCCAGCGCGCTGCGTGCCCGCGGTTGGCAGCAGGGCTGTGTCGCGGCGCCGGGCGCCTCGAGCGGCACCTGGTACATGCGCGCGTTCGCGTCCGCGCTGTGCGTCGGCGAGCGCTGCAAGGCCGGAGATGTGGTCGGCGCCGCGGCCCGGCGCATGATCCGCGCGCTGCCGGAGGCCGCGGCCGTGGAGGCCGGAACGGCCGATGACTTCGCCAGATCCGATGCGGCGCCCGCCGACCCGGTCGCGGCCCTTGCCGCTTGCGCGGCGCGTGAAGCCGCCGCGGGCGAGCGGGACCCCGCCATGGTGGCTGCCCGTTGCACGGCCGGCGATGGTGCCGGCTGATCCGGCGCCGCGACGGGGGGTGCCCCCACCTGCCGAAAGACCGGTGGCATATCGTCAAAAACGAGGGCTATGCTAGCCATGCATGGGGGACGTCACTCAACTTTTGGTCCGCGCGCGGGATGGCGATGCCGCCGCGCTCGATGCCATCTTCGGTCTGCTCTATCCGGAACTGCGCAAGATCGCCCACCAACGCCTCGCGCCGCATCGGCGAGACCAGCTGCTCGACACCACGGCGCTCGTCAATGAATGCTACCTGCGCTTCCGCGATGCGGCGCGCGTGGCGCCCGAGGACCGCAACCACTTCATGGCCTACGGGTCGCAGGTGATGCGCTCGATCATCGTCGACTTCGCGCGCCAGCGCAGTGCGGCGCGACGCGGCGCCGGCGAGGCGGCGCTCACCCTCGACACCGACCTCGGTGACGGCGTGCTGGGCGAGGCCGGCAATCTGCCGGAGCAGGAGATCCTCGAGATCCACGATGCGCTCGAGCACCTTGCGCGCGTGGACGAGCGGCTCGCCAAGGTCGCGGAGATGCGCTACTTCGGTGGCATGAGCGACCCGGAGATCGCCGAGGTGCTCGGCCTCACCGACCGCACCGTGCGCCGCGACTGGGACAAGGCCCGCGCACTGCTCGCGCGCCTGCTGAAGTAGCGGCGGCCCGGAGCGCAGGCGCGACGCATGGGCACGCTCTCCGACATCGAAGCCGACTGGCCGCGCATCAGCGCGCTGCTCGATGAGGCGATGTCGCACGCGGCCGCCGAGCGCGAGGCGTTCATCGATGCCCTCACGGCGCCCGATGACCGCTTCCGCGACACGCTGCGCGAGTTGCTGGCCTTGCAGGCCAAGGCCGAGACCGAGGACTTCATGGAGGCGTTGCCCGTCATCCCGGGCCTTTTGACCGGGCCGTGGCCGCACGAGGCCGGTGCGGGCACCGCCTCGGCGGGTGCGCTCGCCGCGGGCACCGAGGTCGGCCCGTATCGCCTGCTGCGCCCGATCGGCGAGGGCGGCATGGGTGCGGTGTGGCTCGCCGAGCGCGCGGACGGCACGCTCAAGCGCAAGGTCGCCCTGAAGCTGCCGCGGCTCGCCTGGGCCTCCGACCTCGCGGCGCGCATGGCGCGCGAGCGCGACATCCTCTCGGCGCTCGAGCATCCGAACATCGCGCGGCTCTACGACGCGGGCGTCGATGCCGTCGGCCGTCCGTGGCTCGCCATCGAATATGTCGAAGGCCGCGATCTCGCCGCATTCTGCGACACGGCGCGGCTCGACCTGCGCGCGCGCGTGCGGCTTTTCCTGCAGGTCTTGTCGGCGGTGCAGTACGCGCACGGCAGCCTCGTCATCCACCGCGACCTCAAGCCCGCGAACATCCTGGTGACGCCGCAAGGCGAAGCGCGGCTGCTCGATTTCGGCATCGCGCGGCTGGAGGAGGGCGCGGCGGACGCAGGGCCCACGCTCACCCGCGAGGGCGCGAACGCGATGACGCCGCGCTACGCGAGCCCGGAGCAGGTGCAGGGCAAGCGGCTCACGGTCGCCTCGGACATCTACTCCCTGGGCGTGGTGCTGCACGAGCTGCTCACCGGCGAGACGCCGTACGCGCTGCGCCGCGGCACCCGCGCCGAGTACGAACAGGCCATCGTCGAGTCCGACCTGCGCGTGCCGAGCCGGACGACGGTGTCGGCGGAAGCAGCGGCGGCGCGGTCCTCGACGCCCCAGACCCTCACGCGCATGCTGCGCGGTGACGGCGATGCCATGCTGATGCGCGCGCTCGCGCCCGCGCCCGAGGGGCGCTACGCCTCCGCCGCGGCGCTGCGCGACGATCTCGAGCGCTGGCTTGAGGGACGGCCCGTCTCGGCGGTGCCGCCGTCACGCACCTACGCGCTGCGCAAGTTCGTGGCGCGCAACCGCCTCGCCGTCGCGGCCTCGGCCGCTGCAGCGTTCGCGCTCGTCGCCGTGAGCGTGGTCGCCGTGCTGCAGGCCCAGCGGGCAGAGCGCAGCGCCGCGGAGGCGCGTGTGGAGGCGGCGAGGGCGAATGCGACGAAGGAGTTCCTGATCTCGACGTACGCGAGCGCCGATCCGACGCTGCGGGGTGGGCGGGATGCAACGGCAAAAGAATTATTAGCAGACGCGGAGTCCCAGCTCGACGCAAAGCTTGCAGGTCAGCCCCGCTTGCAGGCTGAGGTGCTTCATACCATCTCGGGAATTTGGGAGCGCTTGGGTGAGGTCGTTCGGTCCAAGGAGTCCGTCGAGCGTCGTACCGGGGTGCTGCTGAAGATCGGTGAGAACGCGTTGGCTGCGGAGTCGGAGCTGTACGCAGCAGAGACGGCTGTCAAGCTTGGATTGCTGGAGGAAGTCGAGGCCAAACTCGCACGAGTCGATTCGCTTTTCGGGTCAGCCTCATTGCCCCCGGCGATGATCGCGAGTTCCTTTTATCTGCGTGGCGTCGTGGCGGCAGAACGCGGAGATCGTGCACGGGCGATCGAGTCATTCACCCAGGCAATCGAATCCAGTCGGGAAGCTGGCGATGACCGGAGACTGTTCCTGACGCTTATGGCAAGGATATTCGTGCAGCGTCTTGCGGCAGATCCCGTGGCGCTGAGACGGGATATTTCCGAGGCTGAGTCCTTGATGGGTAGGCTGAACTCCGAGCCCTTGGAGGCTTTGAGCGACCGCCTGCAGTTGGCCGTCGCACGATACCTTATCGGTGACTATGTCGGTGGCTGGCCTGATATGGACCGGATCGTGATCGAATCGGAGCGACTTCTCGGAAATGATAATCCCGCATGGCAGCAAGAGCGCTCTTACTGGATCCGTTACTGCTTGCGACTTGGTTGTGCCGACCGCGTCGTGATGTGGCTGAGGGCGTTTGGTGCTGGCGGCGACCGTCGATCATCGCGCGCGTTGGCTAGCGACCCGGAATGGCTCGTGCTCGAGGCCAGAGCGTTCATGGCCGTACGTTCATGGCAAATTGCGGAGCAGCGATTGTCAGCGGCGCGCGGGTTGGCCGTCGGTGCCGCGCGTGCTCGGTTGTTACCGTCAATAGATAGGGTCGACGCGGAGCTGGTACTACGCCGAGGTCGCCATGTTGACTTGGGCAGCCTCCGCCAACGGGTCGACGTCGCGGCAGGCGCGGACTTTGGTGGCGAGGGTGCTTACTCGATGTGGTGGACACTCGGTCTTGTCTCGAAGATGACGGGCGACCTGCCGAGAGCTATCGCGGAATTGAGTCGGGCTGAGTCGTCAGCGCGCGCTTCTTATGGCGATGCGCATCCGGAGGTGGCATTGGTGAGACTTGATTTAGCGCTGGCTGCTGCCCCCCGGTCGTCTGGTCTGGACGATCGCCAAGTCGCGCAAATCGCCCGCGCCGCCGCGCCGGTCTTGCTCATTTCGCTCCCGGCCGACCATCCGGCGGTTGAGTTGGCCGGTCGTTTCGGTCCGCTGCCTGGACGCCGGCGGCAGATAAGTGATTCGCGCATACGTGAAATTCTTTTGGAAGCACCACGAGGGATGTTTTTCATTTAACGCAGAGGAGAGTTTCGAATGGACGACGAAAGTTATCTCAGCATCTTCGCCGTAGATGGCGTCCTTGCGGCTGCAGCGCCGAAAGGCAAGCCCCCTCCGTGGATCCCCCAAGGTCCGCGCAGCCTGAGCTCGGCCTCGCTTGAGCCGGTCCAGCCATCCATCTATGTCATCGGCAAGGGCAGAAAGGGCAAGCTGGTGCGGACTTCGCTGGTCTTCCACAATTTGAGCAAGAAGCGCGCTTTGCGTTTGGCTGATGCTTTGGAAGCGGCTGCCGAAAAGCTGCGCGATCCGGCGAATCATGACCGTGTCTTCGACATGGACGATCCGGGCGTGAGCGTCGACGTCTCGACGGCGCTCAATTCGGCTGATTGATGACCTTCCCATCCCCCGCCGCCTCCCCAGGCGGCGGGGGATGGGTTATCTTTGGGGGTATGACGCACCCCATCCTCGACCGTCCGTTCCTGCGCGCGCTGCGCGTCGCAGGCCTCGCAGCCCTCCTTACGCTCGCCGGTTGCGCCACTGCCCCCGGCGGGGCGGACAAGCCCGCGGCCGCGTCGGCGCGTGCGCAGGTCCCCGCTGCGGGCGCCGCCACCCCCGCGCTCGCGCCCGCCACGCTTGACGCCCTGCGCGAGCGGCGCATCTGGGCGCACGAGGCCTCGGAGCTCAAGCCCGACCCGGCGGTCACTTACGGGCAGTTGCCGAACGGCCTGCGCTACGCGCTGATGCGCAATGCGCTGCCGAGCAAGACCGCGGCGGTGCGCATGCGCTTCGGGGTCGGTTCCATGATGGAGGCCGACGACCAGCGCGGCCTCGCGCACTTCCTCGAACACATGGTGTTCAACGGCAGCCAGAACGTCCCCGAGGGCGAGATGGTGAAGCTGCTTGAGCGGCTGGGGCTGGCCTTCGGCCCTGACACGAACGCGTACACGAGCTTCCTCGAGACGGTCTATCAGCTGGACCTGCCCGACACCCGCGACGAACTCGTCGACAAGTCGCTGATGCTGATGCGTGAGACCGCCGACCGGCTGCTGCTTTCGCCCGCGGCCATCGACCGCGAGCGTGGCGTGATCCTCTCCGAGAAACGCACCCGCGACTCGCCGCAGTTCCGCGCGTTGGTGGCCCGCCTGAACTTCCTCTACCCCGAGAGCCCCATCGGCCAGCGTTTACCCATCGGCACGGAGGAAGTCATCAAGAACGCACCGCGCGAGCGTTTCCTCGCCCTCTACCAGGGCTGGTACCGGCCCGACAACGCGCTGCTCGTGGTGGTGGGCGACCTCGACCCGGCGACCGTCGAGCAGAAGATCCGCGCCCAGTTCGGCGATTGGCAGCGTCCGGCGACGCCGATCGTCCAGCCGGAGCTCGGCAAGGTCGCGCCGACCAAGTTGGCTGCGGGCTACTTCCAGGACCCCACGCTGCCCACGGTCATCAGCTTCGGTCCGCAACGGCCCTATGTGCTCACGCCCGATACGGCTGCCGATCGCCGCATGAACCTCGTGCGCGATCTCGGCTTCTCGATCCTGTCGCGCCGCTTCGACACCCTGACCCGCAAGCCGGGCACGGTGTTGATCAGCGGCGGCGCGGACTACTCGGGCGCGTTCGACCTGGCCGAGGGGCCCTCCGTCAGCGTGGTCTCCAAGCCCGAGAACTGGCAGGCCGCGCTCGCGGTCGGCGAGCAGGAGCTGCGTCGCGCCCTGCAGCACGGGTTCAGCGATGCGGAGTTGCAGGAGCAGTTGAGCAACCTGCGCACCGCCTACCGCAACGCCGCCGAGGGCGCGGCGACGCGTCGCAGCCGCAACCTCGCCAATGCCTTGGTGGGCGAGTTCGACGGTCGCACGGTGTTCACCACGCCCGCGGAGGACCTGCGCCTCTTTGAGGCGGCCGCAGCCGGTATCACGCGGGCCGAGGTCGAGGCGGCGTTTCGTGTCGCCTGGGGCGAAGACCCGCCGCGCATCTTCATGTCGACCGCCGCCACGCTCGAGAAGCCCGCAGAGGCGATCCTCGCGGCCTACGGCGCGAGCCGTGCGGTCGCGGTGGCGGCGCCGGAAGCGGCGAGCACGGCCGCGTTCGCGTATGCGGATCCGGGCACGCCCGGGCAGATCGTCGCGCGCAGCGAGGTGGCCGACCTCGGCGTGACACAGGTCAAGTTCGCCAACGGCGTGCTGCTGAACCTCAAGCGTACGCCTTATCAGAAGGATCGCGTGTCGGTGCAGGTGCGCTTCGGCGACGGGCAGCGGGTGATGCCGAAGGACCAGCCGGGCCTCGAGCTCTGGATCGACAACGCGTTCGGCAACGCAGGGCTCGGCAAGCACTCGGTCGATGAGTTGCAGCGCATCCTCGCGGGGCGCAACTGGTCGCTCGGTGTGTCGGTGGACGAGGACGCGTTCCTGATGGGATCGACGGTGCCGCCGGCCGATCTCGACCTGCAGTTGCAGCTGTTCACCGCGCAGTTGACGGATTCTGGCTATCGTCCGGAGGCCTTCGACCAGTTCCGCGAGCTGGTCGGCGTGTGGCGCAAGACCGTCGAGGCGACGCCGCAGGGCGTGCTGTCGCGCGACCTCGCTCGGCTGCTGCGCGACGGCGACCCGCGCTTCGGCATCCCGACGCTCGAGGAACTGCAGGCCCGCAAGCCGGAGGAGATCCGCGCCGTGCTCGCGCCGGCGATGCGCGAGGGCGCGATGGAAGTGGCGATCGTGGGCGATGTCGATATCGACCGCGCCGTCGCGTCCGTCGCCGCGACGCTCGGCACGCTACCGCCGCGTCGCGGGGACTTCGACCGCAACCGCGGCGTCTCGCCGATGCGCTTCCCCGCCGCTCCTAAGGCGCCGGTGGTGCTGCGCCACGGCGCCGAGGCCGACAAGGCCGTGCTCGCGGTCGCTTGGCCCGCAGGCGACAGCTTTGAGCGCCGTCGTTCACGCGTGCAGTTTTTGGTCGGTGAAGTGCTGCAGATCAAGATGACCGACGAACTGCGCGAGAAACTCGGCGCGACCTATTCGCCGGGCATCGCGGTCGATGCGTCGGACCTTTATCGCGGCTACGGCACGATCTACACGAGCCTCGACGTGAAGCCGACCGAGATGGATGCGGCGAACGCCGCGATCGATCGCGTGGCTGCGCAGATGCGCGCGGGGCGCATCACCGCCGACGAGTTCGAGCGCGCGCGCAAGCCCGTGGTGGAGGGGCTGAAGTCGCGGTTCGAGAACAACGGCTTCTGGTTGGAAGCGATCTCGCAGTCGCAATCCCGCGCGGATTGGCTCGAGTGGACACGCACGCTGCGCGCCGACTACGAGTCGATCACCCTTGATGAAGTGAAGGCAGCGTCCGGTGGGCTGTTCGATCCCGCCCGGGCGCTGCGGGTGAGGGTGGTGGCCGAGGGGGCCGGGAAGGCGCCGTGAGGCGCTGACCGGCGCGGGATGTCCATCAGGCGGTCAGATGGACCCTGATGGACGGCCACGATGCGGTCATTTGTCCGGTTTTTTGACTTTAATACGTTACTTTCGGCAGGTAGTACCCTTATTCCGTCACGGTTACAGTGTCACTGTGATCACGGAATGAATGGGTGCGTCCCGCCCCGATGTCCGTCGATCGGAGGTGGTGATATGCGTGCAATAGCTTTGGTGGCGACCCTGCTGGCGCTGGCTTATCTGTTCTACGCGGCTGTCAGCATGTTGGGTCAGGCGCTGGTCTTCTCCTGACATCCACCCTGTCGGGCCGAGCTCGGCCCGACGATCCCGAGTCGCTGCGCGCGCGTCGCGCGGTCAGTCACAGCGCCCGCTTCGC
>Ga0315904_10002219_pt1 | contig 30240 bp, 20 predicted proteins | sample LakEriMetagenome_6_FD_203529 | JGI IMG/M metagenome (GOLD analysis project Ga0315904, IMG submission 203529) | Freshwater fungal communities from buoy surface, Lake Erie, Ohio, United States - Buoy 12 MA120 | ecosystem: Environmental > Aquatic > Freshwater > Lake | place: USA: Lake Erie, Ohio...
AGGTCTTGATCCTCCCGAATGTACTCGGGTGCTCGACCGCCGCTAAAAAATATCCCAGCATATTCCTCGGGGTTGATGTCCTTAAAGGCAACATCAGCCTTGATCGTATAACCCTCCCACTCCTTGGTAATGGTCCAGCCAGGTTTGACCTCGTGCATGACCATTTGATAGACGCGTTTCTCGGGCGCTGCGACCACCGGCTCATATCCCCCTTCGATCAATCGATAGTAAGGGTAAAGCGTATCTACTGTCTCGGTTGCGTCTCCAACGATGATCAATACCTTGTGTCGGTTCATCTTTGTCTCCCTTTCCATTCCCAGTGCTGGGGCGACTGCCGTAGCGATTGCCCCAGCCGCCAAAAATTGCCTACGATCTACTGACATTTGGTTTTCAAATGCTCCATGAGGTACTTCGAATCAACAGGCTCCCCGGTGGCTCGCTCGATGAGCTCCATAGGCAGATAACTCTGACCATGCCGATGCACCTTGCGTCGCAGCCACTCCAGGAGCACTTGAAATTCTCCCTGCTGAATCAGTCGATCCAGGGATCCTAGCTCGCGATTCGCGGCTGCGAACAATTGGGCCGAATAGATGTTCCCCAGCGTGTAAGTCGGAAAATATCCAATCAGTCCTGCTGACCAGTGTACATCCTGCAACACCCCAGTTCGATCGCTCGGGGGTGTCACGCCCAGTAAATTCGTGTACTTATGATTCCATGCCTGCGGCAAGTCTTTGACCGAAAGCCCCCCTCTCATGAGCTCTTCTTCGAGTTCAAAACGGATCAGGATGTGCATGTTATAGGTCACCTCATCGGCCTCGATCCGTATCAAACTCGGTTTGACCCGGTTGAGGTCCTCAGCGAGCTTTTCGAGCGGCACATCGCGAAACTTGCCCGGAAAGTACCCTTGGAGATGGGGATAAGCCCATTGCCAGAAGGGCTCGGACAATCCAACGAGGTTCTCCCAGAGCCTCGATTGCGACTCATGCACACCAAGACTTGCTGCCGTCGCCAGCGGAGTCCCATACCACTGCGAATCGAAACCCTGCTCGTACATCCCATGCCCAGCCTCGTGCAGTACGCCGTAGAGTCCCATCGAAAAGGATTCTTTGGAAAATCGAGTTAAAATACGATGATCGTGAGGGCCCAAAGTCGTGCAGAAGGGATGTTCGGTTTGATCGAGTCGCCCGCGTTGGAAATCAAATCCGATTTGCTCGGCCACCCACTTTGAAAAACGTTCTTGCGGTTCTAATTCGAAGTGTCCCTCGACGACCGAAGACCCGAGTTTTGCCGCTTTTTGCGATGCAACTTGAATTAGCGGTACGAGCGAATCTCGCAAATCGGCAAATATTCGCTGGACTTGATCTGTCGTTGCCCCCTCTTCGTAACTGTCGAGCATCACATCGTAGCGGGACTGACCCGGTAGGGCCAAGCAGTCCGCCTCCTGACGCTTCAATTCAATGATCCTCTCGATGTGAGGCAAAAAACTTTGAAAATCATCGGCCAGCTTGGCTTCTACCCAAACCTGTTGCCCAATGCTCGTCGCATGGGAGATCTCTTCGACAAGCGATTGCGGCAACTTACTGCAACGATCGAACTCTCGCTTCATGCACCGAGCGATGACGTTCTCAGGACTAGAAGGATCTTGCCCAGCGACTTGGTCGCCAAGCTCGATAAGCCACTGACCGAGCCTTTCGTCGACTCGACGCTGATGGACCATTCCTGCAAGCTGTGTTAATTGCTCGGCGCGATACTCGGCGGCACTCGCTGGCAAGCCGGTATTTTGATCCCATTCGAGCATCGACATCGTCGATTGCAAAAGGGCTGTTTGCCTGACGTGATTAAGTATTTTCTCGAAGACTTCGCGAGCCATAGAGGTCCTTGGCATTTAAGGGGTTAACTGAGATCCGATCGGAGTTTGTCGCGTTGATGATCGATCTGCTCGGCGGTGGCCCCAAGATTCCTCAGGATTGTTTCTGCCATCGCCAAGGCGACTTCGGATTCCTCAGCGATGACTTGATCTGCACCTTGCTTGAGCAACTCTTGGCCCTGACTGATGTAAGCGGATCGAACCAAGATCTGAATCGATGGATTCAAAAGCTTTGCCATTTGAATCACGTTCGTCGCTTGGTGGATATTCGAGGCGCTGAGGATCAAGCTCACGGCCGAGTCGACCCCGGCGGCTTTAAGCGTTTCGACGTGGCTTGCATCCCCCAAGACGACGCGATGGCCTGCGGTGCGGATCGACTCGATGTTCGAGGGATTGATCTCGATGATCGTCGCCGCAATACCGTTCTGGGACAGAAGTTTGGCCGCCGTTCGACCGACTGGACCATAGCCGATCACGACGGTTCGAAACTCGCTCATCGGATCGCTTGATTGCTGACCATCGATAGCGATGGCAGGCAGCGTGCTCAGGGGTACTCGTGGGACACTGAGCCATCGCAGTTTAGAACTGCGCCTAGCATAACTGACTATTGGATCGATCGCCGTTTGCAAAAGTGGGCACAGTGCGATCGAAAAGATCGATACAGCCACAAGCACATGCTCGAGGGACTCAGGAATCAAATCGTACTTCTTGGCCAAACTCGCGACGATAAAAGAGAATTCACCAATCTGTGCAAAAGCAAGACCCACGCGCAAAGCCGACTTGAGCTGCAAGCCCAACAAGAGCATCAGCCCGATGGCAATCGCTGGCGTGACGACCATGGCGATAGCCAGGATGGCGAAAAACAAACTCGGGGTATCAAAAAAAACGATCGGATCAAAGAGCATGCCCACCGAAACAAAGAACAAGGCGGCAAACGCATCTCGCATCGGCAAGGCATCGGCCGTGGCTCGAACGGAGAAATCACTTTGACCGATCACCACTCCGGCAAGGAAAGCCCCAAGAGCCATCGATACGCCAAACCCTTTCGACGAAATCAGCGCAAGCCCCAGAACGATCACCAGGATCGTCAGGGTAAAGAGTTCTCGAGACCGTGTCTGGGCGATGCGATGGAGAATCTTCGGTATGAACTTGCCGCCTAAGAAAAACACCGCCAAAACCAAAACCGCGATTTTAAGCGCTGCGATCTCGATGATCCCGATGAGATTCAACCAAGAGACACCTTCGATCCCCTTGAGGTTCGGTAGCAAAACCAACGCAAGAACCGCCAAGACATCTTGGACGATCAACCATCCGATAGCCAAGTTTCCTGTGGGTGTTTGAAGCTCATTGGCATCGGATAAGAGTCGCGTGACGACCACCGTGCTTGCAAACGACATGGCAATTCCCATGACCATGGCCTCTTGCCACGAATAGGAAAACCAGAGCATCAGCAAGAAAGTTGCAAGGCTCGATCCTAGGCACTGAAGCAGCGATCCGGGGATGGCGACTTTGCGAACCCGACCCAACTCGTGCAAATCGAAGTGGAGTCCAACATCAAAAAGGAGCAAGACGACCCCGATCTCGGCCAATTGGGCAGCGATCTGAGGGTCGGCATTAAAACCAGGCGTCGTCGGCCCGACGACGATCCCCGCCACAAGAAACCCTACGATTGGCGAGAGTCGGATCAGATGACAGACATAGCCAAGCACCAGCGCGGCGGCAAATCCTCCGGCCAGTGTCGAGATGATGTCAAGCTCATGCATCAGCTATTTTTCGGACGATTGCGGATGCGGAACATCTCTTGATAAGGAAGAACGATGCCGCCATCGATTGAGAGAGTCGCACCGGTGATGTAATCACTCCGTGGGTCGCACAAGAAGACCACGCCATGGGCGATGTCCTCGGGTTTGGCAAGCCGTCCCCATGGCAGATTGCTGCCGTGCTGCTGGAGTTCATCCTCGAAGAAGAATTTGCGTTCGCCGGGGGTATCGGTCCAACCGGGATGAACAAGGTTCACGCGGATGCGATACTCGGCAAGTTCCACTGCGGCGGTTTTGGCGAGTTGATCCAACGCAGCCTTGGCCATGTTATAAGCAGTAGCGCCTGGGATCGGTTTGTAGGCATGCGGAGAAGAGATAAAGACCATATTGCCGTGGATCTTTTGGTCGATCATTTGGTTGGCCACCGCTCGGGCGAGATAATAAGGCCCCCACATGCAAACATCGATCGTTTTGCGAAAGCCTTCCATGTTCGCTTGATAAAAAAGTTCGCGATCAGAGAAAGCGGCATTCGAGACCAGGATGCTAACAGGTCCGAGTTGCTCTTTGCACTTTTGAACCATCGCTTCGACGGCAGCTTGGTCAGACACATCGCCGACAAGCGGGATCGATTTGCGGCCCATGGCGCAAATGGCCTCGACGGTTTCGGTCGGTTCGCGAAGATCATTGACGGCCACGTTGGCCCCTTCGGCGGCTAAGGCTTTGGCGATTGCGGCGCCTATGCCGCGTGCCGCTCCGGAGACGATTGCTGTTTGTCCTTCTAAAATCTTCATCGGTTCACTTGCTGCCGCTAGAGTCTAAAAAGTAGTTCGTTGCACTCCGGCAGTTGGATCAGTTGTCGCCACCATCGAATTCGGGTGACCCCTGGTTTGCGCTGGGTCTTTGACCTGGTCGTCGGCCTGGTTGTTGACCGTCCGGAGAGATTCTTTGATTTTGAGGCGACCTTGCATTTGGGTCTATAGCATTTTGGGGGCGAAGCATATTCTTGAGGGCTTTTTCCAAGGCCTTCGTGCTGGTATTGCCTACCTTGAGCACCTCAACGGTATCGTTGCGTTTGGCCTTTTGATCGAGCTCCTCGATCATCTCGCAAACGAGCTTCAAGAGGTCTTCGCCCTTGGCGCTGACGATGATGGTGTTGGTAATCGCGTCGACACCAAGACTCAACTTTCCTGAAAAATCGTAGTTCATTCCCCCCTCGGAGATCGAATCCTCCGAGCGGTGTTTGGATTCTTTGCTTGCCCCTCCCTGCCCTGAGTCCTGTTGGTTTCGGGCCAAGGCTTTGTCATTCGAGCTCAACAGATCCCGAAACGCATCCTTGATTGCATCGGAGATGTTTTGGGCTTTAGAATATTCGACCTTGACGGTTTTGGTGAAACGCAGATTCTGCTTGTCTTGCTTTTCAGGTTTGTCCCAAAGATCGATGAGTCTTTGAATCGTCTTGAGCTGCGCGTCGGTTGCTCCGCTGACAAGCAACGTGTTGGAATCCGAATCGGACATGAATTTCAATTTGCGTTTTTTACCTAACTGAGGTTCATCGTTGTCCTTTTTGGGAGCGTCCATGTCAAAGATCCAGCGAAAGAGAATGTCGCTGTCTTTTTTGCCCGAATCGTCCTTGAAGTAATCCTCAAGGTTCAGCTTGATCCAATAAGGTCGAGCGTGTTTGATTTGAAAAACATCGTATTCTCTTTCGGGTGGAGCGTTGGTGATCATCCACTCTTCGAGTTGATCTAGGGCCCGTGTGTCGGAAGATTCCAAAATCAGATTCCCTTGCTCATCGAAGCGAATCTTGATTGCATTTTTTGGCGCAGAGGAGGACTCTTGTTGGGTCTGCTGAGTTGTGACCAAGAGACCTTCTGGAACCGAGCCGTTAGCCTCAGCAGATGGACTTTGGCCGACACTGTTGATATCCGGCAATTTCGGATCAGGCTTCTTGGGTGCAGGCTGCCCGGGAGCTGGCTCTTTGAAAAACTCCGAATCGTCGGGAATTTCAAGCTCGATTCCCTTTTGATTCCAAGTCTTCCTGAGGTTTTCAAGATACTCCTTCATCTGGGGACTGCGATTCCCTTCGATCACTCGCACCGCTTGTTGGCTACGAGCCTCCGGTGGCAGTTCTCCAAGTTTCAAAAGGAGCTTGCGAATTTCCTCGGCCTCGATTTCGTTGGCCCAGAGGATCAACTGATTGCTGTTGGCATTGACGCCGACTCTCAATGCGTCTTTGGACTTATCGTCCCGATTGCGTTGCGAGTAAGGATCGTAGAAGAACATCCTTCGCGACGAATCGTCTTTTTTGTCCTGTTCGATGCCCATGAGCAAACGAATCGTCCCGGCAACCTCATCGGCCCTCAGTCGCCTGAGGGTGATGACTTCAACTTGCCGAGCAGAACCGTCGAGCTTCTTGAGGGTTTCTTGGATCGTCAAGTGATCGGCCAAGGAGGCATAGGCGATCATCGATTTATTTTTTTCGTCGGGTTCCAATCGCGTGGTTGGTTCAAGCACGTTGAGTGCAATCAAGGATGTGACGAATTGCTTAGGGTCGATGCTTGTTAAGCGATAGACTTTCATCCGTGTCGTGAGAGCTTGGTATTGCTCGTTTGGGTTTGGTACATCGACTCGGGCGATAAAAGCCGCGATGATCGCCATCTTGTCTGGAGGAGCATTGACGATGACGCTGTTGCGCCTGGCGTTGGCGATGAGATAAACTTCGCTGCGAGTGGACGTCGGAGGCTTGGGTGCCCCTTGTCTTCCTTGCTGAGCGGCCAGTTGCTGCTGGATCATCATTTGCTGTTGGGCTTCCATGTCCTCAGGGCTCATGCGTCCGGGTTGCGGTGAAGCGCTTTTGGCCGGCTCGAGCTTCAAAAACTGGGCTAACTGTTCGCGGACTTCGGTCGCTCGAACATGTTCGAGTTCGAATTCGCGGGCCAAGTTGTTAAGCACGTCGTCGGATTGTTCTTGGCTTAAAATTTGGTGGATTTCGGCTAAATTCGCGGCCGTGTCCATCGCTTCGAGACGATTGGTTTTGCTCAGCGCCCGGATCGAACCGTTAGGACTGATCAACGATTTGAGTTCCTCGATGAGATCCTTGGCGATCAATGAATCGAGCTTGTAAGTTGTCCTAACAAAACGGTTCGCAGGAAGCGAATCGAGCTCGGAGGGCTCGACGCGAGGAACTAGCGATCCGTTGATCTCCTTGGTCTTTACCACCTGCAAAACGCCTGGAAACTCTAGGATCGTAAATCCTCGGGCCAGCAGATGTCGGTTGAGCATATCGCGGGTCTGGATCAGGGACATTTTGCCGGGCGTAGCGATGCTCAGCAGATCCGCTGGGAGTTCTTGCCAATCCAATGCCAAACCCGAGACATCGGCGACCCACTGCAAGACATCTGGCCAAGCTTGATCGCGGAACTGAAACTCGATCATCCCTTGGTCATCGGGTTTGATTTTAAACGGGCGGGGATCAGGAGCGGGCTTGGGCTCTGTAGGACGTTTGATCGTCTTTGGATCCGTGGTGGCTGAGTTGGGGTCTGCTTTGCCTCCAGGGCCCTTGGGTTGTCCAGGTGCATTGGGATCCCCCGGTGCCCCTTGCCCGGGCGGTTGGCCTTGCGGGCCGCCGGCTTGCTCCTCATTGGGGTCTTGCGCAAAAACATTCGTCAAGCCGCACAGAATCGCGGCAAGCAGCAGGCTCCGTTGCCATCGGTAATTCGTGATATTGAGAATCTTCGTAAGGTTCATGGTTTTATAAAGTTAGCCGACTTGGGTGATCGCTGGGTAGGTGTCTTGCAGGATCCACCAAGCGATGATGGCCAATGCAATGGCCAAGAAGATCGTTTGGAGAACAAGCCTGCTGGATTGGTTCGAATCGAAATCGCTAAAACTGGACTGACTGAAGGTGGAGTAAGGGTTGGCTGGGTTGTCCTCCAGATCGATCCCGAAGGCAGCCGAGGCTGATTGGGGCGAGTTGGTTGCTGAGCTTCTTGGAGGAATAACTCGGGTGGACGTGGTTAAGCCTTCGCGATCAGAGCCAGTCGCTTGAATGTTTTGTCGATCGCTCGGATCGTAAAGTGCGTATAGCCGAGCCAAAAAGGATTGGGATGGTAGACTGGATGGAACTTTGTTTTCACCTGAAAGTTCGCGAGCCAAGATCGAGTGAATCGAAGCCAACTCGGCGAGCATCGCATTGCTCGCTATACACTTTCGCTCCATGGCAAAGACTCGATCGAGCGACATCGTGCCATCGAGGAATTCGGAGACATCGTTGGGGGAACAGGTCTGCTCGATTTCGGCAAGCTCGCTGGCAAGCGGCTTGGGCTCCAAGACAGCCTGATCGATGCGGCTGGCTAAATTCTGAGCCGTCTGGCTATCTCGGAACTTTTGACTGAGCTCTTCGTGGGCTTTGGGCGGAAGCACTCCGTCGCGGTAAGACAGCAAGGTTCTTAGAGTAAGTCGCATGTTTAGCCCCAACACAAGATTCTTCGATGGCCCCGGGAAGCTTCCTATCCTATTTAATCGCAGATTGAAGGAGGAGTTAAAGGCTCTGATTTTAGTTAAAAATCTGTTATTTTGGGTCCGGTTGCCCTCCCAGAGCGAAATGCAACTTGGCCTCCGAAGCGATGAAGAACGAACCGGTAATGATATGCACTGCGGTTTGGGCTTGCCGGCCGGAGACCAGCGGCTCTTGGCTCAATGCCATGGCAGCTTGAATGTCATTGGCTTTGCGGATTTCACAACGTCTCGTCGGATCGGATTGCTGGGCGATCGATAGAAGCTTTTCGACGGGTGTAAAACGAGGATTCGAATGGTACTGGGTCAGGATGATTCGGTCGGCAAATTGCGTTAGGCGATCGAGCATCTGGGAAGCTTTTTTGTCTTTCGAGCAGGCGAAGATGACCGATTTTGGATGAACCGGAAAGTAGGTAGCTAGAGTCTCGATCAGAGCCTCGATCGATGCTTCGTTGTGGGCTGTGTCGAGAATCCAACACGGGCTCTTCGAAAGGACTTCCAATCGTGCGGGAACCTGGGTGTTGGCAAGCGATCCGGCCAGAGCATGATCGCTTAGTTGCCAGCCCAATTCTTTGAGTTTATCCCACGTCGCAACCGCGATCGCAGCGTTGTCGGCTTGGTGCTTTCCAAGCATGCGAAGGGAGAATGGACTGGCAGAGTTGCGTGAATCCGAGTATTCGAGAATCGCCGAGAGGGCTTCTGGGATAGGCTTCCATTGCGAATGAAAATCACGGCCCAATTGCCGGAGTTGGGAGCTCTCCTGGGTGGCTTTTCGTTGGATGACTTCAAAGGCCTCCGGCTCCCTGGCTCCACATATCACGGGGATCGAAGATTTGATGATACCAGCTTTCTCGCCGGCGATTTGAGCAAGGGTGTTGCCGAGTTGCTGCTGGTGGTCGTAACTGATGCTCGTGATGATGCAAATTGCCGGAGAGCAAACGTTGGTGCTATCGAGTCGGCCTCCAAGACCGACTTCGATGACATTCACATCCGTTTTATGGTTGCTAAAGGCGAGCCATCCGATGGCAGTGGTCATCTCGAAGAAGGTTGGTCGACCGTGCGGACTTTGAGTGCAGGCCTCTTCGGCTGGACGTATCTGCTGGAGGATTTCGACCAATTCCTTGGGCTCGATCGGTTGGGAGTCAACAACGAATCGCTCCTCGATATCGAGCAGGTGGGGAGAAGTGTACAGACCGGTTTTCATTCCGTTTCGGCGGAACGATTCGGCCAGGAGCCATGAGACAGAGCCTTTGCCTTTGGTTCCTGCGATATGGACCACAGGGGCCTGGAGCTGAGGATTACCCAGCAAATCCAGAAAGTAGGCCATTCGGTCGAGTTTGAAGTTGTTTTGGTTGTATGGCCGATCGGTGGACTTTTCGTAGTTGATGCGATCAAGCAGGTGGTCTAATGCAGCTCGGTAGCGCGGATCTGTACGTTTCATGTCGCGATTATAGATGCCAAAAAACCCGCAGGCATCTGAAAACAGGCGAAAAAACACTCGCAAGTTGCCCGGTTGGCACCCAGGGTCTGTGAACCGAAACTGGGGGGGGCTCGTAGTTCAAACATTCCCAGGGGAACGAGTGTTCTTTTCGGCCCCATTGTACTTGTCCTTTCACCTTCGAACGATCCCATGGCAACCTCAACGGACCTGGAAAACCGTCCCAGCACCTACGACAACGATCCGACCAAAACGATCGTTGAAACCCGCAATCTCGGCAAAGTCTACCGGGATTTCTGGGGCCGCAAAAAGGTTCAAGCTCTAAAGTCTCTGGACTTGGAAGTTCGCCGTGGAGAGATTTTTGGACTTCTAGGGCCCAACGGTTCTGGCAAATCGACGACGATCAAGCTGATGCTCGGCCTGTTGTTTCCAACCCAAGGCCGCGTGTTTGTCTTTGGCAAAGAAGCCACAGATGTTTCCAAGAACGAGCGGATCGGGTACTTGCCCGAAGAGTCCTACTTGTACAAGTTCCTCAATGCCGAAGAGACCTTGGACTTCTACGGTCGGCTCTTTGACATGCCAGCCGATGTTCGCCGAGAGCGAATCGAGAAGCTCATCAAGATGGTCAAGCTCGAGCATGCCCGTCGTCGGCAACTCAAAGAATACTCCAAGGGGATGACTCGCCGGATCGGTTTGGCTCAGGCTCTGATCAACGAACCGGAGTTTCTGGTGCTCGACGAACCGACAACCGGTTTGGATCCGCTGGGAACCCGAGACATGAAGGATTTGATCCTGCGTCTTCGTGACGAAGGCAAAACGATCTTGATGTGTTCGCACCAATTGGCAGACGTTCAAGATGTTTGCGACCGTGTGGCGATCCTTCACCAAGGAGAACTCAAGGAACTCGGTCGAGTCGACAGCCTTCTGAAGATCCAAGATCTCACAGAGATACATGCCAGTGGCTTGTCGGAGGATACCAAGCGTCAGATTCGAGACATCATTGAGAAGTCTGGGGGCAAAGTCGATCGGATGGACAATCCAACGACGACCATGGAGGACTTGTTCCTCGAAATCGTCAAAGAGAGCGAGCAGCGACCGGGTCGTCGCGGTGGCCGAGGTGGCAATTAGTTTTTCGCGATTTATCCCCTAACTTGATTTTGAAATTGCACATCGGATCTCCTCATCATGCGGCTTAATCCCGATCACTTTTGGACCTATAGCGAGTGGCTGTTTCAGCAAGGTGCACTATTTAATGGTGTACTGCTGGCAATTATCTTGTCGGTGCTTGGATTTCTTTTTGGCTACATCGTATCGGTGTTCAAGCATGGGCCATCGGAAGGGTTCCTCAAAGTCTCTCAAATCATCGGGCAACTCTTCACGGTAGATTTGCCCAAAATGTCGCCGCGTCGGATCTACGCGGTGGCCAAGTTGGCTGTCAAGGAATCGATTCGAAAGAAAGTTCTCGTGCTCGTGGGGATCTTCGTCGTCGGCATGATGTTCGCCGGTTGGTACTTGGACCCAAACGCGGAGTATCCGGCTCGCTTGTACATCTCCTTTGTGCTCACGGCGACGACCTACTTGGTTTTGCTCATGGCTCTGTTTATCAGTTGCTTTAGCATTCCAGCCGATATCAAGAGTCGAACGATTTACACCATCACGACCAAGCCGGTTCGACCCCTGGAGTTGTTCTTGGGCAGAGTGTTTGGCTTTACAGCGATTGGAACCTTTGTACTGGCGATCATGGGGCTTTTGAGCTACATCTTCGTCGTCCGAGGACTCGATCATGATCACGAAGTTGTTTCGCTCGATCCGACAGGCAGATCCGGCGAAACCTCGTTTGACACACGCCACCGACATACCTTCACACTGAATGCTGAAGGCCGTGGAACGACCAACGAGGTCAAGGGTCACCGTCACATTGTGACGAAGGTTGGAGATAAAGCAGTCGTTGGAGGACCGATCGACGATCTGACGGCTCGTATTCCGATTTATGCACGCGGACTATCGTTCACCGGACGCGATGGTGAGAAGAACGAAGGATACAATGTCGGTTACATGTCCGAGTACCAAAAATACATCGAAGGCGATTCGCTCTCGCGTGCCGTTTGGCGTTTTGAAGGTGTCGATAAAGCGTTGTTTAAAGATGTCATCCTCTACGATCTGACAATCAGTGCTTTTAGGACTTACAAGGGGGACATCGTCACGCCAGTCGGTGGACTGATCCACTTTCGAAGCACAGATGGTCGAGTCAAGAGTGAGGATGAGCCCTTCAAGGTCAAAGAGTTTCAGGTAGACCGACGTTCGGTTCGCACGAAGCTCAAGGGGTTCATCGAGGACAAGCCAGCAGACTTGGATTTCTTCAATGACATCGCTGCCGATGGGAGCTTTGAGGTTGTCATTCGTTGCCAAGACCGTGGCCAATACCTGGGGATGGCTGCTGCTGACATTTACCTACGGCCAGCCGACTTGCAATTCTGGTGGAACTTTGTCAAAGGCTATATCAGCATCTGGTTGCAGATGTTCATCGTGATTTGCTTTGGCACCATGTTCTCGACTTTCTTGTCGGGTCCCGTAGCAGTCATCGCAACCGTTGCAGCATTGATCCTTGGGTTCTTTGGATTCTTTGTCGATGACTTGGTCAAGAACACCTCGAAGGGAGGCGGACCTATCGAATCTCTGATCCGATTGCCTACGCAGATGGGTTCTCAGATCGAACTCGAATTGGGGAATGAAAAGTTGCAATCGGCCATCTTCATGCTCGACAGAGGCATCGTCACGGCAGTATCGCGGCTTAAGGATGCGGTGCCGAACTTTTCTCAACTCGACACATCGAATTTCGTAGCCTACGGATACAATATCTTCGGTGGGTTGCTCGGTCGTCATTTGACGATTGCGTTTTGCTACTTTGTATTGACGGCATTGGTTAGTTACTTCTTCCTCAAGACGCGGGAGATGGCGGCGTGAACAATCGTTCTTTGAGTCGGAAAATCATCTACATTTCGATGATGGTGGCCTTGCTGATCCCCTTGTTTTTCCTGGGCAAGCCACCGACGAAAGGCTCTGGGCAAATCGCAGAGCTTCGCAGCCGATACTCCATGGGCCAAGCGGACCTTGGGAAACTCGATCCGGCCAGCGAAAGTATGAAGCTTGCCACTGTTGGCATGCGAGGCATCGCTGCGACGATCCTTTGGATGCAAGCCGACCACTTCAAGGAAGAAAAGTACTTTGACAGGTTCAGTGCAACACTCAACCAAATCGCTCTCCTGCAGCCACACATGATCAGCGTTTGGCAACATCAAGCTCACAACCTTAGCTACAACGTATCGCCTGAATTCGAAGACTATCGCCAACGTTACGAGTGGGTCAAAAAAGGAATCGACTACTTGGTCAAAGGGACCAAGTTCAACACCCGTAAGCCGATCCTGCAGTACGATCTTGGACAGTACTTGGGTGCCAAGATGGGCAAGGCCGACGAGAAACTCCAATACCGCGAACTTTTCCGAAATGACGAAGAGTTTCATAAGTACTTTGTCGAGCAAGGCTTGAACGCCAAATCCGATGACGCATTGGGCCCCGATCGTAAGCCGGACAACTGGCTCGTGGGCAAGCAATGGTTCGAACAAGCTTATCAATTGGTGTCTGCAGGCGCACCGATCAAGAAGTCACCGCATTTGCTCTTTAGCTATGGGCCTCTGTGGCAGATGTATCATGGCGAGGCGATTGAGGATGAAGGCATCCTCGACGAGCGGGCCAAATTCGTATGGGAGAGAGCCAGCCGCGACTGGAAAGACTTCGGTAATCGGGAATTGGCAACGACAGGTTATGTTCCTGTAACGTTGCGAAGCATCGAAACGGCTCGCAAAAACGTCGAGGACCTAAAGCGAAAGTTTGCTGAGTTGACCGAACCGATAAGGGAAAAGGTCATCGCCGCTAAGAGAGAAAAAGCGGCAATTGCCAATCCTCGCAAAGCCGAAGCCTTTGCGAAAGGCTCCGAGAATCAAACCAACGAAGAGAGAATGTGGGCAGCCGAATTTGCAATGGCCATCGAGCCAAATTATCAGGAACTCGCAAACGAACTCCCCAGAAATGAGCAAATCAAGGCCCTGGAACTCGCCAGCCAACTCCGTTCGGCTGAGGAGTACTCAAGATCCACCAGTTCTCTGAGAGAACAAGTCAACTACTCCTACTGGGAAACACGAGCCCTGGCCGAGCAGCAGCAGATGATGGTCGATGCCCGACGGCTTATCTTCGAAGCCAACAAACTCATCGATGTGGCCGACATCAAGGGTGCCGTCGAGAAATACGAAGAAGGCTTTGTGCGATGGGATAAAGTATTCCGATACTACCCTGTGATCATGACCGAAGATGTCGGAGAGGAAGTGCTCAAGGCAATCAACCGCTACAAGAAACTCATCGACGAGGATATCGACGAAAAGTTCGTGCTGTTTGAATTCATGCAGTTTAGGCGAGCCTATGATGCTGACTACCTGAACTACGATGTCGAAAAAACCCTCTCGGAATGGAAAGCCAAATCAACCACACTCGGTAGCCCCGAGGACTTTTTCAACAGTCCTTTAGGCAAAGCCTATGGAATCGCGTCTGACCCACCGGTAACTCCTTCGCCAGGGGACAAACCTCTTACTCCAAGGGACTTGGTTCCTAAGGTTCCAGAGTTGCCAAAGCAGCAACTTCCCCCTACCTTGGAGAACCCCGGAGCATAGATCTGATCTATTTGCTACCGAGATCGCCATGGGGCTATACGACCGAGGCTATTACCAAAACGACCAAGATCTAGATATACGGCCAAGCTGGAACCAACAGTCGGCCGTATCGCAGTTGATCATCCTCAACGTGATCGTCTTTGTCGTCAATTTGCTCTTCGGGAACGTAACGAAAACCTTTCAAGGGTCGGTCAACGAAGCGTTGGCCCTGAGGTCTGACACGCTCTGGCAACCTTGGACTTGGTACAAGGCGATCACCTATGCCTTTACTCACTCCTCGAGCGATATCTCTCATATTTTTTTCAACATGCTCAGCCTGTATTTCATGGGCAGGAGTGTGGAGATGCGCTACGGGCGCAAAGAGTTTTTGAGAATCTATTTGCTGGCAGCCTTGTTTTGCGGGGTCATGACAATGCTCGTCAGGGCCTACTGGCCCGCTCCAGCGATGGTGCTAGGTGCATCCGGAGCGGTCTTGTGCATCTCGATGCTCTTTGTCTACAACTTCCCAAATGCTACGGTCTACCTGATCGTCTTCCCGATGCCAGCTTGGGTACTTGGGATCATCTTCGTCCTGACGAATTTCTTCTCGAGTCCTGGGACCGGAGTCGCTTACGATGTCCACCTGTTTGGGATTCTCTTTGCAACGATGTACTTCTTTCTGGGTTGGAGTTTCAGCAGGCTTCAAAATCCAATGGAGGGGGTCACGTCGATTCAAAAATGGTGGAAGAGGCGTAAGTTTAAGTTGCATGTAAAGGACGATCCAAACCTTTCTGACGATGAGTTGGAAGCAAAAGAGGCCGATCGGATTTTGGAAAAGATCCACGCCTCGGGTAAGGATTCGCTCACTAGCAAAGAGAAGAAGTTCTTGGAAAAATATTCCCAGAACGTCCGAAACAGAAAACGACAAGGTTTCTAGTCGAAGTGTCTTGAGTTTCTTTCTTGGAGATCCATTGATTTCATGTCGAGTCCCGATGAACTTTTCCCCGTGATGCGCAGACAAATCGCCGGTCAGTCGATCGAGTCGCTCATCGAACAATACGGCTCCCCCTGCTACGTCTACGACATGGCCACCATACGGCAAAAGGTCGCCGACTTGAAAGCCTTTGACGTCATCCGATACGCTCAAAAGGCTTGCTCGAATATCGCAATCCTGGATCGTTTGCGAAGGCTCGGAGTCGTTGTCGATGCGGTCAGTGCTGGCGAAGTCCAACGAGCTCTCTCTGCTGGTTTTGATCCTCACAGTGAGCCTCATGGAATCGTCTACACCGCAGATGTGTTCGATCAAGAAGCTCTTGCGATGGTCAAGCGTCTAGGGCTCCATGTCAATTGCGGCTCGCCCGATATGATCGAACAACTCGGTCAAGTCGCACCCGGTTCGAGCGTCACACTCCGAATCAACCCAGGATTTGGACATGGACATAGCCAGAAGACAAACACCGGCGGGCCACAATCCAAACATGGGATTTGGCACGAGCAAATCGATCAATGCTTGCGGCTAGCCGATATGCACAATATCGCTATTACAGGCCTGCATATGCACATCGGGTCCGGAACCGACTTGGAGCACTTGTCCCAAGTCTGCGAGGCGCTCGAGAAGATTGCAAGGCAAGTCGGACGAACACTCACGACCATCAGCGCCGGTGGTGGACTCCCTGTCCCCTACAGGCAAGGCCAAAGCTATGTCGATATCGATCGCTATTACCAACTCTGGAATCAAACCAGAAATCGACTTGCCAGCGAATTCGGACACCCCCTGCGTTTGGAAATCGAACCAGGCAGATACCTAGTGGCCGAAAGCGGCTTTTTGATCGCTGAAATTCGATCGGTCAAAAAGATGGGACAAAACACCTTCTACCTGCTCGATGCAGGTTTCAACGATCTTGCTCGACCTATCCTCTACGGTGCCTATCACCCAATCTCGATTTGCCATCGAGGCCACCAACCCTCGAGCCGCGAGTTGGTGGATGTCGTTGTCGGCGGGCCACTGTGCGAAAGCGGTGATATCTTCACCCAGGAAGAGGGAGGATTCGTGGCCAAACGTCCGCTTCCGGTCGCAAAAGTCGGAGATTTGCTGATTCTCGAAGTCGCCGGAGCTTATGGTTTCGTCATGTCCAGCAATTACAACGGACGCTTTAGAACCCCAGAATTGCTGATCGAAGACGGCCTTGTGCACTGCATTCGCTCTCGGGAAACCTACGAAGATCTTATCCGAGGAGAGAAAATCCCGCCCCCGCCGAAGGCTTGACCCCATAGAATACTATTCCAAGTCCGCTCATTAGAAACGTTTCACTTCCCCATCCGTCGTTTTGACAGGAGTAGAGTATGTATCCTAGAAATCTATTTGGTTCGCGCAAGTTGCTTGCTGGTATCGTCGCTATGGCACTGATGTCTGCTGGGTTCGCCGAAGAAACCACCCAGCCTGCCCCCCCTTCCCTGGCCTTCAGCATGAAGAACATCGATGGCCAGTCGGTGGACTTAAGCAAGTACGAAGGCAAGGTAGTCCTGTTTGTCAACGTCGCTAGCAAGTGTGGCTACACCAAGCAGTACACTGGCTTGCAAGAAATTCATGACAAGTATGCATCGAAAGGCCTCGCCGTCGTCGGTGTTCCTTGCAACCAATTCGGTGGCCAAGAACCAGGCACCAACGAAGAGATCAAGCAATTCTGCTCGAGCAAGTACAAGGTGACTTTTGACATGCTCGATAAGGTCAACGTCAACGATGATGCCAAGGGCAAGGCTTGCCCACTGTACGGCTATCTGACAAGCGTTGACACCAAGCCTGCCGGCAAGGGAAACATCAAATGGAACTTTGAAAAGTTCCTTCTGGATCGAAAAGGCAATGTCGTCGGTCGATTCGGATCAGGTGTCGAACCAACTTCGGCTGAACTGACCGCAGCGATCGAAAAAGCTCTCGCGAACTAGTCTCGATCTAGTCGTAGAGCCATAGCTCGATAAAAACATCTTAAACCGGGTTGCTCATGCAGCCCGGTTATTTTTTCACACTGATATAAAACGGGTCGCTGCTAAAGGTGTGCTTCATCACAAAATTGATCGACACATGCACTGTGATCGGAACCAAATGGCGTTCGACTTCCGGTGCATCCGCATTGGCCTTGAACGTGATGTAGCCTGCCGACTCACCGGCCGTGAGTAACGTCTTACTGGCTCCAATGTCCACCACGACCCCGGTTGGCAAGGGATTTCCGTAAGGCTGCTCGAGGTGCTGCAGCATAGCATCGAGCGTCACGTTTCCTTTGTAGTCGGCCGCTCGCTCGATCTGAATGTCGATCCGCTGGGACCCACCGGGCTTGAGCTCGATCTGCGAGGCGCTGAGCTTGATGCTCCGAATGTCCATCGGCTTACCAACAGAAACCGTATGATGGTCGACTGGATAATGGCCGCGTCCCCCTCCAGGCATGTAGACCTCTTGCAAAAACGACGCTGTCGCTTTCAATCCGGTCTTTTGTCCTTCGGCCAGCGCATGCTCGGCAGTTCCGGTGATCTTGATATTGGACATCCCCATGGGAGCATCTGCAGCGGCCGTTAGCCATATGGCTCCATCGGGCTTGCCAGCTAGGATCCGACCACACTCGGCCCGAACTCCCGGCGGAAGCCCCTCGACTCCCAACTGAATCTCTCCGGTAAAACCGTTTCGCCTTTGAGCCTTCACGTAGATCACACTCGCGCTTCCAGCGGCCAAAGGTGTCTTATCGGTGTCTGCCTCTAGCAAGAAGTAAGGTTCGGATGGTTTGATTTGCAGAGCATACGGATAACTCGGTCCTCCTCGTCCGTGCAAATCGCGAATCTCCACTGTGAACATACCATCGGCTGGGGCCGTCCAATTCTCAAGGGTTGCATCCGAAGACAAAACCCGATCGAACGTCGAGTCGTCCGCTTCGCTCAAGGCATTCCCTTCGGAATTGAGGATTCGAAGTTTCGCATCGAGTTGGGATCCTAGTCGCCTTGCGAAAACCTCGAAGCTCAATCGCTGTTGGGCTTTGGCCTCGAACCGAAACCGATCGGCTTGCTCTGGAGCATCGATGTTCCCGCACACGACGCTCGGAATTGCAACTTGCATCGGCAAGGCCTCGGCTCCTTGGGTAGCCTCGGCACTTGGTGCCCCGCTGGGCTCGTTCGCGATAGGATCCGCCGACACAAGGACCTGCAATGCGTTGAGCGGCACCGAAGCGATGACCGGTGCAATTTGCTCGATCCGACTATTGGCCGATGCAATAGGGCCATACGTAGCCATAGCGTCTGCTCCCAGCCCTAGGCCTACGACTTGCAGGTTTCCCGTAATTCCTTGCGCGACGGCAAGTGGCTTAGCGACCAACCCAAAGGGTCTTGCTGAACACTCGACGGCATACGTCCAATCGGCATTCCCTTGATACCGAACATCGCGAACTTCCAGCAAGTACTCACCAGCGGTATCGATTTGGACGTGCATCAGAGGATCGCCTGCAAACGAATTATCGCTCGAAGCGATGGTCGAGCCGGAGATGTTTCGGAGTGTGATCATTGGGTCGACACGCGTCTGCATATCATGCAAACGATTCTGCAGTCGCTGGCTCGTCATGTGGAACGTCCAAGCCCCCGGTTGGTCGATGCGAATTTTATAAAAGTCGAGATCCTCTCCTTTTTCGATCGTTCCGCAAATCGTTGCCGGTAGCGGAACACTCTGCGCCTTGTCGACCGTATCGTTCTCGAGGACCTCACTGACCAATGGTTCACGAGCGATGACCAATTGCCCGACGGTACTGACGCCATGGGGTGTCCAGACTCGAAAGTCCCGAATACCCGGTAAAGCATCTGGATCACAGGTGATTTTGAGTTTGCATTTTGAGTTTGCAACATCGTTGCGATCTTTGTCCTCAGGCTTCTCGGTTTCCAGAGGAACCGCCTCGCCGCGCACCCCCGTGCCGGAGATGATCACACCGCTGGCTCCGGCGAGGTTGTAGCGAGCAGAAAGTTCATGCTCGCTTGTTTGCCCTACGATCGCCGCCGCAGGCTTGAGGTTCATGAGCATCGGATAGGAGTTGTTGGTCTGCGCTGCTGCCAATGGACTCAGACAGCCTGCAAACAAGAGCGTCAAGAGATCCACTGGGCGCACCGAAAGGCGCATGAACTTTATCATCTTATAAATAGAAACTGCTTGGAGTTGATCAAGGCCCAGAGGAGATCCTGGTAGCCTTCAGCCGGGCTTGGACTGCCCATCACGAAACTTCGAGCTTGTGCAAGCTCATCGGTCGAAGGACCTCGGCACAAAGTGGCAAGGTAGAGTTCTTCGATGCAATTGTCGGTGGGTTTTCCGGATGCGACCAACGTAGCTACTCGACCTTGGCCGTCGGCAATTTTGCTCGATACGATGTCGCCATTGAGCGTGTGGAGTGCTTGAGCAAGATTCTCATCAGGAGTCCGTTCGCATTCGCACACACTGGCCCGCTTGGTCTTGCCAAAGGTAACCAAAAAGGGATTGGTATTGTTGGTTGCCGCATCGGGCAGTTCGACAGCTCGCTTGCCCAATGGCATGTTGGGATGTTTCGTCCGCACCATGGTCGCATCATCAATGCAATCCAGTAGAGGTTCGGCAGCGATCCGTTTGACTCGATAGTGGCTGTAGAACCTCTTATCTTCGGCATTGAACTCGTTGGGTTGGGAATCGAGTTGGTAGAGCCGCGATCGCATGATGGTTCGCATCAAGTGCCGTACATCAAAACCGCTTTGCTGAAACTCGTTGACCAAGTGATCCATGAGCTGGGGATTCGAAGGTGGATTGGTCGAACGCATATCATCGATAGGTTCGACGAGCCCTCGACCTAGTAAGTATGCGCTGTAGCGATTGACAATGTTGCGAGCAAACGCCGCGTTCTCTTTCCGAGTAAGCCAATCGGCCAAGGCGATTCGCCGGTCGCTTGCGTGATCCAATGGAGAGTCTTGAAGGGGCGTCGGTTTCATCACCGCACCGGTCTTGGGATGGGAGACTTCTCCACCCGAGTTGACGACCACGACCGTTTCGCCTCCGAAGATCCCAAACTCGGCGCTGTTCTTGCTCGCTACACGTGCAAAGAAGGCAGCAAAGCCATAGTAATCGTCTTGGCTATAGCGCTCATAAGGATGATGATGGCACTTGGCACACTGCAATCGAGTCCCGAGAAAAAGTTGGGCCGTCGATTCGGCCAAATCCGATGGATTGTTGGCAATGCGATAGTAATTGGCCGGCCCGTTGGAAAAGATCGAGCCTTTGGCGGTGATCAGTTCGCTAACGAACTTGCCCATCGGCTTGTTGGTGCGAAAGGATTCTCGCATCCAATTGTGCAAAGCCCACATTCCACTCTCACCCAAAACCGCCGAGTTGTTGCGGATCAAATCCGACCACTTCAAACTCCAGTAAGCTGCGTACTGGTCATTGAACGTATCGAGCTTGGCATCGCCGGTGAGTCCCAACAACCGATCGATCAATACCCCTCGCTTATTTGGATCGTTCGATGAGAGAAACGCTCGAGTTTCCTCGACACTTGGAAGTGCACCGAGCGCATCGAGAAAGGCCCGACGCAAGAACGTTGCATCGTCGCAAAGACCTGAAGGGGTCAGTTTAAGCTCCTGAAACTTGGCCTTGGCAATCTCATCGATAGGCTCAAACGAAACCCAGTTCTCTAGATTCACCGACTCCGAAAAAGGGATCACAAACGTCGCGATCTGAGCATGATCAGCAAACCGCGCCATGACAGCCCCTTGGCCTTTACCAATCGTCTGGGCCAATCCCGAGTTGGATACCTTCACAACCGCTTCGTCCATGGCGTCAAAACGAGTCCAAGCTGTTACGTCCCGGACTTGGCCATCCTCATAGGTTGCCACTGCACGAAGTTGCTGAGTCTGAGCGATAGGTGCGACGCGTTTGCTGGGCTGGATCTCCAAGCGAGTAACCTTCTTGGGCGATGGTTCAGGCTTGGGAGCACCCAACTCGATCCAACGGGCCAGGATTTTGTAATCGTTCGAGTCAACCGTAAACCTTGCTCCACCACCGTGTGCCACCGTCCCAGTTGCTTTCTTGAGCAGCAGGCTCTCATGAGGATTGTTGGTGTTGATCCGACGGCTGCGTGCACCTACTGCGAGGCTTTGATAGTCGAGCAATGGATCAAAGGCCATGACACTCAAGACCAATCCACCTTTGCCGTACTGGCTGGCATGGCAAGACCCAGCATTGCAGCCGGATCGAGTGACAAGCGGTAGGAGATCCCGATGGAAATCAACCTGCGGAGCATCGACCATACCGGTGACCTCCACTGGGATTTCAATGGATTTCCCATCGCACGTCGCACGAACTTTACCTGCACCATTGCTCACTGCAGTCAGACAACCCGAAGCCGAAACGGTAACGATCTCGGGAGTGAGCGACTCGAAATGGGATCGAGCAGTTAGATCTGGTGAAAACTCGCCTAGGCTATTAGCATCGGTGGTCGATGTAGGATCCTCTTGACCTACGAGCAATTGAGCTTGGGCAAAGTTACCCTGAAGGCTCACTTGGGCAGGCACAGCAATGAGGTTCTGGTTGCTTTGCGCCCAAAGTGATTTGGCGCTGGGTGCTGTTGCAAGGAGCAATCCTAGCATCAGTAGTGCAGACCGGATCGAAGGGTAGATGCGAAACACGTCTTTAGGCCCCCTTGAGATTTCTAAATCCACTCTCGGACCGGTTCGCCTTCGAGCAACCGAATCGGTCGACCGTCGCTTGCGGTAACGGTTAAATCCAGTGGCAGGCCTAGTTTGTGGTACATCGTCGCTACGATGTGTTCGGTGAAATATTCATTGGACTTGGGTTGGCCTCCGTCGGCATCAGTTTCACCGATGATCGACCCACCTTGGATGCCCGCGCCTGCCATGATCGCAAATCCGGCACTTGCCCAGTGGTCTCGTCCGATCGCAGGATTGATCTTAGGGGTACGACCAAAGTCGGTCATCCAAACGACCAAGGTCGAATCGAGGAGCCCTTGCTGCTCAAGATCGATGAGCAGGGCTGGGATCGCTTGATCGACCTGAGGCATACGGTGTTGCTTGAGTCCATTGAAGCAGTCTTGATGGTGATCCCAACCTGGATCGCTGACAGTCACGAATCGGACGCCCGATTGGATCAATCGGCGAGCGAGCAAGAGTCGTTGACCGAACGAAGTGCGACCGTAATCATTTCGAATCGCCTCGGACTCGCTTGCGATATCAAAGGCTTGTTTGGTCTCCGCAGCGGTGATCATTCGGAAGGCGGTCTTGTAGTGTTCATCAAGGGCATCGAACGCATCGGGTTGCTTGTCGGCAGTTCGCTGCATGCGATCGATCTTATCGAGCAAATCTCGCCTGCGATCGATGCGAGTAAGCTCCATATTCATCGGCGGGGTGATATCCCGCACCAAGAAGCGATCGACATTGGCTTCGGCATGGATCTCAAAGGCTGCATGTTCGAGGCCTAGCACACCGGGCAGTCCTCCTTGGAAGGATCGATCGACGTGTGCACCTAATTGGATAAAGGGAGGCAAGGCTGATTTGAATCCGAGTTGGTGAGAGACGACCGACCCGACGCATGGATAGATCAGCGATGGGTTGATGTTTCGGCCCGACATGCACCAATGGTCAGCCACCCCGTGGCCGGCGTTCTTAGGGTTCCAGCTACGAAGTAGCGAGAATCGATTGACTTCTTTGGCCATTCGAGGGCACAGCTCGGTAAAGTGGATACCGGGAATCGCCGTCTCAATGACGCTCAGTGGGCCTCGCACTCCGTCGGAAGCCAACGGTTTGGGGTCGAACGTGTCGTGATGACTTGTTCCGCCTTGGGTCCATATGAAGATGCAATTGACCCCCGAGCGGGCTTGGCCGCCGTTGGCAAGCAAACGGGTGGGCTCAAGGAGGGCTGGGATGGTCAACCCGGCGGCCGAGGCGGCTGCCGTTTGGAGCCAATCCCGACGGGTGTGGGTCTGTGTGCTTTTCGACAGAGCCATAGCGGTACAAAGGTGGGGCTAGAGTGCCGGACAGGTGGGGGGTCAACTCGGGAAGTCGATCCACATGAGTCTAGCTGATAGATCCCTCGAAAACAACTTCGACCCTGACTCAATTCCCCCACAGGCTCCGCATTCGAGGTCCTTCAGTTATTTTCGTGGGTAGATGCTCGGCTTTCTCGTACTCAGCCTCGCGGTACTCGTACTCGTACTCGAAAACGCCTGAATCGATTCAAGTCGATCACCCTTTCAGGGTAAGCTGGAACCCCGGTATTTGGCCCGCTTGTCAACGAAATCCCAATACTTCTCTTCGAGTACGAGTACCGTTTCACTGAGTACGAGTACGAGTACGAGTACGAAAAGAACCAGTGGTATGAATTGCCAGCCACGATAATGCCCGATAGACTGCCTTCGATAAGAGACAGACGCATCAGACTGGCTGGGAAACGGTTCAATTCCCTCAAAACGCAAAGTTTTCTAGCGACAGAGCCACTATGTATCCGTTATATAAAAAGTGTTCTCCATCTTTTAAAAAGTTCATTTAGGAATCTGCGATGAACGATGCCAAACCGGTCCGGGCCTTCGCCGGGCTTGCTCCATGGGCCTATGCCGTTACGGTCTTTGTGAGTGCCTTCTTACTTTTTCAAGTCCAACCGCTGCTGAGCAAATTCATATTGCCTTGGTTCGGTGGTACGCCGGCAGTATGGACATCGGCGATGTTGTTTTTTCAAATCGTCCTGTTTTTAGGGTATTTGTATGCTCACGTTACAAGCGTCCATTTGAAACCCCGGGAGCGACTGTATCTGCACTTGTTGGTGCTAGGCCTTGCATTGACAAGCGTCTTGCTGAATCGATTGATACCTCCTTTGTCCTTGCGACCTACTGGAGCAGAGAACGAGTCACCGCTGCTTCAAGTTCTACTGCTCTTGGGAGCAACGGTGGGTTTGCCCTACTTTGCACTCTCTTCGACAGGACCGCTTCTGCAGAAGTGGTATAGCGAGTCGCTGGACAAATCCCCTTACCGCTTGTTTGCGCTTTCGAATTTTGGATCGTTGCTTGCATTGCTTAGTTACCCCTTCTTCTTTGAAGCCAATTGGGGGATCGCATCCCAAGCGGCGATGTGGTCCTTAGGCTTTGTGGTCTTTGCTCTGTGTTGCGGATACTGCGCTTGGCAGACGTACGCTTTGAGCGGTTATCGCAAATCGGTTGTCAAAGAACTTAGCGATGTGCCATCGGTTATGGCCCTTCAGACCCCTCCCCCGAGTCTCGTGCAGATGTTTGGTTGGATAGCTCTACCGACGCTGGCGTGCATTTTATTTTTGGCGGTTACCAACGAAGTGTGTCAGAACATTGCCACGGTGCCACTGCTTTGGATCGTTCCGTTGGCGTTGTATCTGCTTTCGTTCATCGTGGCCTTTGACCAACCCAAATGGTACTCCCGCAGCATCTACGCGATCGTGACTCTTGGTTTGATTTTTCTCCTTTCCAACTACACCGAGATTGCGTATTTCGCATCGGATGTATTGAACTCTGTTCTTGGTCTTAAGGAGCAGGATCAAATCCTGCTCCCGAAATTATGGTGGCTAGAGGCGGGACTCTACTTTTGTGCCCTGTTTTGCATGTTGGTAGTTTGCCATGGTGAGTTAGCCAAATCGAAACCTTCGCCACAGTATCTGACACGCTTTTATTTGACGCTTTCGTTAGGAGGGGCGGTGGGAGGTTTTATGGTGAATTTGATAGCCCCCTATGTGTTCACGACGTTCTTTGAGCTTCCGCTAGGGATCCTTTGCTGCTTGCTCTTGTGCGCAGGACTGCTTTACTATGGGTACAGGGAAAAGCTGCCTTCGGGTCGGTCGCAAAAAGGACGACTCGCCCTGCTAGCCGTCGGAACGATGCTGGCACTTGGAAGTTGCTACTATCTGATTCGAGAGGCGATGCCCCAGCAGCAGACCGATGAGCTCAGTGTGGTTCATCGTTCGCGCAATTTTTATGGAGTGCTTTCGGTACAGCGCTACGATCGAAACACTCCTGACGAGATGATGATATTCTACAGCGGCAATATCCAGCACGGCATGCAATTCACGGACCCCCAAAAGCGTGGGACTCCTGTGGGTTATTACGGACCTGGATCGGGCTGCGAAAAAGGGATTCGCTTCGCCCAAGAGAGAAATCCCAAATGTCATATCGGAGTGATTGGATTGGGTGTAGGCACCCTAGCGGCTTTTGCTCGACCCGAGGACAAAATCAGGTTCTATGAGATCAATCCACAAGTCATTCAAGTTGCAAAGAACACACAATGGTTTCAATACCTCTCGAATTGTCAGGGCCAAGTCGACTTGGTTCTCGGGGACGCCCGATTGAAACTCGAAAGCGAGCTCAAAAACGGGGATAGCCAACAGTTCGATGTCTTGGTTCTCGATGCGTTCTCCGGAGATGCTATCCCGACACACTTGCTCACCGACGAGTCGTTCGATGTCTACTCAAAACATCTCAAACCCGATGGCTTACTGATCCTACACATCACCAACACCCATTTGGATCTATACCCTGTAGCCAAACAACTGGCGCAAAAGCATCAGTACCCCTACCGTCGGATCTATCGAGGACAGACCGAATTACTCAATCGCAACTACTACATGATTCTATGCAAAGATCCAAAATTCACTGAGCAGATCGCCGATGATTTAGCGGAGTTGCCTGAGTATCTCAAACGCGAGCGCTCGGTTCCGCTCTGGACCGATGAATACACAAACCTCACTCGCCTGTTGCGCTAGCGGATTGTGCGAGAGCAAGACCGCTAAGCTATTCGCGGTTGAAAACCGGACCGCTGATAAACACTGATAAACGCTGATAACGAGCCTCAGAGAGAGCGTAGAGGGTGCTTGGGGGGATTTATCGAAGACCTAGCTTGCAGATGTTTCGAGGGATTGATAGCAGGCATGTATTTGGGCGCAGAAATCAACAGAGCGGCGGACAAGTACACCCCCAAAGACAATCGCGATGTAGCCGACGATGCGGCTGGACGCCAAAGTGCAAAGTAGCTAACGTCCAGAAACGACGACATCCTGCTTCTTCCGAAATCCCCGACTCGCGAATCCAAACGGGAAGTCTCTGTTCGCCCTGCTTAGATCGGCGAGCCTATCATAAATTTACCTTGACCGCAGCCAACAATGCGAGTATCTTCAATGTATCTACAATTCAAGAGGAGCTATTTGATGGCGACGGTACAAAAATGGGGAAATAGTCTCGCGGTTCGGATTCCGCAATCGCTTGCCGGACAGATCGATGTAGCCGAAGGTTCCGCCATCGTGTTGATTGTTCGCAATGGTGAACTGGTCGTCCGACCGGATCGATCACGAAAGCTAAGTCTCAATACATTGCTCAAGGATTGCAAACCATCCCAGCAACATGGTGAAACGGATTTTGGAATCGACATCGGTAGAGAGATCGTTGAATGACCCGCAAATCTCCGACTTACATTCCAGACCGAGGCGACTTTGTTTGGATATCCCTAAGTCCTACCTCTGGCCACGAACAAACTGGTCGACGCCCTGCGCTTGTGATAAGCCCAAGAAGTTACAACCGAAAAACCGGTCTTTGCGTGCTTTGCCCGGCAACCCGTCAAGCGAAGGGATATGCTTTTGAAGTAGCGATATTTCGCGGGGATGGTAGCTCCGGAGTCGTCCTTTCGGATCACCTGCGCAGCGTCGACTGGAGAGCTCGAAATATTCAGTTTATTCATCGCGTGGCCGATTCGGAAATATCCGAGGTAATCGCCAAAATTGAAGCGCTGCTGATAAGCCCTGATGTTTAGTCGCACGGTAGCAATAGGATCCAGCTAAACAGCCTTATGCGCGCTCAGCCCCCTCATCCCCCCCGCCCCTTACTCCCCCAGCCAAAGCCCTGGGGGCGAAGGGGAGCCAAGCGGGGGGCAGGCTTTAGACTTTAGGCGTTAGGCGTTAGGGAAACAGCCAAAGAGTCCTATGCGTGGTTCGAGTTTGTCATCAGCGTTCATGAGTGTTCATCAGCGGTCGGCTTTCTTCATCAGCGTTTATCAGTGTTCATCAGCGGTCCAAAAAAGACGCACACCTGCGCGCTGGATTAGCGGTTTGGCCACCGAATTTGATTGAGATTTCATTCGCCGCTGTTGTGAATGGCTTTTTTGAGCTCTTCGCGTATCATGGTTTATATGGAATCTATGACGCACCAGGAGCTAATCGAAACGCAAGCAGCCTTGCCCAGGCGGGAGTTTCTCGGCCGCACCGCTCTGGGATTCGCCAGCTTGGGATTTCTCGGCGGTTGCGTTTCCGAACCGATCGATTCGTCCGGTTCCAAGACCGCAAGCCGAGTGGATTTAGTCATCGGCCAGCGCGGGCTTGCCGATGGCCGTTTTCAAAAACCGCGAGCCTTGGCCATCAGCCCAGACGACGTTCTGTTCGTGATCGATAAAACGGCTCGGGTACAAGCCTTCGGTGCCGACGGAAAATTTCTCTGCGGTTGGAAAACACCCCATTGGGCCAACGGCAAACCCACCGGTGCTACTTACGATCCGATCACCGACAACCTCGTGGTCGTCGACACCCATTACTTTCAGTTCCTTTTTTATACCCCCCAAGGTCAACTCGTCGAGCAGCGGTCCATTGGCGGAGTCAATGGAACCGAGCCCGGCCAGTTCGGTTGGGTGACCGACTTTGCCCGCGCCCCCGATGGCACGATCTACCTGAGCGAGTACGGCGAGTACGATCGCATCTACAAATACACCTCCGATGGACAGTACGTCGATCGGATGGGTCAACACGGAGACCAGCCGTTAGAATTCAGTCGGCCTCAGTCGATGGCTGTCGACCAGGAAGGACTTCTATGGGTTGCCGACTCGTGCAACCATCGGATCCAAATCATTGACTGGAAACAAGACAAACCCAGAGTCGTTGCGATCTTGGGAGAGCAAGGTTCTGGGGTAGGTCAGCTACAATTTCCCTATGGCATGGCTCTAGCCTCGGAGGATCGGCTCTTGGTAAGCGAATATGGAAACCACCGTGTTCAGTGCTGGACACGCCAAGGCAAACCGATATCAACTTGGGGAGCCGCAGGCAAAGAGCCAGGCCAACTCAATCAGCCGTGGGCCGTTGCATTGGATTCCAAACAACGCGTCTACGTGGTCGATTCAGGAAACAATCGAGTTCAACGCTTCAAGCTATAGTCGATCCAAGCATGCTTCAAACGCTCTACCTGGGAAAAATCTACGGGACCAAGATCTATATCCATTGGTCCTTTTGGATCTTGGCGATCGTTGTATTCTTGAGCAATGTTTCCAAAGGCTTTGGACCAGCCGTATCCGCGTTGGGATTTATCTTTTCTGTCTTTGCCTGTGTGTTTCTCCACGAACTCGGACATGCTTTGGCGGCCCGTCGCTTCGGTCGCCCCACGCTCGATATCACACTCCTACCCATCGGAGGTATCGCCAGGATCCAAGGCAGTAAAATCGATCCGTGGTCCGATGGTTGGATCGCCATCGCCGGACCGATGGTCAATTTCGCTATCGCCTTGGTACTGACGCTTGGGATCTTCTTGGGTCTATTTCCTGCGATGGACTTGAGCAAGATTTCAATCAGTGACCTGTCGTGGGCTCAGCAGTTGCTCATTGCCAATATCGCGATTGGGGTTTTCAACCTGCTCCCTTTGTTTCCGCTCGATGGTGGAAGAATCCTGCGTTGCTTGCTCTGTTACTTTACCAGTCGCGAAAGCGCCATTGATGCTTCGGCTCGCATCGGCCAGTGGGGTTCAGGTCTATGGATTGCCTTTTGTCTGTGGAACTTGGATTTCATCGGTATGATCTTTGGTGTTGTCCTTTTTGGCATCAACACCTTCGAACGAATCAAGACGAAGCTGATTGTGGTTCAGCAACGAGGACAACCTTGGCCATTTCCTACCGATCCAAACGATCCATTTGGATTGGATAGACCCAGTCGATCCGACACGATCGATGCAGAGGATGTGCGGGTCGTCCAGGGCGAAATCGTCCAAGATTCAGATCCTTATGGCTCGGATGAATTTCGCCAAAGAAACTTCCCAAGACCATGATCGAAATCCAAAACGATCCAGAGGCCTACTTGCTCTCCATCCCGGCCATGGGATCTTTGATCGATGTGCGATGGATCCCAAAGCCCCAGAATGCTTCCGAGGATCCAGCCAAGATCAGCCAAGTCTTGCAAGCCGACATCGACCGCTGGGTCGAAGTCATGAGCGATTATCAGCAGGACAGCCAAGTCAACCAGTTGTGTGGCCAGGGAGACGACGGCCAATGGCTCACCCCCAGTTCGGATCTGTGGCAAGTGCTGACGCTTTGCGATCACTGGCATCGATGGAGTCAAGGTGCATTCGATGCTTCTTTGGGAGCGTTGACGCGAATTCGTAGGAGTAAAAAAGTCGCTACAAAAGAGCAATGGGAACAAGCGTCCGGCAGTTGCGGCTGGGATCTCCTCGAGTGGGATCGGCCAAGTGGTCGTGTGCGATTCGCACGACCTGGGGTTCGGTTGGATTTTGGAGCGATCGGCAAGGGTTTTGTCGTCGATCGACTCGGAGAAAGATTGAAGGCTATCGGCATCGAGAGCTACTGCGTCAATGCATCGGGGAACATGGTATTTGGAGAGAGTCCCAAGCCCACGGTGCAAGGCTGGCCTGTGAGTATCGGACTGGTCGATCAGCCGGATCGGAGTCTATGCAGTGTCAGGCTCTCAAACTGTGGGATAGCCACCAGCGGGGATTTGCATCAGAAGTATCGCGATCGACCTTCAGTTACGGACAATCAGCAAAGGAGCAGTCACATCGTCGATCCCGCCCAACAAAGGGGGCTTGTCGGTAGCCTGATGGCCACGGTGATCACCGGCGATGCAACCAGTGCCGATGCGTTTGCGACGGCTTGCTGCGTGCATGCGTCGCGAGGCTCCTTAAGAACATGGCT
>Ga0315904_10002220_pt1 | contig 30234 bp, 32 predicted proteins | sample LakEriMetagenome_6_FD_203529 | JGI IMG/M metagenome (GOLD analysis project Ga0315904, IMG submission 203529) | Freshwater fungal communities from buoy surface, Lake Erie, Ohio, United States - Buoy 12 MA120 | ecosystem: Environmental > Aquatic > Freshwater > Lake | place: USA: Lake Erie, Ohio...
TCATATTGGTTTATACGGGGGTAGTTTAAAAAAGTTGTTCCGGAATTTCAATATCAATATTATCAAGGATTTTATCGAGTGCCCTTACATTTCCTTCACAGGCAACTATTGCAGACAATACCACATCCTGAGTTTTTGGATTAATCAATACTTGACGGCATTTGTCATCATCGAATTTCCCAACAATTACTATGTGTTTTAACTTCGGTTCTTTTTTTGCCATGTTACTTTATACGGGTTTAATTTATTTATGTTTCACATAGTCCATTAATCTTTGCCACGCCTCGATAGTATCTGGGTCGCCTATATCCAAGCGATTACAAGCCTCCTGATATGCGTGGCGTATGGTGCTTTGGTCTTTGCCACCAAACACCAATCCAATCATATTGAAGTCGTAGTGCGGATAGTTCTCAACGAAGTATTTGACCAGCACGAATCGGACATTCACCGCATCGTATCGCTGGGAAGTAATTACATCTTCCATCGTCATTTTGCGTTCAGGAATCCGCACAACCTCGTATTGTCTCGTTGTGCGTTTAGTTACATCAAACGACCGAATAAAGCCGTTGAACATATCGAGTTGAATCGTTGGCGGTGGTATCTCTTCCATTTTGCTCAGAAGCCATTGGTCTACGGTGGCTTGTCCGTAAAGTTTTACGCAGATTTGGTAAGTGGTCATGAATTAAAATAAGTTGATTTGTTGTCCTTTAATTGCTTGTGTCGGGTCGGGTGTTCCGTATGTTTTCAGAAACGCCTCGTATCTCTGATTCCCTTGCTCGAAGTACTCAGGGTCAAGTTCGCACCCCGTAAAGTCAAAGCCTTCCATGTGGCAGGCGATACGAGACGATTGCGAACCCATGTGGCTGTCAAAGATAGTGTCGTTTGGTTTGGCATAGTTTCGGAGAAGCCAACGGTAGAGTGCAACGGGTTTTTGGGTGGGGTGGATGCGTTCCTCTTTATCTTTCATATTCTGTTGTATCATTCCGTTCCAAGTGTATTTGAAAATCTTTGCACCAGTTGTAAAAGTGGCAAAGGCTATTTCACAATCAGCAAAGTTTCCACTATTGTTTTTGTCCCAAACTATCACACAAGGCGTTGAGTTTAGGTATTCAATTAAATAGTTTGCTCCCCACACGATTTGATGTTTAGATACTCTTTTAAGTTCATCCCAATACTCTTTTGTTGGCTTTGCATTTGATAAGCTATTATAATGATATTGCCCAACCTTTGCTTGTTTGCCTTTCATATCTGTATTAAGGTTCTGCATATTTTTATACTCATCAGTATAAGGCACGTCTACAATAGCAAGGTTAAAAGCCTTGTCCGGCAACCCTCGCATAAATTCAACGCAGTCGATTAGGTGTACTTCGCTTCTCATTTGCTCAAAGTTATCTCAATCCCCAACAAGTTAAATATCTGCAACATCCTGAACACGGGCAGTTGGGTCTTGCCCTGTTCAAGTCGCTGGTATGCCAACAAATTCATGTTGAGCATTTCAGCCATGTCGGTTTGCTTGTACCCTCTTTCGGTTCGAGTGGTTCGGATTAATTGGATGATGTCGAATTGTGTCATTAGTTTTTATCTTTAGTAGTCAGGACAGGATTCGAACCTGTGCATTCATTGATATCATCTCATTGCTCTACCACTGAGCTACCTGACTGATTGAGGATGAGAAGTCCTCCGTGTTGTACAAGACTTCTGAATATTTTCATACTCCAATGTCGCTTAAATCCTTCCTTTCTCAAGGGAACAACACTGCTTGTCTTTCCAAGCTGTCACCACTTTGATAGTTCCTCCAATGTTACTCTTCAGAAAAGCCATAGATGGTTCACTATGAGCAGTAGTCAGGACAAGATTCGAACTTGTAACCATGTATGTGTAGCTCTACAAGCTGACCTAGTTTTCATCCATCATAGAGCTACTACTCTTTTTCGGATTTGGACCAGGGCGTATACCAATTCCGCCACCTGACTGTTTATCTACCACCCATCATTAGCCTGAACGCGTCGGCACTCTTCACACCGCCCCATATCGTCAATGTCGTCTGTCTCCCAGACCAATCCGCACTCTCCACAAGTGCATTCGGGTAGATTCGGTTCGCCATAGTCCACATTTGGGTCTGGCAACTTGGGGTATTCCCAAAATTCAATATGCTCAATCCTGTCTGCCATAAACTTTTATCGGATAAGATATTTTTGATTCTCGCATTTTGCCTTCATGGTCTTTTACCTGAACTGTAAAAACCTGATTCCGCTTACTTACGGGTTGCTGTTTTTTTGTCTGTCCTTTCATATTTATTTCTGTGTACAATAGTTTACAAATCCTCCTGTGCCAAATTTTTTCCTACGGAGAAAGGCACAATAACTTTCTCCATGACGAATGTCGCAATAGAACTTATTCATAAAATAGTCAAAGGATTCCTTCCAATGATTAAACTTCAGGTAATCCTTGCCATTATGAAACCCAAATAGATTCCTATTCCTTTGGAACTGATTGCTATGAAAGTTCCCTGATTCACTTAACGCTGTGTGGTATATCATTGCAGAATCCGGACAGCCTGTAAGCAAAGCCTGTAACTGAATATCAATGTCATGGTAAGCATACCAAGCATCCTGAAGAACTTTCTTATCCCAAGAGATTTCACTAAGTTCCTGCTTTATTTTCTTGTACCTATCTAACTGAATTGATACAACCGCCATTAGCAGTATAACGAGAATCCAAATGCCATGTTTCATACTTCTTTACCTTTCTTAATTAGAATGTACTTTGAATGTATCTTGCCTTTTACCGCAAACTTTTCGCAGGTAATTTGCCAATCATAATCGTGCCTGAGCTCAAATACTCTTGCACCAAGTCTGTAAATACCAAGTTCACTAAGGGCTTGCATAGGTGTAATAGCACCATTCTTTTCAAGGTATTGTGCCAATAGTTTTACACCAGAAGGACTTCTGTGTTCAGAAGAAGTCTTTCGTTGGATTTTGTCGTAACCAGTTTCCATTTTTGTTGTTTCGGTTTTAGGGTTGGAAATGCCAACCAATGCTCGGGCAAAATTAATTGCCCGAAGCACGGTTGATTCTTTTGAGGTCTTGTTCTTACTCATGTGGTGTGATGTCTAACGGAGCATCCTCAATCTTTGTTTCAGTACTTTGAACAAATAATTCAGAAAGATTAGGTTTCTCAACTATAAACTGCTGATTATCAAGTTCTACTACTTGACTTGCTTGTTCTGATTTGGGCAAGTATTTGTAGTGTCTTTTGATTACAGTCTTTTTCCGCATCTCATCTGCCCAATTACTTTCCTGCCAAGGGGAATATTGACTATTCGCACCATCGCTTTTGGACTTAATCTTGTCAAGTTCCCAACCAGGCATAAACTCATAATCTAAACTGCCATCGGATAAAGTAGCACAAGAATAGGCACCAATTACCTTTCTTGCCATATGTTCTTTCTCTGTTTTGGCATACTTCTGCTCGTGCTTAACTACCATTCGTGTTGCCGCATTGTACTCAAAATCCTCATCCTCGTACACAACTACTGCTGATACCTTCTTTACACTACCCGAATCTGTTAGAATCTTTATTAATCCCATATAGGATGGGTCTAATATCGCTTTCCCTTTGCGTGGCACTAAGTATGCCAACTTCATAGCCGGATTCAATGTAAGCCCTGTAAATGCGATATTCTCAACACTACTTCTGATACTCATTAAATCTACATTCTGCCACCCCTTAGGATTGCTTTGAATGATCTGCATTGCAAAGTTCGCTTCTTTGACAAATACTTCCTGTGGCATTACGCTTAGGAATCTTTGCTTGGCTGCTGCAATAGCCTCTGATGGGTTAGTGATTTTTGCAGGTGCACTTTCCTGTTTCTGAATTGCTTTTGTGTCTGACATGGTGATTTATTTATTAAAGTTCAATTAATCCGTATTCGTTTGAGGCAAAGTATTCTACTCCTGGCCATACTACATTGTCCTCCCAAGGGTTTCCAAATCTGTCAAGGCAATCTCTGTAAATCTGTTTACCTCGGGTGTAGATAGTTTTACCTGCACTAATAGAATAGTCTTGCCATACAGAAGTACCATCCGTAGGTTCTTGTGGAACGAGGAAGAATCCGTTTTGTTGGCTTTCTTTATTGCAACCAATGACAATATGGAACTTAGTTTCAAGTCCTAATACTTCCTGAATAGCCTCAGAGTAGATAGCAAGTTGGCAATGAATAAGCCTGTCTTTGTGCTTAACATATCCCTTTACGGATTCAATATCAATATCAGGCAGTTTCTTTAAGTCCCCGATTACTGCAAAGCCTTGGAGAGTTTTGAATAAATCCACTTTGCCTTTCATAGGAATATTGTATTGTGGGTCTATCCAATGAAATTCTTTCTCTACTTCTGCGTCTTGGAATAGTTGTTTGTAGATAGGGCTTTGTTTAACGGAACCTGCGGTGGCAATAATTTCATACCAATCATCTTTTTTGATTATGGGAGTAACGCCATCAAGTTCGCACTGGTTAATAAACTCATCTCTTATTGATTTGTTAAGTGCTGACCTGAACTCAATTTTGCCATCTTTGTTGGGTTCAAGCCTTGGGTCTGCAAGTAGTCTGAACCTGTTGTGTATTTCAGATTCCTCCATAGTTGCGGTGTGAATGAACTGTCCGTGATTCATAGCATCGGTAGTTTCGATACCATTGAGCAGGTAAAGTTGATAGTGCCTTGGGCTTTTGAGCAGGTGTTTAATTCCTGAACTGCTTAGGCGTGTCTTGTCTGAGTAGTACTCTGTCTGCATAGATTTTATTATTTAATTAAACGAATGTGCCTGAAACGGACCTTGTGAAGAACTTTATGCTTGGTATCACGAACTTGGCATTCATGGAGTTTTTCATCAATCATTACCAAAGTGGCAAAGTAACTGCCTACATTGGGTATTCTGACTAAAACTTTCTTCCATAAATGTTTCCGTAGTTCCTGACCTGTGTGCATATACGAGTAATTAGGTAGTAAGGTTACAAAATTAATTACCTGATTCGCAAATAGCATAAACACTTTGACACCCTATGTTTTTTGGAAACAATTCTGTTTGATTGGGGTCTGTTCTTACATAATTAATGACATCATCAATCCAAGGGAATGAAGTTGCCTTGCCATTTGATTTTACAATTCTACCTGTGCAATATTTTTCAGGGATATATCCTGTTGGGAAAAAAGAACTATTGAGTTTTTTTTCTAACTCCCTTATCTTTTCTATCCTATCTTGAAATTTTTCAAAGATTAATTTAATTTCTAAATGCCGAGCCATTATACATGGTAAACATCCAACCCTGCTAAATCCTTGATAATACAATGGATTTGCTTTCAATCCTGCGTCAAAAATATACTCAAAAACTTGTTGTGCTGACCACTTGTGTATAGGTCTTATTACATCAACAGAGTATGAATCAATGTATTTTATTACATCTTTTTTGCGATATGTATCATAAACAGGTTTGCCTTTTTTATTATACTTTTTAGGTTCTACATAGAACTTAAAATACTCTTCGTTTTCTTTCATATTTGCTCTGCTTACAGATTCTTCTGCTCTTACGCCTTGCACTATTGTAACATCAGAGTTAAGAGATAAAATGTAATCAATCATAGGCTCAACCTTTAATTCAACGGTACAGAATCTAACATATCTTGAAGGCATCCTTTTGTTGATAATGCATAAGTCTATAAATCCAGCAGGGTATTTTTTGTTTGTTAAGAATGTAAATTTTTTACCAATCCATTCTTCTATCATGTTTATGTGCTGATAAGTTTGTTCTGATTCCCAACCTGTATCGCAGAATACAACTTCAAAATCTGGCAAGTTATTTTTCGCCCAGATAATTGTGGCAAGACTATCTTTGCCTCCGCTAAATGTTATTATGTTCTTCATTTTGTTACAAAATTACTTCCTAAACGACAATACTCTCTTAAAGTCAGATGTTTGTAGTCCGGCATAGAATACCGCTACTGCATCCGCCTTGTGTTCCTCGGTGGTAACTTGTGGCTTCCCTGACTTATCTAACTTCCATTCAAGTTCAGGGTGTTTCTCAAATGCCCACGCTATCATTTCTGCCTTGCTTGCGGTCTTACTTCCAACAGAGGCTTTCTTTACCTCAATAGGGGTTACCTCAATAGGGTCAGGACTTAATGTAGCAAGTAGAAAACAACTTACCCCATAAGACTTCATTCCAGAAGCACTTTGAGAACCTGATGGCGTTTCCGCAAAGATTAGGTCGGGTTGGTATATTTTAAGGTAGTATTGTATAGGTTCATAAAGTTCCCTGCACCTCTGAATAAGGTCGGAACTTGCCCGTATTTGCTTATTCTTTTTGGCTTTCTCGGTGTTAATGGTGGTACTCCAAGCCACTTTGGCTTCCATGGATTCCGTGTTCAGTTCAAATAGAACCAACGCTGTGTGGCTCATACTTGGGTCAATCGTTAGTATTTTCATGTCTTACTTCCTAATAATCCTATCAAAATCAACTATATAGTCCTCGTCTGCTATCATCCAAAACTCCGCAAAGGTAAGTATTGTGGGTAAATTACTTACCCCATAACCCTTTTTACTCGCCCGATAGCCATCGCTAAAACTTATGAAGTTCTCACCCTCAAAAGACATAGCCTTCACTCCAAAGTATTTTAACACAACCTCAAACTGAATCTTAGAAAACACCCGTATTGCAATAGGTTTTTCCTTATCCAAAAAGTACGACTTAATTACGCTGTCCATAGTTCTCAAAGTTTAATTAATCCCAAAATGAATATCCCACATACCCTATCTACCTCCTTGCTTAATTTCAATTTTTCTTCATTACCATCACCACATTCCACCTGTAACGAGCCAAAAGCACTTTCAGTTACAAGTTTGTATCCTGTGTTGGTTTTACTGATTTCTCCTACCTTAACCCCGTTTAACTCCACAAGTATCGGATTCAGGTGTCTGTGATATTTAATGTTCATTCCCATAACTTTACAATTTGCCTCATTAAAAAGGGGCTGTATCTTGTCCCATGCTGTCATCATTATTTTCTTCCTCTACTTTTACTGATTTCATAGTGTCATCATTCGCTTGTCTTTCCTTAAAAGATGGCTGATTCATATCCCGTTGGTTATATTCCTGCAACTCTATGAACTCTCCATGGTCCAACATCTTAAACTCTACCTCTCCCTTTTTACCAAGCCACCACTTCTTTTGTTTCTGAATGTATATGGTGTGGTTCAAAATTACCCCATCTTCAGAATAGTTTGCATACACGCTGATAATCTTATCGGGTGCTCCATACCACTGGTTACTTCCCCCAATATCGTATGGCTCAGGAACCCGTAGTTTGTTGGTATTTTTATCCCTGTCCATCTTTCTCGGGTGTGCTACCAAAAGTATTGAGCAGTTGTTTCTTCTCCTGAAAGACTTCATTTTTGGTAACTGTGCCTCAAAGTATTCTGAATCATTCATTCTACCTCTGTCCTTTTCCACATAACTCCAAGGGTCAATGTAAAGCATATCAATTCCGTGCCTTCTTACAAGCTCTTCCCCTCGTTTCAGGATATTATCCAAGGTATTTCCACCCTCTCCCACATCAAAAAAGTAGAAATGATTCTTAATAAAGTCCATAGCATAGTCCCTTTCCATTTCAGATAGCCTGTTGTTGCCAAAGAATTTCTTGCGGATAAGTAACTGAATCAGGTTTACCGCCATTATCTCCGGATCACTTTCAAACACGCATACCCCAAACTTCCAATCGTGTAACCTTGCCAACTGAATCATATAGTTTTCACTCCATACAGACTTCCCGTGAGAAGGTATTCCCGTAACCACCATAAACTCCCCACGAATAACCTTAAAACTTTCACTAAACTTAGTCCAACTTACAGTCAATCCCTGAGGAAGTCCATGGTCGTAGTAGTTCAACACGGACATTTCCAACTTATCATGCTCAACAATTCCTTCCAAGGGCAGTTGTTTTGCATTTTTAATGCAGGTTCTTACCGCTTCTTCTCCGTACTTTAAGAGTACTTCATTGGCATCTTTGCAATCATCTATCCAATTAACAACCCAAGTTCTTTCGCTACCGAATCTACGAATGAGGTCTAACTTTAAGCTTTCTCCTGCAGAATCATTATCAACTGCAATGATTATTTTATCAATGTTTTCAAACAGGTCATAAATCTTATCCAACCATTCAAGGTTGTTCCTATTCAAATTAGCCCCATTAGGAGGCGAAATAACGCCTTTGTAGCCACTTTGCCATACGGATAATACATCGAGTTCACCTTCCACAATAACTACTTCCCTTGAGCCTCTAATTGAGTTTTCGTTATAGGCTATTAATTCAGCACCTGTTTCAAGGGTAAAACGCTTTCTGCCATCACGATATTTGCAGTTGATTATTGTTTCATCACGGAAGTACGGGAATGCAATGCAGGAGGATTCTCCGGCTTGTATATCTCCTTTCTGAAAAAAGTATTTCTTATCGGAGAATACTTTGAAGTGTTGCAGGGTTTGTCTGTTTATACCTCTGTCTGTTTCAAACCAAATGAGAGCCTTGTTTGAAATAGGGTGTACTTCAACTTTAGGCAATGAATAGTTTCTGACAGGTGGTATAAATTCCATTTGTTTTTTTAATGCTCCAGCCCAACCGCAATGATTACAACCCCAAACTCCTTTACCGACATTTACGCCAAGGCACTTGTCTTTTTTCTTTTTACGGGTATGACTACAAACAGGACAGAGCAGAAGTTGTTCTTCCAGTTTTGAGTAGTTTACTCCGATTATGCCATGGCTTTCAAATGTGTCCATTATCAATATACATGTTGTACATGGTAGCCAAGGTCTTTTAATTCTATGTGACCAATGGTTTTATACATATCAAAAACAGTGTACCCGATTCTCTTAAAATCATCAATCCTGTTTTTATCATCTTTTTTCATTGAATCTGATTTATAGATAACGGCAATCTTCTTTTCTTTGTCTTGGTGCAATACTACACTACCGGATTCTTTGATAACCCTTTTGGTTTCTCTAATCATTTCAGCCTGTAATTTTTCAATCTTTTCGTTCAAGGCTTTGAATGAACGGATTTCAGTTGTATATGTTCCAAAATGGTCACGATAAGTTCTGAAATAAATGTAAATGGCTTTCAATAGTTCTCTGTCTTTGTTCAGCAGGTTGAATGTTTTGCACAAGTGAATTAATTTTTTGTCATACTTTACCTTTGCAACCTTGTCAATTTCTTCAATGAATCCTTTTTGATAGGATTTCAATAGGTTCATATCTGAATCAGTAAGTTGGTATGGGTTGGTATTCTTTTTCTCTTCAACCTGAATTTCTTCTTGCCCTTTTTGAGAAGAAAAATCTTCCTGTGTTTCACCCTGAAAATCTTCTTCAGAAGATTGAGGGGAATGTAATTTAATCTTTTCTTCTTTTATATCTTTATTTATATCTATATACTTGGGTGAACTGAGTTCACCGCTTTGGTGTACTGAGTTCACCGATTGTGGTGTACTGAGTTCACCATTAGACATACTTGACTGGTGAACTGAGTTCACCGATTGTGGTTTAAGTTCTCCAATTTTTTCATGTGCAATCCTGTGATATAAAATTGTAGGTGCAACCCATTTTCTATCGTTCTTTTCTATTAAACCAATTTCAACAAGCCTGTCTATCGCTTTCATTATTCCTCGCTTTGTATATCCAATATCATCTGCCAAAGTTTGACGAGAAGCCCAGCACCACCCATTATGAATATTTGCTTTATTGTGGCTTAGAAAGTATATCCTTTCCATCAGTGCATACTCCATCATAGTAATTTTAAGTTTCTGACGAATCTCAAAATCAAGACAAACATAATTGCTCATTTTCTGTAAATTAAAAACCCCCGGAACAAGCAGAGGTCGAAGATGCTTGTTCACAGGGGTTGATTCCTAACAGGAAATATTTTTCTATCTGCTTCGACCCAGACACCGGAATTACGCCTCCGAAGGCACTACAAACTTAAAAAGGATTTATTTCTTATCCAAATCAAAGTAGTATTCATCCTCCTCCAACTTGTACCACGCACCCGTACACGCATCAACAATTAAACTCGGTAAGCCAAAAAAGTTTACATAAGGCACAAAACACATCCCGATATTGCCAATCAAATACCCTGGACGAATCTGTCTTTGTGTCTTAATTTGAGCATTCTCATACCCTTCTGCCTTGACAATGATAGTGTTACGCTTCTTTACAGGAACTTCAGCAGTACAACTTCCCTCTCCTACCTTGTTCCCATTGACATAAACTTTAGCATGGTCAGGTTTTACATTGATAGAAACCTCCTGCTTGGTGGAACTCGTAATTGTGGCACATCCCGTGAACACAACTAAACTCAAAACTAACATTACTTTTTTCATACTTTATATGGTTTTGATAGCCTTAACGAACCACATCCCCAAAGGTTACAAAAAAAAATTATTTTTTATTTCGTGCAACCTTTTCTACCTTTACCTCGTCTTGCGTAGACATAGGTTTTAAGGGTAGCCTCGGGTGTTATGCGAATCGCCCGAGGTTATTTTTTTATCTTTGCCCTATGAATAATTCAGAACTACGCAGGTCAGTACAGGAAGCACTTGTACTCGTTGAAAAAACTCTCCTCAAAAAGAATGAAGAATACGCATCAGATAATGATGTATTCAGAAACTTCCGTACCGGAATATCCCTACAAGATAAACCTCAAGCAGTCGCATGGGAATATATGACCAAACACCTACAATGGATTAAGGATTCAATCCAAACTAATCATAAGCCTACACACGCAGAACTTGACGAAAAGTTTATTGACGCTATAAACTACCTGCTTTTAATCAGGGCTATGTATCAGGAAAAGTAATTACGGTCTAATTACATTCAGGAAAACGGATCTACCTTTCAGCATTTCAGGTACTATTCTTCCCAAAAGATTTGCTAAGGCATCCGTACTGCCCGTAACACTATCAACTCCTGCTCCTGTCCCTGGTGCTAAACAACCCAATAATTCACTTGGCTTGTTGGCTATATGGATTCTTATGCCATCTCTGCCCGGAACATTTACCACCAACAACATTAATTGCTTAAAGGCAGGACTCCAAGTTAAGGTAAGTTCATATCTGCCAGGAAGTATTGCTTCGCTTTCATTCACCCCAGGAGTGCTTCTATCATCCCGAAGGTTCCTGCCTCTGTATGGTCTTTCAAGAATGTAGCATTGACGAACATTGCTATTGCCAATAAATAATTCTGAAATACTACTATTTGCAGTAAAACGGAATGGCTTAAGGATTAACTCTAACGGGTTATTCCCACCTTGTTGGTTCAGTGTTGTTGTCTGTATTGCCATTGTTCTCAGGATTAGTTTTATGGGTAAACTGAATTAATATACCAAGTGCCGGACAAAGCCAATCAAACCACGCCATTACCAAATCCTTAGATTCTATACTCCCGAATGGAGCAGAATGAACCCAATCAAGTAGCAATGGTTGATAGGTAGCGTATCCAACAAGGAACAAAGAAATCCAGTTCCATACCTTTGGAGTGCTATGCCCTACCCCTGTTACACTAATTTGAACTTTGTCGTTGATTTTCATGCAGTCAGTATTTTAATAGTTCCAACTCCCTTTTAATTCCCTGCAACTCCCTTTCAAACATTTGGTTCTTAGCCTCCTGAAGTTCCTGAAAAGATTCCATTTTAATCTTGAACTCAATCTGATTCTTTTGGATTTGGTCAAGAACTTCTTTCTGTTTATCGGTATTATCTAACAGCCTATTGCCGTAAATACTTATTACCAAAGTAATAACAGGTACACCAAGGGTTTTTGCCCAATCCAATACAAAAGACATATTTTTCTTTTCAATACTTGCTTGTGTCATTAACCAGCAGAATTATACCAATTATCCCATTCTAAAGCTTCTTCCTCTGTTGCCTCAGGACTACCCTCAGGAATCAATGAACCTTGGTTGTCGGCAGGAATAGCGTAATCGCTTGGGGAATAAATCCCATACATTCCCTCAATAATAAGCTCTAAAGCCTTTATAGTGCGTTCTCCAAATTCTGTTTGGATTCTGTAGTATTTTCCTACCTTAATCATGATTGTAAAGCAAAAAGTCTGATTCTTGTACCAACGGCATACCCGTTAGATATTGAAGCATATCCTAATTGAATGCTTGTGATGTTAGTTGAATTGTCACGCCAAAGACCATCAAAAGTTGGATACAATGGAGTAGTTTGCTGATTAGCACCAAATGTACTTGCAGTACCTTGAACAACTCTATTCTTACCCGTAGCAGGGTCAATGTTTATATCCCACATTGTTAGTGAGTTTGAACCATTATTAGGGGCAAGGAACATATGTGTCTGAGCACTTGAGCCAACACTTGATGCAGCACCTACATACGAATACCTTGAATCGTACACATTGGTATTAACCGTATTAAATCGCATTGTGTGCGTATCGGCACTGCCTGCATTAATCGTTGTGCCCATAATTCTGTAATACAAGTCTGCATTGCCATTCAAACCTGTAATACTTATGGTTGTTTGAGCTCCTACCAAATAAGTAACGCCAGGGACAGGAACCGCAGGTAAGGCAGATACTATTTGAATATCTCTAATTACCTTAAAAATACCTGCAAGACTTGTTGGTACTGCTATTTCAGAAACCCCTAAAATGTTTTTGTTGTTAATCATAACTCAATGATTATTGTAAAGAAGCCCTAATACGCAAGTTAGGGAATGTAGCAGGAGCACCAGTAGAAATACCGCCTGAACTCGCACGAACAGCAAGTCTATAAAACTTCCCGTATCCTGTGCTATAACTTACACGAATTTCTCTTGGAGGTAATGAAGTATTGTCGTATGGTATTGCAAGTGTTGCTATTTCACCATTCATTTGTCTAAAGACAGAACCAGCGGTGTAAGGAGAAGCAGCACCATCAGTAGAAGATGCAGAAGCAGGAGCTAAACTATACAAGTCATGCCAAGTAGTACCATCGTTGCTAACCTGAACAATAGCAATTAGCACTCCATTGTTGGCAAGTGTCCCTCCATTCGTGATGTTAAAATCAAAGTGAACCTGCTCTCTGCCTGTTACAAGGATAGAGTTCGTATTTACATACGCACCTGTTGTAATTGTATTTGTACGGATAGTTGTATCAGAAGTAGGGTCAGGGCTAACAGCAACATTATTGAAATAAGTCTTGTTGAAAGTTTCTGCCAAACTTGCAAATGTTCCTACAAATGGTGTTGAATCAATAGTGAATTGATAAGACGCACTTGGGAAAGGAATAGACAATCCTATTGGTGGGCACTGCAAAGTAATCGTATCACTTTTTGAGGAGTAATCAGCCTTTGAAGTAGCAGTAGGGAAATAAAAAGTATTCCCGTTAAAGGTAACTTGTACCTCAGGAGTTCCGGTAACAACTGTAACTGTAACCATCTTAATACTCCTCCTCTTCTTCTATTTCAACACCTTTGATAGCCATTATTTCCTCATCTACATCAGCCCCTTGACCGTTGGCTTCACATAGTTTCAGATAGGCTTTTACCGCCTTGTCATTGCTTTCAAAGACAAGTTCCCGAGGCATACCCTCAGAATAGTATTCACGCTTAATATCGTCTGCTTCTTTGCATTTTGTGTAGCAAAGTTTGTGACCATTGTCAGCAGGTTCTAATCGAATGTATTTGTACTTAGTTGCCATATCTTACAGCCAGTTATTGATGTCATTAATTGCAGTATTCAACTGAGTTTGTGTACCACCAACCCAAGTAGGCTGATTCACAACTTCCTGAATATCAAAATCGAAGAAAGAACCCATATCATCTCCGAGGTAAATTCGGCAAAGATTTAGGTATGGGTAAGTTTGCGAGCCTGTATTCTGTGCATTTGCCATAAAAACAGGTGCAACTTTGGTAATCCGTGACTTCCGGATAGAACTCCACTGAATCCCATCACCGCTGGTTACAATAACCGAAGCAGGAAAACCTTGATTTGGACCATTATCAATATACATAATCCGTTACTTTAAGGATAAAACCTATACAAATGTATAGAATTTTAGACACTTATACAAAACAGACTATGGAACAATTTGCGAAGGTTCCTCCGTTGGAGTTCTTCTTGTTACCCAAACGCAATAACATTCAGCCTGTTTCTTATTAATTGTAACAGGAACATTGTAAAATTGACCTGGGTTAAAATTGTACTTACCAATCAGTTTTTTTAGTATTACTGCCTTGAAAAGCAACTCGTTACCCGGGCAACACTCCTTGTAATTATACAAAGATTCTAACGCTTGTTGCAATATTTTCGGGGACTGCAATTCAGTAAGTTCTACCAAATTACCAACACACGATACATTTACAGGAGGTATTGACATATCTTATTTACAATTACAATCCTTACACAATTTATTTGCATGGTTGAAAACATCCTTGAAGCCCTCTCCCTGAAGTAAAATAGTTTCCCTCAAAGAAATTAGGTACAAGTAATTCTGAATGCACTCTTGGTCGCAAATATTTACATTGCAATAACTTTCAAGTGAGCACCAAAGTTTGTTTAGGTATTCGTCAATGCACTGATCCAAATTACAGAATATGTTCAACTGCTTGGTATCAGAATATTTTTCATCCAAGTCACCCTCTGAAATCTCAATCCAATAGTTTTGCCATCCTGCAGTAACCAACGGAGTATATCCCATTGCACTTGCGGTGCTTTGGAAGAATCTAATATTGCCACCTGAATCCAATAGGCAAACACAATCGGTAGTTCCGTTATAGGTTACTATCGGATTGAAAGTAGGAACATTGGTTAGAGTTACATCAAAAGTACCATCACCTGTAATTGGGGATTGAGCAAAACTTACAAGTATGTTTGACGAAGCAGGTTGAATTAGAATGTTGTATGGAACAACGGAAGAATAAATTGTTTGTGCTCCACTTGGATATGTAACAACTGCTTTTCTGAACAAGGTAAAATCTGAAATGTCGTGACCTGGAGTATATCCAAAAAGGCTATCGTCATTCAGTTTGAACTCAAGGCATTGTCCTTCTTGCTGAGTAATTTCAACTATTGTTTCATAGTCGCAATCTTTTCTGACAAGGGTAAGTACTCTTTGTGGGCATTCAATACAATCGCTTGGGTAGTACTTTGTAAGTTCAATATTCGCCCAATCGGAAAAGGAATCCCCGTTAAGATACAAATCACCAACAAAATTAGTATTAGGTCCTGCTGCAAATGTATTTACATACCTTACAAATGGACTTATGCTTGGATTTACACCTGATGATTGCCATCTAATGCCTATATCGTGCCATTGTCCTGCAGGAGTGTATTGTGTAAAGTATGGAATCGCAGGATTAAAAGAACCGCTACCTGTAACAAAATACCTATCAAGGTGAACATCCTCATTTGCTTTAATAAGGTGCAAAGCATTTTGTAGCCTTGACTTACATCTTAGCCAATATCTTTCACCTGAAGTTATAGAAATAGGACTACTTGGGTCTCCTTGCCATATAATAGAACCTGTTGTTACAAGTGGTAAATACTCTGCAAAACTTGGCAATGGTCTGTTGGTGTAATCAACAGGGTCAGCAATTTGAACTCGTAAAGCAGTTCCGGCAACAGGATTAATAGTTGTAGTAAAAATTGTTCCTGACCTTGCCCATATCCCTGCTGCATTAAATTGAGCCTGAAAGTTATATCCGGATAGTGTTCCATTGTTGTATTGCGTAACCAAGTTTGGGTTATCACAATTATCGTAAACTATTGACGCAAATATCTGGCAGTTACAATTCAGGTCAGCCGAATAAACGCTAAACTGAAGAGGGAATGCAGATTGAAAAGCACCATAATCACCACGAACAACAAGTTCTGTACTTGAATTTAATGTGTATGTAAAATCAGGTTCGCCTTGAGTTTCAATAAAACTTATCGCATCCCTACAACTTGTTGTAAAAGTAACTGTTACAGGACCTGTGCATTGTGGAGTATATCCTAAGTCAAACTTAGTTTCAATGTCTTGTGTTGGAGGGTCATCACTTGAAACAATCTCAATTCTCTTTTCCCTAAAATCAGCAATACATTTATTCTGAATCTTAGCGTCAAACCTGCATACCTTTATTTGCCTATTAGGCTTACCACAAGGTTCAGGTTCTTCACCTCCTTTATCTCCATAATCAGGAGTAGCTTCATAATAAACTGTAAACTGCCAATAACCACATCTGTCATATCCGCAATCATTCGCAGTAACCCTTAGTGGAATATAAAGTAACTGACCTGCTACAACAACCTTTGTCAAATCAGCAGTTCCACTTTCAACGAAAGTAGCAGTCATCCCAAGTTCATCCGTAATTCTTAATTGAACTGAACCTGAATATGGGATAATAGCCCTTGTGTCAATAACCAAGGCATCATTAACAATAGTCGGTACTCCAATGGTTAAAACCTGAGCACTGTTTTGTGGGTTAAACCCAACTAAGTCTTGTTCACACCTTGTATTAGACATTCCTACTATAAATTAAAGATTCAGCCTCGCCAATGGCATTTCTATTCCCACTACAATCACACGGACAAATATCTACTAATGCTTGCTTGTAAAGCCCATCAACGGCTTTCCAGTCAAATCTGCTTACCTTGTAGTCAATCGTTTGGTCAATTAAGAACAACCTTACAAATCTTTGATAGCAAGGGTTATCACATATCTCCTCAATGCAAGATTCATCTAAGTTGCAATACACCTCAGAAGCCTCTAACAAACAAGTAACAAAATCACAAGTGGCTTGATACGCCATTATCTTTGTTGTTCCCGTACAAATAATCGTTTCAACAGGACTTGTATTGGGGACTTCAAATACATATTCGTATGATATTTCACACTCAAATTCACCACACTCCCGTAAATCTAAGTTGAAAGGAATATAGTATGTATTGCCTCCTGTAAGTAAATTATTAGGATTAGCAGGAGGAACAGGAACTTGGTAGTAATACGGATTTTCTAATTGATTAGTCCAATTCACAAACTTAATTTGGTTAGGGCAACTACTTATCAAAGTTAATTGTCCCCTTGGCATATCAGGGTCTAATTCAACCGCTAATACCCCTGCAAATATCATAGGGTTAGTAGTAAAATCCCCTCCAATATGAACATACCCAAGGTTATATACATCCTTGGTAAACCGAATTTTATCACAGTAGGTATCTGCCATAACCCAAAATTAGTTAATTTTTACTTACACCCCACACTATATCTAACACCACATCCTGTTTGTTTTCTCCGTAAAGTATTGAAAACGATACCTTTACAGACGCAATGCCCTCAATTTTATTAGGAACAAAACTGAAATTTAAGGTCGTACTATCAAAACCATCTATCTCAATCTGGCTTGCTTCAGGTCTTTTTACCACAGAAATTAATTCCCCACCCGTAATAGTAGCACCAATAACACGAATGCTTTGATCCGTTTCAGCACTCACCTTAATAGGAACAGAAATAACTCCTGCCCCCTCAACTCCCAATACCCGAATAGCATCTCCTACAAAATGCTCAACTTCCGTTACGCCTGTCTTAGGAATGCCATTAACCTTTATAGGCAACACCGATACCTTGAATGGTAAAGAAGAATTATCAACCCCTGAAATGTTTATCGCCATCTTAAACTTTGAAGAAATAGATATACCCCCAACTTCGTATGTTACTATCAAAGCGGTTCTCGTAATATCAAACGGTCTTAAAACCGTAGCCTGAATACTTCTTTTTGCAGTCTTACCCGGCTTTATCTTTATAGGCTGAATACCGCCAAAGACAATGCTATTAGGTAAATTGCAATAGAAACTATTGACTTGAATTTCATACTCACTGGTATTTTTAATTTCAAATTCGTGGTCAAAGGATTGACCAACTTTCAGCGTACCAAAGTTAAGACTTTTTTCTAATATCTCAATTCCGAGGTTGTCCTCCAAAATCTTAAATTCTACCTGCTCAGATTCTTCTCCGCAGGAAAAATTCATTTTTACATAGGTAGGTGTATGCACAAGGTAGTCAGCCTTAAAAGCCAACTGACATACCAAAGCGTCTTTTTTGAATGGAATAGTGCCTTTGTAAGTACCATTTTCAAGTTCCCAGTTATACATTGGGAGAATCTTAAAATGCTCAAAATCGGTTTCTGTTACTTTTACAAATACTACATCTTCCGCAGTAGCCCTGCTTACATACAAGGCTTCCTCCATTCCGCTATGAACTATGTGGCTGTTGAATTTTATTTTCATCGGTTGTTAGTTTTTAGGTTTTTCTCCGTAAGCAAGTTTTCTTTCCTTCCAAAGGAACCTACGCTTCATAAGTTCAGATGCACCTACATCAAACTTCTCTGGAGCCCCTGCAAGGAATGTGTCAAAGAAATGGTCAATTACCATAGGAGTTATTCTAATGCCATTCCTTTCAAGTTTTTGGCTTAAAGTAACAGCATACTCAGGAGTAAATTTATTTTTAAGAAGTGATGGACTAATAGGTTTTCCTGTTTCGGGGTCAATTACTTCATTTAATATTGCGTTTTTCAACCTTCTTCCTCGTATGTTTTCGGGTTCAATGGAATATTTTCCAAAGAAGTTTTTATTTGCCCATCTTTCAGGCCAGTATTTTATCACAGGATTAAGACCAGAAGCAAAAGACATTGAGCGATTAAGTAACTCTTCTTCTTTGCGTGTTTCTTTTCTTTCACCTGTTTCTGGGTTAATATTTGATAGGTATGTTTTATCCGCTAAATTAAAAGCCATCATTGATGAAAAACTTGAAAGTAAAACATCTTTTGATATATTTTTAAGCTCTTCTTTTGTTAGTTTTTCTTTCATAGCCATTCCAAGTGCTTGACCAGAAGCCCTACCAATAGAATTAAAGATAACAGGTACACCACGAATAGGGATTGTAATAAAATCAAATTGACCTTCTTTCCCATCTACATTTCTCTCAATAGGAATTATACTATTACTCCACTTGGAGTTTTCATCCATCTCATCATACATTTTTTTGGACTCATCATCATCATCTTTAAGTGCCATTGTCAAACCTGTTATAAAGGCAGGAACTAAAAATACAGCACCATTCCTTGCAGTAAAAGCCAAAGCATCTAATCTTTCTTTTTTAGAAGCACCTGCATTTACAGAGTTTAATACCCGACTAACATCAGTCATATTCCCTTTTACTGCCGCACCAAGGAAAGGAATAATTACAGATGCTGCTCTCATATTGGGTGGTATTTGCTCAAAGTTTGGACTGCCGATATTATTTAAAACCTCATCTGTAACTTCGTCTAAGGCATTTTCAAGTTCTGCTTGTGTGAGTTTTTTTCTTCCATGTAACTTATCAATATACCCACCAATGTATCTATCAATTCCTTTTCTAACCCCTGTTTCTGTTCCAGATAGTTTAGTATATCCATAAATCTTATGTGAGTTTTCAAGCATTTTACTTATTAGATTTACTATATCCATAACCCCATCAACAGTCATTCTTGTTTTTTGCTTAGTCCCAAGTACAGCGTTTGCTATTGCTTTAGCGGTTTTTTCATTGCCAAGTATTGTTTGAGTTCTACGCTGAACTGTTTCTAAGAACTTAGCATCTTCAATTTCTGATTTTGTTCTACCAGATTTTAACCTATCAACAAGGTGTCCTAAATAACTACCCTCTGAATATGATGGTGATTTTCTCCAATCTTCATATTGCTCATGCATAAAATTAGGAGTAATGCTTTTAAGATTTAAAACATTCCCAAGTTTAGTGTTTAATAAATTACCTATGATAGCATTCATAAGTGCTTCTGAATAAATAACAGGTATTTGCACAACAGATGCTGCTCTTTCAGTAACGGTTGCACCTGAGCCAAGACCTGCTTTTGAAGTTAAACTACGGGTAAGGTCTATAACAAAATTTACAGGTAAGAATGTAATACTTGCTGATGTTGCAGCAATTTTAAAAGGAAAAGAAACTGACTTTAAGAATTTTTCAAAAGCATTAAGTTCAGGATTTGTCATAGTGTCAATAGCCTGTTTCAGTTTTTCATCAACAGCAACCCTTTGTTGAACTCCATCCTTGTAGTATGTTACAATAGCCATACCACTTGGAAGTTTATCCCCATCTTCTAACCTCTTAAAGTAATCATTGTTAGTATCAGCATCAACAAGCCTGTCAATATCATTCATGTAGCCTTGTCTTGCAACTTGGTATTGAGAAGCGTTAATGATATTTAGGGCTTTATTAAGAGGTGAATGCAATTCTAATCCGGGTTCAGAAAGTGCATCCATTAAGTTCTCATACTCTTGTTGAGTTATATTACCTGCATTTCTTGCATCTGTAATTTTGTTAGTTGCTAAATAGTAATATGAATCTGCGTCAATATCGCCTTTCTCCATAATTTTATATACAACTCCAATAAATCCATCTGCCTCTGCTGCATTTTTTGGAACAGGCATACCTTCTATTCTTTTAACAACACTTTGATTTTGTGCTGTACTCCTATCGTATTCTGTTCCCGTAATAACATTACCCCTGAAATCTCTTTGTACTACATCGAATGGAACATAGAATTCGTTTTGCGACTTAATGGCGTTATACCTGTCTTGTGTAAGTACACCTGCATCAACCAAGTCTTTCAGGTTATCGTCAAAAACTTGTTGAAGTTCATCCCCTGCTTGGGTAAATTTATCAAACAAATCTGCACCAATTCTATTCCTTAAATCATTAAGTAGAACATCAGCATTTGTTTCTGTCATTCCACCTGTTGTTCTTCTGGTTGGTTTCTTTTTTAATAAACCTTGATTGTATGCGTCTTGGTTTAATTTGTCTTGTATTGCTCTATCAATAATCCTTCTATAAATCAAATACTTTTCGAAGTCAGGAAGGTTGTTTTCAATAGGTTTTAGGATGTCTGATATTCTTTCCATGTAAGGCAAAGCCAAAGCCCTTGCTTTCCCACGAAGCTGTTCCATAGCCCTTCCTAATGGCAATTCCCTTGTTCTTTTGTAAGAAGAACCGGGAGTTGAGCCAATCATTTTCTCAGCAAAATTCAATAGTTCTTTTGGGCTATCTAATTTTTGCCTAAGTTCTGCAACTTTTCTTTTTACCGCAGTCCAAAATGGTTCGCTACGAGCAATGAATGGTTTACCTTCATCCATTTTCTTTTCCATTTGTCGTGCAAGTTCTTCCTGTTCTTTTGTGTAAATAGGGGATTGTGTAGCACTTGGTTGTCCGGGAGTTCCTATTTGACCAGCATTTTGACTTGGAGGAACAACAATTCCCTCAGCAAGCTTACGGACACCATTGATAATATTTGTGATGTCGTCTTTGTCAGGATTCAATGATGTTTGACCTGATTGTTCCAATGTTTTATTTATCTCTAAAACAGCATTATCAACGGATTTTTTAATTTGTGAGGCAATACCAGCACTTGAAAGTTTAAGATTTTTCATAATCTTCTCCAACCTATTCCATGCCATTTGAGATAAAATAGAAACTTGTTCAGGATTAAGGTTCATAGTTGCGGTACCCATGCCTCTTATGAATTTGTTTTTTAATTCCTGAAATTCTATATCTAATTTTTCAATTTCGGATTTATTCACCGCCTCATTAATAGCGTCAAAGTTATTTTGAGATTGTGCGAGGAATGCTTTGAACTTAGCCGGGGTATCAAGTTCTATTTCTTGCCCACCGATTTTCAATGTTTTGCCATCGTAGATACCTGCTTTTTTTGCACGGGAAGAAATATCCTCGTAAGTATCAAAAGCTCTTTTAACCCATTTGTTTACGGGTTTAGCAAGAGCGAGTTCTCTACCTTTTTCTGTGGCGTTTTCTATTTTGGTAATGGTTTCTACATCGGTGGCGTTTACGGGGGTGAGGGTGGGGGTAGCAGATGGTGGCGATAGCAATTCATTTACTTCTGTGTCGCTTAATCCCAATCTTACCAAATCGCTTTTTGCTGAATCCATTTCAGATTGAGCATTTTTAATCCCATTCTCTTTTCTGCGTTGGTTTATTCTATCTACGGAAACATCTTGCCCTTCAAGTTCTCCACCAACAAATACACTTTTATCACCTGCTGATTTATAATTTTTACTTTCCCATTCCTCTTTTGCTTTCTTTGCTTTGTTGTATTGTTCAACAAGTTTTTCTTTTGCTTGCTTGTATGTTTTAGCCCATTTCTTATCAAAAGAAGATTTCTGATATTCTTCTTCTCTGTTTTGTTCTATTGCTTCTTGCTGTTCTGCTTCCTTTTGCTCAGGAGTTTTGTTTGCTTGTTCGGAAAGAAGTTTATCAAAGTCCACCTTTGACATTTTTTCTTCAAGGTTATCAAGCCCACCTTCCTGTCCTGTGGTTTCTGTTGTCCCTACTTCTTCTTTCCCTGTTTCTTGGGCTTGACCTTTGTCGGCAGTGCTTTTAGGTTCTGCTTGGGGTTCTCCTTTCGCCACTTCTTGGCTACTTGTGGTTCCTGACTGAACAGGTACTTGACCTGCTGTTTGCTTTTGAACGGCATCTTGTGTGGGGGTTAATAGTTGTTGTATTTGAGAGGGGACTTCTAATCCCGCACTTTCAATAATTGTTTTTGCATCATTAGCAGTCATTCTGCCTTGTGCAATAGCATCTGTAAATAAATTATTTTCAATAGCGTACTGAATAGCATCAGGGTCACCTTTTCCTATACCTGTATCTGCATATTTTTGGAAGGTAACTTTATTTTCAGGTACTACAAATGTTGTATTAAACTTCTTTCCATCTTTACTTGTTGGAGAATCTATTATGGCTTCACCTTTATTGTTTGTGCCACGATAATTACCTGTCATTTGTTCTCCTTGAGAGTTTACAAACTCAACTTCATCTCCAACTCTTTTAGATTCAGCATATGTAACAGGGAACATAAACTCATCTTTTTCATTCCCTTTTAAGTCTGTTTCTTTATCTAATATGGTTGCCGTACTTTCCACATCTGCTAAAGCAGGGTTAGCCTCGGCTGTGGGGGTTTGTTTTTCTTTTACAAAGTTTTCTATAAAAGGTATAATTTTATCTGCATCTCCTTCTACAAAATACTTACTTGTTGTTTTAGTGGATGGATTATAAAATTCAACCTCAACACCTTTGCCCAATTTTTCTACCTTACCCTTACCGCTATCTGTTATTCCTGAAATTTTACTGCCATCTGTTTCTGTCCAACCAACTACATTTTCCCCATACTCATTTAATGCACCGATTAAAACCCGTGCATTATTATTGAAATTATCTTTTACTCCTTCTATTTTAGTTATTCTTTTTTTATTTCTATCCTCTACACCAACTTGAGGAGTGGTTACAACCTCCACTTCCGCAGGAGATACTTCTGTCCCTGTGGCAACTGGTTCGGTAGTGGTTGGATATTGTTTTAATAAATCAGACCCATTAATTGAAGCGTGCCAATTTTCTGACTTAACGCCGTTTATTTCTGTTTTATTTACAGAAGCCACATCTCTTAATCCAGCAGGTATCCCATCTAAGGAATCTGCGGTAAAAGAATATACAGCGTCTGATTCCACATCTTCTGCTTTTTCTGGAATATAATTGCTGTATATACTCATTTCCTTGCCTAAAACTTTTACTTTTTTAGGTTCTGGTTTTATAGTAGTAGTGGCAACTGGTTCGGTAGCAACCTCCGTGGTAGTCGTGGTTTCCGTTGCAGGTGCAGGGGTAACAATGGTCTGTCCACTACTCGGTAACACATTCGTTCCTGCCTGTTTCTTCTTATTTTCCTCACGGATAGCCTTCGCCTGTGAAATACTCGGAGTGGCAGTACCTTTCGGGGCTTGACCTTGTGGAAGGGGTTTAACGCCCTCTCTTACCGCAGGAACTCTATCCTGAACACTTACTTCCTCAACTTGTTCAACAAACCTCTGACCCTCGGTATTCGCCCTGTCAATGTCGGTAAGCATACCTGAAAGAATGTTAATCGTAGCACTTCTTTCTTCAGGAGTAATAGCCCTGTTTGCTAATGTTTCACGAATAGCAGTTTGAACACTATTGTAAACATCGAATAAAGATTCCGCACTAACCAATACACCTTGGTCAATCTTATCCATTACCGCATCAACGCTTTCAGGAAGCCTTAATAATGGATTTGTTTGTGATGGTTGGTTAGTTTCAAAAAACGCCTGTGTACCTTGCTGTTGTGGTATCTGTGATAATTCCTGCAACTGCTCATTAATACCCTTAATCTTCTCCTGAATAGCAGGTTTGAAGGCTTCATCAACGGATTCTAATTGTGCATTTAGGTTATCCCTTTCCTCAATCAACCCTATCGCAGCAACCCTCAGTTCTGTATCTTTTATTTCAGCAGGGATTTTGGAGTTTAACTCATTTGCTTTATTAAGTGTTGTTTTTGCTTGCTCGGCATTGTCAGGTGCTATAAATCCTGCCTCAACACTTGTATTTACAAACGCATCTACTTGCTCTGCATTCATAGGAGCATTTGCCGCCATTCTATTGGCATCTGCTTGAACTTGTTCCGGACTTTTTACCGCCCTTAATTTTGCAGAAAATATATCACCAGGAGCACCACCTAATTCTCCAAGCCCCTCCATAATTATATCCTGTGGATTTATTTCTTGACCAGAAACAAATTGTGCAAACGCTTCTCCTGCTGAACCGCCTGTGGCTTGAATACCAAGTTCACCACCAAGTCTTGCAACATTTCCTAATGTAGATGAGGCTCTACCTACTCCAAGTTTTCCTGCAACACCCATTGTCGCTGCATCGAATACCATAATGGCAGCGGTTCTTTTTGCCGCAAACTTACGAGCATTATTAATAATATTGGGATTAGAAAAAGCGATTGATAATTCGTTTGGATTAGATACATTTACACCCTGCTGACGAAGCCCTTCCATTAAACTTGAGGCATATTCAACCTGACTACCAGCCGCAACCATACCTGTACCAAGACCATAACCTGTTCCAGCCAAAGTCCCAAGAACAGGGATAGTGCTTCCTACTGCTGCTCCTGCCGCTGTTGAACCCAATATAGTTCCATACCCAGACCTTATCATTGAAGCCAAAGATTGATATATTACCTCAGGCGTTGCTTGAAGCATATTAGCAAAACTTCCTTCTTTTTGTAAATTTTGCATAGCCTCAGATTGCGGAGCGTTTTCCATTTCCGCATTTATCTGTGCTATTCTTTGTATTGATTCAGGTGTTGGATTTGATAGTGATGAAACAAGTGTTGCCAATTCTCCTTGGTTCATAGCGTTTCTGTGTATTTGTGCTAATGCCATTTCTTTTGGCTTTTCTTCTGCACTTATACGCATTTGTGATGTAGATGAAACAGGACTTACTTGTGGCTTTTCAGGCTCACCACCTGCTATCATTCCTGACCATTGAAATTGTTGTCCTTGTGGTTGCTTTGCTTGTTCAGGTACTATTGGTTTTGCTTGTTGTGGATTAAATATACCAGGAGGAGGAACAGGCATTTCAGGCTGTTGCATTCCCGGAATAGTCATTTGTGGTCTTGCCTGTGGCATTCCTCCCTGTACTTGCCCTGCTTGTTGGTCAATAGGTGCTATTTGCGTTTCTTCGGGAACAGGCTGTGGTTGGTTGGTAGGTGGCTGAACTCTTTGTACCAACGCCTGTGGGATAGGTGACATCCTTCTCGCAAGAACACCTTGCTGTGGCGTTTCTTCCTCCGCTACAACATCTGTTTCGGTAGTGGGAGTGACTTGTTGTGGCTGATTTGTTTGTGTTGCACCTACATTTGGCTGTAGTTGATTTGTCTTTTTTGATATTTCAGGTTCTGTTGGGAATTGACCTGACTGAAGAACAGAATTAAACTGCTGTTCGCTTGGAATATCTTTTACAATGCCAAGTTCAGAAGCGGTTTTTAATCCGCTATAAACAATTTTGGCAAAATTCGTATCTCTTATTTTTAGATTAAACGCATCATAAGAAACCTCTGGAGGAACTACACCTGCTCTAACAAGTGAATCGTAGTATGCTTTCTTTTTACTTTCGTCTGCCATTGTTATTTACCGAATTTAAAAGGTTGTCCTTCACCTTTGGTCGCTTCTTGTAAAGTCCTTGCTTGGAATACATCGTCCGCAACTTTGAAGTTCTGAGTAATTGGACCTATTGAGTAAACAGTTTTTGATTTTGCTGCCATTGTTGCACTCGTTGAGGCGTTTATTCCTTTTGGCACATAATCAATAGTTATCTTTTGTTTTACAAACAACTCACTACCAGCAGGAATATCTTTAGAATCCCAAGGAACAAGTTTACCATTAGGTGTCATAAGTACAATTTCCTGACCTGTCAAATTCCCACCTGCTGCTGTTGTTTCAAAGTTTTTAGCATCTAACTCAGGGAAATCTGTTGGAGTTGATTTTCTGAAAGATTTAGTTTTCTCATCAAAAATAACATACTCCCCAAGCAAGGATGGTTGTACTTTGAAATTGTATGGCTTAACATTAACAGGTTCAAATCCAACATAACCTTTTGTAACTTCGCCTTGGTCTGAAATTCCACGGAACATATTTTTGAATGCCCCTTGTAAAGCACCTACTCTTTGCTGACCTTGTTGGTTTGCTTTGTTTATTTTGTCTATTGCGTCTTTTGTGCCACTAATAATATCATCACGCTTCGCATTTATATTCTCGTAATAAGGTTTTTCTGTGGTTGTTCCACCAGTATTAATGGTTACACTTGTATTCCCACCAGCAGTCTGCGTAGCCTCTCCTACTTCAATTTGTCTGCCAAGTAAATCAACAATGCTCTGAGCAACTCTTGACTTAGCATCGTCTATACTTTCTCCTGGATTAACTAATTGTTCTGCTGCGGTAGAATTTTCAGAAAAGAACGGTTCTACAATACTACTCATTACTTTTGGTAAAGCAGCCTCACTATACTTCTTAGCAAATATCCATTTCTTAAAATCAGGTTTTGCCCCTTTTAACCGAAGTGCTTCTTGTTCAGCCGCCTTAAATCCAGCCATATCTTCTGCCGAAGGTTTTTCTAATTGTTGTTGCGTAGGGATATAATCATTAGGCTTAAACTTACTCAAAGCCCTATCCTTATATAAAGTCCACCTCTCAGCAGTATTAAATTGTTCCTCCAACTGATTTAGTTGTTCCGCACTTATAAGCCCATCTGCATAAGCCCCCATACCATTCATAAAGTTTGTTGCAGCACGAACCCCTTCAGGAGAAAAGTACATTGTAGTAGATTTCTCTTGAGCATTTTTAAGAAATTCTTTTGCCCTATCTGCTGTTTGGTCTATGCTTCTTGCAATACCCTCGTATTGAGATTGTAATTTAGCCAAAGAACCATCCTGCCTCATAGCACGAATAGCCTTTTGTGAACTGCCGTACTTCTTTACATATTCGTCTGTTAGTCCTGTAACGGCATCAATATAATCTGTTCTAAACCTACCAACATAAGCCCCTGTTTTTATTTCAGGAATTTTAATCTGCATTACATCTCTTTTGGCTTCGTCAATTTCTGCTTGAGCCCGTGCTTTGCGTTGTGCATCATAAGCAGCCATTGGAAATAAAGCACCTGCCCCTGAAAAGATAGGGTCTCCCCAAGCAGTTTGAGCCTGAGTAAAAGGTTCATTCGGATAGTAGTCCTCGTTCTTCAAATCAGGCATTGCTGCTTGTCTGCGAAGTTTCCGAGCCAATACTTCATCGTCAAACCCTGTACCACCAATTTCAATAAGGTCTTGAAGTACTTGCTTCTTTTGACCTTTTTCATCAACAACAGTAACTAATTGGTTGCCTAAAACATTTACATTGGGACTACCACCGCCTCCTGCAATAAATTGTGGAGAGAAAGTACTTCCTCCTGCTGTGCCTGTTTGAGTGCCTGTTCCTGTTTGTCTACCTGCGATTCCCGGAGTAGCAAATGGTGGAGGAGGAGTGCCACCGCCTGTTTGACTTGTTGTGCCTGTGCCTGTACCTGTACCTGTGGTAATATCGGTTTGAGTTTGTGCATTATCTACAACATTTTGTGGCAAAGCACCCGTATTCACATTTGTAGTACCTGCAACAGCACCTGTGGTTCCAATAGGGGATTCTCCTGCATTAGCAAAAGCACCGCTTAAACCCGTTGTTGCACTTTGACCCATTGAACCACCATCACTTTTACCACCTCCAAACATTCCGGGTTGAGTAACTTGCTGACCAAGGTTCTGTGCATTTTGAAACTCCTTGGGCATCATTTCATTCATAGCACTACCACCTCCTGCACCGCCTCCCATAACACGATTATCTATTGGAGTATTTATAGGCATTGTAGTTTGACCCATAGCACTACCATCACCTGCACCTCCACCCATAATTCTGTTATCAACAGGTTGTTGTGGAGTTGTCTGTGGTGCAATACTTGGTTGTGGAGGCTGTGGACTTTTCCCAGAAAATAGGTTTCTTAGCCTTTGGAATATACTTCCATTATCTTGTGGCATTTCCTCTTGCATTCCAACTTGTTGTTCCGCTTCAGGAATACCGCCTGTCATTTGAGGGAATTGTGTTCTGCTTGAAACCTCATTCGGTACAGGCATTTGTTGTGCCTGTTGTTGCATAAACTCTACTTGACCTTGTGGAGTAGTAGGAGGAATTACAGGTTGTGGAGGAGGAGTAGTTTGTTGTTGTGATTGAGGAAATTGATTAACGCCAAAAGATTGCGAAACTCCTAAAGGCATTGATTGACCAGCAGACCTAAGTTTGTTTCTCGAATTAATTAATTCTTCATCATTTCCTTTAAGTTGCAACCTTAAAGATTCTAATTCTTTATTATTTAGTTTTTTACCATCAGTGCCTATTCCAGAATCTATTTGATTTCTTATACCTTCAGAAAGTTTTTGAATGTCTGAAATTCTTTGTTGGTTAAAATTTATTATATCTTGTGTTTCTGAATCAACTCTAATACCTGTACTATCAATCAATTGTTTGTCAAACCCACTTGGTTCAATAGGAACTCCTTTAGATGGATTTGTTATTGCACCTGAAACATTTCTGGCTGTTCCGTAGTTATTAGGATTTATTTCCTCTCCAATTATTCCAGCAAACCTACTTTTGGGATTTGCTTGATAAAAATTTTCAGCCTCAATTTCTTTTTGTGTCTTTTCACTACTTCTTGGGTATGGATATTGTATTTCGGGAATAGATGGAAAATCACTTGCTTTTTTAATTGAATCTTTTTGATAAATCCCAGATGTATTCCAATCATTAATTTCATGTTGAATATATTTTGTATTATTTCCAGAAGAAATATCTGACAAAATCTTATTTAATCCTGCAACATCACCTTGATTGGTTAATTGAATTACTTCATATAATGGTGATTTTTTTGATAAAGAACCAGAAAAAACAAAACGGTTAATAATATTATTATAAACATCCTCATTTCTTAATTCTTCAGGCATTTTATCCAAAATAGCCTTTGCGTATTTACCTGCAAAACTTGTATTCCTTTTGTCGTATTCGGATACACCATCTTTGTTGGTTTTCATAGCAAATGGATTTCTCATACAAGAACCTCCACTTTTACCATCTTCCCCACCTTCTACATATATATATCCTTCAGGGCATTGTCCGTTTACTGGCTTTACACTCATACTACTACTTTATTGTTTGATGAAAAATTATTATTACATAGGAGGCAATGGAAGCCCACCAAACCCAAGAATAGGGGCTTTTGCTGATGCGTTAATTTCTTCCATTGACATAGGATTAGGACTGTCTGCACCACCCGTTCCAACGATATTATAGTTAGGCTTTGGTATTCTCATTTGCGAACCTCCTGCTGAACTACTTGTAGAACTATCTCCACTCTTCCCTCCACCCATTTTAGCCAACCCTGCCATAATACCCTGCGTTCCTGCCGCTATGTTCTTCTCAGACCTTAAACTCATAGCATCAGCCGCCCTTGTCTGTAAACGCAATCTCCTGTCCGCAACATTTTTTAATTGCTCATTGAACATATCCCTATAACTCTCCTCCTGTGCCTGTCCCTGTGCCAAAATATCATTCAATGCCTTACTCTGCATTCTTGATACCTGACCAAACTGATTAATGTTTCCACCACGACTTAAAGCACGGATTCCTGCTCCCTGCATTTGTGCTAAATCACGCATCTGATTGCTGATATTCGCACCCGTCATAGCATTATTCGCCCTACGCTGATACTCCTGCATAGCCGTTACTT
>Ga0315904_10002221_pt1 | contig 30231 bp, 35 predicted proteins | sample LakEriMetagenome_6_FD_203529 | JGI IMG/M metagenome (GOLD analysis project Ga0315904, IMG submission 203529) | Freshwater fungal communities from buoy surface, Lake Erie, Ohio, United States - Buoy 12 MA120 | ecosystem: Environmental > Aquatic > Freshwater > Lake | place: USA: Lake Erie, Ohio...
CCGTCTCGGGATGAGTCCCGAGAGCCGAGGCGATCTCTTGGACGGTTAGAAGTTTTACGCTCACGCAAGCGAATGTAGCCGCGTGTTGCAAACTGTCGAGAGAAATCTTTTGGGAATTTACTCGGACGGTTGCTGGAACCCTCGGCGGGCTGAGATTGGCGTGAGGGTTTGGCCGGATTCTCGCAGTTCCTTGAGGAATCGATACTTACCGATTTCCGCGCCTTTGTCGTAGGCTTGGTTCAGGAGTTTGATGCGAGCATCATCGCCGTTCTGCTGGTATGCACCGCTCAGATAGGCGCGTTCGGCAAGGCTTCTACGCCAGAAGCCAACGAGCTGAGTGTACCGGTCATACTGCTCAGGGGTGAGGCGTTCGTACGTCTTGTTTCCGTAGGTAATCTTCGGGTTCGGAACAGAAGGAATCGCCTTGTTATCAGCGGTCCTACGCCATGTGGAGTAGATCGAGGCATTGAGAGGATCGGCATCGATCTCGCGGCTCTTGGATGCACTGAGAAGATTGTAGGCCCAAGGATTCTCGCTCTTTGGAGTCTGGCGCACAGGCTCTCCCCACAGATCGCGGCGCACGGGCATCGCATTCGGATCTTTGGTTCCTGGGATTTGCAGGCCAAGAACAGCGAATCGTTGATTCAGCTCGTTTGTGGTATCCTTGATGAACCCTTCGTTGCCAATCGCAGGAAGATACTCGCGTCGAGACCTGCGGATTACGCCAAGAATCGCGGGAGCCACCGGGGAAGCGGCAGTCACTGCGAGGTTCTTGATCCACCGGTCAAGTGAGTTGCCAGACTCCTCGGACATCAGCTTGATGAAATCGCTGGTTCCTTTGAGAAACTGCTGGTTCATCACAAAGTTGATGCCAGACAGAGCCGCGCCCTTTCCAAGCGACAAGAAATCAGGGTCGTCATTCGGGCTGCGCTCCTGCAATCGCTTAGCCGATCCCACCATCAGACCAATCGCTCCACTTGTCCCCAATGCCGAGAGATCTTTGACGGTATCACCCGGCTTGAACGTGGGATCTCCGCCCCGAACCAAGCGTCTCAATCCGCTGACGTTAAGAGTGCCAGGAGGCATCACACCACCAGATTTGGCCAACTCGCGAGCCTTGTTCGTTTCGCCGGGAGTATCGAGATTGGGGGTGATGACACCCTTGTCGTAGAGGTAGGCGTATGCTCCACCAACCATCGTTCCAACGACGAGTCGGCCAACAGCAATGTTTCGCTGACGAGGGGTCAGGTTTTTCCAGTTGAAACCTTGAAGCAAAGCGGCGGGTGTGAATTGCATCGTTTCAGCAACCACATTGATCGGTGTTTTCTGGAACAACGAAATAAGGCGATACGGAATGTATCCAGCAGGACCAGCCTCTTCCTTAATGAATCGGTTGATTCCAGCAACCATTCGAGTTCCAAAGTTTTCCTGTTGGAACACCGATTTGGCTGATTCGTGTTCAATCAAACCAAGATCGTCTGGCGTGAATCCGCGTTGACCAGCAGCACTGGCTTCATCGCTGATTGCCATGAGCTTAGGATCACGAGTGGCCAACTTTATTTGAGCCTCGGTCAATCCGCGCTGTCGCCCAATCTCAGCGATGATTCTCGCTCGATCAGCAGAGCGGAATGGAACGTCAGTAGCTTGGCTCAACCTGAGGAATACGTCGGGAATTGCTCCAAGCGTTGCCTCTACCAAGTTCCTCGCAATGGGAGCATCTGGATATTTTCCAGACATCGCATCGAACAGGTTTCCCCATGCGCGTGTGAAATTGAGTGGATTGCCAATGTCGGTGCCAAGTTCATACGGCATGGCACTGGAACCTTTGAGCAGCACTTTCTTGGCTTGTGGAAGAGAGTTTCCAAATGCCTTGATCCGATCAAGTGTGCGGGCGCGGATGTTGTAGCTGTTGTTCTTGTTTCCAGACAACGCCATGTCAATCCCGCTTGCCGTAACATCAGCAAGCTCTCTCAACGGAATGTTGATCGTGTTTCCAACAACATTCCTGATGATGGAAATCGGAGACATCACCGAACCTTGAACCATTGAGATGAACAGATCGGTGGCTGTGGATGGATTGAGTCGCGCAATCTGCTCGTTCAACGCAACGTCAGATTCCGATTTCAACGCATCGGCCATGTCCAAAAGACCGGAGTTGACCTTGATGCCGTTGATGTCGTTTTTGTTTACCGCATCCTTGAGCTTGATCTCAGCGCGTTTCACAGCATCGACTGAACCTCGATACTGATCCATTGAATCGCCCAGTTTCGTGGCCTGTTCAGGAGTGAGCTTTCTGCCACGCTCATCCATCGACTTTGCAACGAGCTGAATAACACCTTCGCGAGAAGCAGACTTGAGCAGCTTGAACTGGTTGATGAGCTGACCCCAAGTGGTTCCGCTTTCTGCCAATTTCAACGAAAGATCAATCGCTTCCTGAGTGCGTCCTTCATTCAAATACCGATTGAACAGCTCCATCCCAGAAGCAACACGAGTATTTGACTTTGCATTACCAATGTCAGCGTTGAGCTGATCAGGGGTCATCATTGATGCCTGTTCAACCACCTGATCAACATTTTGCTGCAAATATGAAGCGCGAGGAGATTTTGCCACCGCTTCTCGGATCACAGGGGGAACACCAGGAGCGGCTGCAACGCGCTCGGCGAACGCACGAGGCTCCATCTTGGGAGGAGCTTGTATGGCAGATGGGCGTTCAATGGTGAGAGAGAGTTGGTTTGAGAACTCATTCTCGTCGAACTTCTCTTTGAAGTTCTGTTGGGCATAACGAAGACCAGCGGCTACGCCATCGGCAACGGTTCCACCTGCTCGAATGATTTCTTGAGCTACCGTAAGCGCACCATTCCAAGCAGATCCCATAAGCTGAGGAAATGGGTTTGCGCCCACACCCGGTTCAATTTCAGCACGGAGTCCTTCGAGCCTCTGAGCAACGGTTTCAGCTTTCTGTCGGAACTTGCCTTTTGTGGCAAGCCGCTCATCACGAACTTTAAGACGTTCAGCCAAGATGTCGTCAACAGACCGAAGCGGAGTTCTTTCTGGTTCTTTAGCTGGAAGCATCCCCCCCTCTCTAGGGGCAGGTCTTTCTACCGTAAATTCAGGAGTGATGATTTCACCGGAACGAACAGGTTCAGCCGGAACCTCTGGAGTTGGTTCTCCGCGCATGAGTTCCTCGGTTGAAAACTGTCTTCGGCCAATGGCTTCTCGAATTGCTGCGGCTCTTTCACGAAGTGCCTGACGCTCAGCGGATCGTTGAGCCTGAGCTTGCTCAGCAGTTCTGAGTGGTGTTCCGGCACTAGCGGCTTCACTTTCTAACGCCTTCTGTTCTTCGGCAGCAATACGTTCGTCGCGGGCGCGAAGACGTTCAGCTAGTATTTGATCCTGAGTACGAAGCGTCTCAGGAGCTTCCTGAATCACCTGTTCAACAGGAAGTCGTCCCCCTTCAACTTGAGCGCGTGGACCCTCTCCAATCACTTCTGGTTGATAGATGAACGGCTCATCGGGATTCATCTCAGCAATCAGTTCTCGGAACTGAGTCTTGAGATCACGCACCGGAACGATGCGATCCATCTGATCGATGAGTCCACTGACTTGGCCAATGGCCTCCCCAACGGTCTGTTTTCGAGAAGCAAGGTTATCAAGCACATCAGCTTGAGTTACACCTTTCCCGCGCATGCCAAACGAGCGGGCCACTTGAGTGCCAAGACCGGCTGCGAAGAGAGTTCCGATAGCCGCTTCGTATGAAGCCTTGAGCTTCTGCTCTGGAGTAGCTTCTGGATCAGCGATGGTCTGCAATGCAACACCGGTTGATTCAGCGGCACCACGGGTTACCTCGGGAGCAAGAACAGCGGGGATGGCTTGGCCAACTTGCTCAGTTGCGCGAGCCGCCTCTCCAGCGCGAGTGAGATCCGCAATCTGTGCAGCGCGAGCAGCAGAAGGGGCTGCGGCTTCAGCAAATGACTCAGTGGCAGCAGCAACAGATCTTGGAATTCGAGCAGCTTCTCCAGCGGCTCCAGCAATCCCAAGAGTCATCAGGTTCATCGGAGACAGAAGGTCAGCGGCAACTTGGCCCGCCACTTCCCCCGCCGGACGAGTCACTGATTCTGGAACAGCCCGAAGTCCTGGAGTAACAATCCTTGCAATGTCAGCGGCTTTTGCGCCTAGAGACGCTCCCAATTCACGCTTCTCAGGAGAAGCTGACAAGAGGGCCATGATGCCTTCCTTGTCGATACGAGATGCACCTTCGAGCATTCCCTGCTTTGGCTCACCACCAGTGACCTGCTGGATGGTTCTTCCAACGGTCGCAAGATCTTGCGGCATTGGAGTTCCAAACGCAAAAGGAGCGGCAATACGGGCGAATGCTGGAGCGACCGATTTGGCCTTCTCGTACAGGCTTGGTGGTGCCTCAAGAACTGGAGCATTCGGATACTTTTGTTTACCAGCAAAAGCGAACGCCTTATTTATATCCTCTTGAGTGGGGTCTTTATCGCCTTCCAATTCAAGAGTAACACCAGTAGCATCATTGGTGATCTGATAGATAGGCATAATTATCTTACACGCTTAATTGTAAAACCGGGAATATCAGTAGGCTTAGCAGTTTCAGAACCCTTTACTCCAGCGGCTGGTTCAATTGGGAATCCACCGGTTCCACCAAACGCAGATTGAAACTGCTTGGTTATTTCAGCCTGTTTTTCAATCGGAACTCCCGGCTTGAATGTGATTACAGGCTTATAGGTTTCAGTAACAGGATCGAATGACAAACGGCTTGAGAACGGAGAGTTATCAGTTCCAGCATTATCAAGAAAATCCTTAAGTTGAGGATACATCTTGCTTATTTCCTTAATTTGCTCAGGGCTTCCACCGACAGTTCCAACGCCAGGAAGATTGAACTGCATGTATCCCTGCTTCTTTCGATCAGCTTCCTTTTGAGCGGCTTCCTTCGTTTTCTCCTGAGCCTCCATGAACGCGAGCGTTTCAACATCGGGTTCCCCGAGTTTTACTGCTCGCTGAGACAGGTATCCCGACATTTCAGGAGCGCGTGACTTCAATGCCTGAATTCTCGCGTTTTCCGTTTGAGCTTGAGAAAGTTCAGCTTCAGCTATTCCAGCTCTTGTGGCGGCATCGAGTGGGCCAACGAACTGATTAGTGGTTCCACCCAAAGCCATTGCGGCACCCTTGGCCTTTGAAGCTCCAGTCAACAAATTGGCTTCACGTTCAGCGGCCAATCGCTTGATGTCTTCCTCAAGCATGAGCTGACGTTGAACTTTCATGCGCTTGAGAAGCATGTCTTCTTCAAGCAAAGCTCTTCTTGCGCTTGCCGCTTCCTGAGCCTTCTCAGTGCTTCCGCTGATCTGGCCAGCCAAGCCTCCGGTAAGGACGTTCAGAAGGCGGGTTGGTACTCCGGTGCGATATTGAGCGGCTTGCTCAAGTGAACCAACATTTGGATAATTAGGTGTAGCCATAGGTTAGTATCCTCCAGCGAAAGTGTTTTTCTTGCGAAGTGTTCCGGGTTCGACGGGCATGGGCATTGCGCTGCGATCAGGATTGAGTTCGCTTCCAACGGGTTCTGGAACCGGAGGATTTCCGTATGCTTTCATTCGCTCTTCCAGACGGCGTTGAAGTTCATCCTGAATAATCTGCTGCTTCGCCATATCTCGCTGCTCCAGCTTGTCGTTCATTCCGCTGGCCTGACCGTAGATGCCTCCGGTCAGCAGGTTTCCGAGGCGTTCCATGATGCTCGGATCATACTTCGCAGCTTCGCGAACCAGCTCTGGGTTAGCGCGAAACGCCTCGGCCTCAGCGAGCTTCTGACGCTCAAGTTCCTTGTCGCGACCGCTGAGGTTGTTGTACAAGCCAGCGGTGGCAAAGTTCGCAGCGTTCTGGAGGAAGTTCTCGAAAGCCATGATGATTACCTTCTCAAATCATTGAGCATGGATCGACCGGCCATGCGACCGTTCATCACGCGCATTGCGGCAGCGAGGATCTCATCAGGATCGTAATTGATGTATCCGTTGTACGGGTTCAAAGCCTCCTGCATGCGTCGAGCGGGAATCGGAACAGTGGTTGGTTCGACAATGGACGGAGTTGATGTGACCGAAGACCCCGGAAGGGTTATCGGCTTGGGTGGCTTTGGAGGAGCAACCGGAGCAACCGGAGCGACCGGAGGCTGGCTCAGATCCAAGATCGGAGTCGATGTCACCGAAGATCCCGGAAGCACGATTGGAAGCCTACCGGGGAATGTAACAAGCCCTATTCCACCTGATGTTACTATCGCACCATCCTCACGCTTGGTCGTAGTCGGCGGTGTTCCGCCTGCCGTAACGCCACCGGGAATTGGCTGAGGAGGATTGTAGTAATCGGAAGTGAGAGTTTCATCACCCGGCTTGACACCACCCTTATCCCTCGAAGGAGGCTTGGCGAGGTTGGCGTAATCCCAGTCGCCTTTCATCCAGTTCCACTTATCACCAGTGTCATTGACAAGCACATCACCAACACGAGTTCCGGGCATATTCGGAACCTCAGTACCCCACATCTGATATCCACCACCGGGAACGAGGTAGAGCTGATCAACGGCAGGGGTTGGAGTTTGATTCGGTCCTGCTGGTTCCGATTCAACGTCCGATGAGTTGTTGATGCTGGTATCGTTCGCCATAAATCAGGCTTTTGGAACCATGCTCTTGATCCGACCGATCATCCAGTTGGCCACCAACTTCTTCGCCTTCGGTTTATCCTTGAGCCACTTCGCGAACTTCTCCGCGTTGCTGTCGTAGAAGCTCTTGAACCAAGCGGGTCCAACGAGTTCCTTCCAGAAGTAGAACGCTTCCCACTGATCGGGAATGCACTCGCGAGCGACGTAGCAACCAGCAGCACTTCCGAGTGCGCCGATTGCTCCGGTGACACCTTTGAGGATTGCCAACGGTGAACCAGCCTGCGAAGCCTCGAACGCGTTCTGGGCGTTCTGGAGCGCAAAGCTGGAACCGGTCTGAAGCAACTGACCAGGACTAGCTTGCTGCATGCCTTGAATGTACTGAGGAGAAGCGAACGGAGACGCACCCTGCTGGAGTCCGCCAAGCTGAGCGGCTTGCGAAACGATGGGCTGGAGACCCAGAGCGGACTGGATGTTCGCAATGTTCTGCTGCTGGGCACCCTGACGTTGCTGCTGAGCAGACATCTGGCCCGCAAAGGTCTGTTGCTGGGCAGTGTTCCGCTGACCGGTGGCTGCGAGGATATTCTGGAACGATTCCTGAGCTTGGCGATTGGCGACATCGCTCGTGGTTTGGCCGCTCTGGAGTAGGCCAAGAGCTTGCTGACGACGCTGGACATCGGCATTCGCAATAGCCTCGCCAACCGCCCGCGCCTCGCGGAAAGCGGAAAGGTTACCGAGGATATTTCCGGTAGCAGTCCCACGAGCGCGAACGGCTTGCTCAGCGGCTCGGATCATTGCGGGATCAAGCGTTCCGGCTTGAGCGAGACCGGCACTGATCTGGCGTTCGAGGTTGCTGCGGATGTTCGCTGCTTCGCCAGTATCCTGCGGGCCGGTAGGCATGCCGACACGCTCGTAGGTGGGGGCAGCGGGAGCGGTCTCGGCAATGGGGCGTTGCCCAATGCTCTCCATGAAGTTTTCATAGAGACCATAGCGTTTAGGATCAGCGGCCTTAAGCTCTTTAAGGCGTTGCTCGGCAAACTGAGTTCCGTACTCCTTTGCGAGATCGAGCTGAGCCTTAGTCTGTTCAGGGGCAAGAGATGCTAATGCGCGAGCTGTTTCGCGTGTGGCATCGATGTCAGACATGCCGCTGAAATTAACCGTTCGGTACTCACCGGTTTCTTTGCCGTTTTTGTAGATTGGAACCCGAACCTCTCCCCCAATCCGAGACGCTGCCTCGATCTGCCGTTGAAGCGGAAAGGTTTCAATCGAAGCCATGACAGCCTCGCGGTTTGCCGCCGCCATATCCGGTGCTTTATATGATCCGCCCATAGGAAATCCTTCGGTTCATTAGAAGTTTGAAGTATCTGTTGAAATCGTACAAACGGGAAACGCCTCTGCTAAATCCGCCCACCTTGGTGACCTTATCTGAACAGACGGTCATCATGGCCAACCAGAGAGTCTGAACGGCTTCTGGTTCCACCCCAATTACCATCTCGATCCAAGCGATGTGGCCATCAGGGAAGTTGTTGTTGATGTCTTCCGCTTCCTCGATTGAGTTCAGGAAACGAACAGCTCCGACACCAATGCACTCGCCATTCTCATTCTTGATGATCCCGATCTGCTTCATCTTGTTGAAGATGCCGATCCAGTTCAGGAGCTGATCATCGTTCCATGTGGAACAAGTTGGCCAATGAAGCCTAAGCAGCTTAGCTGCTTCGATGATAGACGGATGTGCGTTCATTGCTGAGGACGCACGGAATCGACGAATCCAGAGAGAATGGCGGATTGGAATGACAGGCGACCGCCCGCATTGGTTTCAACCTTAAATTGGACCGAGTTCCATCGGCCCTTGCTGATGAGGTTGTAGGCTTTCAGGAACTTCTGAGAACTGGTTATGCTCAGGCCAGAATCAATCGTAGAGAATGTTCCAGTCATGTCCTTGGCGTAGGAAACGGTAACACCGGTATTCTGGGTGGTGTACGGGTTGTCGAACGCGAGCTGGATGCTGTAACCGATCTTGTCGGGGATGGGTTCCCCAAGGTTGTAAGCCTTGGTGGTCACCGAGGACTGGTATTGCGAGCCACCATCCAAATAGGAAGAAACCGGTGTTGGTACGGTGCGAGTGTTTGGCAGGTAGTCGTTGAATGACCAGACCTGATTGCTTCCCGAAGACACTGCGGTCATGTCGCCAGCGAACATCAGCACAGGGCCAAAGCTTGAGAACGATGTGGCAAAGAAGTCGTTCACCTGCCAGTTGTCCCAGTATCCAAGCCAAGAGCGGGCCAGTGAGTGGTATACGATGATCGCGTTATTCCGAGGGATCAGGTCTTCGAGTTCGAGATGGTAACCGTTTTCGAGAAGCATCGCATACTCGTTTTCGAGACCAACACCGAACGGTCCTTCCTGAACGAACGGAACCGCAAGCAGGTATCGGTTATTCCAGAACACACCGTCGCAGAGTTCGAGGCGCGTCTTATCAATGCGGCTGATGAGATCGTTGATCGGGCTGCTGAGCGCGAGTCCAACGCTGGTCTGGGTACCCGCTTGGATCTGGGCCATCGAGCGGATGCCGTCACGAGATAGGAAGAAAACGTCAGCACCCACCGCAGCAATGGATCGGTGCGAGGAGCAGCCGATGTTTCCGCTGACGAGCGAAATAGACCAATCAGCGGGATCTGCCGTTGGATCGGCATCCACAGTCCAGATGGACCGCTCCTTGAACACGAGCAAGCGGTATCCGAACCACGAGTAGAGACCACGAATCGGATCGCCATCGCCACCAACTCGAATAGAACCAAGCGGGTCCCAGACTTCGCCATCGAGGATATCCGAGAAGTAAAGGGTATCGGGAGGAACCGTGGTATCTGCCGAAACGCACCAGAGACGATTGGTATGCGTTGTGAGGTAGAGAGGCTTGGCAGGAGCGGCGAGGGATACAAATGCGACCGCGTGAGATTGGTTTGTCGGGGAAATTGTAACCGTTGGGGGCGTGATGTATCCGCTTCCGGGATTCAGAATTACAATGGAAAGAATGGCTCCGTCTCCGCCGATTCTTGCTTCAGCGGTTGCAGTTACACCACTCGGAGGGGCCGATATGGTGATTGTTGGGATGTTGCTGTGTCCGCTTCCCTGATTGATGACATCGATGCGGCTGATCTTACCGGCAGCGATGGATGCGTTCGAGTTCGAGCTGTTGACATAACGCAGTGCGCTATAGCCATCCGCGTAGAACAGCTTCTCGTTGAGCTGAGCGAAGTAGACGTATCTCGCGAGAGGATTGATCGTAGATCCGCTGATGACGTTGTACGAAATACCAGGAGATCCGTAGTACAGCAGATTGGTGTTTGCGTTGATATCATTCAGCGCGATTACCAGACGCTCTGAGGCGGACGTATCAAAGTAGAAGCCAGAGTAGACTTGGCAGTTGATTGGAAGGTTGGAGGCGAAGTTGCCGGTGGTTGCCTCCCAGTTTGTGATAACAGCTTCCCAGTTGGTAGTGATGCTGTTTCCAACCAGTGAAACGGACCCGAGACGAGTGACAAGGTTTCCAAAGTCATCGTAGTCCATGTTGATGGCCGACTCCAAGCTTGTGGCCGGAATGGCATCTGGACGAGTAGCTGAAACGACACCAGTGCTAAACCCATTGCTTCCATCCAGAAGCATCTGGTCGTCGAGTGCGTCTGAGGATTGGAATGGCATTAGGTGATGTCCTGAAAGGTGTAGTCGTAGAGGCTGTCAGGAATGATGCGGCTGATCTGCTGCTGCTGACCGCGTTCCATGTCTTTCATAATGGACACCTGAGCAGCACCCTCTTGAAACTTGGCTTGGGCCTTACCGTACTGCCGAGAGTATTCCAGGAGATCGCCTTCGGTGTAGGCCATCAGTGCATTCTCCACACCGTGCAGCTCGAAGTTGCTGTCATTGGTGATGGTCTGAGCCTCACCGAACTGACGCATCTGCGACTGCTTCTTACCAAGGATGAAGAGCGTTCCATTGACGTTGGGAACGGGGATGAGCTTGATCTTGGGAACACCGGCAAGTCCGTAAGCGGGGTCCATGTTTCGGACCCAGTTCACGAAGTTGTTGGGAGTGGACTTGCGCCCATCGACGTTGTTCCAAGTGTTTGGATCGAGCTGGAAGAACGATACCCACTCAGCGGACGGGATCTCGATACCATCGGTATCCCCATCAACCGTGAACTTCACTGCCACCGGGAAGTCCATGTACATGTTGTACCCAGTGTTCGACGAGTAGGTGCTGGTGATGAAGGTGCTGATCGTATTGATCTCGTCACCGTCAGTGATCGGAATGGAGGTAACGCCCAGGGTATCGTTCCACAGGCACGAATCCCAGATCATGGAGTAGCGGCGGATACAGAACTTCTTGGCCAACGTGAGCGTGGCCGAGTCCGTGAACGACAGCTTGTCGCAAGCCGCCTGAGCTACTTCAGAGGGTTTCATTAGGCGAAGTATTCCTGAGCGGTGATCGTCGAAGTAGTGCTTTGCTGGACGGAACCACTTATGTTGAAGTTCAAATATATGTCACTAGATCCATAAATGTGAATCTTGTATGTAACAGCAGAGGTGGTATTGGGTGAATCAAGAAACTCTATCTTAACATTGTTGATCGACTCAATCTCACCGTCTTCGTAGCTGGCGGAAGCGATTCCAACTATTCCAGTACCAGTGCTTGTTCCAATCTCAGTTCCGTTTCTAGTTAGCCTGAAAACGCAGTTTTTGGAATCACCGGTTAAAAACGAATAGTTGATAACGGCAGAAACAAGAATGTTTGAACTGCCGCTTCGTGGAGTAATAGAAACCGATATTACATCAGCACCAGATCCAGTGGTATTTGCCTCAATGCTTGCTCTGGCTTTGTTTGGAGTCTGCTTACATTGAGGTGAGTTCAATGAAGTCTGAACAAACTGACTGGAGTTGGAAGCCCGAAGTCTTCCAGTCGAATCAAGAATGATAACCTTATCGGTATCCGTATCAACATTCTGAGTAGTGATGTTCGGGAATGTAACAACATTCGCATTAACAGTAAGCAGATCGGTTGAAGCATTACCAATAGTGGTATTGCCATTTACGATCAGGTTTCCTGTGGCGGTCAGGTTGCCGCTGGTGAAGATGGTTCCAGTCGTGGTGAGGGTGCTTCCGAACACGACTGCACCGGTCACGTTTAGGGTGCTTCCGAAGGTAACCGCTCCGGGAATCGAAACGCCTCCGTTGAACGTAGCGAGACCGCTGCAATTCAGATAGTTGAGCGAGGTGGTTGATCCGACGGAAAGGTTACCAGCAATCGAGCTTGAGGCTGCGACGTTGGTCTGGGTGATGTTTCCGTAGACCGACAGGTTGCTTCCAGAGCTGATGTTTCCAGAACCACCGGTTGAGATGTTGCCAGTGACAGCCAGTGTCGATGACATCGTGGCGGCTCCGGTGACTGCGAGAGTGGACGAGAGAGTGGTCGCACCGGTAACGGTCAGGGTGGATGAAAGGTTGGTGGCACCGGTCACACCGAGTGTAGAACCGATAGTGGCCAACCCAGAGACTGCGAGGCTCGAAGCTAGTCCGGTGGCACCCGTGACATTTAGGGTACCGACAATGTTGGCTGCGGTGGTGGATAGCTGGAGCGCGGAATCGGTTCCGCCGCCATCGCTGATGCTCCTGAGACTTCCGGTAAGACTGGCGTTGTCGGAGGTCTTGAGTAGGCCAATGTATGTTGATGCGACTGAACTGCCTGTAAGTGGGGTTGCCATACTATTCCTTCGGTAGTGCGTACCATCCCTCGTGGATTGTCACGCGGTTTTGAGACTTGGTTGGGTTGCCCTGGGCATCTTTGACCCAGACGCGAGCCTTAACGTCCTCAGCGAGGCGTATAGGCTCACCGTGGGGCACCATCACCACTCTTGTTGAGCAGCTTGCGCTCAGAATCAGCAATGCGATCCAGTAGCTTCTTTTTGAGTTCTGGATCGGGTTTTGCATCCTCTGCGGTGTAGGGTGTTTTCGCAAGCCATACCAGCCACTTGAGAATGGCTGATACGATTTGCTCGATGACGTTCATTCAGCCTTCTTCTTATCAGCGTCCTTGGCCATGATGAGTCCGAATCCAATGGTCACGGCGGTGATGGTGGCTGCGAGGTCCATGTTGGTAGACGGGTCTCCATCGAAGAGCGCTTTGAGTGCGCCTCCGATTGCGACCATGATTGCGCCGACACCTGCGAGAGTGGTTTTCCAGTTCATTTCTTGAGGGCTTTGTAGAGTCCGATTGCTGCGGCTATAAACGCCAACAGAGCGGCCCCGAATCGGAACCACTCTGTTAACTGAGGAAGCAGTGATACCGCACCAGCAGTAGCGGCGGTTGCAAGTGAAAGTCCAAGTCCGCTGCTACTGTTGGTATCGTTTGTCATTGCTCGGGCTTAGGCTGTGCGGCTGCGATGATGAGGTCGGCCAATGGCACTCCTACCTTTGCATTCTGGAAACCGCCAGCTTTGATGGCGATGTCGATGAGTTGGAGGAGTTGATTGGCCTGCTCAGTGGTAAGTTCGATTGTAATCATGCCGTCGGAGCATCCGAAACAACCGGCTGTTCGTCAACAGCGGCGACAGGAGTTTCCGCATTGACGAGCGGCGGCTCCACCTGCGGCAACATCGGAGGAACGATCATCACCGGCGGCGATGAAGGCTGCGCCGCCCACGGCAGCGGCGGAGCGATAACCGGCGGGTTGATCTGGTTCTCGATTTGGAGCGTCACGTTGGCTTCGATAGCCGCCTGATCGACGCCATTGGCGAAGCACCAGCCAAGCACCTGCTGCTCGGTCAGATCCTCGTACGGCGTGAAGTTCTCGCTGGGCGGAGCGAAGCTGGTCGAGCCGTAGCAGGTGCCGCTGTACTGATCCTGCGAGCCGTTGCAACGCCAGTCGGCGGTGATGACGACATCGGTGAGAGTGCCTTCGGTCGGCTTAACGAGAAGGCGTTCGATGATCCAAGAGATGTTCATGGTGGTATGGGTTAGGCGACAGCCAGAGTGGTGATGGTTCCAGAGCTTCCACGGTACTTCAGCGCACCGGATTCGACGTAGAGTTGGCCACCAGTTACGTTGGCCGTAGGAGCAGTTCCGTTCGCAATCTGGATGGTCTTGGCAGCGGTGGTTCCGGCTGTGGTAAGACCCACCAAAAGATTCCCGCTCGCGTCGAGGACCATGTTGGTATTCATGGTGGGTGCAACACCATTTGTACCAGCCGCGCTGCTGCTCAACCACTGATGCGATCCGCTTCCGATGTCTTGATAATAGGCCACCGCATACTTTGAAGACGCCGAAATGCGACCGTAATTTGATCCGGTCCAGAACAGGTTTGACGACAGCGCAACGACATCGTTGTTGAAGTCGAAGTAAGCTCCGTAACCACGCGCACCAACCTGCAAAGCCTTCAGTCCAGAACCCCACGCACTCGGCGTAACCCCCACGCCGACGTTGCCGTCGCTATCAATTCGCATCCGCTCTCCGCCACCGCTTCCGCCTTTGTAAGTCTCGAAAACGAGATAGCCATTACCAGATCCAGTGGACACAGCTCCAATTCGTCCAACGCGGCCCGAATTGAATGTGAGGGTTGAGGTCTGGAAAGATAGATAGTTGTCAGCAAGAACGGTCAGCTTGTCATTCGGACTAACCCCCACGCCCAGCCCCGTGGAGTTCAGGGTCATTCGAGTAGCTACACCCTCATTGAAGAACAGCGACTTGCCGCCGAAATACTGAAGCTGAGTATTGCCATCGGCAGCAGCACCATTGACAAGACCACTATCTCCAAGTTTGGTTTGAGAATCTCCAAAAAGCAAAAACCTGCTAACGAGACTAAGCGTTCCGCTGGTTGGAGTTGCACTCCCTATTCCAACACCGGAAGAACTCACAGAAAGTCCACTCGTCCGCACCGTCAGATCGCCGCTGATGGTGGCGCTGGCGAGGGTGGCGGTGCCGGATGCCCCGAGGATGTTATTAACGCTAATCCTCTTTGTGGTTCCAGATGCCGCCATCGAGTTATCGCTGACATCAACGATAGGGATAGCGTCGTTAATCGGGTCAGCGGCGGTTAATACCCCTAGTGCTGTAATCTTTACGTCTGCCATATCAGTTAACTGTTAGAATGAATTTGTCTGATGCTTCGGTTAAAAGGTTAATGGGCAGTGTACCGCCCTCAAGTGAGATAACATCGTAAGTTCCAAGAGATGCACACAAGTATGTTATTGGATCTCCGGGATTGAACTCCAAAACGATTGGCTCTTCGGTTTGATCTGTAACAAGGACTCGGCGCAAAACAGGCGGATCGATTGGGGTGACTGTTCCGCCACCTCCATTCGATACCAGTCTTGTTCCAAGAGCCAGCGTCACAGGCTTAAGAGTTGATCACTCCGTTGAACGCGATCACCTGACCACCAGTAAGCTGGAAGCTCTGGATCGGTCCAGGAAGCGTGATTCCAGCAGGGATAGTCACTGATGGCCAAGTGCCAGTGATGTTGTTACCAGTGATCGAAGTAAAGGTGGTAGGGGCAACCGTGGTAATCGCCACAAACGGGCCAGTGGTCAGTGTAGTGGCCGTCACGAGAGCGAAGCCCGCGACCCCCATCGAATACTCAGTTGCGAGATTTGCATCAATACTCATATATCCCAGATCTTCCGAATTTGATTCTTTGTGAAAGTGCTTTCAAAGCGGGAACCCTGACGGTCTTCCATCCGGCTGAATCCCTGCTTCACCTTGTCCTTGAGTTCGGCTTCTCGGGCAAAGCCGGTGACCCCGAAGCGGGCCACCGGTTGCCTGTTCCACCGCTTCCCATCAAGGACAACAGAGTCAGTACCCATCGGAGCGATATGCTCGATGGACTGACCATTGTTCTCGAAGGTATAGATCGGCATGTTAGGACTCCATCTCGCTGTCGTACTCCTCAACCATCTTACGCATACCCTTTTCGTCCATAGGCTCCTTGGAAGCCATGGCCTTCTCGCTCTTGTTTTCGTACTCAGCGGGCATACCGTTCACGCTCCGAATCTCGACATAAGCTTCGCCGTTATCGAGCTTCTTGAGAACACCGCGAACATCGTCGAGAACCACTTCATCACCCACTTCAGGCATGGCCTGTTGGCCATCTTCCATGTCAGTGGAAAGAGCCTCGACCGGAATAGAAATCATGGGCGCATTGTTGTCAGCCTCTTCACATCCGCAAGCGGAATGAGAAGGGGCACCACCGATTGCTCGATGATGCCCCTTTGGGCTGACGGCAATCACCATGATGGTGGCCGTCTTGGGTCGCATATTACAGCGTGGAAGAGGTCTTAGTACGATGGACCAAGTACCAGGTCGGGTTACCAGTAGAACCCGTGTTACCAGCAGCCAGACGGAGCGTAGCGAAGTACAGCTTCACACCAACGGTGATGAGCTGGTTCAACGGATCGCTCTTGTCGGGGGTGTCAGTGATAACGATCTTCGGAGACAACGGATCATCACCGGTCAGAGCAGGGATACCGAACGACTCGTTACCAAAGAAGAACGAGGCGATGATGTCCTTGCTGACAGCGAGACCGCCACCAGCGGAGGTAGCCTGATAAACGAACTCATCGGCAGCGGTGCCGGAACCGGTGCTGACAAACGAGTTGGTCTGGGTGACAACGCGGCAACCGTAGATGGAACCAACCTCGCCCTTGTAGAACGGCGTACCCTTGTTTCCGTAGTTAGAAGCGTTCAACCAATCGGCATCGCGCATCAGGTCGCGAGCAACGCGAGGATCGGTCGCGAGGACGTAGCCACCGTTGATCATCGGAGCGCGATTGCGCTTCAGTCGGGTCATGGAATCGAGGACAGCCGAAGCGGTCATCGTGGTGTTGGCAGCAGTCGTGTCGCTGTTCAACGCAGAGAAGCTCTGGGTGGTCAGCGTAGCAGGGTTACCGTAAACCTTAACACCACCGGAGCTGGCCACAGTGTTCACAGCGTCCGAGTTATCAAACGTACCACCACCCTCGGCGGCGGAACCGATGGACGAACCGCTGGCGGTGAGGTTGGAGCCAACCAGCGTGTTACGAATCACGGAGTCAACCCAGAGGGCCATGTCCAAGCCAGAGGTCTTGGTGGCCTGCTGGAGCGAGTTGAACAGGTCCGTGGCGCGGAGGATGTCGGTCAAACCGATCACCTGACCGTACTGGGCGAGCGACTTGCTGAGGCTGTTCAGGGCCAGAGCGCGGTAGTTCGCGGAGCTGATGGCCGTACCCTCGGAGCTGATGGTCTGGACACCCGAGACGCTCGGCGAACCGAAGCGGAACATCGTGATGGCCTTGTTACCATTGTTCCGGGGGATCGGAGCCTTCATGGCGAACTGATCCAGGATGGTCTCCTGCTGGACGATGGAGAGCAGCTCCTTGCTGAAGTAGTTCTGGAACTGGCTCGTGAGCGTAGTTGAAGTAGTTACGGGCATATTTTAGTTGTGGTTGTGCTATTAGCCTTCGTCCCGGTCGAACTCTCTCGTCGCTCGCATGAGCGCGTCCCTTTGCTCCTTCAGGGATAGCTTGGAGAAATCCTTCTCTTCAGCCTTGAGTTGTCCTGCCGGTACGCTTTTACCAATAGCGGTCTTCTGCTGGAGCTTACTGAGTTGTTCTTTCAGAGACTTGTTCTCGGCTTCCATCGACTGAGACCGTTCGGCTGCATTCTGGAGCTTCACAATTTCGACAGCGTGGACAAGTCCATCAGGAGTCGCAGTGAGCAGCGGGAAATTATTCAGAAGCTGAACAGTACGCTTGTACTCAGAGCTGTTCTGATCTTTCAGCCAAGCCTCCTTCTCGGACAGCTTGCCGTAGTTTTCAGCCCATGACTTCTGGAACTGCTCCTGTTGAACCTTCTGCTGTCTTTCACCAGCCGCTTTGCGGACATTATCAGCCTTGGCTCGCGCTGCCTTGGCCAACTGAGAATCGCCATCAGCCTCAAACTCCTTGGCCGCAGCCTCGTAGTCATCAGCCGTATAGCCCTTCTCGTCCCGATGAGAATTGGTTTCGGTGGCCTTGGATTGCTCCCGGCTCCTGCTCCATTCCTCACGCTCACGCCTCACCGCTTCGCGCTCAGCCTTGAGGGCCTCCTTCTCAGCGTTGATTTGTTCCCAGGACTTCGCCTTTCGGTTCTGTTCCTGAGCGAATTTGCTCTTCTCCTTATCAACCTTCGGCTCTGTCTTTGTCGCCTTCGGTTCCGTCTCTGACTTCGTGCTTACTTCCTTCTCGCCACCATCGAACTCTTTGCTGGCGGTCACCTCATTAGAGGATTCCTGCTCAACCGGAGCTGACTCGTTTGATGTTGGAGTCTGCTCCCTTGGCTGGCTGTCAATATCGACACCGGCATCGTGATCTCTGGCCAACGCGAGTAGGCCATCTGCACTCATTGATTCGTCTGACATATTGTGCTTTTACTCGTTTGCTGGTCCGCACAGACCGGCAACCGCAACTTTGATCCTATGTGTTCGTGGCAGAATCTGGATCATCATCCTGCCCCGTAATTGATTCCTGATCGGCCATCACTTCGATGACCTTCACAAGACTGGCCTGACCCATTGCAAAGCCTGACGAATATTGCAAATGGTTTCTATCAGTTATCGCAGAAGCATTCTGCATAAGCACAGTGTTTAACAGTGCGTCCCTGAATCGTTTGCCAGTATCGCTATTGAAGAAATTATTGAGCGTGATCGCGTCCTCCTTACGCCAAGGAAGCGGATCTACCCATCGTTGATGCCGCGCAAATGTCCACGCGGTACGGACTCGTGCGAAGAAGCTGATCATTTACTTGCTGGCTTTCTTTCGACCGGCAGCTTGGCGGCGCATGAACTCTGCGGCCCCCAGCTTCTTGCGACCGATATAGGCAGCAAGTGCGCGAGGATCATCGGCCCCTTCCTTACGGAGTTCGTTGGCCAGTTTACTGAACTTGGATTTCTTCTTCATGTTAGGAAATGGGTCGCCACGCCTTGCAGGACCACGTTCTTGGCTTGGTTGGATCTTTCGCCGTGTCGCAATTATGCCGCGCACGGAAGCTCTTGCGCCGTTCCGGGTCCGATTTCTTGATGGTCATGTCGGGATCACCGAATCGCACCTTGATGACCGTTCCCTTCGGGTTCTTCACATAAACCGCACTCTTCTTCTTCTCACCCGGAGTGTAGAAGGGCTTGTTCAGAGTGACTGTCTTGCCTTGGTATTCAGCCATATCAAGCCTGTCCTCCCGAGAACAATGGCGAAGCCTGAATATCCTTCAAGCTTTCCGGTTTCTTGGGCTTCTGGAACCGAATCTTCGGAGCAACACCCTCTTCGAGTGCCTCCATGATGATCGGTCGCGGTTCATCCGGCAATTTCGGTGCGGTTTGCACCACCACGGTGGTCACGATTGGGTTGTTCATGGCTTTGAATTCACCGCACCAGTCTTCATCCTTCATAGTAGGCCAGCAACTGGGTCTACTGCTGGGCGGATACCTGCGGCAGGTCTTATCCGCACTGAAAAACTGGCAGTCTTTGCAAAAATTCATCACATCTGAGGCTGCTGAGCCATCGCCTGAGCTTGTTGCTGCTGCTGACTAGGAAGGAGACCGCTACTCGTAAGGAATGTTTGGATCTCCTTCCGCAATTTCCGCGCTTCATTGGTCGCCACCTGCTCGTAAGCCTGCAAGAGGCTGTCCAAACGCATCATAAACGCGTTCTGTGCCGCCGGACTGAACTGCTGACCCTGCTGGATCGCCCCATTCAGGTACTGCATCAGCACCCCAATGCGCCCAGCGTAGTTCTGCCCCGGCTTCGCGGGCACCGGAATACCCACCAGCAGCGTCGGGATCGTCTTGGTCTCGTCCTCCAGCTCGTCCTGGGCCTTCTGACCCGGATCACGGATCAATTTCTTGATCAAACTCGGGTCATCCAGCTCCATGATGCTCTTGTCCAACGCCACCTGATCCACCCAGGGCGAGTTCATAAACAACTGCTTACGGCTGATGGCCTGCTGAACCATCATCTGGCGGCTCACCATGTCCATTCCACCCTTCGGTTCCAGCTCGTACTGATCATGGAGGGCCACAGGGTCCGCATCCAGCGAGTCCTCCGCAAAGCGGTAGCGCAAGCTCTTGGAATCATACTGCACATACAAGCTCCACGCCTGCCGGTACAGCTTGCCCAGAGCCATGCGGAATAGCCGCGCCCGCAAATCCCCGCTCTGCATCGACTGAGCGTTGATGCTCTGGATCTCGGTCGCCGTCCTGCGATCACCACCACTGCTCATCGCGCTACTCATCGCGTAGTCCGGGCTACCGATCCGGTTCTCCGCAATGGCCCGCGTCTGATTCAACTCCTGATCAAAACTCACCGGAGGCTGCGGCATCTGCACCGGAGCCACGCCATACGGCAAAATCTGCCCCGGCTGGAACCGCAGATTGATACTATTCGGCAACTCCCGCTCCGCACGGAACAGCGGGCGGTTATACAGCGTCATCGCGTCATGCTTATGATTCCACATCGCGGTCATGCTCAGCTCGAACGCCGCCAGAATCTCGCACACGCCTCTTGGACTGAACCAGCCCTTGTCCTTGATCTCATACGGGAAGTCCACGAACGGCAACTGGTTATGCTCATACGGCAACTCCATCGGGTCCCGCAGATCAAGATCCACCGCCGCAGGGCTGTAAGTATAAACCTCCCACACCCCGTCATCCCGCTTCCTATAAACCTCCCAAACAATCACGCCATCCGTGTTCGTGGTGTAAGTAATACCCTCGCGCAACTGCTTCGCATCATCCTCGGTCGCCGCCCCCGGAATGTTATCATCCTCCTGAGGGTTGCCCCGGATCTTCTCAATCGTCTTCGCATCGCTCTTCCACCCAAGCTGAGCTGCCACCCGCTTGTAAGCCGGAACACTCATCGGCATCACATGCACCGCCCAGTCCGCATCCTGCAAATCCACCGTGTACGCCGGGACCACGAAATACATCGGATCAATCGCCTCGAATCCCACCCGCTTATCACCCGGATTCCAGAAGCACTTCATCACCCCACGCCCGCTCATCAGCGTGTAATCCACCCAGCTCAATACCTCATCAATGAAGTTGGTCTTCTCCCGGATCTTATAATTGAACCAATCCTCGGCCACCTTCGTATACGCATTCAACTGCTGGCGCATCGGCACAAAGCTGGCCACAACATCCATACCCAGAGCTTGCTGGAGGAACAATGGTTTGAGCTTCTCAATCGCCGTATCAATGAGCGGCCAATGCAGATCCGCCGCCTTCGGCCAGGGCTTATTCACACGGCGCAACCCATTGTGGCGTAACTCATACCACCTCGTCTGCCTCAGCTCCCACGGACTGCGTTGGCTCACAGCCTCGACAATCTGGCCCTGCAACGCGTTCCGCTGTTTATCGCTCATCATAAAATCGTTGTCCTTTCCTACCCCCCAACATCACATCCAGCAAGCGCAACCCCTTTTTCGCTATGCTCTAGTGGGCCAATCTCATCCTCCAACCTCTCCATCAAACTCCTACCATCCTCGTTCACCGCCCTCAAATACTCGTCCATCCGCTTCCCACCACCACCACAGAAAGCCAGTACCACCGCATCCGCCCGATCAGGACTATTCACCCCACGCGCCCGCAGCTCATCCTTCCCCTCCAGCGTCAACTTCCCCTTCCCATTAGTCCTCACCTTCCGGCTCACGAACTGCTGCAACAGCACCTCATCCGTCCCCACCGGTCCCAGATTCACCTTACCCTCCTCCACCATCCGCCCGAACTCAATCCACATCTCCGCCGCCCGATTCACGAACTGATCATCCCGGATGGCCCGCTCACCAAAGTTCACCCGCCGCACATCCCAACCCTCCGCCCTCAGCGCATCACACATCACCACACCCATGCCACCCACATCCGCATAAATATCCTCAGCCTTCAATTTCCACTTCCTGAACTCCGATATAAACCTACCCACGCTGGCCATCGTGTCCTTATCCCTCCAGCGGACCAGCCCCTTAACCGTATTACCCTGACGCACCACCATCACGCTCTCATCCCCGCCCGCGCTGAAATCACAACCCGCCGTCAGCCGGTGCCCTTCCAGCTCCTCCTTGGGTGGGCCAGAAACAACCTTCTGCCAGTCGGATGTTTTGACCGCCGTGAGACTCCCATCATCCTCCATGAACTCCGCATAAATCATCGACCGGACCAGCGGATGACCCTCGCCCCACCTCGCGAACTGATCATCAATCCACTCCTTCCGAATATGCGGGCAATCAAACGCGGTAACGGTAAATGTCTGCCACTTACCATCGTTCCGCCTGAATACATCGTAGAAATACCCGGAGCTACCACCAGGACTGCTCATCAGCAACGTCCGCGTCGGCTGGCACCGCTCCATCGACTGGAAGATCCCGTCCGGCACCGCTTTCGCCTCGTCCACAATATACATCAAATCACCACTCGGACCCTGCACATGCCAGCCCTCCGCCTTCTCAGGGTTGCTCGCCGAGAACCCAATACACCGGCTCACCAACTCCTGACCATCCACTTTTTTCGGGTATACATAGCGGATCTCGCCATCCTTGATCGAGAAACCATTCTCCTCTCCTCCCAACCCATTGATCATCTTTCGCAAATGCGGCCACAGAGCGTCGGCCACCTGTCGATATACACCAGCGGTGCAAACCACCAAACTCCCCGGCCAGCGGAGCATGTGCCAGATCACCGCACTCGCGGCCACCATACTCGTCTTGCCAGAACCATTCGCCGCTTTCAAAGCTACCTTCGAGTGCTTCTCATTCAAAGCTCCCAACACCTTCTCCTGCCACGCATAGGTATCACGCAGGCCAAGCATCATCTTAGGGAAGTTCTGCAACTGCTGAGCCTCCTCCAAGAGCTTACGCTGCTTCCAAGCAGGGATATGCGAACCCATGCCGAGTGAAGGAGATTTCTTTTTCTTAATTTGCTTGACTGCCATAAAATTGGTGTGCGGTGGGGGAGGGGGTATAAGGTAACAACCACCCCCCACCTGGGTGGTCCCCCCACCCCGTGGTCCTATTACTACAGCCGCTTATTCGTATACACTATCCTATTTAGACTGCCCTCCGAATGCTCCTAGTAGACTACCGCTAATTGATAATTCCTTGCCACCTTTGCCAGTATGTTCTAGTGAAGCCCTTGCAACGTAGCCACGGGTTCTCTCTAACAACCAAGCAGCACCCTGCCATCCATTGGATGCATCCAGAACCCTTCCTTGCATTTCAACCTCTCCGGTCACACGAGCAGACTCTAATTCCATCTTAAAGTCTGGATGGCGGGACAAGTAAGCGCCCCAACCCGCAGGGTTCCCACAAGAGAACCCGCACAGAACAGCAACCCGGTCTTCAGGCATTCCAAGGTAGGCAGCACGCAAAGCTGTTTTTTTCTGTTCGGAAGAAATGGATTTTTCGGGTCTTCCTATCTTCCCCCCTTTCCCCTTCTTTCCCGTTTTCCCTTCCTTCACCTGGACGATTTCCATGGGTTCACTTTGCGCCACAAAGCATGCCTAGGAATTATTTTTCCCTTTTCTATCGTTTTCCGTTGCAAAGCATCGCATCCCATTGCAATCTACTCCCGTGAGCCGATGATCGGCTCCGTCAAACACCATGAAAAAATCCCACAAACTCCGTGCGTTCCTAGCGTTTATCGCGCTTAACCTCCTCCTCCTCCCGATCATTTGGCTTCTGGCCGATGCTTTGATTGGAGGTTCCCTGTGAGCAACGGCTTTGTAATCCACGAAGACCAGCACCGTGTCATCATCGCGACGGGCTTCTCTAAAGCTTCGGACAACCGGAAAACCGGAGACATGATTCAAATCTGGATCCTTGTGAAGCTTGTGGACCCCGTCCGCGCGATCAAGGAAGGTTTGGATCGTCTCATTTGCGGAAATTGCGTCCACCGTGGCAACGGCGACGGCTCCGGTCGTTCGTGTTATGTAAATGCTGGCCAAGCTCCCCTTGGCATTTATCGCGCTTGGAAAGCGGGTAAATATCCCACACTCCAATTTATGGATTGCTTCGCAGGTAGGAAAGTCCGCTTCGGCGCATATGGTGATCCTACTCATCTCCCTTTGAGCCTTGCGCTTGCCATTGCGGGTGTCGCTTCTGGTCACACGGGATACACCCACCAATGGCGAAAGCCTAGTTTGCAAGGGTGGCGTTCCATTCTTATGGCATCCGTGGACACCACCGCCGAACTCCTCATCGCCCGTTCCATGGGATGGTCCACTTTCCGAGTAACACCCGACACCGATCACCATAGTTTCGAGACCCTTTGCGCTTCGGAACGCAATGGAACCCCGTGTTCCGTTTGCTTGGGTTGCCCCGGTTCACGAAACGGAATTCAATCGGTGTGGATCCCGGCCCACGGGACCGGCAAACGTCACTTCATCGAAGCCCAAGCTTGAATTTCCCGGTGAGTCCATGGGGGAAACCCCGTGGATTCCACGGGCAATTGATGCCCTTCAAACTATGCAATCCATTCAAACCAAATACCTTCCCCCCACGGACACAAAGGGGGCACGCATTAAAGCAACCTGTGAAAGGGGAACCCGTACAATCCCGTACCCCTATGAATTGTCCGGTGATTCGGTCCATCGGGAAGCCGCCCTTCAATTGATTGAGCGATTCGTCGCCGAAGATTGGAAGGAGCGGGCCACCCCACCGTCACAGAACCCGTGGAAGCGGGCTTTTGTCACCGGTTCCCTTCCCGATGGAACTATGGCCCACGTCTTCCTTTGAACATATGAAATCCGCTTTCAATCTCATTCAACGGGACGCATTCAAGTTTTCCGTGGGCCGTGCGATTTTTTGCTGCCACCCAGACTGCGGGGTGATTCTAGATTATCGGCGGGCTGTGGAACTATCCGCTTGCAAGGGGGACAAGTACGTTTCGGTCAAAGTGTTCTGCGCCGATTGCGCCGACCGAGTCCGCCCGATAATTGAGGAGAAGCTTGTCCCCCTTGGAATGCGTCTCGAGGTTATCGATGGAAGGAAGCTATGAAAGTCTATTGGAAGGCATTTTACGGTCGAAGCGAGTACACGTTCCAAGGCCGCAACGCCAAGCGCGACGCGTATCGACTGGCCAAGCGGTTCGGCGGGCGCGTGGTCCGTGAGAAAGGTAAGCTGTGAAACCCCTTCTCCGAGTCCTAGGCTACCTTGGGCTGTGCTTGCTGTTTACCCTCCTATTGATCCTCTCCGCCCTCGCGGGTAACTAACCCAAGCCAATCGTCACGCCCCGTAGGTTCCCCCCTACGGGGTTTTCCTTTGCCCCGATAGTGTCCACCGCCCGCCCGCTTTCCTTCCTTAGTGGGCCATTCCTTCCTTCGTGTTCCCCTACTCCTTCGCCAGGTTATTTGCATAGCACTCCAAGGTAAGACATCCCATGTCCCACCCCGTTACATCCCCTGCGACCCCGCCGGTATCATCCCGAAATCTGTTTCGGGATCATGCGATCTCATGGTGCGGTATTCCAGATCCTTCATATGCCATACGGAATTCGGAATTCGGGAACCAGAATTCGGAAACCGACCCGGTTACAATGGTGCGGTAGACCGTAAACCGCTTGTTGGATAGCGCAATTTATGCTTTGTCGCGGCATGGGTGTGAAGAGAGTGATGGCTATTGGTTGCAGTCATGGCAACCGAGCGAACAAGGACGCGCTGGCGGCGGTTCTGTTGTTCCGGGAGCGGTTCAAGCCGGATGAGGTGATCCATCTGGGCGATGCCTATGATCTCGCCTCGCTCCGTGCTGGATCGCTGTCCAACCCTGACGATTCGGACCATGCGGACGACTATCTCGACGACATCCAGGAGGGAGCAAAGTTCCTAAACGAGTTGCGGCCCACAGTCTTCACGATGGGTAACCATGATGAGCGGGCCAAGAAGTACCTGAACCATCACAACGCGGTGGTGCGGGGGTTCGCGGAGGCGGTATGGGAGCGGATGCTGGCACCGATCCAGAAGCACTGCCACACATTCATCCAGTACAACGACGCTATGGACCGTTCCTTCTACAAGCTTGGTGGTTACAAGTGGGGGCATGGGATCTTGTATGGTGAGAACTTCATCCGGGACTCGGCGGAGACGTTTGGGAACTGCGTGATTGCCCATGCCCATCGAGCTGGCCAATCAACTGGGCGGACGCAATCGTCCCCTATTGGTTTCTGCGTAGGTACATTAGCGAATATCCCGTCTATGGATTACGCGAGCAAACGACGTTCAACGCTGGCATGGTCCCACGGTATTGTATTTGGAGAGTATACAATTAACAGCGCACAACTATATCTACATCAATGGCCACAAAACGAGAAGAACTGGGTTCTGCCGAGCTTCTGAGGAAGCTGAGGCTGGCAATATCGAACCAAGCTGAAGAAGTGCCGGAGGGCTGGAAGACGGCGGCTCAATGGTCCCAGGAGTGGAATGTGACCCATAACGCGGCGGGGATTGTTCTGGGCAAATCCACCAAGCTTGGGCTGATGGAATGCCGCAAGTTCCGAATCATGTCCCGGAGCCGTGGGGTCTATCCAACGCCCCATTACCGGTTGATCCCCAATGGCAATGGAAAATAGCCATTCCGCCATCCACACACCATCCAGCAATCAAACGCGATCCTAGGGCCATTTCCGCTCCAGCAATCGCTATCCTCCATCCACCACCACAACCACCAACACGGGTACTTCGCAATCCAGTGGGAGGGTTTCGAAAAACCGCAGCCGCAGCGGGGGGCGTCAGTCCCCCAGAGCGTCGCGGCGTTTGCGGTTTTTAACTCCCTTATTAGAGGGAGTGTAAGTCTCCCTCTAAGGGAGAGTAGCAGGGGGGATGCTAACTTTGTGGGGTGGGCTGCAAAATCAACATTCCTTTACATTGACGCGGAAGCCTACACGATGCATTCTGTTCTTGCTATGAGTTATCTCGACAATGGTTCCACGCTTCGGTCGATGTTCCGACTGATGCCCCCGCAACGCCACGATGCCGACCCGGACAAGTCCGAGGTACTGGCCTACATCCGAAAGAATCTTGCCTGTGAGTTGGGTCGGGCGATCCGGGCTTTCAATTCCATGAGGAACAAGAAGTCCCAAGTCATAGTTTATGACATGGTTCATAGGCAGTGGCGTGGTTGTGACTGGGTTCCACCGGAGGATGAGGATCGGGTGTCGTTGCTCTTGAGGATGGTCAATGACCTGAAGCGTGATGTTGCGTATCTGAAGACCTCGGTGAAGAAGCATGAACGACTCATTGGCCAACTCGAAAGGAAGCGTTCGAGCAAGCGCGGTGGGGATGAGGAGCCGGAACCGGAGCCTGAACCCGACATTGATCCCGAGGTCGTGGAGGCAGAGAAAAGGGCCTCTGAAGCCCGCAAGGCTATGCAGAAGGCCCGTGCTATAATTGAGGACGAGAAGTGGAGGGATTCTATGCTCGCCGCCCTCGCTGAGGGCGATACGGCTTCTTCTCCTTCAGTTCCGCCCCAGTGAACGCGAATGGGTTGCACTCTTCCCACTGAATACCGGTGGCTGAGTGCTGTACGTTGAGGATGGGGGATTCGAGTCCAAGCCTTGATCCCCGCTTGCAGAAGGCGAGCTGAAACCTTCTAGGCTTGAATTGGCCTACTTCATGGAGAACCGCTATCTCCCGCGCCCAGTTGGCGAGTTCGGACGATCCGAATCCGGCGTGGGCGAGTTCCATAGTGGTGAGTGGTTCTCCGTTCTCTTTGCGCTGAGGCTTGGAGACATGGTGCATCCAGATCCAAGCGACCTTGGTCTCGTGCAAGATGGGTTGGAGCTTGTTGCGAAGGAACACGCTTACCTCGGACTGATCACTTAGATCTCCTCCGAAGTAGGAGAACAGGGGGTCTGCCACTATGAGATCGAGCTTGGATCGGTGGATGAAGCGTCGGGCGTAGGCCAAGAACTGTTCACCGGTACGAACGGTCTCGGTGCGGAACTCTAGGTTGGCGTTGAGGTGGCGCATCTGATCTCCGGTGAGACGCATGGTATGTGTCACCCCTCGGAACGCTTCCGCGAGATCGCCCTTGTCGTTCTCTGCTTGGATGACTCCGATCTTCAATGGCTTCACCGGTTTGATGCCGAAGAAGTCGATACCGAGGCACCACCTGATGATGATCTGCATCATCAGTGATGACTTCCCAATGCCGGTGCCACCGCTGATGATCATGCTGGAGCCGCGAGTGAGCCATCGATTACCGATCAGGTTATCGGGATCTTTCTTTGGATCAAAGTCCATGAGGTCTTTGACCGTGACCACAGTAGCTTTGTCATCATCGGTCTCACGATCCGTGAGCCATTCTTCCCATGAGTTCGCACCCAGGTTGTTGGCCAACAGCTTCTGCTTCTGATCTCCGCGCCATGCTCCGGGTAGCCGGGAGAAGCGTGATGGATTCTTGTTCTTCGGATCGACGCCGGGGATGGACGAGTAGATGAGATCCCGGCGGGCATCCCACTCCTTGCGTGACGGTGCATCCACCCGGACCCATGCGTGGATCGACTTGCCACCGCTATCGATGAGTACGCTGATGGGCAGGCCAGAGGAGCGGAGGAGCTGTTCCTGCTCGGCCTTGGGCTTGTCATCGAACTCTACCAGGACATGGCGGTACGCGCTCACATCATTGTCCGATCCGCTGTATAGGCTGGGCCGGAAGGGATTGATGCGGACGAACACCCCATCGGTGCGGTCGCTGCGGAACAGGATGGATTCGGGGTCATCGAAGCGGGCGATCCAATCCTCGATGGGCAGGAAAGACCCGGAGGTCATTGGCTTACCGTCCTCGACCTGCTCGCAGATGCAGACCACTTCGGTTGGAGCGAAGGCGGACTGGAGGAAGCGTTGGAACTCCGAGGCTCCGGGGGCCGGTGGAACCGTTGGTGTAGGCCGCTTGAAGGTCACACGCGAGAGGTCCATGCCCGTGCTGGTGCTTTGGATCAAGTGGCCAGCGGGTTTGTCGTGGCTCCGGGAGGCTGCTTCACGGAGTTTGTGGGCCAGATCCTTGTCGGACCACGGTGGCTGGCAGGATAGGTTCCATTCGGACAGCAGGGTCATTGCGTCCCCGTATCCTAGCTGGAAGCCGTGTACAAGGCCCACGGCGGCGGTGTAGGTGGTTGAATGGCCGTTCTGTCCTGAGACGGCTGGCGGTACTTTGGCAAGCCAAAGAGCCGCTCGTTCGAGCGTTGTCATGTCGTTGATTCGTTGCTGAGTTGGACTGCGGAGGCTATGGCCTGCTTGTTATTACGAACTTGGAGTGGAATTCAGATTCGAGGCGAACGTATATATTGTCGCCCCGGCGATATATGACTACTGGAGTTCGGAGTTCGGCCAGACGGTACTGAGCGCATCCGATGAATTCGACGATGATTGCTGGGTTGGTTCGGTTGACGTACCAAGTTCTTGCATCTTCCATTTACGTTGTTCCTTTATTGGGTAAGCGATCCATCCGTTGGCAACTCCCCACGAGATGATCCGTGGCGCATCCTCGATGAGCTTGCGATTCTCCTCCGTGAGTATGGTTCGTTCTTCTTCGGTGATCTTGGACGGCTTCTTGTTGTTTTCCAACCGTGCTTCGTACCAAGGCTGCTCGTGTCGTGGAGTCTTCATGGGTGCGATAGTTTGGCCAACATACAGTTGCAATAGTTGCCTTTGGTTGCGGCGTTACACTTTGGGTGATGCACCGGATTGGAAACGATGTGTGCTGTCAGATCCTTTGTGATGGTGACGAGTTCCAGGATGCGAGCTGACGCTTCGGCGCATAGAGCGTTGGCTGCTCCATCGACGGAGCAGATCTCGGTGGAGAGGATGTTGAGTGCGTTGACGATGTCGTGTGTTGAGGACTTGTGCATGGATCAGATTTGTTTGTGGATGATGATTCCATTTCCCTTTGCATCGGTGAGTTCCACTGACCGAACGTCTTCCAGTTTGGCCAGTGTCTTCAGCATCTCGATGGGGTCATGGGCTTGTGCTACGCAGGTGAGGTGGATGTCTCCATCTCCGTGGATGACCTTGAGGTTGTCTTTGGTTCGATCCCTTAAAACGCGGATGGTCCGCCCCTCGGAGAGACGGACCACCTTGATCGATTCCACTAATGGAAACGAATGTCTGGTCATATTAACTTGTTGCAGTGCGGACAGGTTTTGATTTTACGGAATTCGATTGGCTGAATCCCGGCCCACGCACAGAGATCGTGGTAACTTCGCAGCCCGAAGTTCTTGTACTTGAACGGTCGAACGTCCCCGGACTTGATCATGGTGATGAGTGTCACGGGGTTGTTGACCTTGAGCTGAGTCATCAGCTTGGTATTGCGAACGCTGAGTCCGTTGGTCCACAGGTTCTTGGATTCCTCCTGCCTATTGTGAGCTTTGAGGACCTGATGAACACGTTGCTTGGACATCTTGAGGGTGTCCCCGATGACTTGGTAGGTGAGACCTTGCTTACGGAGTTCGGTGACCTTCTCGATTGATTCTGTTAGTTTCACTTTTGGTTTACGTTTCTTCTTCGTGGGTGCTGTGACTACCGGAGCGGGAGTTGGGT
>Ga0315904_10002223_pt1 | contig 30221 bp, 31 predicted proteins | sample LakEriMetagenome_6_FD_203529 | JGI IMG/M metagenome (GOLD analysis project Ga0315904, IMG submission 203529) | Freshwater fungal communities from buoy surface, Lake Erie, Ohio, United States - Buoy 12 MA120 | ecosystem: Environmental > Aquatic > Freshwater > Lake | place: USA: Lake Erie, Ohio...
AAGGTTTCTCTCGGCGAAGCCGCCACGCGCGACATCACCTGGGTTCCTTCCGAAGACCGAGCCGGCGCCCATTTCGATTCAGAGGTCAGACATGGCGCAGCCGTACCCGGCACATGATCTCACGGGCCGGCCGTGTCGTCAGGCGCGCAACGGGGCGCACGCCTCGGGCCTCGCTGACATCAAAGTCGAACCGGCGCGCAAGGCGCGCGAGAACAAGGATGCCTTCAGCTGTGGCGAAGCCAGCGCCGACGCAGGTATGCGGCCCGGCCCCGAACGGAATGAAGGCGCCGGGAGTCTGCGCCGCTTCGCCTTCCGGCAGGAAGCGGTCCGGGTCGAACCTGTCGGGCTCCTGCCAGTAGGATTTATGCCGGTGAAGGGTCCAGGGCGCGATCATCACCAGGGCGCCCCGCCGCACGGTCCGGCCACCGATGCTGGCCGGCTTGAGCGCCACTCTCGGCATGAAGGTGATCGGCGGATAGAGACGAAGGGTCTCGCGAAACACTGCGCGCGCAAACGGCATGCGCCGGGTGTGTTCGAAACTGACCGGCCCGCCTTCGGCAACTGCATCGACCTCGGCCCGCAGGCGGGCGAGGATGTCGGGCCGGCTGGCGAGCATGTAGACAGCCCAGGTGAGGGCGCTGGCGGTCGTCTCGTGTCCAGCGAGAAAGAAGACGCCCAGCTGGTCGATCAGCTCATCCCTCGAAAAGCCCTCACCTGTGGAAGCGTCCCGGGCGGCCATGACTGCGCCGGCAATATCGTCCGTACCCACATGCCCGTCGATCAGCGCGCCGAGATGCGACCGGATCCGGGCGCAGGCGGCAAGCACACCGGGCTTTTGCGGAACGCGCGTCCAGGCCGGGTCCGAAATCAACCGCGCAATCCGGACCTGCGCGACATCACGTTCGAAGACTATGAAATCGTCGAACACATCCCGGGCGACACCAACATCCAGCGATACCGAAAAGACCGTCCGGCAGATGATGTCGGCGGTCAGGTGGCTCATCGCCAGGTCAAGCGACAGCGGCTCGCCGGAGGCTGCGAGTTGATCAAGGCGCGCTTCCTGATCGGTGACCGCCTCGCTCATGGCCTTGAACGCAATCGACAAGCGCATGTGCGAGAAAGCCGGATCGATCATCGCCCTTTGCCGGCGCCAGGTCTCTCCGTCCGTCACGAAAATCGATTCCCCAATCAGCGCCTCGAGCGCGCCGACCATCAGGTCGCTCTTCGGAAAAATGCCGTCCTTATCTTCGAGAATTTGCCGGACGACCGCCGGATCGTTGAACAGAATGATCGACCGGCGCGAATAGCCGAGCGCGCCTGCTGCGACGCGATACGCCGAGGCCGGAAGCAACGCCAGGAGATTGCCCTCCCCCTGCCAGAGCGTGCGGGCCAGCGCGGCGACCGGCCAGAGAGGGCGAGGGCGCGGGGGATCAAGGGCAGGGCCCTGCTTTTGCGCCATTCACCATTGTCCTCTGCTGTTTCTCCTGCCACGGACTAGCATATTCATGTCGATGCACCATGCCTTCGAATTGCTGATCGCCGCGCACATCATCACCGGTGCGCCTGGCCTTGCAGGCTTCTGGGTACCCATCTGCGCGCGCAAGGGCAGCCGCCTCCACCGGCTGTCGGGCCAGGTATTCGTCGGGCTGATGCTGGTCACCGCCAGTTTCGCCGCGATGATGGCAACACTGACCCTTCTCGAGCCGCTTGCAACCCATCCCAAGCTCGCATCGCACGAGATCTTTGGACACCCGGAGATCATCCGGGGCATCTTCGGCTGGATGATGTTGTTTCTGGCGATCCTGACGATAAACCTTGCCTGGTATGGCCGCGCCTGCATCCTGAACCGGGCCGATCACGCACGTCACCGGTCCCCGCTCAACATTGCCTTGCAGGTTGCGCTGACGGCCGCTGCCTTGAACTGCACTGTCCAGGGTATCCTGATCGGCCAGTGGATGATGGTCGGCATTTCGGTCGTCGGATTTGCCACGGTTGGCACCAATCTCTGGTTCATGCTGCGCTCGCGGCCGCAACCGCTCGAATGGCTGACCGAACACATCAAGGCGCTCGTGGGCACCGGCATTTCTGTCTATACTGCCTTCCTGGCCTTCGGCGCAGTCCGCTACGTGCCGGAGCTTGCGCTGTCTCCGTTGCTCTGGAGCATTCCGCTGATCTTGGGCGTGTCTCTCATCCTGTACTATCAGCGCGCCGCGACCGCGCCGCTGCGCCGTGCCCGGACGAAGGCGGCCGCGTGACCTCCCGGGGACGTGTCGTCGTGATCGGCGCCGGCGCTGGCGGCCTTGCGGCGGCAAGTGACCTCGCGCATGCCGGGCTCGATGTCACCGTGCTCGACAAGGCGGCCTGCGAAGGCGGCAAGATGCGGCAGGTCGAGGCTGGCGGAACGCACATTGATGCCGGCCCGACCGTATTCACGATGCGCTGGGTGTTTGAAGCGCTGTTCGAAACCGGGGGCCAGACCTTCGGCACGTCACTGGGTTTGACGCCTGCCTCGGTGCTCGCGCGCCACGCCTGGCGGGATTCCGGCGTGCTCGACCTGCATGCCGACACAGACGCATCGGCCGACGCGATCGGCGCCTTTGCAGGCCGCCTCGAAGGCGAGGCCTACCGGGGCTTCATTGCCGAGTGCCGCGACATTCACACGACCCTGAAGGACACCTTCATGGCGGCCCAGAAGCCGACCCCGGCCAGCCTGATGCTGAGGGTCGGAGACCTGGGCGCAATGTGGCGCACCCGGCCTTTCGATACCTATTGGTCGCGCCTGCGCCAACGGTTCACGGACCCCCGCCTGCGCCAGCTTTTTGGCCGGTATTCAACCTATGTCGGCTCTTCCCCGTTCCGCGCGCCGGCGACCCTGATGCTGATCGCCCATGTCGAGCAAGACGGCGTCTGGCTTCTGGATGGCGGGATGCGCGCGCTGGCCTCAGCGGTGCGGCGCCTCGCCGAGGCAGGCGGCGCGAAATTCCGCTTTGGCGAAGAGGCCGGGCGCATCCTCGTAAGCCGGGGCGCTGTGTGCGGGGTAAGGCTAAAATCCGGCGAGGAGATCCCGGCTGGCGCGGTGGTCTTCAATGGCGATGCGGGGGCGCTTTCCGCGGGCCTGCTCGGAGGTGATTTGCGCGGGTCAGTGCCCACAGCGCCCCGCCGCGCGCGATCCCTGTCGGCGATCACCTGGTGCGTTGCAGCGCAGACCCGAGGCTTGCCGCTAGCCTATCACAATGTGTTCTTCTCGGACGACTACAAGGATGAGTTCGATGCGGTCTTCCGTGACCGGACGATCACGCAGCGGCCGACCGTCTATATCTGCGCCCAGGACCGCCGCGGCGACGCGGCGCCGGACGGCCCCGAGCGATTGCTGCTGCTCATCAACGCCCCTCCCGACGGGGACCTTGATCAATCGCCGATAACTGATGCCGGCGCGTTTTCCGGCCGCGTGCTGGAACACCTCGAATCTTGCGGGCTTACCCTCGATGGCGGCTTGTCAGAGGGCGTCGCCACCACACCGCAGGGTTTTGCAAGTCTCTTTCCGGCAACCGGCGGTGCTCTTTATGGCCAGGCCAATCATGGCCCGATGGCGAGTTTCGCGAGGCCTGGAAGTGCTGCCCGCATTCCCGGCCTCTACCTCGCCGGCGGTTCAGCCCATCCGGGGCCGGGTGTCCCGATGGCGACGCTGTCCGGCCGCCTCGCCGCAGCCCGCATCTTGTCGGATCTAAGGCGCGGCACGCTGCCCTAGCGCGCTCAGGCGCGCAGACTTGCCCGCCAAAGCGAGGCCTCCGGAACCAGCTTGTCCACCACTTTCGCCGATGACAGAACACTTGGCACACCTGCGCCGGGATGCGTGCTTGCGCCCGCAAGATAGAGGCCCTTCACGTCAGCGCTCACATTGTGAGGACGGAACCAGGCGCTTTGCAGGAGTTTCGGCTCCAGCCCGAAAGCCGCTCCCTTCGTCGACAGAAGGCGGTCGCGGAAGTCGAGGGGCGTCATCAGCCGCTCGCTGACGATTTCCTGCCGCAGACCCGGCAATACGGTTGCCTCCAGTCTCTCGGCAACCCGTTCCCGGAACGGGCCCGCCATCGCTTCCCAATCAGTACCGGAGTCGAGGTGCGGAACCGGCGCCAGCACATAGAAACTGTCGCAGCCTGGGGGCGCCAGCGATGGATCGTTTGCCGTCGGACGATGAAGATACAGGCTGAAATCTTCCGCAAGAACCTTGTTGCGGAAGATGTCTTTCAGCAGGCCGCGATACCGTGGGCCGAGAACAATCGTGTGATGGTAGCAGTCCTCATACTGCCGGCGCGTTCCAAAATACCAGACGAACAGACTCATCGAATAATCGGCCCTCGCGACTTTCCGGTCTGTCCAGACGCGCCGCTTGGTGTTGCGCAGCAGTTTCGAATAGGTCCAGCCGATTTCGGCATTGGAGACCACGAGGTCGCAATCGATCACGTCGCCGTTTGCAAGACGCACACCTGTCGCACCGCCGTCTTGCGTGAGAATTTCGTCCACTTCGGTGTTGAGGCACAGCGTATTGCCCTGCCCTTCGATGAGGCTGACAAGACCCCGGACCAGTTCGCCCGTGCCGCCGATGGCATAATGGACGCCCCATATCCGTTCAAGGTGCGATATCAGGCAGTAATAGGATGTTGCCTCGAATGGATCTCCGCCGATGAACAGGGGATGGAAGGAAAAGGCGATGCGCAGCTTTTCGTTCGAGAAGTAGTCCGAGACCTTTGCATAGACGCAGCGAACGCCGCCAAGGCGTACCATGTCCGGAGCCGCCTTCAGGAGGGTCGAGAACTGGTGAAAAGGTTCCTCCGCAAGCTGGGTATAGGCTGCGTCGAAAATGGCTTCGCTGGCTTTCAGGAAGCGGTCAAATCCGGCCACGTCTTCCGGGGCGAACTTGGCGATTTCAGCACGGGTCTTGTCTTCATCGGCGTGCGCCTCGAACACGGAGCCATCATCAAAGCGGATGCGGTAGAACGGATTGATCGCCTTGAGTGTGATGTCGTCTTCCAGGCGGCGGCCACACAGCGCCCAAAGCTCGTTGAAGAGATGCGGGGCTGTCAGGATTGTCGGCCCCGCATCAAAGGTGAACCCGTCCTGCCGGAACGTATAGGCCCGGCCTCCCGCTGCATCGAGCTTGTCAAAAACCGTCACGCGGTAGCCTTTCGCACCCAGCCGGACGGCAGCGGCCAAGCCACCGAAACCGGCCCCTATAACAATCGCATGCGGGGCTTCAGTGTCTGGCTCGTTAGGGTGGGTCATTCCGTCCATGGCGCTGGGCCTCCTCCATTTCTTGTATCCGGTCCGCAGACGCCCTGTAGCAGCGGACAATCTGCAAATCCGGCAGGCAGGCGTGACATGGAGCGCGCCGCGCATTCGTCACGCTTTTTCATGTGCCGGATTTCCGGGCTGGCAGTTCGGCGCTTGCGAAAGCGGAAAAGATCGAGGCCGCGACGCAGGCGGCATCTTCCTCATGCGCGAGGTGGCCGAGGCCCGGCAGGCGCTCGAGGCTGGCGCCCTTGTAGCGCCGCGCCAGCGCCTCGGCATGTTCGGGCAGCACGGCGCGGTCGCTCAGGCCCACGATCTGGTGCAAGCTGAGACCGGCGCGCTCGAACGGCGCCATGACGCCGGAGACATCCCAGTTCGCCATCATCGAAAGGGTGCCGGCGACATGCCGCGGATTGCCGAACAGACGGCCATAGAATTCGAGATAGTCCGGCCCCGGATGGGAGCCGGTGCCTTCGATCAGCCGCGCGACGCGGGATGGGTCGCGCCCACCTCTTGCGAGCGCGTGCGCGACAAACGGATTGATCGCCAGCGCTTTCGCCATCACCGGCGCAATCAGCGCGGCGGGGCCACCAAACGGTTTCAACGCCCCGTTGATCGACACCGTGCCGCGCGGCCGCGGATCAAGCTCCGGCGCGAGCCGGACGGCGATCGCAGCTCCTGCGGAATGGCCGACAATCAGCGCGGGACGGAAATTTTCCGCCGCCAGTAATACCTTCAGTGCACGCACCATTCCGGGCAGCGCGGAATCGAGGTGCCTGAAGCTTTGCGTGAAGCCGTGCCCTGGCAAATCCACCGCGAGCGTGTCGAAGCGCGCGGCGAGAAGTGTGAAAATCCCGGCCCAGGAATGCGTCGAGGCGCCGGTGCCGTGGAGCAGCAGGACGTGCTCCCCCTTCCCCGCGCGCTGCACGTGCCAGCGGGTCGTGGCCGCCTCAACGAAGCGGCTATGCGCGCGGTTCGGCCAGTCCCTGCCGTCTTTTGCCCAGTCCAGTCCCTTGGCCACAGACGCTACTCCAGCAGCAGGCTGCGCACATCGCGCGAGACGCGGGCGGCGTCGGCGACGGGCAAGGGGCGGTAGATCGCGCCCATCTCTTTACTGATGAGTTCGGCCTGCGCGCTGGGGCGTTTGGAAATGTCGAAGAACAGGACGGGCTCCTGCAGCGACTTGAGCCGCCGCGCCATGTCGCGCGCATCCTCGGCGGCGCGGTCGCGCCCGGGCGTGCCGTCCAGCGCGATATTGCCCTGCCCGTCCGACAGGAACACGACATGCGGCGCCTTGCGCTTGCGCCGCTCGATCCGCACGAGTTGCGCCGCCGCAGCGATACCTGCCGCCAGCGGCGTGCCCCCGCCGCCCGGCAGTCGAGAGAGAGACCGCTTCACCCGCGTCAGCGACCGCGTCGGCGGCAGCAGCAGGTCTGCGCCTTCCTTGCGGAAGGCGATCAAGGCCACAGACTCCCGGCGCGAGTAGCAGCCGCTGAGCAAGAGTTCGATTGCGCCCTTCGCATCGGCGAGGCGGTTCATGGCCGAGGAGCCGGAGGCATCGACGACGAAGATCACCACCGCTTCGCTGCGATGGCGGAAGCGTTTGACGCGGAAATCGCTGGCGCGCACGGAAATCACCGCGCCGCCGGACGGCGCCTCGCGAATGCGTTGCCAGGGGGCGGCGGTGCGCAGCGTCGAGAGCAGGTCGAGCCGGCCATCGCGGCGCGGGTCGCCGGCGCGCGCGCCGATCCGGCTGCCGCGCCGGCGGGAGTCGACCATGTCGCCAGACTTGCCGGCGGGCACTTCCTGACGGGTGCGCTGGCGCGGGGTGCGCGCGCGGGCGGCGATGTCGAGCGAGACGCGCACGCGCACGGCCTCGACAAGAAGCTCGGTCAGTTCATCTGGCTCCGGCTGCGGGCGGGAGGCATCGTCCGTGTTCTCGTTGTCCGGCTCCGGCGGTTCCGGCGGCGGCGCAGGCGGCTCGCTCCGGTCGATCAGCACTTTCGCGCGGCTTGCATAGACAAGTTCCGCAGCGAGCGAGGCATCTGCATCGGTCACCTCATCGCGCCCAGCCAAGGCGGCGATGCCGCGGGCGGCGGCAAGGCAGAAAGCAGGCGCGCGCAGCGAGCGGATGCCGAGCCGCAAGGCCGCATCGATCAGCGCGTCCATGATGGCATCCGGCACCGAGACCCAGCGCAGCTTCGCGCGCGCCGCGTCGACCATGGCGGGGCTCAGTGTTTCCGGCCTCGGCCGGGCGGGCGATACGCCGTGCAGGGATAATCCGAAGGCCAGCCGGTCACCGAGGCCTGCGGGCAGCAGTTCGCCCGGCTCGTCCGGATCGGCAAAGGCGAGCGTCACGAAGTTTGCGGGCGTGCGGAGGGACAGCCCGTCGCGTTCGGTTTCCACTTCGCCGGTATCGATGACGCGGGCGAGCTGCGCCGCGGCGCGACCCGGGAGACGCTCCGCCATCGGAACAATCAACACGCCGCCATCGGCGCGGGCAAGCAATCCGGTTTCGGCAATCGGGCGGCCAGCGGCGAGTGTTGCGGCAAGATCCAGCCCGCCGATCAGACGGTCATCGGTGATCGAGACTGGCATACGGTGCAGCACGGCGCCGGCGCCGAGGCGCTGTGTCACGCGGTCCTGCAGCAGGCCGGCGAGTTCCGGCGCGGCGCCGTCGAACACGGCGCCTTTCAGCCGGAGCGGCATCAGCGCCAGCAAGGCCACCGCCAGGTCGGCCTGTCCCCAACGCGCCGCGTCCATCCGCTCGAAAGCTTCCCGGCTTGCTTGCCGGTCCATGGATGATGCGGCGGCGGGGTTCACGACACGAACACCTCCGAGACCGCACGCTCGACGCGGATTCCCGCATCGGTATCGTCCAGCGGATCCTTGCGCAGCCGGTGGCGCAGCGCCAGCGGCGCAACCGATTTAAGCATCTCCATTGAGACCTCCGCTTCGCCGGACAGCGCCGCACGGGCCCTAGCGGCGCGCATCAGGGTCAGCTCACCGCGCAAGCCGTCGGCGCCGAGCGTCAGGCAAAGCTCGACGGCTTTCGCCAGAACCGCGTCCGGCAGGGTGACCGTCTGCACGCGGGCGCGCGCCTCGACAACGCGCTTGCGCAGCGCGCTTGTCTTGCGTGACCAGTCCTTGATGAAGGCGGCGGGGTCCTGTTCGAACGTATCGCGGCGGCGGACGATTTCCATCCGCTCGGCAAGGTCGCTCGAGGTGCGCACGTCCACGCAGAGGCCGAACCGGTCGAGCAGTTGCGGGCGCAGGTCCCCCTCCTCCGGGTTGCCGCTGCCGACCAGCACGAACTTCGCCGGGTGGCGGACGGAGAGGCCTTCGCGCTCGACCACGTTCTCGCCGGACGCGGCCACATCGAGCAACAGGTCCACGAGATGGTCGTCGAGCAGGTTCACTTCATCGATATAGAGAAAGCCGCGGTTGGCACGGGCGAGCAGGCCCGGCTCGAAGCGCTTCTCGCCTTTGGAGAGGGCGCGTTCGAGATCGAGCGCGCCAACCACCCGGTCTTCGGTGGCGCCGAGCGGCAGGTCGACGACGGGGGCCGCCATCTTTTCGATGACCCGGTTATCCTTGCGCTCGCAGACGGCGCACAGGCCCGCCGGGGCGGATGGCAGGCAGCGATACGGGCAACCGCCGACGACGTCGATTTCAGGCAGCAGGGCCGCCAGGGCCCGTATCGCGGTCGACTTGCCGGTGCCCCGGTCGCCCAGCGCCAGCACGCCGCCGATCGACGGCTCGACGGCAGACATCAGCAGCGCGTCTTTCAGGGGTTCCTGGCCAACAATTGCGACGAAGGGGAAGATGGCCAAAACGCAGGTCCAATGCGAAAAGTGTAAACGACGGTAGACACAAGCCTATGTCAAAGCTTTACATAAGAAAAGCCGCCAGAGGAAATCCCCTGGCGGCTTGTCATTTGCGCTCAACTCGCCTCAGAGGCGAATAAGATCAGGTCGGATTCTTCAGATAAGCGATCACGTCCGCGCGGTCTTGCGGATTGCGAAGACCCGGGAAGGCCATGATCGTGCCCGGGATGAAGTCCGTGGGTTTTTCGAGGTAAACGAAGAGATTCTCTTCGGTCCAGGTGACGTTCGAATTCAGGTTGGCTTCCGAATACTTGAAGCCCGGAACGGTGCCGGACACGCGGCCCACGATGCCGAACATCGACGGGCCGACATTGTTGCGGCCTTCGGCAACGGCGTGGCAGGTCATGCATTGGGCGAATACGCGTTTGCCCTTGGCGGCGTCGCCCGTGTAGGACGCATAGTCCGTACCGCCGGCAGCGGGGGCGGCAGCTTCGGTCGGTGCAGGGGTCTCAACCGGGGGGGCTTCGACCGGGGCAGCCTCGACAGGTGCCGGCTCAGCGGCCGGAGCCGCCGCGGGTGCTGGCGCAGACGAATCGGAGCCGCCGCATGCTGCGAGGGCGAGAGCGAGGCCGGAAGCCATCGCAAGGGAAAGACGTTTTGTGTCGAATCGCATTTGTTTCCTCCACAGAATGCTGGGTGCGTCACTATAGACCGGGCGCAGGCAACGCCAAGGCTTACTTCACCGGAATTATTCAGCGGTCAAACCCGGCTGCGCCATTCGGCAAGTTCCGCCGGGTGTACCTCGATGTAATGACGCAGCCAGGCAGCGTATTGTTCCGGCGCGCGCACGATATCTTTTGCCAGGGCGTCCAGCGAAATCCATTTCACCGCCTGGACCTCATCCGGGTTCAGCGCCGGCGCCGCATCGGTACGGCCGAAATAGAGATGCGGAATCTCGTTCTCGATCATGTCATTGTCGAGATAGGCAACGTAGCGGCTCTTGAAGCCGAAGGTCAGCGGCACGCGCAGGCCTACTTCCTCTTCGAGGCGGCGCGCGGCGGCAACGCTGGTGGCTTCACCCGGCCGCGGATGGCCGCAGCACGAGTTCGCCCACTTGCCGGCGGAGTGGTACTTGCCGTCCGCGCGCTGCTGGATCAGGCACTCACCGGCAGCGTTGAACACGAAAATCGAGAAGGCGCGGTGCAGCAGGCCCTCCTGATGGATCTGCCATTTGTCACCGTCGCGGAGCGCCTCATCCGCCTCGTCCACCAGGATCACTTGTTCGAATTCGTCTGTCACGCGGGATGCTCCTCAACGGACAAACCTAGTGCCGCCCGGCAGGAGGGTCAAACACCGGCGGGCGCCTGGCAGAAACTTACTCCACCGTCCAGCCGCGCGGCGTGCGGCGACCCTGCAGGGTGACCGGAGCGTCCTTGACCCGGACAGGGATCGGGGCGGGCTGGCGCACTGCGGAGTAGCGCAGCAGCAGCGCGGCACCGGCGATCATCAACCCGGCAAAGGCGGTCATCATCGCCACGGCGCTCGCCACGAAGATCAGCAGCGCGCCGATCAGGAGCTGTGCGGCAAACCCGAGGCCTGCACGGAGCGGAGCGAGCAAGCCGGGCGAACGGGAAGGAGGAAGGGTCTGGTCCATTGGGCCTCACGATAAGGTACCAAGATGGCTGCATCATGGCGGCGCGTCAACGCCGGTGACTGCGGCAGGCGTTCACGATTCCGCGTTGACCAAGGACTGGTCAGTCCTGGCGCACAAGCAGGCCGCGCTCGGCCCGGATGCGCGCGTAGGCGGCCGTGATCGCTGCCGCCTTGGTATGGGCGGCGTCCTCGAACTCGCGCGGGGCGCCCATCTGGATGATCCGGTCCGGATGGTGATCCGCCATCAGGCGCCGGTAGGCGGTGCGGATGTCCGGGAAGTCCGCGTCATGGGCGACACCGAGTATATGGTACGGATCGTCGCGTTCCGGCCCGAGATGGGTGGCGCGGATGCGGCGGAAGGTCGTGCGGTCAAACCCGAAGGCATCCGAGACATTCTGAAGGTAAACGAGTTCTGAAGCGGTCACGACGCCGTCGGCGCCGGCGATCTGGAACAGGCCGTCCAGCACGCCTTCGAGCAGGCACGGGCGGTCATGGTAGCGTTTGCCGATCCGGCGGGCATAAGCCTCGTAGCCGCGCACCGTCTGGCGCGCGAGCATGAAGACGCGGCGAACGTTGTCAGCCTCCTCGGGCGGGGCGCGGAAGACGCGCGCGAAGGTCATGATTTCGGTGTCACTGACCAGCCCGTCGGCCGCCGCCATCTTGGCACCGAGCCCGACCACGGCGGCGGTGAAGCCCACATCATTGGGGTCCGGCGCGCAGCCGTCCGCCCCGGCGCTGTCGATATCGGGCTCGGGTCCGCTCTCGAAAAGGCGCCGGCCACTGCTCAGAAGGTTCGTCCAGAGGCTCATGGTCATATCTTCTATAGCAGGTTGTCCGCCCGCTTGGACAGCGCTCCCCTTTCAAAGACGCGTGACAGGAATGACTGGGCCGCGCGCTACTGATTAAACCTTGTTCATCTTCAAGGCCATTTTTTATTTCGTATCGTATATTGAATGCACCGGAAACCGATCCGGGCGATTCTGGAAAAGAGGAAAATCCCATGAAGAAGATTCTTGTCGCCGCCGCCACGGCGATCCTGATTGCATTGCCGGCCGTCGCCGGAGATTGCGGAACGAAAGCCACCAAGGCGCAATACACTGAAGGCCACCTGACCAAGGACAACTACCAGAAAGTGACCACCGACATTGCCGAAACGGCTGCCGCCGCCGGAAGCTTCAACACCCTGCTCGCCGCCGCAGAAGCCGCTGGTTTGGTGGACGCGCTAAAAGGCGATGGGCCACTGACTCTGTTCGCGCCCACCGATGCAGCCTTTGCGGCTTTGCCAGCCGGCACCGTTGAATCCTTGCTGAAGCCCGAAAACAAGCACCGGCTCGCAGCGATCCTGAAACTTCATGTGATTGCTGGCCAGAAAATAAAATCGGCCGACCTCGCCGGCAAGATGCTGAACGCTCAAACGCTGAACGGCACGATCGCGATCGACGGCACGGACGGCGTGAAGATCAACGACGCCACCGTGATCACCGCCGACGTCAAGGCCTCGAACGGCATCATCCACGTCATCGACAAAGTGCTCCTGCCCGCTTCCTGAGCGACACACTTGCCTGCACGACTGGCCCCGCTGGCAACCGCCGGGCGGGGCCAATTCGTTCAGCTGCCGCGCGCCGCCAGCATTGCCTTCAGGGACTGAATCTCACCCCGCATCTCGAGCAGCAGTTTCATCATCTCGACCCGGTCGGTTTCGGCGTCCTCGAGCCCTTCTTCCACATGTTCCAGCTGATCCCCGATCAGCTCGTCGCGGGCGCGAATCTCCTCGATGGCGCCGGTCACCTCGCCCGAGACCGGCGCGTCCTGCAGCCGCTCTTCCATCGCGACCCCGAGACTTTCGATCTGCTCGCCCAGCGCCGCCTTCTGTTCGGCGGTCAGCGCTTCGACAATCAGCGCGATGAACAGGTTCAGGATGGCGAAGCTGCCGACGAAGATGAAAACGAGGAAAAAGATCCAGGCATAGGGGTGGCCATCTTCGGTGACCGCGTCGAGGAGGTCCGACCAGCCATCCATCGTCATCAGCTGGAACAGCGTCAGCGCGGAGTCGGGCAAGGTGCCGAACATCTCGTGCACCTCCGCATTGACCGTGTTGCCATAAAGGTTGGTGGCCATCACCGCGCCGACATAGATGACCAGCAGGATCACCGCGAGGATCGCCCCCATGCCAGGGATCGACTTCAGCAGCGCCTCGGTGATCCGCTTCATCATCGGCACGAAGCGCAGGAGGCGCAGCACCCTCAGCACACGGAGCGCCCGCAGCACGGTCAGGGCCGACGCACCCGGGATCAGCGAGACGCCAATCACCAGGAAGTCGAATACGTTCCAGCCTTCCTTGAAGAACTGGAACCGGTAGACATAAAGTTTGAGTCCAAGTTCAGCGACGAACAGCCAGGTGATGGCGGCGTCGAGAAACTCGAACAGCGACACTATGCCGGGCGACATGGACTCGCGGTAGGTGAGGACCCCCAGGACGAGAGCGTTGAAGATGATCAGCGTCGTGATCGCAGTGCGCACCCAGGGAAGCTCGAGGAAGGCTTCGACGGCGGAATTGCTTGTTTCGTAGTCCAGTGTTGCGCGCGCCATTCGGGCGGTTTCCTTTTCAGGGGCAAGGATGCCGGGCTAGGTTTGCCCTGAGCCGCAGCGCCTGCCAACCCGGCATTTGGCGGTGTGTTACTCGGACGAGGTGGTCGTATCGGAAACGATCAGCCACTGCCCGTCCATCTTGCGCAGGACGAGGGTGTAGAGGCCGTCTGAGCTGCCCTCCGCGGTCGTCACCTTCCAGCTGCCATGGGCGATCGCGGCGTCTTCGGACAGGATGTCGATCTCGTAGTCCGAGGTAGAAAGCTCCCCCATCCCTTCCCGGCCAGGATAGCGGACCTTGTAGCGTGCAAGCGTAGCCGCGTACCCGCGCACGACATTGCCGCCGGACGCGAAGCGCAGCTCCTCGGACGGCCAATAGCCATTCATGAAGCCGTCGATGTCACCATTGTTCCAGGCGGCGTCCTGCGCCTGCAGCAGCGCCGCGATGGTGGCGGCTTCAGCCGCTTCCTGGGGCTCGGTCAGCGCGTCCGGCGCGCTGGCGCAGGCAGAGGCGAACAGGAACACGGCGCCTGCCAGAAACGGACGGACCATAGGCGGAAACTCCTTCGCAAGGGATAAACAACGAGAGACCGGGTCAGGCCGGCGCGCAAGATGCGCCCGACCCGTCAGTTCGGCGCCTTGGGCGCGTCGCCGACCACTTCCGGGCTGAGGTCGATCACCTCGGATTCCGGCGGACGGGGCGGCGGGGCCGGCGTGTAGGCGGGAGCCTCCGGAGCTGCTGCGGCGAGATCGGCTTCTTCGAACACCGGCGCCGGCTCGGCGGCGGGTTTCTTGCGGAAACCGAAGAAACCGCGTGGCGTGTCGTCTTCCGCAGCGTCTTCGTCCGCCACTTCCAGTTCGTCTTCGGCTTTCTCTGCCTTCCTGGCGCGGCGCTGCTCGGCCCGCACGTTGCGCTCGGCATGCCGATCATAGCTCATGTTGTAGTATTCCCACGCGGTGTGGGTCAGCGGTTTCGGCGTCAGTTCCAGGCCGTACATGCGCAGGCGTTCGACCACTTCATCGCGCAGGTGCATGCCGGGGAACGCGTCGGCCTTGAAGCCGTGCACCTTCATCCAGTCGCGCACATCCCAGCTGCGCACGCGGCCGATCTCGGCCGGCAGGGCGCCGTGGTGGACTTCCCAGAAATAAAGGGCGGCAATGCCGTTGATGGCGGCGTCCATCGCATCGTCCAGCACGTTGCCGGGCGCATTGCCCTGCGCGAGCTGCGCGCGCAGCGAGAGCTTGCGCGCTTCGAGCTCCTGATAGGTGACACCGATCACGGCGATGCCGTTGCGGTTGGCATTGATCAGCGAGGCGTTCACGCCGTCAAGCTGGGGGTGGCGGATCGGCAGCAGGACATCCGGGCCGATGACCGGATTGGCCGCGACCTGCGAGAGCTCGCTGACCATCCGCTGCAGATTGATGCGCAATTCGTGGCTGACGCCGCCGAGCGCTGAAATCCGGCCGGCTCGCATGTCTTCGCGCATCCGCCAGAGATGCCAGGCGACAAGTGTCATCAGGGCGGTCAGGAGGCCGAGACCACCTGTCAGGAAGGTGTAGAATTGTGCTTCGCTCATTCTGAGATCCCCCGATGCAGGCCGGAGCAAGCAATGTATGGGCCAGTTCAGTGACGGTAATGCAAGTCTTAGCTGCCGAGGGCACGGCCCGCAATCACCTGCAACTTATCAAGAAACTCAGGATCTCGGGCGTCCGGCACCGTGATCAGTGCAAAATCCAGGCAGGATTCAATGCCTTGGGGAGACGGCGTACGCGGCGTCTCGTTCAGGACTCCCGCCAGATGGACCATCGCGCGGCGGGCGAGTGCGCTGTTCTGGTGCATGACTTCCAGCACGTTGGTGACCGTCACCGCCTCGGTTTCGGCGCGCCAGCAGTCATAGTCGGTCACCATCGCCAGCGTCGCGTAGGGCAGTTCCGCTTCGCGGGCGAGCTTGGCTTCCGGCATGTTGGTCATGCCGATCACATGGCAGCCCCAGCTGCGGTAGAGCCGGGACTCGGCCAGCGACGAGAATTGCGGGCCCTCCATCGCGAGATAGGTGCCGCCGTGGTGGACCTTGCCGCCCACAGCCGAGACGGCGTCCGCTGCAAGACCGGACAGGCGCGCGCAGACCGGCTGCGCCATCGAGACATGCGCGACCATGCCGGGGCCGAAGAAGGTTTTCTCGCGCGCAAACGTTCTGTCGATGAACTGGTCGACGGCGACGAAATCGCCGGGCGCATATTGCTCCTGCAGGGAGCCGCAAGCGGAGATCGACAGCACGTCGGTGCAGCCGGCGGCCTTCAGCGCGGCGATATTGGCGCGGTAGGGCACATCGGTTGGCGTCAGCCGGTGCCCCTTCCCGTGGCGCGGCAGGAAGACGAGTTCGACCTTGCCGATCCGCCCGCGCACCAGCGTGTCAGAAGGCGCGCCCCAGGCAGTCTGGACCTGCTCTTCGCGCCGGTCCTCCAGCCCGTCGATGGCATACAGCCCCGATCCGCCGATGATGCCGATAACCCACTTTGTCATGCTTGGTTCCTGAATGAAAAACCCCGCCCCTGGACGGTGTCCGGGGCGGGGTTGTCAATTCTTGTCTAAGGCGGCCAGCGCCTAGTGCTCCACTTTCCGCCAGATGCGCTTGTAGGAGAACCACAGCAGGATCGTCAGGATGCCGAGGTACACCATCGTGGCGAGGCCGACTTCCTTGCGGGCCTGCAATTTCGGATCCCCGGCCCAGGCGAGGAACTGCGAAACGTCGAGTGCCATCTGGTCCACAGTGGCTTGCGTGCCGTCGGTATACTCCACGCGGCCATCGGTGAGCTGCGGGCCCATCGCGAGGAAGCCGCCCGGCGGAGCATGGCGCGGATCACCGAGATAGTTTGGCTTCGTATCGCCCGCCATGTAGGGGTTGTAGTACTGGCCGGCGGGCTGGATCAGGTGGGCGGGTCCGTGATGCGGCATATATTTGCCGAGCTTCTCGAACTTCGCCATGTCGATCACGGTCGTATAGACGGTCTCGCCGTTCTCTTCGGTGATCCGGTCCTCATAAAGAGAGAAGTCCGGATAGCCGGTGAGCAGGCTGTAGATATAGGAAGCGCCGCCGACGCGGGCCTTGGTGATGACCGACAGGTCGGGTGGCAGGGCGCCGCCATTGGCGGCGCGGGCGGCCGCGTCGTTCGGGAAGGGCGAGCGGAAACGGTCGGCAGCGGTGGCCGGACGCAGGTCGAACTCACCGGCGTCATTCGGGGTCGGGCTGACGATTTCGTTCTCGGCGGCAAGAGCCTTCACAAACGGGTTGTCGTTCGGGTTCGGGTAGGCCGGATCGTAGAACGGCCCGCCCTCTTCACCGAGGTTGCGGTAGCTGAGCAGCTTCATCGAATGGCAGCTCGCGCAGACTTGCTTATAGACTTGGTATCCACGCTGGAGGGATGCCTTGTCATAAGAACCGGTCACGCCTTCGAACGGCCAGCCGCCTTCTGGGGCTTGCGCCTGCTTGGATCCGCCGGCGGCGTATGCCAGGCCCGCAAAGGCGAGGCCCGCGAAGCTGATGGCGAGGATGCGGAAGGTTTTCATCGTTTCTCTCCTCACCTGGCTCATTCAGCCGGGACAGCAGTGCCGGACTTCGGGCGGTGGGCCTTCAGCACGGATTTGTGGATCGACTCCGGCAGCGGCTTGGTTTTCTCGCTGAGGCCGATGAAGAACAGCAGCACGAAATAGCCGAAGTAGAGGAAGGTCAGGATCAGCGACAGGTGCCGGAACGCGAAGGCCGGCGCAGGCACAGCTTCGAGGCTTGCATTGGCTGTCGCCGGAAGGGTCGCGATAAAGGCTTCCGCCGCCGTGAAGGCTTCGTCGCCGCCCCGGTAGGTCGAGGATGCTGCGGCGCCGGCTGCATCAGTGTAGCTGACCACCAGGCTGGCTTCGCCCTGCAGCGCCGGGATCACCGGATCATCCGGGTTGGCTGCGCCGCACCAGCCAAGCAGCACGCAGACAACCACGAAGCCGAGGAAGAACTGGCGGGCCACCGGGCGGTAGCGCATCGACTTTACCTTGGACGTGTCGAGCCACGGCACCACAAACAGGATGGCGATCGCGGCGAACATGAAGATCACGCCGAGCAGCTTGGCATCAATCGGGCCGAGGTCGAAGGTGATGGCGCGCAGGATCGCGTAGAAGGGCAGCATGTACCATTCGGGAACGATGTGCGACGGCGTCACCAGGGGGTTGGCCTCGATGTAGTTGTCGGCATGGCCGAGCACGGTCGGGGCGTAGAACACAAACACCGCGAACATGATCAGGAAGATCGCAATCGCGAAGCCATCCTTGACCGTATAGTACGGATGGAAGGGCACGGTGTCCTTCTCGACATCCTGAACTTCCACGCCGGTCGGGTTGTTGTTGCCCGGAACGTGCAGCGCCCAGATGTGCAGGATCACGACCGCCGCGATCATGAAGGGAAGGAGATAGTGCAGCGAGAAGAAGCGCTGGAGCGTCTGGTTGCCGATCGACGGGCCGCCGAGGATCCAGGTCTGCAGGCTTTCGCCGACGAGCGGGATCGCACCGAACAGGCCGGTGATCACGTTCGCGCCGTGATACGACATCTGGCCCCAAGGCAGCATGTAGCCGAGGAACGCAGTCGCCATCATCAGGAGGTAGATGATGCAGCCGAGGATCCAGAGCACTTCGCGCGGCGCCTTATAGGACCCGTAGTACAGGCCTCTGAACATGTGAATGTAGACGGCAAGGAAGAACATCGAGGCGCCGTTGGCGTGGATGTAACGCAGGAGCCAGCCGAACGGCACGTCGCGCATGATGCGCTCGACCGAAGCGAAGGCGCCGTCGACACTGGCTTCATAATGCATCGCCAGAATGACACCGGTGATGATCTGGATGGCTAGGCAGACTGCGAGGATGCCGCCGAAGACATACCAGTAGTTCAGGTTCTTCGGGGTCGGGAAAGAGATCGCCGTATCGTTGGCAAACCGGATGATCGGCAGGCGCTTGTCGAGCCAGCGCTCGAAGGCCGAGTTCGGTGTGTAGGTGGATTCATGTCCGCTCATCTAAAGGTGCCTTCTCAGAGGGAAATGTTGACGACTGAGTCGGAGACCCAGCGATAATTGGGGACGGGCAGGTTCGACGGCGCAGGGCCTTTGCGTATCCGTCCCGACGTATCGTAGTGCGAGCCGTGGCAGGGGCAGTACCAGCCGCCAAAGTCGCCGGTATTGCCCTGGGACGGGCCGACCGGGACGCAGCCGAGGTGGGTGCACGCGCCGGAAGTAACGAGAATCGTCTTGTTGAACGTGCCGTCCGCCTTGGCGCGCAGGCGGTCGGCGTCCGTCTCAGGATCCGGGAGGGCCGCGAGGTTCACCGTTTCCGCTGCCGAAATCTCGGCGTCCGTACGGTGGCGGATGAAGAACGGCTTGCCGCCGATCAGGACGCGGATCTCGCCGCCCATCGGGACTTTCGACACATCTACATCGAGCGACGAAGCCGCCTTGGTGTCGGCAGCGGGACTCCACTGGTCGACCGCAGCCCAGGCGAACATGCCTGCTCCGCCCAGCGCAACAGCGCCGGTCGCGATATGGATGAAGTTGCGGCGGTCGTCATCGACCGTCTCTGTGTTTGGATGATTGGTCTCAGCGGTCACGCGTGACTCCGTTCCCTGATGCAAGGCGAATATCGCCTGTCCTTACTAGAGGTGTCTTACCGGCACATTGCGGCAAGTGGGCGCGGGCGCGGCAATTCTGCACGCGCATCAGCCCCCCTGCCGGACGCGCGTTAGCGCGCCCTGACGAATGTGACAACAGGCCTCTTGCGAAACCGGCGCCCGGCGGTCCAGTGTCGGCCCATGGCCACGAAAACGAAAACCGACCCGCTCAACGATCAGAAAGCCCGTGCCAGCGCATGGTTCAAGGCTTTGCAAGCCGATATCTGCGCCCGGTTCGAAGCCCTTGAGGACCTGGCCGGCCCGCCGCTCTACAAGGGCCCAGCCGGGCGATTCGAACTGACCGATTGGTCGCGCGGCGACGGCCAGGAAGACCTCGGCGGCGGCCGGATGGGCCTGATGCGCGGCCGGGTGTTCGAAAAGGTCGGCGTGCATTTCTCGCAGGTCCACGGGACGTTTTCCGAAGCCTTTGCGGCGCAGATCCCGGGCGCCGACAAGTCCGACGGCAAGTTCTGGGCAAGCGGCGTCTCCCTGATCGCCCACCCGCGCAATCCGCGCGTGCCGGCGGCCCACATGAATACGCGGATGCTGGTGACCAGCGAAGTCTGGTTCGGCGGCGGCGGCGATCTCAATCCCCTGCTCGGCTACCAGCGCAACCAGGACTACCCGGACACGGTGGATTTCCACGCCGCGATGAAAGCCGCCTGCGACACGCATGACGGCGTCGACTACCCGCACCTCAAGGATTATTGCGAAACGTACTTCCACCTGCCGCATCGCAATGAACCGCGCGGCACCGGCGGCATTTTCTATGATCGGTTCAATTCCGGAGACTGGGAGAAGGACTTTGGCTTCACGCAGGAGGTCGGCCGGCAGTTTGCCGGGATTTACCCGAGCCTAGTCGGGCGCCGGATGAACGAGCCGTGGAGCGAAGCCGAGCGCGAGCAGCAGCTCATCCAGCGCGGACGCTATGTCGAATACAACCTGCTTTACGACCGGGGCACGACCTTCGGCCTGAAGACCGGCGGCAATGTCGAGAGCATCCTCTCGAGCATGCCGCCTGTCGTTAAATGGCCCTGAGAATCCGTCCGTAAACCGTCCACACGGACGTGCGGACGGTTCAGGCAGGCACGCAGCTCCGGCGGAGCCAGTCCGCATATGTTTTTTCGTCGATTTCGCTCGCGGCAAGCTGAAGCGTAAAGGCGAGCCTTTCCGCCAACGGCGCGGCCATCCTCCAGCCATTCGCTTCGAGAAAAAGCAACGCTGACAGGAAGCCGATCCGCTTGTTTCCATCAAGGAACGGATGGTTGCGGATCAGCCCCGCTGCATAAAGTGAGGCGAGCGTGAACAGATCTTCCTCGCCAAAGGACCGGGCATTCAATGGCCGGGTGATGGCACTTTCGAGAAGGCCCGGATCGCGGGTGCCGGATGGTCCGCCGTGCAGGTCAATCTGCCGTTCGTTAAGTCGAATGATGAGGTCCGGCGGCAGACAGGCTGGCTCGCTCATTTTGCAAGCGCCCGGAGGACCTTACGGTTCTCGTCCATGATCCGCTCTGCCATCTCCATCAGCCGGTCGACCTCTTCGTCTGACACCGAGAGGGTGATGCCTGTGGGCGCCGCAACGACATTCAACGTGTCGCCTTCCTTGACCTTCAGCTGCTCCAGCACGTGCTTCGGCAGCACGACGCCGAGCGAATTGCCGATCTTACGGATCTTGAGACGGGTCATGGGCGGACTCCTGTAGCTACAAGTATTATAACATGGGTCAGGCCCTAGGGGGATTACAAGCCGCTCACGGGCTGCACAAAGCCTGTTCAACCGGGATCCCGCGAGGACGCCTCGCTTAGGACAGCTTTGATCCGGAGCACCGGAAGGCTTATCTTCCGGATCATGGGGACGACATCGCGATCTTTCGACTGGCCGGGCGCTGCGCTGGTGGCGGCGGGCACGCTGGGCGCGCTGGCACTGGGCGGGATCCTGAGCCCCGGCACGGACGATTCCTGGTATGCCGGGCTGCGCAAGGCGCCGCTGAACCCGCCTGACATCGCCTTCGCTGTCATCTGGCCGGTGCTATTCGCGTTGATGCTGGCCGGCGCACTGATGGTCCTGCATACGGCCGGCAGCTTCAAGCGGGCGAGCGCCGAGATGGGCCTCTACTTCTCCATGCTCGCGGCAAACGTCTGCTGGAGCCTGTTCTTATTCGGCTTCCGCGACCCGGCGATTGCCCTGGGTGTGGTGATCGCCCTGTGGCTGCTGATCGCGACGATGATGCTGCGCTTTGCAGTTCACTCCCCGCGCGCGGCGTTGCTGCAGGTGCCTTACCTGGTCTGGGTGACCTTCGCGGCCTACCTCAACTTCTATGTCTGGGCCTTCAACCCGGCATCTTGAGCCGCGCGACGAGCGCATTGCGGGATAGTGTGAAGCCGGAGGCGATCCAGGCTTCTTCCAGCGCGCCGAGCGCCTTGCCGATGTCTGGACCTGCGAGGCCGGCCGCGAGTGCGTCGCTGCCACCGACCGGAAACTTCGGACGCGCCCAGGCTGAAGCCCGCGCGGCGAGCGCGGCGAGATCGCCGCCCGCCCCCGATGCGGCCTCGATGACCGCGCGGTCCAGCACAGCCGGCGCGCCAAACCGGTAGAAGGCTTCGGCGACGGCCGCCTCCCCCGCGCCCAGAACATGCGGCACCGCCGGATCCGCCCAGGCGGCAAGGCGCAGGGATTCCTCGTTCGAGAACTTCAGCCGCGCCGAGAGTTCACCCGCCTCCCGAAGGCGGCGCGGGATCAGTGCCATCAGGCGGCGCATCGGTTCGGGCGCGAGACCCGCTTCTGTTTCCGCCGCCACGAGGCCGGGCAGCAGGGCGGTGCTGGCGCCCGGCAGGGCGGCTTCGAGCACGCCCGCATCTTCCATCGCCAGCATTGCGGCCGCCGGATCCGGCGCCGCGATCGTGCGCTTCAGCTCTTTCCAGATCCGCTCGGCAGCGATCTTCGACAGGCCTTCACGCTGGCGCACGCAAGCCGCTTGCCCGGCCGCGTCGATGCCTGCGCCATACCAGGCGTTGAACCGGTAGAAGCGCAGGATGCGCAGATAGTCTTCGCGCAGGCGCTGGTCGGCGTCGCCGATGAAGATGACCCGGCCAGCGAGCGCGTCAGCGATGGACTCCTCGATCACTTCGAACAGCGTGCCGTCGGCGCCAGAATAAATGGCGTTGAGGCGGAAGTCGCGGCGGGCGGCGTCTTCCGTCCAGTCCTGCGTGAAGCTGACGACGGCGCGGCGGCCATCGGTTTCGACATCCCGGCGCAGCGTGGTGATCTCGACCGGTTTGCTGTCATGCACCGCCGTGATGGTACCGTGTTCGAGCCCTGTGGGCACAGCGCGGATGGAGGCCGCTTCCAGTGCGGCGATCACTTCGGGGGGGGTGAGCTGGGTGGCGACATCAAAGTCATCCGACGGCAAGCCGCGCAGCGTGTTGCGCACGCAGCCGCCGACATAGCGCGCGCAGCCAGGACGCGCGGTCTCCAGCGCGCGCATCACTGCCAGGTTCGCCGGCGCGGTAAGCCAGGCAGCTTTCAGTCGGTCAGCTGGGCGCATCACTCGGCGGCGCCTCCGGGCGCGGACGCGGCAGGCCGACATCCTGCGGCCGGTGCTCGCACGGATAGGAACGGGCCGGAATGACGACGCTGTTCTCGACCCGCTCCGGCTCGATGCACATACCGCGGTCGCGCGGCTCCAACGCGATCATGACGAACCAGGCGATGGTGGCGAGCGCGAGGCCGATCGCAAACAGCATTTGAACCGGCCATTTGCGCCGGCCGGCATCGACCGCCGAGCGCGTCGCCAGCAGGTAAAGGCCGAACACGAGGAAGGGCAGCGAGAAGATGAAGAGTTCGAAGAGCAGGCGTCCAGCCACGTCGGCGCTTCCTTATGATAAAGGGTTTACGGTTCCTACATAAGACGCGCGCAGCCGTTCAGGAACCCTGAAAGCGCCGCAGGCTCAATCGCTGTCGTAAAGCGTCTGGTAGAGGCGGCGGATGATGCCGGCGGTGACGCCCCAGATGCGGTAGCCATTGTGGGGCATTTCATAATAGCGGCGGTTCTTGCCCTTGTAGAAGGTTTCGGCGGCGGTGTGGTTGACCGAGTTCATCAGGAATTCAAGCGGGGTTTCAAACACGGCGGCAACTTCGCCCGGCTCCGGCACGGCGACAAAATCGTGCGGCAGAAGGCCGATGACCGGCGTGATCCTGTAGCGCGTGCCGGTGATGTAGGGGGCGCCCTTGCCAAGCACGTCCACGTCCTGCGGGGCGATGCCGACTTCTTCGTGCGCCTCGCGCAGCGCGGCGGCGACCTCATCGAGGTCCAACGGATCGACCTTGCCGCCGGGGAGTGCAACCTGGCCGGCATGGTCGGCCATGGTGTTGGGGCGCAGGGTGAGCAGCGCGGTCGCTCCTTCCCGGCGAGGAATGACGCCGAACAGGACCGCCGCTGGGCGGATGATCGCGACTTCGTCGGGCGTGAGGAAATCCATATCGCCGCTCTCGATCAGCCGGCAGTCGCCGAGCGGCGGGTCGAGGCGCACGCGCACACGCTCAATGAAATCGTCGAGACCGGAATAGGACATAGGTTCGCCTCAGGCCGCCGGGCCGAGGGGGAAGAAGACGCCGCGGCTCCAGATCCCGAGACGGTCAGTACCGTCCGGCGCGGGCACGGCCATGTCCACCAGTTCGTAGAAGACCGGGCGCGTCAGCTTCGCCTCGAGGCGGCCGCGCACGAGGACGTAAGGCGACGGCTCGCCAGTGGCGGGGTCAGTCTCGACGCGCAGGGGGGCGTCCAGGCCGGCGGTGGTCTGGTAGTCGAGATTGGTGAGAAATGTAAGCGACTGGTCCGGGCCGGGCTCGCCCGTCCGGTCGACCCGCACGGCGAGGAACGGGGCGTCTTCGACCCGCACGGTCACTTTCTCGTAGGGCGTGACGAGGTAGGTGACGCCGTCCTCGTCCTTGCGCAGGATGCGGGAGAAGAGTTTCACCAGCCGCTCGCGCGTGATGCGGCCGCCTTCATGCCACCAGCTGCCATCGGCGCGGATTTCCATGCCGATATCGCCGCACTTTTCCGGATTCCATAGGTGAACCGGCGGCAGCGGCCCGGCGAACTTGCCTTCCGGCAGGATGGCCTTAAGCGTGTCTTCGAGGCCAAAACTGCTGCCGGGGCTGGATGTCACATCTTTCTCCGCCAAAATCACGCCTTACAGATAGGCTTGTAACGACACCACGTGAAGCCGGAGAACCGAGGCGAAATGGCCGATACAACATTAAGTCCTGAAACCGCCGTGGCGGACGCCGACGCGGCGACCGAAGCGCTGGCCCGCGTAAAGTCCGAAATCGGCCGGGCCATCTTTGGCCAGGAGCGAGTGATCGAGCTGGCGCTGGCAGCGGTTCTGGCCGGCGGCCACGCGCTGCTGATCGGCGCGCCGGGCCTTGCCAAGACGCGCCTCGTGGAAGCGATGGGCACTGCCCTCGGCCTCGCCAACCAGCGCATCCAGTTCACGCCGGACCTGATGCCCTCCGACATTCTCGGCTCCGAAGTGCTGGACGAGAGCCCGGGCGGGCAGCGCAGTTTCCGCTTCCTCAAGGGGCCGGTGTTCACGCAGCTGCTGATGGCGGACGAGATCAACCGCGCCTCGCCGCGCACCCAGTCCGCCTTGCTGCAGGCGATGCAGGAGAAGCATGTCACCGTAGCCGGCGTGCGCCATGACCTGCCGGCGCCTTTCCATGTGCTGGCGACGCAGAACCCGATCGAGCAGGAAGGCACCTATCCGCTTCCCGAAGCGCAACTCGACCGGTTCCTGCTGAAGGTGGACGTAACCTATCCGGACCTCGACACCGAGCGACGTATCCTGATCGAGACGACGCGCGGCGCCGATGCGCCTGTGCGCCCTGCGCTCGACGCCGGGCGGCTGATGGCGATCCAGGCGCTGGTGCGCCAGATGCCGGTGGGCGAGAAGATCGTCGGCGCGATCCTGAACCTAATCCGCGAAGCGCGGCCCGAGCAGACGAGCGATGCGCGCGTGAAGCGGCTCGTCGACTGGGGCCCTTCCCCGCGTGCTGGACAGGCGCTGATGCTGGCGGCGCGGTCGCGCGCTCTGCTGCGCGGGCGGCTCGCCCCGTCGATGGAAGATGTCGAAGCGCTTGCCGAGCCCTGTCTCGGCCACCGGATGGCGATGCGCTATGACCCGACAGGCGAGGCGCCGAAGCTCAGTGATCTGATCAATGACCTCGCGAGGAAAGCCGGATGATCCCGCGCCTGATGATGGGGGCACTGTTTCCCGCGGTTGCCGCGTGCACGACGCCCGTAGCGGAAGCGCCGGCGGCCGAAGCTGCAGGGCCTTGGGCGTGCCGCGAGGTGGTGCGCGGCGCGGCGGTGGAGGCTTACGCGCTCGCCCGTTTCCGCGATGACCAGCGCGCCGTGATCATGCTGCCCGCCGGCAAGGCGGCCACTGAGTATGAAGCGGAAACGCGTCGCCTGCGCGAGCAGGGCGCGCGCCTGCTGGGTATGCTGAAAGCGAACGCGGCGTCCGAGACGCTGCCGCCGCCCCCTCCCGTCTCGCCCAGCGCCATGACAGACGAGAAAGTTGCGACCGGAATTGCCGCTGCGGATGCCTGCGTGGCCAACTCGGCCGGATGACCCCCGCCGCCGATCTCCGCGCCGAAGCTGAACGCCTGGCACGGCAATTGCCGGGGCTGAACTTCAAGGCCGAGGCCTCGGAGGCAGCACATATCGGCTCAGCCGGGCGGCGGCGCGCTGGCGGCGGCGAGACGTTCTGGCAATACCGGCGCTATGCGCAGGAAGACGATGCCGGCCGGATCGACTGGCGCCGCTCTGCCAAGGGCGATGACCTCTATGTGCGCGAGGCTGAACTGGAAACCGCGCGCACCGTGATGTTCTGGGCAGACGATCACCCCGGCTTCCGCTGGAAGGGCGAGGGCGACCTGCGCACCAAGGCGGAGGAAGCGATCCTCCTTATGCTGACGACGGCGATTCCGATGTCCAGGGAGGGCGAGCGGATCGGATCACTCGGCACCGGGCGGCGGCCGAGCTTTGGCAAACGCGCCGTGGACCGGCTGGCGAACGACCTGCTGCGCGGCACCGGCGGGAACTTTCCCGCGCCCCCGCGCGCAGCGGCGACCCTGATCATTGCGTCCGACTTCTATGATCCGATCCCGGAATGGACGGCACGGCTGGCGCCGCTCGCGGGCAAATGCCCCGAAGGCGTTCTGCTGGCCGTCTCGGCCCCCGCCGAGGTGGACTTTCCCTATGAAGGCCGCGTCAAGCTCTCGCGACCCGGCGCCGCGATCGACCGGATCCTGGGACGCGCCGAGACGATGCGCGAGGAATACCAGCGCCGCTTCGCCGTGCAGCGTGCCGGCCTCGAAGACCTCGCGCGCCGCATGGGCTGGGGCTTTGTCGCCCACGTGACCGGATCGCCCACAATCGAGAGCGCGGCGCGGCTGAAGGCGGAACTCGAACGCTTCGGGGCCGCGCGGTGACAGCTCTCGGCCCTTTCCTCCTCGGCGCGCCCTGGGCGCTCGCGGCGCTCGCCGCACTGCCCCTGATCTGGTGGGTACTGCGCGCGACGCCGCCGGCGCCGAAGAATGTGGAACTGCCGTCACTGCGGTTACTGGACGGCGCGGTGCCGGTGGAAGAGACGCCGTCGCGCACGCCCTGGTGGGTCTGGCTCATCCGTACACTGGCGGTTCTGGCCGCAATCCTGGGCCTGTCGCAACCGGTCTACGCGCCCGGCGCGCGCAGTGGCGAGACCGCAGAGCAAGGCCCGGTCCTGATTGTCATCGACAATGGCTGGCCGGCGGCGCCCCGCTGGAACGAGCTGACCAATGCTGCGAGCGCGACGTTGGACGCGGGCGACCGCGACACCGCCGTTCACATGCTGCTGACCGCGCCGCAACAACTCAATCCCGATCCCGCCGTGCGCCTCTCGAAGGCTGATCTCGGCAAGCGGATCGGCACACTGCAGCCGCAGCCCTGGGGCAGCGACCGGGCGGACGCGCTGAAGCGGCTGGACGCCTCCGGCCTGCAACCGGCGCGCATCTTCTGGGCGAGTGACGGGCTTGAAGATGGCGGCGGCACGGCCTTCGCCGCCGACCTTGCCGCGCGCGCGCCGCTTACCGTGTTCGCCGCGCCAGCCGAAGGGCCGGTCGCAATCACCGGCCTATCCGCGGCGACCGACGCCGTCACGGTGCGCCTTGCGCGCGCCGACGCACGCGGGACGGCGCGGGCTTTCGTCTCGGCGCAGACGCGCGACGGCTCCGCCATCGCCTCCGGCGAAGTGGTGCTTGCGGCAGGCGAAACGCAGGCCGCCGCCGAGTTCAGGATTCCGGCCGCGGCGCTCGCCCGCGTCGCGCGGTTCAACGTGACCGGACGCTCCGGCGCGGGCACTGTGTGGCTGTGGGATTCGGTGGACCGGACGCGCCGCGCAGGTCTCGTCGATGCCGGCGCGGCGGCGCAGCCCCTGCTGTCCGACATGCACTATATCCGCAAGGCGCTGGAGCCCTTCGCCTCGATCTCCAGCGGCGATATCGAGACGGTGGTGGCAACCTCACCGGATGCCATCATCCTGTCCGATGTCGGACAGATTCCGGCGGCGGATGTCGAGATCCTCACCAAATGGGTCGAAGAGGGCGGCGCGCTGATCCGCTTTGCCGGGCCGCGCCTCGCCGCGCAGGGCGACGAGCTGTTGCCCGTGGGCCTGCGCCGCTCGTCGCGCGCGCTGGGCGGCACGCTCGCCTGGGAAGAGCCGCAAGGCCTTGCGGCGTTTCCAGACACCTCACCCTTCCTTGGCCTGCCCATTCCGGAAGATGTCCGCATACGGCAGCAGGTGCTGGCGACGCCGGACCCGGAACTCTCGCGCAAGACCTGGGCACGCCTGTCGGATGGCTCGCCGCTGGTGACCGCCGATGCGCGCGGCAGCGGCATGCTGATCCTGTTCCATGTCACCGCCGGGCCGGACTGGGCGGACCTTGCCTATTCAGGCCTGTTCGAACAGATGCTGCGCCGAGCAATTACTGCCGGACGCGGCGAGGCGATCGAAGACACAGAAGGCACCTACATGCCGCAGCTCACGCTTGACGGGTTTGGCCGCCTCGCCGGCGCGAGCGCGAACGCCGCGCCGATCAAGGCGACGGAGTTCAACACGACGGTCCCTTCCGATATCCACCCGCCCGGTCTCTATCAGGGCCCTGCAGGCACGCGCGCCCTGAATGCCGGCGCAGGCGCCGAGCCGGAGCTGATCCGCGAATGGCCGGCGTCGGCGCGCCTGCTGGGCGATGCCGAAGCGCGGTCCCTGCGGCTGGCGGGTCCGCTACTTGGCTTTGCGGCGGCGTTGCTGGCGCTTGACCTTTTCATCGCCTTGTTCGTAGCCGGACGGTTGCGCGTCTTTCTGCCGAAGCGGCGGGCGGCGCACCTTGTGCTCGGCTTTGCAGCGCTTGCGGCAGCCTCCGTCGCCGTGCCGGAGCGCGCGCTGGCGCAGTATGATTACCAGCTGATGCCGGACGGTAGCTACCGGTCGATCTCCACCGAGTCCAGGATCGTGCCCCTGCCCGGCAACGGCGCACCGCAAAAGCAGGTCGACGCCGCGCTTGAGATGAGGCTTGCCTATGTCGAGACGGCTGACAGTGCGCTGAACGCACGCACCCGCGCCGGGCTGATCGGCATTTCGAACATCCTCCTGATGCGGACGTCCGTGGAGCCTGCCGAACCGCATGCGCTGAATCTCGAGACGGACGCGCTGGAACTCTATCCGCTGATCTACTTCAACGTGCCGGGCAATGCCGCGCCGCTCTCGGACAAGTCCGTCCAGCGCCTCAACGCCTATCTGCGCTCCGGCGGCGCCCTGCTGATCGACACGCGCGCGGGCGAGACGGCGGGATCCCAGACGGATGTCACCAGCCTCGAGACGCTGCTTGAGGGGCTGGACGTGCCGCCTCTGCAGCCCGTGCCGCAGAACCATGTCCTGTCTCGAAGCTTCTACCTGATCAATGATTTCCCCGGCCGGTTTTCGGGGCGCCGGCTCTGGATCGAGCAGGCCGGCGACGCGGCCGCGCCGCGCGGTGACGGCGTCTCGCGACTGTTCATCGGCGACGCTGACTGGGCATCTGCCTGGGCGGTGGACCAGAACGGGCGAGATCTTTACTCCGTGGACGGAGGGGTTGAGCAACGTGAGACGGCGCGCAGGTTCGGCGTGAACCTCGTGATGTATGTGCTCACGGGAAGCTACAAGGACGACCAGGTGCACGTACCGGCGCTTCTGGAGCGCCTCGGCGAGCGCGAGGACGGCACGCCCGATCCGCGCCTGCCCGCACGTATCCCGGACGGTGGCCCTCAATGAACGAGGCAGTCCGCCTCAGTTTCGAGCCGTTCCTCGGCTGGCCGCTGTTCTGGGCCATCGCGGGACTGACGGCGCTCGGCTGGCTGGCCTATCTGACACTTCGAGGGCGCGCCTGGCTGACGCGGGCGCTCGGCCTTGTCTTGCTCTCGGCAGCGCTGCTCAATCCGTCGCTGGTGCACGAGGAGCGCGAGCCGCTGCCTTCGGTGGCGGCAGTCATCCTGGACAGGTCCGAAAGCATGCAGTTCGGCGACCGGACGAAGGCGGCCGAAGCTGCCTATGCGACGCTGACGGCGCGGCTCGCCGAGGACAAGACGCTGGAAGTGCGCACGCTGGAAACGAGCCCCGGCGATGACGGCACTTACCTTCACGGCGCGCTGGAAGGATTAATGGCGGACGTGCCGCGTGACCGGATCGCCGGCGCGATCTTCATCACCGACGGCCAGATCCACGACCTTCCGGACCCGGAGCTTGTCGAGACGCTGATCGGCCCGCTGCACGGCCTGATCGCCGGCGACGAGGACCGGGGCGACCGAAGCGTTCGTATCGTCAACGCACCGAATTTCGGCATCGTCGGCGAGAGCGCCAACCTCATCGTGCGCGTCGAAGACCCGCGCGGCGGCGAGGTGGAACTACAGGTGTCGCTAAACGGCGGCGCGCCGGATCGCATCCGCGTCAAGGCGGGCGAGGACACGCCCCTGCCCGTCGAGATCGAGCGGCGCGGCGAGAACATGGTGGTGATCGAAGCCTCGCCGGGCCCGGAAGAGTTGACCCTCGCCAATAACCGCACCGCGATGACCATCGCCGGTGTGCGAGACCGCCTC
>Ga0315904_10002226_pt1 | contig 30215 bp, 29 predicted proteins | sample LakEriMetagenome_6_FD_203529 | JGI IMG/M metagenome (GOLD analysis project Ga0315904, IMG submission 203529) | Freshwater fungal communities from buoy surface, Lake Erie, Ohio, United States - Buoy 12 MA120 | ecosystem: Environmental > Aquatic > Freshwater > Lake | place: USA: Lake Erie, Ohio...
AAGGATAATCGGCGCTCCGATGCTACCCCAGGGGAGCTTTGAGGGGTCTTTTTCAGCGAATACTTTGATCTGTTGCCCATTGACGATGATTGCTCCGTCACCAGCCTCTACAGTGCCAGGGAAGCGGCCATGGACTGAGTCGTACTTGAGCAGGTGCGCGAGGGTCTTGGGGTCGGTCAGGTCGTTAATGGCGACGACCTGGATGTTTTTTGACTGCTTATTGGTGAAGAGCTGACGCAGGATGTTGCGGCCGATGCGACCAAATCCGTTAATGGCTACCCCGATTGTCATAGACTTTGTCATACTCTGCGCTCCATGGCTTTTGGCTCTATTTTTCGCCGATAATGTAGCTGTAGATATACCCCTCAATCCGAGAAAAAGAAACCTCTCTAGGTGGACTCTCTGGCCACCCCCTGTGGTGTATTTGTAGTCGTGGTATCTGGTGTCCCAGCGGGCTCTGTGGCATATTCCAAAGTGCTGGATTGAGGGGTTAGGGCGTGGCGGTCAAGTTGATGCTTGCTGCGCTAAAAACAGACGTTTCCCATCCCAGCGGCTGTTCGTACTATGTAGGGGAGCAGGGCCTTCGTTCGTGTCGCGGTCACGCGAGAACTTGACGTAAGTGGCCTCAAATCAGAGCAGTCCCCGCTAAAAGGAGAATGTGTGGAACCAGTACCAGTGCCCGTAGTAGAAGCACCCAGCATGTTGAGTATGATCTTTGGCTCGGGGCTTGTCGTTCAGACTGTGCTTATTTTGTTAATAGTTCTGTCCGTATGGAGCTGGGCTATAACGATCGCAAAGACGATCCAGTTTCGTCGCGCCAAGGCGAACTCAGATGAGTTCTCTCAGGTTTTTTGGGAGACTAGGAACTTCTCTCGTATCGACGAGTCTTCGCGCCGGCTCACGGCTAGTCCATTGGTATCTGTGTTCTCCTCAGGGTACCGGGAGTTGTTGCATACGGTGCAAGAGTCAAAGCAGGCGGTCGGCGCGGGGCTTGCCGATGTGGAGTCGGAGCTGGGCACTGTAGAGCGTGCGCTCCGTCGAGCCGAGCTTGAGGAGACTCATCGGCTTGAGAAGGGTGTTACCTTTCTAGCGAGCGTTGCAAGTGCCGCGCCGTTTATCGGATTGTTCGGGACGGTATGGGGTATCATGAACGCATTCCATGGTCTCAGTCAGGCTAAGAGCTCAACGATCCAGGCGGTGGCTCCTGGTATTTCTGAGGCGCTAGTCGCCACGGCCGTGGGGCTTGCAGCGGCGATACCTGCGGCGGTGGCCTTCAATTATTTTACTTCAACGATTAAGAAGTTTCGTCAGCTGATGGACGGCTTCTCGGAGGAGTTTTTGAATATCGCTCGTAGATATTTTGTTAAGTAAGCGGGTAGTGTGCAGGCGCCACGTGTGCGTCCGAGGAAGCTATGGCTGGTAATTTAAAGGCAGATGATGACGGGCCAATCGCGGCGATAAATGTTACGCCGCTGGTCGATGTAATGTTGGTGCTGCTGGTAATCTTTATGGTGACCGCGCCGATGCTGCAGCAGGGGGTCGAGGTGGATCTACCCAAAGCCACCACAGCGCCGTTGCGAGGCTCAAGCGAGCAGGTGGTTATCTCGCTCGATAAAAGTGGAGTAGTTTACCTGGGCGCCGGAAATAAGGTTGAGGTGCCTGAGTTGGCCGAGAAGGTCAAAGCGATCTTTGCTAACAAGCCAGAGGGCGAGCGCAAGATCTACATAAAAGGGGATTCAACTCTCGGGTATGGAAGGATCATGGAAGTGATGGCCGCGCTGCATGCCGGAGGAATAACGCAGATCGGACTTGTGTCTGCATCACCTGAAGGAAAAGGATAGGGGTGCATTGCATTGCTCGTGAGCACCGTAGGCAAACACTCAGACGAACGGGATTGGCGCACCGGACTATCTGTCTCGGTTGGGGCTCACATCGTTCTAGCGCTTTTTATCTTTATTAAGATATTTCCTGATTTTGGTGATGTCCCAGAACCAGTCGTCTACTCAATCTCAATTGAAGGCGGAAAGAATCTTGGCGGAATGAGCCAGGTGCCTAAAGACGACAAGCCCTCTCCAGTCGCTCCGATGAAGAATGTTGCGGCTGAGGCGAAGCAGGAGCCCGAGGCCAAGACTGAGCCCTCTAAGGAGGTCAAGCAAGAGGAGCCCGTCGACGACGCGGAAGTTAGCGTTGCAGAGACCAAGCCAACCCCGAAGCCAACTCCGTCCAAGGTCCCGACTCCTAAGGCTTCGCCCACTCCAGTTAAGAAGCCTGACCCCAAGAAGGATTCTAAAAATACCAAAAAGAGCGATGGGGACGATACCGATAAGCGTTTGCAGGCAGCGCTCCAGCGGTATCTTGGCGAGTCCTCTGATGGAGGTGGGAAAGGTTTCGGGGCAGCCCGCGTCGGTGGTTCGGGTATGGGCGGTGGAGTGGTTCGGCCGCCTGAATTCTTTGTGTATGAGAAGATCGTGCGCTCTCGCATAAAAGAGGCCTGGCGCTGGAACAATACGGCGGTAACGTTGATTACTGTTATCGCTTTTGAAATTGAGCCAGATGGCGTTATTAAAAACGTACGGCTAGTAAAGACCTCAGGTGATAGTGGCTATGATGAGTCTGTTATTCGCGCAGCAATGAAGGCCAGCCCGCTTCCGCCTCCACCAAAGAGCGTGTATGAGCAGTATTTTAAAAGTGTGCGGATCACCTTTGACCCGCGCGAGTAGTCTGGGTTTAAGCACATTATGAAAGGGTGTAAAGTTTCATACTAAGCCAGATGAACGGTTGCGCCGTTGCGCGCTCTAAGGCACCCTAATCATCACAGAATATCGCTGTCACAATAGCGTCCATACTGACCGTGTTGTTCTGCTGTTTGGTGCTCATATATGCCACTTGGGTGGCAACGTTAAGGCCTTTGTAGGGAGATCAGTCATGAGAGTGAGTCGGGTGCAACGATTTTTGTGTGCTCTGTTTATGTGTGCCGCCGTGCAGGCTGAGGCCCAGACAGATCTCTATGTGCGTGGGGCAGGCCGATTGATTCCGCTTGGTATTCCGGTGTTGTGTTTGCAGTCGGGCGATCGTGGTGCTGATGCGCAGATCCCAGCTACGATCCAGAAGGACCTCGATCTGTCTGGGTATTTTGAGGTGCTTGACCCCAAGAGCTACATTGAGACTCCAGGGAAGTGTGGCGCCCCTGAGAGCACTGTGTATTCTGATTGGAGTGTTATCGGCACTGAGGGTTTAATTAAAGGGCAGATTTCGGTAAATCGTGGACGAGTTGAAGCCAAGCTTTATCTTATCGACGTTCAGAAGCAGGCGATTGTACTCGCTAAGCAGTATGAGGGTGAGCTGTCGCAAGTGCGACTTATTGCGCATCGCTTCGCTAATGAGGTGATGAAGCATTATACCGGTTTCTCTGGGCCGTTTGGTAGCGAGATCGCATTCTCATCGCGCGTTGGACGGTTTAAGGAGCTGTTTGTGATGGAGATGGATGGCAGTAATGTGAGGCAGCTGACCAATGAGCGTGGTTTAGCGATTTCGTCGGCGTGGAACCCAGCAGGTACGAAGTTAGTTTACACCTCGTATCGAAACCGAGTTCCTGATCTTTTCCTGATCGACATTGAGTCAAAGACAACTAGGCAGCTCACCCGCACAACTGAACTGGAGATCGGTGCGCATTTTCTTAACGATAGTCAGATCGTTTTCTCGCGTACCGTCGGTTCTGACAGTGACATCGTCGTGATGGATCTGGACGGCGATGACGTTAGGAAGTTGACCCCGCCAAACCGCGCGATTGATGTGTCTCCTGTGCCATCACCAGATGGTTCAAAAATTATCTTCTGCTCGAATCGAGGTGGCGGGCCGCAGATCTACGTAATGGGAGCCGATGGCTCAAACCCGCAGAGGGTAAGTTTTGGGGCTTCAAATTACTGCACCTCCCCGGCCTGGTCGCCGGCCGGAGATAAGATAGCGTATGTTTGTCGGGCCGATGGGGGCTTTAACATGTTCGTTGCCGACCCCGATGGATCAAACGCTGTTCAATTAACGAGCTCTGGAGACAATGAAGATCCAGAGTTCTCCGCAGATGGACGGTATATCACATTCGCCACCACGCAGTTTGGTGGGGGTTTTAGCATCGCAATTATGCGCGCTGACGGGGCTAGTATGAAGAAGATTAGCGCTTCGCGTGGGGGCGATTTTGAGCCAACCTGGGGGCCAATACCGAAGTAGCAAGGGGGTTTTTTTGAGGCCCTGACTATCAGGCTCTGTGACCCCCACCGCAGCTTTCTCGGTGCAGTTTGAGCCTCGTCATTTTCAATGCCACAGAAATCAAGGATAACCTGTTGCAATAATGGTGGTTGTCGAGTATCAATTCCGTACCGCTGCAACAAATAGGGGTGAACCGGAAGTAGTTAAACTAATTACTGACAGGGATGCGCCAGTAGTTTAGGTGATCAACTCAGTTGGGCGTGTGAGTAAATCCGAGAGGTTGTTTCGGGAGGCAGGGCTCTGATGTGGTGAGAGTCGTGCCTTTCGGTACGACCCATGAAAGGGTTTGCTGCTTGTACATCCGTTTCGGGTGTTTCTTTTCAAAAGGCTTATCTTCGGAGTTGTTTGTGCCGATAGAATGGTGCGCTTGGATAGAAATCCTCGTTAGGGGTGTCCAGGGTGAGAAAGTTTGTGTACTAACCTATTCGGGAGGAAGGTAATATTTATGCGAAGTTTGAAAGTTTTGGCAGTCTGCCTTTTGGCTGTAGTATCGACTGGATGTTCATGCCGTACAGCTACAACTGACGGTAACATCGGAACAGCATCGTCAGATGGTCCACTTAAGGATATCTACTTTGCCTTCGATTCATACAAGATCGATGCATCAGCTAAGTCAACATTGGCTGCAAATGCTGAGTGGCTCAAGGCTCACGAGGGCACTGCTGTACAGGTTGAGGGACACTGCGATGAGCGTGGAACTAACGAGTACAACATGGTGCTTGGTGCAAATCGTGCTCGTGCTGCAGCTGATCAGCTCCGTTCTATGGGCATCCCAGCTAAGTCAATCAGCACTGTAAGCTACGGTGAGGAGCTTCCAGTAGATCCAGGACACAACGAAGAGGCATGGGCGAAGAATCGTCGTGCTCACTTCAAGGTCAACTAGTCGCTTAGGTCAAAACGAAAGTTTTTGACTGTAGTGTCAGTGTGAGTCTTGCGGTGCAGCCGCAAGGGATCTAAATAAGACCCTGGGAGTGGTGAAAAGCCACTCCCGGGGTTTTTTAATTTTGTGCGCTCGCCACGTTTTGTAAGTGTTTTGTGTGAGCCAGAGACCAGGAGATTTATTATGCGTTCAGTAGCGCTCGTTGCATCGGTTGTGTTTATGTCGGGATGCGCTGGGTACGACCTGGGAACCAAGGTGAACCGTCTTGAGCGCAGCATCTCTGACCTGCGCTCACTCCAGGCTGAACAGAGTGAATCTCTCAATTCGCTCGACAGTCAGATTAAGCTCCTCTCGGGTCGGCTTGAGGAGATAGAATTCTCCCAGAATCGTCGCTTAGGCGGCGATATTAGTGCTTTAAAAGAAGATCTATCTGCGCTGCGTAAGCGGGTGCCGCCGCCGGCGGGTGTGCCGGTTGCAGAGCTTGAGTCTGATGAGGGTTGGGCTAAGAACCTCTCGGCTGAGACGGGGCGAATATTCCTCGATGGTTTAGCGATGCTGCGTGAAGGAAAATATGCGGATGCCGTGCCGTTGTTCGAGAACGCCTCAGACCAGGCCAGGTCAGCGGGGCAGGCAGGACCAATCCTCTTCTGGCTTGGGGTTGGATACGATGGCCTGCTCGATAACAAGGCTGCTCTGCGCTCTTACGTTGAATCTGTATCGCAATTTCCAAAGAATCACAGAGCGCCGGCAAGCCTTCTGCGACAGTCTGATGTCTTTACACGTTTGGGTGACAAAAATACCGCCAAGCTTAGTCTTAAGAAGCTTGTAGAGGACTACGCCAAGTCACCTGAGGCAGTCGAGGCTAAGGACCGTTTGCGGTCGATGAAGTAGGGATGGCTAACGCGGTTGAGTGTGTGGACTGGCTCGTCCCAGAGCCGAAAGCTGGCTGTTCAGGCGCTAATTTACTAAAGTGCCGGCTTATGGCCACATATTCAGCAATATCCAATAATCTCGACTCTCAGTCGGTATGCCTGGAGGTCTATGAGTAGCCCCGTGCGCGCTCCTATGATGCGCTACCCACAGATCGCCTCAGAGAGCTTCCGTGGTGGTGCGGCAACGATCGGCAATTTCGACGGAGTGCATCGTGGGCACGAGCGTGTGCTTGAGCAGTTGCGGATTGTAGCGGCAGGGGCGCCAGCGGTAGTGGTTTCGTTTTACCCGCACCCCTTGCGCGTGCTCAAGCGCGACTTGAGTTTGCGGTATATCAGCAGTGTTCGTGAGAAGGCTGAGCGCTGTGGAGAGCTTGGAGCGAGCCTTTTGTACTATGTGCACTTCACCAAACAGATCTCTGAAATGAGCGCTGCTGAATTTATTCAAGCAGTGTTGGTTAAGTCTCTTGGAGTGCGGCATCTTGTTGTTGGTGAGGACGTCGCAATAGGCAAGAATAAAGAAGGTAACCTTGAGTACCTTACGAAGAACCTACCATCATACGGGATTACTCTGCACATTGTCCCCAAGCTTGAGATACAAGGGTATAAGGCTGGCTCAAGGAAGATCCGCGAGTTGATTGAGCGCGGCGACGTGGCTCGGGCGGGGGCGCTGATCGGTGCGCCCTTTACGATCTCTGCTCGTGTAGGACACGGCGATAAGCGTGGTAGTCAGATCGGATTCCCTACGGCGAATATTGCTATCGGCACGCGGCTGATACCGCGGCGTGGGGTGTATGCGTGTCGAGTCCGGATTGAGGGTAAAGTATACAACGCAGTGGCAAATATCGGCGTGCGCCCTACGTTTAATGGATCGGGTGAGCGTTTGGAGGTCCATATCCTTGATTTTGCGGCGCGTAGTTTGTACGGGGTGAGAATGCATGTTGCTTTCGTTGAGCGCTTGCGAGATGAGCAGCGCTTTGAGTCGATTGAATCGCTCAAGGGGCAGATCGCCGCCGATATTCAGGCCGCGCGGGAGAGGTTGTCGAATGTCTAAAGAGCCTCTGTGCTACACGTATGCAGGTCAGCCTGCGCGTCTTGATAAGGTCATCGCCGGCAAACTAGAAGGCGTCGCGACCGCGAGCCGCTCGCAGGTCGAGCGCTGGATAGAGTCCGGCGCGGTATTAGTGAACGGAATGGTTGTAACAAAACCTGCTTACAAAGTTGAAGAAGGTGATCAGATTGCAGTTAAAGGGTTAGTCGAGGCGCCAACAACGCTTACCCCATACGACTTTCCGCTGGAGATCGTGTATGAGGATAGCAATCTGCTGGTGCTAAATAAGCCTGCTGGGATTTCAATGCATCCTGGAGCTGGCAACCGTGAGCGCACGATTGCAAATGCTGTAGTACAGCACGTTGGGGGTCAGCAGCGCTCAGTAGGAGAGAGTGACCGCCCTGGAATCGTGCATCGGCTCGACAAAGATACCACCGGTGTGGTGGTTGTCGCCAAGTCAACACCGGTGCACGCCGCGCTCTCAAAGCAGTTTGCTGAGCGCAGTATCGAGCGCTCGTATCGGGCGCTGGTGTTTACTACCCCGCGCGCTAAACGCTTGGTTCAGCTTAACGAAGAGGGTGAGATCTCCAATCCGATCGGAAGACACCCTACAAAACGCAAGCTGATGGCGATCTCAGAGAAAGGTAAGGGCGCTGTGACACACTGGCGCGTGATTGAGCGATTCGCCTACGGCACGCTGATTGAGTGTCGCTTGGAGACGGGGCGCACGCATCAGATCCGGGTGCATATGAATTCGATCGGTTGTCCAGTGATTGGGGATACCACATACGGTGATTTTTCAAATCTGCCTGCACCGCTGCGTGAAGCTGCCGAGCGTTTTGGGCGACAGGCTCTGCACGCCGAGACTCTTGCGTTTACGCATCCGACGACGAACAAAAAACTCTCATTTAGCGCGGAGCTGCCCGCGGATTTTAAGGTTTTGTTGGATGTGTTTCGTGCATATCGTTAGGCAGTTATGGAATAGTTCCCAGCTATGAAAGCTTTTGCACGCACAGCGATACTTCTTACTTACGCTGTGGCAGTAGCGGTTTTCTCTAAGGCCTCTATTGTTCGAGCTGATACAAACGATTTTCAAGGCTGGTTTCAGGCCACGGGTCTTGTGTCATTGGATCAAGCTAAGAAGTATCAGCTGTTTTTAGAAGTTCAGCCGCGTATGGGGGCCGATTGGCAGCGTTTTGATCGCTTATTTATCCGCCCAGCTCTGACTTATAATTTACGCCAGGGCTTTAGTGCGTCTTTTGGTTATGCATGGACTCCTGGGTTCCTTGATCTCGAGCTGCATCGCGATTTCAGATCCGAGCAGCGCTTATGGCAGCAGCTTCTTTTTCGACACGATGCAGGTCGGTGGCAGTGGCAGCACCGGCTAAGGCCTGAGCAACGTTTTATACAGGGCACTGAAGGGGTATCGACTCGCCTGCGCCATTCCACTCGCGGAAGTTATGGATTTGATCCTGAAGGGAGTTACGGTCTAACTGGATTTAATGAGTTTTTTGTGACGCTCAACTCGATCGACAACGGGCCACAAGCGGGGTACGATCGAAACCGAGTGTTTGTAGGACCATTCTGGAGAGATAGTGCTGTGCGGTATGAGGTTGGATATATTCTTGAGCATGTACATCGTTTCGGGGGCGAAGAGCGTTGGGTGCATGCGCTTTGGTCCGCACTGGCATTTGAGTTGTGAAAGATGAGCTTTGGCGAGTGGCTGTTTGATGGATCGTAATTTTGTCTTCGTTGAATATTGCGGTGTCAAGCTGCTGGTCTTCGCTCCGTGGTGGAAAGAGGGAGTGGTGCATGGAATGACCACCAGAGCACTTGCGTTTAGGCGAGAGAGCTTGAGTGAGTCAGCTACAATGCTTTGCCGGGCCGTAGGGGCTTCAGAGCTTGCTTTGGCTAAGCAGGTTCATGGTGCCGGTGTGCTCGACCTGCGCGAGGCAAGTCTGGTCTCACTGATACGCAATCAGCACGGCGATCTATTGTGTAGGAGAGAGGCGGATGCTGTCTTAGCGCCTCTAAACGCAAGCGCGCAGCACGGGTCGCTACTCGCTTACGGAGTTATGAGCGCCGATTGTGTGCCGATCATTCTGCGCGGGCGCGATGGATATGCGTTGGTCCACGCTGGCTGGCGCGGCCTTGCGTGTGGAGTGGTAGCTGCTGCTTTCCGGGCGCTTGGGAGCGTCTCTGAGGCGCTGGTCTTTGCCGCTGCGGGTGGGGAGCGCTATGAGGTTGGTTCGGAGGTTGTCGAGGCGATCGGCGAAACAGCCAGTTACCGCGGGGCTTCAAACAGTGGTGGAAAGTATCTGCTCGATACGGCCAAGACAGCTGCCAGGCAGTTGGCTCAGTTGGCGCCCGGGTTGCCATGCCACACAGCTTCTCTCTGTACTATCGAAGATCAGAGATTTCACTCCTTTAGGCGCGATGGAGAGAGTGCTGGAAGGTGTCTGACCTTTGTCGCCCCAGGTGCCAAGCTGTCGATTGCAGGCAGTATTGGAACTAGCTGATACCGATCATACGCCAGACCATACCGATTTTGTATCACAGCTAAGCAGACTTAAGGCATAATAAGTATATAGTCTGTAAGCGAAGTAGAAGTTTTTGTGACGCACAGTAGTGTGGTCCATTTACAAGGAGAGTGAGTGATGGAGCGATCTGAGAGAGAACTGATCGAGAAAGCAGTCCGTGAAAACTTCGAAGTAAAGAAGCTGTATGAGCAGCACCACGAATTTGAAGAACGTCTCCGCACACTAAGTCGCCAAAGTTACCTTACTCCCAAAGAAGAACAAGAAGAACGGGAGTTAAAGCACCGCAAGCTAAGGGGCGTTGAGCGGATGCTGAAGTTAGCGAGCTCCATCCACGCTGAATCGCAGATCGCGGCCTAAGGCAGGTTGCCTGGATTTCCTAAATTGTATCCTGTGTAGGGACGGGGATTCTTAGGCCTTGTAGTCTGCTTTAGAGGGAAAACGTGCGGTCTCTTTGGATCGCAGCAGACGTCCAGTTATGGACGCCTGCTGCGTGTCGAGCAGGGCGTTATTACGCAGCCCTACGTCGCGTTCTGATGCGAGACTTTGCGTTGAGTATCGCGTCTCGCGTCTTTTCGGGATTAAAGCCGAAGTGACGACAGATCGAGGTAAACGAGAGTACGTACTCTTCGTCATCGGTCATCAGGTACTGGAGTGCCTCCTCACGGAGCTCCCCGCCTGACTGGAGGTCTTCAATAGTTCTTAGGATCATCGCCCTCATCAATTCACTTAACGCTGAGTACCCCTGGGCATCGAGGTACGCTATATCCATCTCAGGTAATCGGTCTGAACTGCTCACGCTACACTCCCTGAAAATTTTCTAAATAAACGTCTCCTGGTTTGAAGCTGAAGATCCTTCAGAGCTTCAAAAACCTGTGAGCTAACATCATCGAACCAGCCCTTGCGAACGAACATCGCAACGACGAACTAAGAAGCGTTATGGTAACGAGAGGAAGAAAGGAGACTTATTTTGCTAATATTTTTTCGAAGCGGATAAAAACCAGCAGAACCAGCTAGTTAAGCCTATCGAGAGCAAAGTCTATGACTGCAAAAAGGGCCTGGCCTGCAGGTGAGTTGCGGCGCACTTCTGAACCAAGCGCGTTATGCAGGGCAGTCCTAGCGCGTTCTCCATACTGCTGGGCGAGAGTCTTAGCGTTTTGCATCACAGCACTTGATTGTAAATCTTTAAGAGATGCCTCAACAAAGGCCTTCTCGTTTGTAGCAGAGGATGGTGGCTCTAGAAGGGGCTTAGCGCGAGCATCTCCGCTTTCAAGCCAGAGCACATTTACGATCGAGGGCTTTCGCTCGAGAATATCAATCCCTGGTTGCTTGCCGAGAGTTGCTTCGCTCGCTGTTACGTCGAGAATATCGTCGATAAACTGGAAGGCTACTCCTAATGTCTCGCCAAACTCAGAGAGTGATCGTAGTGAGTCGGGAGCTGCCGATGTGAGGTGGCCGGCACAAAATGCCGCAAGCCGAAATAGCGAAGCGGTTTTTCTTTGAGCGATAACCAGGCTTGTCTGTGTGGTGTGTCGCTCTGTGTGCAGGGGAGTTTCAAGAGCTTCTCCCTCCACCAGCTCGATACAGGCCTGCTCAGTGGCTGTGATAATCGTATCGTCTAATTTTGCGCATAAGCCAAAGGCGCGAGTAAGAAGAAAGTCTCCAGAGAGAAGTGTCAGGGGCGTTCCAAATTTTGCGTAGGGCGAAGGTTTGTGACGACGGATTGGTGATTGGTCGATAATATCATCGTGCATCAATGTGGCCATGTGAATCAGCTCGATACCGGCTGCAACATCGATGATCTCCTGCGAGATGTTGGAAGCTCCGAGTGCTTTTGCGCATAAAAGAGTTAACGCTGGTCTAATGCGCTTTCCACCTAGCGAGAGTAAGTAATCCGGAATCTCCCGCATCGGAGTTACATCAGAGCGGAATGTGCTGCGAACTGTATCCTCTACGCGGGCGAGCTCGGGTATCAACGCAAGCGCTTCAGCGAAGCGTTCGCTTGAGGTTTTTAGTGAGGGTTGTTTCTCTGGGAGGCTCATACCTTGCAACTTGGCTACGCCAAGATTGCGATCGCCCTGGTATTGAAAATGATCTTTTTACAAGACCATTCACGTGAGGTTTAAGAAAAATGTCCCCAACGGGATTCGAACCCGTGTCTTGACCGTGAAAGGGTCACGTCCTAGGCCAGGCTAGACGATAGGGACCTATGCTTAACACATTTGATATTCTACTGTTTTGTAGACGCTACGTCGAGATCTAGCCCGCCGAAAGCGCTCGTAACAAGTACTTGAATTTTCTTGTTCGGTCAACCCCTTAGCCTATTTTAGAGGGGTATTCACAACATCTGCGAGCGATAAATTCGCAGGCTTTTGCGGTCGCATTGGCGGCACAGATTCAGTACTGTGTGGCATCGTGGCGGCTTTTGTCGCGAAGTGCTCTGGATTTTATGAAATCGGTCTCGTTTAACACTCTACAATCGTTGGCTGCTTCAGTCGGTTTATCAGTTGTGGCTGTTGCTGAACCCCTTAGCCTGACCGAGGACATGCAGCGCCTTAAGCGGTGGCAGGGCGCGGGATACGCCGGGGAGATGTCGTACATGTTACGCGATCCTGCGCTGCTGGCATCACCAGAGATGCTTATGGAGGGTGTGCGGTCGGTGGTCGTGATCGGAGCATTTTACGACCGCTCTGAGCGCGCAGCGCTCAAGCCTGGTTTCGGTCGAGTTGCGCGCTACGCCTGGGGTAAGGATTACCACAAGGTGTTACGCAGACGTTTGCACCTCTTAGTTGAACAGGTCGAACGTGAGCTTGGGATTGTGCCGGTGTTCCGGGTTTTCTCCGACTCGGTGCCTTTACTGGAGCGGGCGGTTGCAAAGAGAGCAGGGATCGGTTTTGTTGGTAAAAACACCTTAGTGATCGTTCCACGCGCTGGAAGCTTTATGTTTCTTGGGGAGGTGCTCTGGGATTTAGAAGTTACCGATCTGCCATCCATGCAGGGAGAGCCGTCAGATAGAGCATCAGGGTTGTCGCACGGCAAAAGCCACTGCGGCACCTGCTCTCAATGTCTTGATGCATGTCCCTCGGGTGCTTTTGTTGAGCCGTATCTCCTTGATGCACGCAGATGTATTTCGTATCTGACGATAGAGAAGCGCGGAGCGCTCTCGCTTCAAGAGAGGCGCTGGCTCGGAGAGTGGGTCTTTGGGTGTGATGTATGCCAGGACGTTTGTCCATTTAACGTACTGTCCATCACCCGTCGTGCCAAAGCCGATCTGTCTGAATTCGAATCGAGTAGGGGAGTCGGTCAGATGCTCTCTCTGGAGGAGGTGCTCGGAATGCGTAATGACAGTGCATTTACTGCTCGCTTTGCAGGCACCCCTCTGACGCGCGCTAAAAGAGAGGGACTTCTGCGCAACGCAGCGGTTGTTGCGGCTAATACCCAATCGATAGCGATCGCGTCGGCACTTAAAGAGGCAGTGATTAGCGATCCATCTGCGGTGGTTAGGCAGCATGCGCTCTGGGCGCACTGCCATTTAAGTGTTCTTGAAGGCAGCGCCACACAACAGATCTCAAAGGAGCTGCTGTCTCTGAGCCTACGCGATCCAGAAAGCTGTGTGCGAGATGAGGCCCTTGCCTGTGCGCGGGCGTTCGAGTTATAGCTCGATACATTGAAGCTATGGGGATGTATAGCATTTCAGAAATAACAGACTCATGTGCTAGCCGTTGCAAGGCTGTTCTGCTTGCTCTTCCGGAGTGGTTTGGAATCCCTGAATACCTCGACCGGTATGCGGCAGAGACCGAAGTTTTCCCGACCGTTGGGGCCTTCGCTGAGGACGGATCCCTGGTTGGTTTTGTAACCCTCCACTCGCACAACCAATATACCAACGAACTGCATGTTATTGGAGTCCTGCCTGAGCATCACGGTAAGGGAGTTGGGAGATTGCTTGTAAACTATGCCATAGAGCGCTCACGAAATGACGGCTTTGAGCTACTCGAAGTTAAAACCCTTGGTGCCAGCTCTCCAGATCCTCACTACGCCCGGACGCGCGAGTTTTATCTGCATATGGGGTTTAGGCCAGTTGAGGAGTTGCGCGGTGTGTGGGCCGAAAATCCGTGCTTGGTTATGGTGATGCCTCTTCGCGGACCGTAGGCAGTTCGACCGTCTAATCGCTTTTATTCCGCTGTTTGAACACGGTTGCTAAAAGCCTAATAACTCGCGACAATAAAAGGCATGAGAAATCCGAAACATATTTTTGTCCTCTGCTTTGTCTTGCTGTGCAGCGCCTGTGCGCCGGAGATAGGATTAAAGCTAGGTGCTCCAAGTCTCCCTGAGTCAACTGCGATTAGCCATCAGAGCTCGTCTGCTGAGCAGGTCAAGGTCCGGGTTGGGTCATTTAAAGACTCGCGGCCCTCACAGACAATGGTGGTGATTGACGGTCGCAAAGTCGGGACCGAGGGATCGGTGGCCGGAACGGTCGAAGAGGGGTTTGCCCGATACCTGCGACAGGCCGGGCTAAGGATTGCAGTCTTAAATGCTCCTTCGATTGATGGTGAGATCCTCGATTGGACGGCGCGAGTTGAGCCAGCATTTCCAACTACCGAAGCCAAGGCCTCTGCGCGGGTGAAGGTTACGATCAGGGATTCGCGTGCTCATCCGCTGTATCATGCTACCTATACCGGAGAGGCAACTCGAACTCATCCCATGATCGATGGAGAGGTTGTTCAGAGTGTGTTGGCGCAGGCGATGGGAAGTGCAATTGAGGCTGCAGTGAGTGATCAGCAGTTTGTTGCACAGCTTGCCAAGGGCCGAATCGATTAGAGGGTCCTCGACCGAGCGGCGTGTGGTTGTAATCAACGTGTATAGAGCGGAAAAGTTTGCGTGGGTTCGGACGTCACCACTTTTTTAACGTGTGCGAAGGCAGCGATTAGAGACCTCGTTCCACAGGTTCTCTCGGCCTCGATTGCATCTCCAAGCGCAGTCGAGACTAAACCAGATGGAAGTCTGGTGACTGTAGTCGATAAGCTGGTTGAGGCCGAGCTTGTTACGGCGTTCTCCACAGTGTTTTCAGATACCCCCGTGCTCGGCGAGGAGGGTGCAATTGACTCAAGCTTTGGCCTTGGGGTGGCGCAGACTGAGCTCTACTCGCAGTTTATGCGTGCGCCTCGTCAGGTAATTATCGATCCGATCGATGGTACCCGCAATTTTGTTGAACGTAAGCAGGAGTACTGCATTGCAGCAGCCCTTAGTCGCAGCGTCGCCGGTGGTATTTGGCCCGTGGCCAGTGTGATCGCCGTGCCCAGGGAGGGGCTACTCTACTGGTGTGATGAAGAGGGGGCGTATGTAGAGGAGATATCTTCTGGGGAGGGTCGTCGGCTGGCTCTGGTTGAACCATCAACAGCAACCAAGCTCTCGATCAGCTCCCGTGATCGTGGGTGGCTAGCATCGCAGGGGTATGAGCTGAAGCTGCCGTGGGTTTCAAGTGGGTCGAGTGTCTATGATCTCTTGGGGACGGTTTGTGGGAGGCTACGAGGCTCAGTAGTGGGCTCGCAGCGGCTCTGGGATCTGATGGCCCCGTTGGCGCTGGCTAGTCGTGTGGGATTGTCTCTGTATGATCTGTTCAGTGCAGAGAGAATTCGTGTGCTAAAAGTGTCTGATCTAAGTAGCGACATGGTGGCGCGACCTTGGGGGCTTGGGCGGCGCATGGCGCTGGTAAGGCCCGGAGATGAGGTGTCTGAGTTTATCGCATGTTCCGCGAAGTGAGAGCCGCCCGCGTTTCTCGGAAGTCGTAGTATCTTAAGTGCTGCCGTAGGGCTTTCTTTTAAGGTTTAATCAGCTTTTTGGAAATGGTATAGTTGTCAGCAGGGGGAAGGGAGAGGCAGACCCACCTCTCAGTAAGACTTGCAACTACTCGGTTCTTACAAGAAGCTTTTTTGTGACCGAGCGAGAGAGAATAACAAAGTAATAGAGAAGCAAAGAAAGAAACAAAGCATGGTAGCCCCCCAACCTGAGATAAAAACCAACTCTGATACGGCAGCTGTGCAGCAAGCCGCCCCGGCACATGAAAGCCAGGCTGAGAAAAGAGTGGTTCAACCTCAGGATCTCACTGGCCAGCTGCTTGCATCCAACGACCGCGATAGTAAGAAGATTGTACGGGAATATCGTCGTGGTGCTACTTCGCCGGACTAGTTGCTTTTGGCAGTGAGTCTGGCCGTGCGGTTTCCTTTTCGGTTAGCGCTCTACCAACTCGATCAAGCATAGCATCAAACAGGAGGGAATCCCGGTCCCTATATTTTTGAAGTAGGTCAAAAGCTTCCTGCAGGCGATCGCGCTCTATGTACCAGTGGGCTACGGCGCGATATCGATCAGAGATTAAACTCGCTTCGACTTTCTGCTCTTCGGCCTGCTCATACGATTTCAGCGCTTCGGTTGGGTCATCAAGCCTAAGCTGCAGGTCTCCTATCCGTAGCAGGTAAAAATACGGATTCTCCCACTCGGGACGCTTGCTCTCGGTTAGTCTATCTTCAATATGCTCTCGGTATGCAGCGATTGCGTCTTGATGTCGCTCTTGCTGGGACAGCTCTTCAGCTCGGTAAAGCTCAGGAGAGCTAGCCAGCCAGCTGCTACATGCTGAGCACGACATGAGCGCTATAAGCATAGTCGCTCGACGAGCACTTAGTCGTAAAAGCAAGATGTAGTGCATCATCTGGATTGGGATTCTTTAAGTCGATTCGAGAGCATCTTGCGATACTGGCGCGAGGACAGGGTGGTGCCATCTGGTAGGCTACGCCACCTTTTGTGAAACCAGACCCACTGGTCGGGATAGCGACGCACTAGCTGCTCGAGGTGGTCGTGATACACTTGCAAGATCTCTTGCTCTGTCCTGCCCGTTGGGATCTCTTGAATAAATACCTTGTACTTGAGCCATCCGGTGCGGAATAGAAATGCGCTTACAAAGCGCGCATTGGCTTTCATCCCCATGGTAATCAGCGAGACTGGAGTTTTGGCCGGTGTGCCAAAGAACGGGACGGGGATGCTCTCTACCCTGGTGTCTTGATCAATTAATGCAGCTATAACCCTACGCTCCTTGAGGCATTGAATGAGTCTTTTCAATCCGGTACGATCAGAGCGCCAGATCGTTTCGATTCCATAACCTTCACGGATAGCGCGCAGCACCCTCTGCGCACTTGGATTGCGTGCTTCTCGTCCTATCGTTGTGAGTGGAATGCCGCGAGCGATCACATACCCCGCAAGCAGATCCCAATTTCCGGTGTGGGCGGTTAGAGTAATTATCGGACGCTCGTCACTAATCCATTCCTGCACCGTTGGCCAGGCGTCACACTGTATCCGCGAATCAAGTTTGGTAATCATCGGCTTTAGCGATAACGATTCCATCAGGGTTCTTCCGGCGTTTGCGAATACTCGCGGAGTGATCCGTGCAGCGGAAACCTCTGGCATAAACACCTTAAGCTGAAGCAGGGTCAGCTGTCGTTCGCGAAGGGGCAGGAGTCCTGCCACGTAGCCCAAACACCAGCCTATCGCGCTGCGTATGCTAAACGGCACGAGGCTTATCAGACGAACAACCGTCAGCAGAAAAGAGGTCTGATTGTCGTCGAGCGACTGCTGGGGGGAGGGCTCAGCCGAGCGCTTCGCAGCGGTGTTGGCGCTTACAGGGGAGGAGACCATTCGAGATCGTCGTCTTTTGGGATCTTCTGGCGGATCTCGTTCATGAGCAAGAAGTCCGCCAGTCGGTCATACGCAAGTAGGCCGGCGTAATTGCCGTCCCGAGTCACTATGATGACATGTCGAGCACTCGCTTCCAAGATGGTGCAAGCGTCGGTGAGAGATGCCGTGGCTTCGATGCGCGGAACTGAGCGATCTATAAGTTCCCCGATGTAGCCGTCTGACTGGCTTGCAGCGTGTTCAAGGATATCCTCGCGGTTTATAACCCCAAGGATATCGGCGCCATTTACCACGGGGTAGAGCGGTTGCCACGATGTAAGCGCAGTTTTAAGCGCAGCCGTAACAGTTGTTCCGTGCGAGAATGATTCGAGCCTTTCGCGTTGGATCATCGCATCCTCAACTTTAAAAGCAGCCGCCATTATTCGCGTATCCGCACGCACGTGCTCCTGCATCGCTCCTAGGAAGACAAGCAGTGCAATGATAAACAGCATCGGCTGCTCTAAGTAGAGCGCTGTGATGGCGAGCAGGACACATAGAACCTGGCTAACTCGGGCGGCGATTAACGTCGCCTGTTTGACTTGCAATAGAGTCAGCGTCGCCCGCAAGACCCTACCACCATCCATCGGTAGAGCTGGGAGAAGGTTAAAGACCGCAAGGGCAACGTTGGTGAGGAAGAATCTGGCACCGAGAGACACTTCCGGTGCAGTTGCTTTTGTAAAGTCAGGCAGCGTTACCCATGGATATACTAGGAGCGCGATAATAACATTTACCAGGGGGCCAGCCAGCGAGATCAGCAGCTCACCTAGGGGGCCTGGCTGAGAAGTAATTGAAGCAACGCCACCAAAAGGATACAGCGTGATGTCGCGAGTCTCTACTCCGAATCTGCGGGCAACTATGGCATGGCCAAGCTCATGCAGCAGCACGCAGGTGAATATCAGAAGGACAAAAAGCACCTCCAACATCGGCGATGGGCTCTCTGTAACAAACAGAAGCCAGACCAAAAGAGCAAGGAAGCTCGCGTGTACCCGAATAGGGATCGAGGCGATGCTTCCGACATTTATGCTCCAGATGCTACGACGTTGATTCACTCTCTGTCTCTCTCTCTATAAAAAAGCTCGCGCCTTTGGATACCCGACGCTGTTTGTAAGCATACCAGTAAAATCCAGTCCGCCGCTACAATCGTGTTATCAAAACGGGTTGCAAATGTGTGTATTCTGGGGCGATGCGAGACACTTGGTGTTGATTATCCACGCGTATCACGATTTACACACACTCTAGGCCCGAGTTTTTGAAAAACCGGTGTATCGGAACAGCTTTGTCACAATCTGTAGTTAATGGTATGTTCTAAGCCACCTGCGCTTTGTCACAGAGAGTGCCAAAGTATGGTTCGGAGTGGAGTTTGTAAGTATGATCACAGGGATGGACGCGCGTAGGACGTGGTTGGTGACCGGTGCGGCGGGTTTCATCGGGTCGCATCTTGTGGAGCAGCTGCTGCTAGCGGGGCAGCGGGTCGTGGGGGTTGATAATTTCTCTACGGGGTTACGCGAGAACCTCGATCTAGTACGTGGCGCAGTCTCGGCAGAAAGGGGCTCTTTATTCTCGTTTTTCGAGCAGGACATCCGAGATCGAGATGGGATTTCAGAGCTGGTATCGCGCTCAAAACCGGATGTCATACTGCATCAAGCCGCGCTTGGGTCGGTGCCGCGTTCAATTGAGGATCCGCTCTCATCGCACGAATCAAACGTAGACGGGTTTATTAATATGCTCGATGCAGCGCGTAAAGTTGGCGTGCAGCGGGTCGTGTACGCCTCTTCAAGTTCGGTGTATGGCGATATCGGAGATGGAGCAAAGGTTGAGGATAGGCTGGGAGCTGCGCTCTCTCCCTACGCAGCCACGAAGCGGATCGGAGAGATCTATGCCCAAGTTTATGGGCGCACATATGGGCTTGAGACTGTGGGGTTGCGATACTTTAACGTATTCGGTCCCCGACAGGACCCAAACGGCCCGTATGCCGCGGTGATTCCGCGGTGGCTTGCAGCGATGGCCAAGAAAAATCCGACTGCGATCTACGGAGACGGAAGTGGCTCGCGAGACTTCTGTTACATTACAAATGTTGTGCAGGCTAATCTCTTGGCTGCGAGTGTGCCGTCTTCGAGTGCAGCGATTCACAGTGTTGTGAACATCGGGTGCGGAGCAACAACAACGCTTATGCAGCTGCAACAGCTACTGCGCCGCCACATAGCGCGAGTCGTGGGGTGCCAAGTCGATCAGATCCCAGAGCCCGCCCTTGAGCCGATTCGGCAGGGAGACGTCCCGCATTCGCTCGCTGATATTAGTTTTGCCAGGGAGAGTCTTGGTTACAACCCAACTCACTCGGTTGAGCAAGGGATAGCTGAGTTGGTTCAATTTGAGCTTGCAAAGACTGCTTGAAAGGCTAAGGCGCATCATGACCAGCCTGTGGCGCTTCGATAACTCATATGCGCGATTGCCCGAGCGCTTCTATGCGCGTGTGAATCCAACTCGGGTCGAAGCTCCTACACTGATACGGATAAATGCCGCCTTAGCAGAGACGCTGGGCTTAGACCATGCCCAGCTAGCACGCTCTGAGTATGCGCAGATCTTCGCCGGTAACTCGATACTTGAAGGTTCAGAGCCGATCTCTCAGGCGTATGCAGGGCATCAGTTTGGGCATTTTGTTCCAAGCCTTGGAGATGGTAGAGCGATCCTGCTTGGTGAGCATCTGGCACCAGATGGGCGTCGTTTTGACATTCAGCTTAAGGGTTCGGGCAAAACACCTTTTTCACGAAGAGGTGATGGGCGAGCCGCCCTTGGTTCAGTGATGCGCGAGTATATTATCGGTGAGGCGCTACACGCGCTTGGTATTCCTACCACCCGAAGCCTTGCATTCGTAACCACCGGCGAGTCAGTGATGCGAGAGACGCCTCTCCCTGGAGCGGTGCTTACTCGTGTAGCCTCCAGTCATATCAGGGTGGGAACATTTGAGTACTTTTCAGCCAAAGAGGATCTGCAAGCCCTGAAGGTGCTCGCTGATTACGTTATTGCCAGGCACTATCCTTATATTGCTCAGCATCCAGAGCCGTACTCAGAGCTGTGTCGGCAATTTATGCAGCGTCAGATCGAGCTGGTGACGCAGTGGTTATTGTGTGGATTTGTACATGGGGTGCTGAATACCGATAACGTTGCATTATCGGGAGAAAGTATCGATTTTGGACCGTGTGCGTTTATCGATACGTACGACCCTGACACGGTCTTTAGTTCAATCGACCAAGATGGGCGCTACGCCTACGGTTCTCAGGCTGGAATTACTCAGTGGAATCTGGCGCGGTTTTTTGAGGCGCTACTGGCGTTAGTCGACTCGGACCTAGAGCGAGCAGTCGATAAGGCACAGGGCTTGGTAGAGGAGTTCCCAAGGGTGTTTAGAAAGCAGTGGCTGCAAGGTATGCGCAAGAAACTGGGGCTCAATACTGAAGAAGCTGAAGACCTCGGTCTTGTTGAAGAGCTGCTGAACGTGATGCGCGACTCTAAGCTTGATTACACAAACACCTTTCGCTCGTTAACAACAGGCCCGCGAGGGGTTGCATTTTTACAGGGCAATCCGCGCTTGGTGGCGTGGTTTAATCGTTGGCGAGAGAGGCTAGATCAGGATCGAAATCGCTGCTCGCTCAGCGAAGCTATGCAGAGTATGCGTCAACACAATCCAGCCTATATTCCTCGTAACTACCGAGTTGAGGAGGCGATTACTGCGGGGGTTGAGCGTGCAGACTTCTCAGTCATGGATAATTTAATGAATGTTCTCTCGGACCCATACCGAGATCGTGCTGAAACCGAGCAGTACGCGAAGCCTCCGCCGACTACCTTCGTCGGGTACAGGACTTTTTGTGGTACGTAGCGCTTCTTTGTGGGCGGTGCGGGGAGTTAATTGACGGGAAGATAGCTAATCAGGCGTGCTGGCAGTTGCGAACTTCTCTCGCAGGGCGCATGCCAAGAATGCGTGTTGGTCCGTCAGCTTTTGTTCGTAGCTCTAAAAGTGCAGCAATTATAAGACCTTAATGCGCCTTTAGGTGTTGGCTGCTTTTGCATAAGTGCTATTGATTTGCTACAATGGGGATATCTTTTTGTTGTTTGGTTCCAAAATACCTAAGGGCTTTTTTCCTAGTGGGGTGACAGTGGTTCGGCACATATCCAGCGCGCAGCAGCTCCCGTCTCTTTTCGAGTGGGGGCAGTATCCATCACCTTTTTCAAATGTTGCAATCGCCTTCTCCCTCTGCAGTGAATGTGAGGTTCAGGACTTCGTCTTGCATCCACTCGAGCAGGATGCTTTAGGAGACGCGGTGTCTGAGAAAAGGCGCCTCGATTTCAGACTTGGTCGTGCAGCTGCAAAGCAATCTCTTGAAAAGATCGGCTTCCCGGTGGTAACTCCGGTACTGCGTGGGCCTCACCGGGAGCCGGTATGGCCGGTCGGTGTTGTAGGCTCGATCGCTCACGGTTCGGGTTATGGAGTTGCAGCAGCAGCGTGGCAGAGCGATGTGCCGGCCGTTGGTGTTGATATTCAGATGATCGAAGAGCGTTACACTGACGAGCTTGTAGCTCGGTTTGCCGATCCAGACGAGTTTGATTGGGTCTGTTCAGTCCCGTCCAAGCGCACGGAGCGCGCAGTGAAGCTGTTTTCTGCAAAAGAGTCTGTGTTCAAAGCGTTGTATCCGTTGGGCAAGGTATGGTTTGCCTTCGACGTGGCACATCTCACTCCTAGTGATGATGAGAATAGTTTTGTAGCTGCGGTACGTTTGCCATCGCTTTCGAGTGGCATCATTGAAATGGAAGTTGGGATAGCGTGCTACGATGGTCACGTGATCACGGGGGCTGTTCTCACAAAGCCTTTAGAGCGATAGTTTTACTGGTCGTTCGTCAAGTGCCGCGATGTCTCCATTTGACCTTAAACTCACCACCCTCCCTACGGTCGGGAGCCCCTGCAAAGAGGCGTCTACAGCAAATGACTGTATTTCGCTACGGAATTCAGACACTTTGCTATAATCCGGCGCGTAAATCTAACCGTTACCTGGACTTTTCACGCATGCGAAAGTGAAGGTGCAGGTGAAACGAGTAGAGAGGGACTAGAAATCAAACGGCTCTGTGGGCTCTTAAGCTGAATTTATTCTTACTGTTGAAGAATAGGTCTGTATCTCTCCGGCTGGACTGCGAAGTGAAATAGTAAACTGAACCATCTCTGGTAGCCTTCCGACTCTCTGAGTATCCCAGACATCGGTCCAGGCGCGCTGCCTGGGGTCGAAATAACGGAATTGGAGCGATACAAGATTGGTTGTAATCGGGAAAACTAGCACTGCATTACAGGCTTTGGTCATCGGTTTAATCTTGGGGATCTCTTCTCTAACAAGAGCGAGGCCCGCATTCTCTACTCCTTGTTGTTGCGGATCATTTTCAATGCGGTACGTAATCTGAACTATCCCCGAATGGGTTCCGCCGTCTGGGACATATTGACCAGCTTCCTTCGCCAGAAAGGTAAGGCTTGTGCCGTTTATTCCAGATTTTCCCAGTAAGAATGGGCTTGTCCCGGGGTTAGAGGGATCGCCGCCTGATTCATCATCAAGGGCTCCTCCTGGATTGCTGGCAGAGATGGTAGAGCATTTGGGTAAGATCGGTTCCTTAACGGCGAGCTGTATCTCCCGAGTTAGGCGGGTAATAACTGAATTGGCGATATACATCCCTTCGCGACGATCTTCGATCAACTTTTTGGCCTGTGTGATGCCTTTTAAGATGCGGTAGTTGATCGTCATCATGATCGCTAGGATGCCGATAGCTAAGATCACCTCTACGAGTGTAAAGCCTGCGCTTTTTGCTCGGTGTGGAACTCTCCGCTGGCAGGTGAGCTTCTTGCTCCTATCGCGTGTAACGCCTTGGGGCGAGATGTGATCTAGCTTGTGAGTCATGGCTGCCTAGCTTTGCCCCCGGATATATGTAACTTGAATTGACTCATCAGGGTTCATTCCCCACATTACAGCTACCGCCACTCTGCGAAGTGGGAGCACGGTCTCTTGATTTAGGGGGAGGGGAAACTCTTCTATCTGGATGCTCGCAGTCAGGGCGGCGAATCCCGCCGCAGCGCTCTCTTCGGCGGGAAGTGGTTGGCCAAGCTCCTGGAGGAGATCAAGAACAGGGCGATTCTCTTGAGGGCCAAATGGAAGATCCTTATCCTTGGCCGATTCGATTGAAGACATAATGCTACGCATCGCTAGCACCGCCTGCTGAGCTCTTAAGTCACGCAGCGTCCTGCGCACTGCGGCGCCCTCCATGCCGATCAAGATACTGGCAGATACAGCAAGTAGCGCTAGCGCCACTATTACCTCAAGGAAGGTAAAACCAGATTGGGCCCTTAACGAAGAGCGTGAGCCTAATCCGTATCGCGTCTGCCGAGTGTCCATTTAAAGTCTCTGTAGTCGTTATATACCTCAGCTAACCCGGTCCATGGATTTGAGAGGATCGTTATGGCCGAGTCGCCCCCTGTGCTTATGTGGATTACTCCGAACTCTGAGAATCCGCTCGGGTAAAAGAGCAGGAAAGGGTTTCCACGCCTATCACCGGCAGCAACCTTCCCGCGCGGCGTAGAGACATCGAGCAGCACTAGTCGGCCGGGTAGTTTGACCGGATCGGCTAACGAGGGGATAGACGGTGGGGGAATCAGAGTGGCGCTGTCTCCAATCGCTGGGCTGAGGAGCTCAGCTAGTTCGAGTTGCAGTATGGGAAGGTTTACACTACCTGCGCCGGGTTGCAGTGAGGCAGCATCGCCGCCACCAGCTTGATGGTCGGTACGCATGACCCCAACTTTGTACGAGTTGTTCTCAAGGTCGAAGTCTAACCTGTAAAAGCTCTGGTCCATCACTGCTTGGTTGTTGAGCAGAACGATGGTCTCGGTGAGTTTCCGTAGGGCGGTCTGCTCTCGCCAAGCATCGAGAGTGCCGGTTCTCACCGCGATCAATCCCGTTGCCAATCCCACTATAACTATAACGAGTATCAGTTCAACGATAGTAAAGCCCCCTGAGGACCGTGAAGGCCGGGGGGCTTTGGATTGAATGCGGGCGGTTGTCACAGCTGGGTGGGTTCCTATGGGCCCGTCACAACGATGTCAGCATCTGCACCGGTGCCACCATCACGACCGTCGCCACCAAGTGATTTAAGCTCATACGAGCGGCCGCTATCGATAATTCGGTACTGCACTTCGCGACCCCAAGCGTCCTTTGTATCTTCTGCCTCGGCTGTTCGGAGATCGGCAGGAAGGGTATTGCTGCGCATCTGGAACATATAAATCGGCTCTTTAAGGCTATTAAGCTTTGCTCTGGTAAGCTCTGCTTTGGCTTTATCGCCAGCCTTGAACACCTTGCCGCCGACAAACGCTCCGATAATTCCGATCATCATCAGAACAACGATGATCTCAACGAGAGTTAATCCACGCTGGGATGAATGCGACATGCGCGCGACAATCAGATTGCGGCGCGGATCGATAATTGAGAGAAGTTTCTGTATCATAATTTTCCGTTCTTGCAGTTTAATATTTCCTTCTGAGCTCGTGCCGCATGATAAAACGGGTCGAGCGCTACCCCACTATAATCCCAAGTAAATCGGATTTGCGCCACATATTGTTGTTGCCCCAAGCACGGTCGAAGCAGCCCCTGAGAGGCGCTGGTCAGCTGGACTAGAGCATCTGATTTGGGGGATGGAGGGACTTGCTAACCTGCCGAGATATCTGATTTATCTGTAGGCAAGGTAAGCTTTGCTACTGTACAATCTGCATCAGCTCAGTCATCGGCAGAAGAACTGCGAGAATAATGATAAAGACTATGCCGCCCAGGAAGATCATAATCATGGGCTCGAGTAGGGTGGTCAGACCGGCGATTGAGGCATTGGCCTCATTGGAGAAGGTCTTGCCTGCGCGCATCAGCATCGCTTCCAGCTTACCGCTCTTCTCTCCGATGGCAACCATCTGTGAAAGTAGATTCGGAAAGTAACCGCTCTTTGAGAGCTCCTTAGCGAGGCTGCGCCCCTCCTTCACTCCATCGCGGGCATCTTCGAGAGCTTTTTGAAGATGGGTGTTGCCGACGATATTTTTGACTATATCAAGCGCTGCTAAAACCTCTACGCCACCGTTAAGGAGGGTTGAGAGGGTTGTGGCAACGCGAGCTGTAGAGACCTTGCGGTAGATCGTGCCGAATTTGGGAAGAGTAAGGAAACGTTTATCAAACCAGGCCCGCCCTTTGGGCGTCGAGTACGAATGTTTTATATAATAAAAGAGCCCCACCGCTCCCATCAGAATCAGCCACCAGTACCCGATAAAAATGTCGGAGATAAATATCACGCAGCGAGTTGGGAGAGGTAGCTTGACGTTCTGTTTGATGAAGATCTCAACGATGTTGGGAACTACAAAGGTAACCAAGACAATCACCACTAAGATACAGAAGACAAACATTAGGATCGGATAAAATAGAGCGGTTGAGACTTTGCGTTTCAGCTCAAGTTGGGCTTCGTAGTAATCGGCCAGATTCTCAAGCACGCTGTCGAGTGTTCCAGAGGCCTCGCCAGAGGCAACCAGATTTATGTATAGCCGTGGAAACACCTTGGGATATGCCCCGAGCGCCTTCGCTAATGATGAGCCCTGTTCAACGCGCTCTTTAATATCAACCACAACCCTTTTGAGCACCTGCGAATCGACCTGGTCGGAGAGAGCCAGGAGCGCCGATACCAGAGGTAGCCCAGCCGAGGAGAGTGTGGCGAGCAGACGCGTGGCTACAGTTAGCTCTTTCAGTGAGACACGGTCACTCTTAAAAAGCTTCTTTACATCCTGGGACTTTGTGGCAGCTTCCTTGAGAGATTCTTTTATCTCGGTCGGGAAGATGTTCTGGACACGCAACTTCTGTCTAGCTGCACGAATGCTGTCGGCCTCAAGCGAACCTTTGATCTTCTTTCCGGTCGGATTGAGTGCAACGTATTCGTATACCGGCATAGCGTTTCCCCACCTTTACGCTACATCGTCGTGGCTTGCGAGCAGTACTTCCTCGACTGAGGTAAGTCCGGCGAGAACCTTGCGGCCTCCATCGGCACGCAGGGTGGCAAAACCGCGCTTAATGGCAGAATTTTTGATTGTGTTTGAGTCCATTCGCTGCAAGATCTGCCCGCGCACATCGTCATCGATGATAAGTAGCTCGTGAATACCAAGCCGTCCTGAATAGCCGCTTCCTTGACAACGCGGGCATTCGCCTGAACCCGGTCTAAAAGCCTGGCGCTCTTTGATTTCGCTCGGATTAAGGCTTAGCTCGATTAGCTCTTCGTCTGTAATCTGGTACGGTACCCGACAGTTCTTGCAGAGTCTACGAACGAGTCGCTGCGCTACTACAGCCAGAAGACTGGATGATACAAGGAACGGTTCAACGCCCATATCGAGTAAGCGGCTGATTGCTCCAGCAGAGTCGTTCGTGTGCAGAGTAGAGAGTACTAAGTGACCGGTCAGCGAGGCTTGAATTGCGATCTCGGCCGTCTCGGTATCACGAATTTCTCCCACCATCACCACATCGGGGTCTTGACGTAAGATGGCGCGTAGACCACTGGCGAATGTAAAGTCGATCTTCGGATTGACCTGCATCTGGCCTATGCCGTCGAGCTGATACTCGATCGGATCCTCTACAGTAAGGATGTTCAAGTCGGGCTTATTGATATTGGTCAAACACGCGTACAGTGTTGTTGTCTTACCGGAACCGGTCGGACCTGTGACCAGGATGATTCCGTTTGGCTTTGACAGCAACTTAACGATCATATCGAGGTTGTCCTTCTCAATGCCGAGTTGCTGAATATCAAGGACCGCACCAGCTTTATCAAGCAGACGCATCACGATACGCTCTCCAAACTGCGTTGGCACTGTCGAGACGCGGATATCGACGTCCTTGCCGGCGATCTTTAAGCCGATACGTCCATCCTGCGGAAGACGCTTCTCGGCGATATTTAGGCCAGCCATGATCTTTACACGCGAGATGATAGCCGCTTGGAATCCCTTATCCTCGCTGGCCACGTCGTACAATACGCCGTCGACACGGAAGCGCACTTTTAGCTTATCTTCATACGGTTCGATGTGCACATCGGACGCGCGCTCAGAGCTGGCTTTGAAGATGATCGCGTTAACATACCTGATAATCGGTGCGTCATCGTCATCCGAGTCGGTTACATCGATCTTGAGCTGATTAGCTGAATCATCGCTATCGTCTTTCTTTCCAGAGTCCGCTAGGTTGCTGCTCTTATCGCTCATCAGGCTGGTTCGTATCGAGTTGATCGCTTTTGTAATTTGAGCAGAAGAAGTTACCACGACCTTGATCGGTCTCTCGTAACATACGCGTAATTGCTCTATAGCTTCGATATTAAGCGGGTCAGCCGTGGCCACAACAACGTGCATATCATCGCCGCCGATTGGCACTGTTAGAAACTGGCGTCCCCACGAGCCTGCGATGCGGTCAAAATCGCCGCGCACAGGGTTGCGTGGAGGAGCAGGGTCGGGAAGCTGCTCAAGGTACACCAATCCCAGCGTCTGCGAGAGCAGCTTGCCTTGAGCTTGGGTTACTTCGCTCGTCGGCGTCGACACCGGAGTGGGGGCAGGGGTATTCATTACTTACGACCTCCAGTCACAAGCCATGGACCGCGACCGAGATTTTTGATCTCTGCGGCGGAGAGCGTGTACCAGGAACCTGAAACCTCAGGATACCGCGATTCGGCGTCAGAGGGCGAGGGGAAGACGCCCTTTACCCGCAGGTCGCTACGCATATTCGATGATGCAAAGGTATACTTTTTACCAGTAGCGAAGAAGCTTTTGGACTCAAGCGGGCTACCACTCGGCAGGATCGCACCAAAGCGCCCTCCGGCTCCCTTGCGTGGAAGAGGTAGGTTGGGGTTGGCGGCGGATGATACGTACTCAAACACAACGAAAGTTGCGCCTGATGGGCTTGCGCTCTGGCTTGGCGTGTCATGCTTTAGTGAGGCCCGCACCTCGGCTTGGGCGGGAAGCTTATCAAGATTTACAACCGGACTTGCTTCCTTCTTGGCTGAGCTGCTCTGTGCGCTTGCGGGTGGAGCCGCCATGTCTAGGTCCAGCACCCCATCTGAAGAGCCATCGAGCACAACTGCATCCTTATCGGCTTTAGTCGGAATACGAGGAGCTATAGGCTCCTTCACCGCCCGCGAGGGAGGTAGAATAGTGCCTGGCTTGGGCCCTTCGTACGGATTCGATTCAGCCACCTGGTCGATATGTGAGTTGCGTAGAGTTGCCTGACGCTTGGGCTGCACCTTGTAATCGGCGATAACATCCTCCATGCGGTCGCGACTCTCAATCGTTGAATCACGAGCATCGAACTGGTCCTTGATGATTCGCGGAGTGAGGAAAATAAGCAGATTTTTCTGAGCACGGGCCTGCGAGTTGGCCTTAAACGCGTGACCCAAAACCGGAATATCCTTAAGGTACGGGATGCCCTCGTCGGTTTCAGAAACATCATCCGCGATTAATCCACCAGTAACGATCATTTGACCGTCTTTGGCGATGATAGTTGTTTCGCTCTGACGTTTTGTAGTTGTTGGTCCAAGGGCCGAGTTGACTGTTGATAGAACGAGTGCTGACACCTCGGTGTACACCCGCAGAGTAACGTAATCACGCGAGCTGATCTGCGGAGTGATTCGTAAGGTAATACCGACATCCTGACGATCTACCTGATTAAATGTGTTGTTGAGATTAACTGCGTTAGTGCCAGTGCTTGCCAGGAACGGAACGTTCTGACCAACAACGATCTGGGCCTCCTCGTTATCGGTAGCGAGGATAGTTGGAGCGCTGAGCACGTTCACATTATTGTTTTGCTGTGCTGCGCTGACCAGTATTGACTGGGTCGGTATTGTGATACCTCCCGGCAAGGTGAGCGAGCCTGAGCTAGCTGCAGCGAGGGTTAATCCTTGGAGCTCCTGTGGCTGCGAGAAGAGACGAGTCAAGGAGCTCTCCTTGCTAAACTCGCTGCGCGCAAACGCACCACCATCTGCTCCGCCTGTGGAGGTCAAGAAACTTGTGCTGGTGCGGATGCTGTTATCGATTGAAACCTCAAGTAGTGTCGCCTCTACGAGCGCCTGGCGCCGCTTGACGTCGATTTGGGCGAGCAGCGCCCGAATTTTCTCGTAATCGGGCTTGCTAGCGGCTATAATTAGAGAATTGGTCGCAGGATCGGCTGTAACCGAGATGTTCTCTCCGAGCTGCGTGCTGGTTGGGCCTTGGCCCTGCGAGCGGCCGCCGCCTCGATTGCCGAAGCCACCTCCGCCGAAACCTCCGCCTCCTGCTCCGAAGTCAGCTCCTCCGCCGAATCCACCAGCGTTTAATCCGCCGCGATTGCTAAGAGATGATCTATTCCGACCAGAGAGGGAGCTCTGGCTGCCACCAAAGCCGCTACCTTGGCCAAAAACACCGCCCGCGCCGCCGAATCCACCACCGGCCCCACCAGCCCCGAATCCACCGCCTGCAGCGCCTCCGCCAACTAATCCTGCTAAAACCTGTGAAAGCTCTTCGGCGTTCGCGTGTTGGCAACGGTATACGTAAAACTTATTTCCCGATAGGTCTACCTTGCTGTCGAGCTGTGAAACGAGTGCGCGAATACGAGCGGTTGTATCGTCATCAGCTACAACTATAAGAGAGTTCGTGCGCTGGTCCGGAATAATCTTTGGAACTAATCCGCGGGCGGCGATGGTTGAGCCTGCGGTGCCAGGCGCTGAGCCGGCAGCTCGTCCTGGCTGCGGTGGTTGAGCTGGATTGGCCATGCTGGCGCGGACTGGATCAA
>Ga0315904_10002230_pt1 | contig 30167 bp, 27 predicted proteins | sample LakEriMetagenome_6_FD_203529 | JGI IMG/M metagenome (GOLD analysis project Ga0315904, IMG submission 203529) | Freshwater fungal communities from buoy surface, Lake Erie, Ohio, United States - Buoy 12 MA120 | ecosystem: Environmental > Aquatic > Freshwater > Lake | place: USA: Lake Erie, Ohio...
CTATGACAATGACGGCGTGCCGGATGCCACCGAGGGCGCGGCGGATCTCGACGGCGACGGGCTGTTAGCCCTTGAAGATCTCGACTCAGACGGCAACGGCCTTCCCGACGCATGGACCAAGGGCATCACCAACGCCCCGGGGTGCGTGCGTTTCGACTTCAATACCACCGCCAATTCCGAAGGCTGGGCGGCGGGTGGAAATATGAACCTCACCGGTGTGCAAAACGGACTTTTGAATGCCCAGGTGACCGGCCCTGATCCACAACTCGTCCGCAGTCTCCTGCATGTGCAGGCCGGCCTTGTGGATGGTCTTGTCGTCCGCGTCGAATCACCGTTGCCCGGCAACCTCACGCTGTTCTGGACACACGATGCCAGCGGCGGCGAATCATTCGGCGGCGACCGCAGCCTGACGGTCCCGGTGCCTGCCAGCCCGGATTCCGCCCGCAGCGTGTATTTCGATCTCCGCACGGCCGCCAATTGGAAAGGAAAGGTCATCACCGGCCTGCGACTCGATCCGGATTTTCCGCAAGACACCGTCATCTCCATCGACTCCATCCACACCAGCGACGGGGATTGCGACCGCGATGGCATCGGTGACATGATGGAGGGCCAGACCGATGCCGATGTCGACGGACTTGCCAACTTCGAAGATGCCGACAGCGATGGTGACGCCGTATCCGATGCCGAAGAATCCCGCCGCGGCTGGAATCCGAATAACCCAGCAGAGGCCACCCGTGATGCGGACGACGACGGCGCCAGCGACAGCGCCGAAGCCATCGCGGGCACTGACCCAGGCTCTAACATCGATCGGCCCTCACTCGACATCCAACCCGCCGGTGACGGCTTCGACCTCTCCCAACAGGCCCGCGCGGGGCGCAGTTACACGCTCGAACGCTCTACCAACCTGTCCTCTTGGAATTCCGATCCCGTGATTCCCCAGGTCCAAGGCTCGCCCACGCTCACCTGGCACGCCCCCGCCGACCCGCAAACGCCGCGGGGATTTTTCCGCACGCTCGTCAACAACCCGCTGGAAATGCACGATCCGCTGAATGGTGGCGGTCCTGTCGTCCAAATCGGCGGCACGGAAACCGCCTATCTCGACAACGGCACCCTCCGCATGGGCACACCCACCACCCAAGGCGGCTCCATCAATTTCCTCGCCCCCTCCGGCGGCAGCAACCTCGTCAACTGGCACGACCCCGGCAGGCTCATCCAGCAGAGCTATTACGCCGGACCAGCCCTCACCCGGCCAGGCCAGAGTCCGAACTGGTCGCCTTGGGCATGGAATCCCATCCAGGGCGGCGACGCCTCCGGCAAGAAATCCCAGGTCGTCGAAATGACGCGCTTCGACTCCGGCACCGGCTTCTTCACCCGCACCGTCCCCTTGCTGTGGGACATGACCACAGGCGAGAAGGCCAAGGCATGGATCGACCAATGGAACCAGTTCGAGCCTGAGATGCCCGATGTGATCAGGGTGACCTGCCGCTTCACCTGCTTCCGCGATCCCGCCGACCTCTGGGGCGGACCGCTGTCCCGCCATCAGGAACTGCCCGCCTGCTATCTGATCCGCAGCCTGTCAAAGGTGGTCACCTATCAGGGTGCCAACCCATGGACCAACGACGCGACCTCAGTTTCTAACATCACACCCGGCCCGCCATGGATGCAACATTTCCCGACCGAAAACTGGGTGGCGATGGTCAACCCGGCCACCGATGTCGGTGTCGGCGTGTATAGTCCCTTCGGCAACCTTTTCTGGTGGGTCGGCGCCACCGGCAGTCCCCCGGGCGGGGAAACCAGTTCCCAGACCATGCACATGGCGCCCATCCGGGCATTGAAGCTCGGGCGCGACAGCATCCTCGCCTACCGCTATTGGATGATTCACGGCGACCTCGCCACCATCCGCGCGCGGGTCTATCAGCTCCGCGGACTCCACCCGCACGGCTAGAACTTCTCACGCGCAGCCGCGCCCTTCCGCCCGGCACCCGCGGCTTGGTCGTGGGATTCCCCTGGCCGAAAATAATCGGTTCTTATCAAGTCGCACTTCCCGCATGCACGGGAAGATCCCGAAATACCGATCCAAACACCGCTACTTCACGATCACGCGGGTGGAAGTGTGCAGCCCTACTTTGCCAAGGGCGGGCTTGCCTTGCGTGGTCGAGGTGACGAGCACTTGCAGTTGGTTTGAGCCGGGGCGCAGGGCATCCGTGACATCAATGGCATAAGGAGAGCGCCAAAGCGTGGCATGTGTTTTCCCATTCAGAGTGACCTTGGCCATGACAGAGACCTGTCCGAGATCAAGGGTGACGCGCTTGCCTGTGCCAAATGTCGCTGGCACATCGAAACTCGTTTCATGAAGTATGGAAAAGCCGGTTTTGTCGGCGTCCGTCATTTTCCATGGACCATCGAGTGCAAGAGTTTCCGGGATTTGTTCGATCACCAGATTCCGCGTTGTTCCGTCGCTCAGAGTGAGGGTAGTATGGATGGGTGTGGTTGATTCCGCGAGGAGCTTGCCGTTTGCATCGGAGAAAAGATCAAGTTGTGAAGGCGGGATGGGAGCATCGACCACCGAAGGTTGGGCTGCCTTGTCGCGGAAGACGATGAAACAGGAGTCCGAGGGATCCTTGATGTCGATGCTGATCCGGGTGCCGTTTTCCACACTGCGGTAACGGGCGAGTTTGGTGATCTTACCCGTGACCGGATCGAACAACTCCGGCGAGAGACCGGTGACACGCAGCGTGGCTTCAAAGTTTCCTGCGGTCTTGAAATTGGACAGGAAGAACAGCATGCCGTCATCGAGGCGGCGCGCCTTCCAGCGCAGCGGGCACGTGCTGTCGCACAGCATCGGCGCGATACCCGCGCTTTGCAGAGTTTCCGCGCTCACAGGGGTGCCGTCGATCACCTTGCCGCCTGCTTTCTTGAGTTCGTCGAGGCGTTTCAACACCTGCGGACGAATGTGCTGTTGTTTCGGCATGGCCAACAATTTCCAACGGGCGGCGATGCGTTTCGGGTCGCGTTCGTCATAAACCACCCACTCGCCATCGACGACGTGCAGTTTGCGGAGAATCGCATCGGATCCCATGAAGTCATAGTCGTAGCCGGCGGGGACCGGATTGGCCGGGCCGGTCATCTGCGGGGCGAAGTCGCCGATATGGACCGCGACATCCGCCACCGGCTCGCCTTGCTGCAGCAGGGTGTGGCAGCGTTGGAGGTATTTCACCCAATCGCGCGATTCGTTGAACCACGGAGTGTTTCGATGAAACGGCGTGCCGAACCATGGATTTTTGCCGGGGGCGCCATCACCCGTCTGGTGCGCATACACATGGAGCACGAAGTGATTGATCCCCTCGCAGAACATCTCCTCGCCGCGTGCCTTGAACACGGCGGGGTGGCTTTCCGGGTTGAGCTTGCTGGTGAAGGCCTCGGCGTAAACCCTGCGTTTGCCATAGATATGTCCCGTCGAACTTGCGGCGCGGCATTCGATATTGCCGAGTGCTTGTCCTACCCAGAACTCGCCGCCGATCTCGTCGGAATATCCGCCGTAGATGGTGAATTCGCCGGGAAATCCCCAGTGGCCGTAGTTTTCGCACCAGAGCCGCAGCCCGTGTCCGTGCGAGATGTCGCGCAGTCCGCCGACATAGTTTTCGGCGATCATATCGGCCACGGTGCGGCGCAGGTCCCAGAGGAATTGATCGGAATCCCTGGCGCTGTCGATCACCCGTCCGGTCAGCACCGGCAGCAGAAGGATCGGATTGTAACCGTTGCGTTTCTCAAACTCGGCCGCGAAGCCGTCGGTCCAGTTCTGCGAACCGACTTCGTAGCTGTCGATGGTGATGCCGACCCATGCGGCCTTTTCCTGCGGCGTCAGCATACCCAACAGTTTTCCGAACATACCGTCGAAGTGGTGGCGGGCGTGCGCCTTGCTCATCTTGTCGCATTCCAGTCCGGTGGCTTCGGGGGGCGCGGGAGCGTTCTTCTTCCCGGTGGTGATCATGCCAAAGTGGATGACCGTCCATTCGCCGTCGGGAAGCGTGCATGTGAGCATGCCGTCGGCATTCATCTTTTCGGTGAGGTTGATGATGTCCTTGCGCCGGACAAGCGTCTTCGGATCGCCGGGTTCCACGGTGTCAGGAAAAATATAGGACTCCCAAGCGGGACTGGGCGTCGGGTGCATCCTTCCCATTTGTTTCTCGACGACCTGCGCCACCTGGGGCTCGGTGGTCAGCAATACTCTGGCTTTGAATTTTCCATCCAATTCGAACTCTTGTGCCGTTGAATCCGGAAAACTGAAGGTCTCGATCCCGTCGGACATGAAGTCGGTCTTCGGGTTTCCGCCATCGGCCCGGATGTCCGCGATGAATTCGCGCTTCCCTTCCCACAAAGCATAGAGTTTTCCCGCGCCCTTGCCCTCGACGACCAATGCCCGTGCCGTGAAGGGCGCGGCATGGGAAAACCGCAGCGCCTTGTCCTGTGGTACGCCCTCAATCGACATGGCGGCCTGGCGCGGAACCGCCAGCACCGCGATATCCTGGCCGGCAGGGATGTTTTCCGGCCGAACCTTGGCCGAGAATGCCCCGCCCCGCGCGGGCACTTCGTTCCATGCAACCCGCCGCATCGATTGTTCCGGCTTGATCCACGGACCGCCCGACTGGCTCCAACCCGGGGCGTTGAACATCATGATCCCGATCGAAAGCCGTTCCGCCTCCTTGAGCGCATGGCGGGTGATGTCATACCATTCCGGCGAAAACATTTTCACCGGACCTCCACCCTCGATGTTGCCGATCATCGCCAGTTTGATGCCCACCTCGCGCATCGTCTCCAGGTCCTTGGTGACGCCTTCCTTCGAGATATTGTTATTCAACCAATACCAGTAGCACCATGGCTTGGTCTCATCAGGTGGATTTTGAAAAGTTGGGTCGAGAGACGCGGCATCGAGTCTGGCGAAACCCGCCATCAAGGAGAAAAGGGCGATCAGCAAGCGAAGGTGCGGTTTCATGGGAGTGTGGTAATAAGCGGCAGCCCGGGGCATGGCAAAGTGTCATGGCCAATACGCTTGCCGTCACGCCATCACTATCAAACCAGCGTCATGCCGCAGCGTGTCCTCCAAACCGGATTCCGGCTAATCTTCGATGCGGCCGCATCGGAGGAATGCCAGCACGGGAAAATGAAAAACCGCCGCCCGGACGAACCGGACGGCGGTGTTGAGCTTTGGTTTCCTTTGTTAGAACTCAAGCGCTGGCTTTGGCGGCTTTCGCCTCCAGAGCCTGCTTCGCCTGGGCGATGATGGCGGAGAAGGCGGCGGCATCGGTAATCGCGAGATCCGAGAGAATCTTGCGGTCGGCTTCGATACCGGCGGCTTTCAGGCCCTCGATGAAGCGCGAGTAGGTCATCCCCTCGGCGCGGACTGCGGCGTTGATACGCTGCGTCCACAGACGGCGGAACTGGCCCTTGCGGCGCTTGCGGTCCCGATACTCATACGTTTGCGCCTTGCGGACTGCGTCCTTGGCGTAACGGAAGAGTTTGGAGCGGAACCCGCGGAAACCCTTGGCACGGAGCAGCACGCGCTTGCGGCGCTTGCGGCTGGCCGGGGAATTGGTGGCACGTGGCATGTTTTGTTTTTCAGTTGGAACCAGTCGTTGTTTTCATTCCTCCCGCAGTCTCACCGGTTCGTGTCTCCCTCGCGGGATCAGGCTGTGTGGAGGCCGTCCGATTCGCGGACGGGGGCGTTTGCCGTTGCCGGCTTCAGGATCAATGGAAGGGCAGATTCTCTTTGACGCGTTTAATGTCGGCGTCGGCAACCAGTGTGGCCTGACCCAGCCTGCGCTTGCGCTTGCTGTTCTTGCATTGAAGCAAGTGGCGGGCCCCCTGACTGCGACGGAGGATCTTGCCCGTACCAGTGACTTTGAAGCGTTTGGCGACGGATTTCCGTGTCTTTGCTTTTCCAGAGACTCTTGGCATGGGGCGGGCAGGCTAGGGACGCCGGGGGCCGTGGCAAGGCAAAAATGACGGCTTTTCACCGACCGTTTCACTTTTCCAAACTTCTGAGAATCTTCTTCTTGGCCTCGTCGCTGATGTCGGCGCGGGCCAGGGCGGCTTGGGCTGCGGCACGGTCATACTCCTTCCATTGGTTCAGGGCGTTGCGGATCATGTTTTCGCGCTGCGAGACATCGCTGATGCTGGCCGCCCAGTCGAATGCGGACTCCGGATCGCCCTGATAGCCGAGATCCTGCACCAGGGATGACACCGCGGTGTCGCGCTCCTTCCCCACTCCGAGGGTGTTGACGAATTCCGCCGCGCCTTTGATGTCGTAGTCGCCCAGATCATCCACCATGGATCGGATCGAGTTGGTGCGTGATTGTCCCTCGGGAAGACTCATCACCCACTGACCGGCGGCTTTGGGATCGTGCTGCACCCAGTTGCTCGCAATCCGCGATGTCGCGTCTCCGAAGGTCTTTTCGATCGCTTCCGGAGTGAGGTTTGCGGTCGCTTCCTGATAGTATTCCAGCGCGGTGGTGAAGTCCTGATAGGTCAGGTTCTGGATCAGGGTGTTGAGCGAGCGGTTTTTGGCATCGCCCTCGAGAGACTTCATGATCCATTCGCGGGCCGCCTGGGGATCACTGCTTCCCCAAGATCCCACCAAAGAACCGATCGCCTGCTCCCGCGACTTCTCATCCTGAATGCCCAGCGCGTAACGGCTGGCGGCTGCGGGATCCTCACCAACCCAGTTGCTCAAGAACTGGCTGTGGACATTCCTGTGGTTGTCCCCTCTCAGGTCGAGGCTGTCGAGCCATGCGAGCGCGGCCGTTTGATCAGTCTTGATCCATTCCCCGACGATCATTCCCACATGGCCGGAGTTTTGGTTGTTCACGACCGAGTCGCCGAAAACAGACGCCGCCTTCACAGGATCGGTCTGCGCCAGAGTGTTGAGGATTCCGCTCATGGCTTGTTCCCTGGTGCGGCCGGCAGGCAGGGATTCCACCCACTTCCGGGCGGCATCGAGGTCTTGTTGCGCCCACTGGCCTGCCAGTTGCGAATACTGGTGGCTGGTCTGGTTGTTGGCGGGCAGCGATGCCAAAAGTTCCGCAGCCTTTGCGGGGTTTTCCTGACCCAACTGCCAAGAGACGTTTTGCAGAGCCTTGGAACGGTCCGCCGCAGGCAGGGTGTTGATCCAGGCCATGGCGGCTTCGCTGTCGTGGTTCATCCATGCGGAGGTGATCGAGGCAAGCATGTTGCCGCGGGTTTGTCCGGGGGGCATCCCGTCGAACATTTCCAAGGCACGCTTGGGATCGGATGCGACGAGTGCCGAGGCGATGCCTTGCAACGCTTGCTGCCGGTTCGATGTTCCTTTGATCTGGCTGAGCTTCGCAATGGCGGCATCGGGATCCTCCTTGGCCCATTTTTGAAAGAGATTGTGATAATGGCCATAGCCATGCCGGTCGGGTGACTCGGATGCCAGGACACGGAACGCCTCCTCCGGGTCCTGCGACGACGCCTGGTTGAGGAATGCGTAGAGTGCGTTCTGCTTGATCTGCGGATCCTTGATGCCGGAAAGCAAATCCCGCGCCTTGTCGAGATCGGTCCGGGCGATGACTCCGATCACCGACGAAATCATCTGTCGTTTCAAATTACTGTCGCCGAATTGCATGGCAGCGTCCCACGCGCCATCGGGATCGACCGCAGCCCAACGGTTGATCAAGGCATTGCAGAGCTGGTAGCGGCGGGCATCGCCCGGATCAAGTTTCCCGAGATCGCCCAGCATTCCGGAGATGTCAGCCGTCCCCAGTCGCTCTACAGCCTCCAGAAATGCAATGGTATCCTGAGGCGTCCGGTTTTCGCCTGACAGTTCCATGAGGGCGGCAAGACTTAGCGGGGAGGAAACCGTCTTCCCGGCGGAAGACTTGGCTGCGGACGGAGTCCTCGACGAGGGGCGCGTGCGGTGATTGGCGGATTCGCCCCCGTCCGGGGAATAGGATTCGACAACCTGACCGGGATTGCCGGCAGGGATCGTCGATTTCGTGATGAGAAAACCGATGCCGATTCCGATCACGAGAGCCAATGGGAAGGCCGGGAGTTTTTTCATGCAAATTGAAAGCATCAGGTTTTTTGGTTACATGCAACCTGGAAGCCATTTGAGGTCACGGCGGCACGCCCGGTGTGCCGCGTGAAGGCGACGCGCGGTGGCGTGCGAGGTGGACGGCGACGCATTCGGTGTCCGGGAGGATTTGTTTTTCGAGGGTGATGGCGACGCTGGCGAGCGGATGGCGGCACAGCAGGAGATCGGCGGTTTCGAGGGCGAGCGTCTCGATGAGGCGGCGCGGCCGGGCGGCGGCGAGGGCCTGGATTTCGAGGGCCACGGCGTGGTAGTCGATGGTGCGCGAGATGTCGTCGGCCAGACCGGCGAATCCTTGTCCGGGAACCAAACGCACGGTGATCCAAAGGGTTTGCGGAGTGGCGCGTTCATCGTCCGGCACACCGATGTGGGTGCTCAGGCGGAGGCGGCGGATTTCGATGGTGTCAGGCGTCGGCATGCGGAAGCAGGTGGCGGTTGAGGCATTCCTCTAACAAAATACGGGTCGGTTGGTTGAGGTCGAGCTTCATGGCATCGGAGGGATGGAGCCAGAGGAATTCCTCGGCCTCGTCGTTGAGCCGGACCTCGCCGCCGCAGGAGCGGGCGAGGTAGTTGAGCAGGATGAAATGCTCGGGCCGCATGAACTCGGGCGAGTCGATGCTGTCCTGCACCATGACGAAACGGATGTCGTCGATTTCGAGTGCGGTTTCCTCCCGCAGTTCGCGGCGCAGCGCGTCGATGGAGGATTCGCCGCGGCGGATCTTGCCGCCGGGAATGCCCCAGCGGTTGCTCCATTTATGGGTGCGGATCATCAGGACACGGCCGGCATCGTCGCGGACGAGCGCGCCAACCGTGGCGATCGGGCGGGCGCTGCGATGGCGGCGATCAAGCAGCTCGCGCAAGACGCCCAGATCCGGAACGGTTAGATCGGGCCGGACCTTGGCGAGCACTTCCGGATGGTTGTAGCCGGTGAGCACGGCGATGGAGGAAACCCCGCCGTGGCGGGCGGTTTCCACGTCGTGTGTCATGTCGCCCACAAAGGCGGTTTCCGCTGGATCGAGACCGTGGGTTTCGAGAATGCGGTGGATCACCTCGCGTTTGTCGAGCACTCCGGAGTAGGTGGCCTCGAACAGATCGCGCAGGCCGAAATCATTCATCTGGCGCTCGAATGCGGTCGTGTCCATCGATGTGAGCACAAAAGTGCGGATGCCGAGCGCGGAGCACCATTCGAGTTTCTCGCGCGCGTGCGGCAGCACAGTGACAGGAGTGACGGCTGCATCGAAGGCCGGACGGAAGAGCGCCTCGAGTTCCTCCAGCGGCACCTGCGGCAGAACCTCCAGATAAAACTCGCGGTAGGGCAGCCGGAAGCGGCGGCGGAATCCTTCGCGGTCGAGAGGCTCTTTGTCATATCTCACCAGCACGGCGTTGGTGGCTTCGATCACCGGGCCAAGGTCATCGACCAGCGTGCCGGACCAATCAAATATGAGGTTGCGGAACATGGCTGGCTTTAACCGAGTGTGAACTTCACGGACTTGATGCGATCCTCTCCAAGCTGGCTACGGATGCGGACGAGCAGCATGGGTTTCATCTGTTCAAGGTGGAAACGCATGGCCGGCTGGGTGACTCGCAGCACGAGATGGCCGCCTTTGACGGAGAGCGGCTCGGTGTGACGGGCGATGAAGTCGCCGGCGAGTTCCTTCCAGGCGGCGCGGAGTTCGTCTTCGTTGATGCCGTCCTCAAGTCCCGCGGAGCGCAGAATGGCGTGAACAAACTGCCCGGCGGTGTGGATGCCCGAGTTTGGATCGGCAACCTCGTCCGCACCGCGCCATTCGCTCAGGATTTCCTGGCGCATGAGATCGGCGCGGCCGGGCTTGCGGCGGCGTATGGAAGCGGCGGGAGAAGGGCGTTTATTCGTCGCCATCGTCGCCGATCGCTTCGACGGGGCAACCTTCCATCGCCTCGCGGCATTGGGCGGTTTCCTCGTCGTTTTCCGGTTGTTTGAAAACGTAGGAATACCCCTCGTCCTCGGCGCGCGTGAAATTGTTGGGTGCGGTCTCGCGGCAGAGGTCGCAATCGATGCACTGGCTGTCCACGTAGAACTTGCCAGCAACGTTTTCGGAATTTTTGTCTTCGCGGTCAGCCATGGTGATGGGGTGTGTAGGTGTGGCTTTGTGGATGCCCGCAGCGGGCTGCGGATGCAATCCGATTTTTCGGGAACTTGCCAATTGCCGGATGCTCTGACCTAATTCCGCCCCGACGGCAGCCAATGCGGTCCCAGCCCATCATGACACCCGATCCTCCCCCGCCCCCGTCCGGTGACGGCAAGCAGTTGCCGCCACGGCACAGACCGACACTGGGCAACCTGAGCCAGGACACCACGGAACTGGACTTGTGGGCCTTCGAGGATGATCTGGATACGCCGCAAGCCTCCGTGCCCGAGCAGCAGCGCGGCACCGGCGGGACGATTCCCGCACCACGCGAGCGACGTGCGGCGAAATCCCGGGAATCCGTGGCGGCAGACGAAGTTTCTTCCGATACAGGCGGCGAACGCATCAAAATGAATGTGGGGCGTGGCGCACAGAAACCCCAGGCACCACCGCTGATCACGCCGCTCAGTCCGGAGAGCGAGTTTGACGACCTCGAAAACTGGGAGGACGCCACCAAAGAGGAAAACCTGGGCGACTTGCCCGAAGAACCCGCGCCCGTCGTGCTTACGCCGGAGCCGCCCGCGCCGCAGCCGGCAAGAGAAGTCGCCGCGGAAGCGATAAAGCCCGAGGCCATACAAGCGCCCGAATCCGATGAGGACGACGAGTTTTCCCCACGAGTCACGACCGATGTGCCCCCCCTGCCCTTGCGTCCGCACCTCGGCCTCTCAACGATGGAACGTACGGGCATGATCGCGCTCACGGTCCTGCTGCTTGTCGGAGGTCTGTTCATTTATTTCCATTCGATCCATAAACTGCCGACCGAATCGACACGCGCGGGCAGCGGGGATTTTCCCATCAAGGGTTCCAAAATCAACGTGGAGTCCGCCACAAGTTACTGGCGTCCGCCGATTGACGATGGCCCCAATCCCGAAACATTCCGCCGCGGCACCGAGTTGCTGCCGGTGCTCGTGCTCAAGATCGCCGAGGGCCGCGGCGACATCCGCGTGCTGTTCCGCAACGAGGAGCGCGAGACGATCGGCGATGCCGTCACCCGCACGATCCAGGGCGCGGGCACGGTTGAAATTCCCGCGACCGCGGGTTTTGACGACATCGGCATGCATGCCGCCTACCGGACCGGCGGCAGCAAGCCGTGGACGGTCGAAGTCCTCGAGGCCGACTCCGGCAAGGACGTCAAGAGACTGTTCGAGATCAACATTTCCACCGACCGCCGCTGAACCACCACCATGACGCACGATTCCGTTAGACCGATCATCCCCCGCGAGGGCTGGCATGTTTTGCATTTGTATTATCATGTCGATCACGCGCAATGGTCGCTGTATGGCGATGACGAAAAACGCCAGGCCAAAACACGGCTGACCGAGTTGGTGCAGGAGATTCGCGCCACGCCTGACACACACCTCCTGATATTCTCGGTTGTCAGCCCGAAGGCGGATCTGGGGTTCATGCTGCTGACTCCGGATCTCCACACGGCCAATGCTTATGAAAAACAACTCGCGCTTTCCCTGGGACCTGAAATCCTGAGTCCCGCCTATTCCTATCTCTCGCAGACCGAGAGTTCGGAATACACCACCACGCGGGAGCAATATGCGGCGGAGACATTGATCGGAGAGAAAGGCCTTGTGGAAGGCGCGCCGGAGTATGAAACCGCGCTCAGGGAGTTCGACGAGCGCATGGCGCATTACCTCAAGCACCGGCTCTATCCCGTGCTGCCGGATTGGCCCGTGATTTGTTTCTATCCGATGTCCAAGCGCCGCAGCGGCAACGACAACTGGTATTCGCTCGACTATGAGGAGCGCCGCAAGCTGATGGCGGGCCACGCGCGGGTGGGCCGCACCTATTCGGGCCGCATCCTCCAGCTCATCACCGGCTCCACCGGTCTCGACGAATACGAATGGGGCGTCACGCTGCTGGCGAAGGACACGATCGACATCAAGTCGATCGTTTATGAAATGCGCTTCGACGAAGTCTCGGCGCGTTACGCCGAGTTCGGGGATTTTTACATCGGCCTCCAGCTGCCGCTCGATGTCCTGTTCCGGCGCATTTGTTTGTGATGCCGAAACCGTAAAAACATTCGTGAACATCGTGGACCAGATCGCCTTGCGGGCATCGGCCGAGCGGCCGGCGCTGATGGCGGACGGTGCGGTGGTGAGTTACGGGCAGTTGTTGGAAAGGGTTTCGCTCGCGGCATCCTGGCTTCGGCGCATGCCTGAGATCCGAGGCGGCGGCGTGCCGCGCATCGGCCTGGCCTGCGCCAGCGGCACGGACTACATCATCCTCGCGCTGGCCATTCTCAAGGCGGGCGGCTGTCTGGTGCCGGTGGCGGAGGAACTCACCGCGGACGAACGCGCCGATCTGATCACCCGCACGGGCTTGTGCGGCGTGGTGCTGGGCGGCGGCGAAACATGGCAGAGTGCGAAAGCCACCGGCCTGGATGAAAGCACCGGCGCGGCATGGCTGCCCGTGGCAAACGACCCGCTTGATCATGAGTCGGAGTTTGCCGCACTTGATCCGGCCTTCATCCGTTTCAGTTCGGGAACCACCGGCCGCAGCAAGGGCGTGGTGCTGAGTCACAGCAAACTATGCGAGCGAGTGACAGCCGCCAACGCCGCACTCGGCATCGGCCCCGGCGACCGTGTGTTGTGGCTGCTGCCGATGGCCCACCACTTCGCGGTTTCCATCATCCTGTATCTCTATCATGGCGCATGCACGGTGATCGGCGGATCGCATCTGGCGGAGGAGGTTCTAACAAGCGCCCGTGAAAGCCGGGCGACGGTGATTTACGGCGCGCCCTTCCACTACGCGTTGTTGGCGGCGGATCGCGGCGCGTATGACTGGCCGGACCTGCGGCTGGCCGTCAGCACCGCGGCGGCCCTGCATCCGGACGTGGCGCGCAGGTTCGCCGCGCGTTTCGGCAAACCCGTCGTGCAGGGCCTCGGCATCATCGAGATCGGCCTGCCGCTGCTCAACACCGGCGGCGCGGGCGATGCGCCGGAAGCCGTCGGCAGACCGCTGCCCGCATACGATGTGGAACTGCGCGACGAGGAAGGGCGGCCTGTCGAGGTGGGATCCATCGGCGAATTGTGGATCAAGGGGCCGGGCATGTTCGACGCCTATCTCTCGCCCTGGCAAATGATGGACGAAGTCTGCGTGGACGGCTGGTTTGCCACCGGCGATCTCGCGGAGACTGACGCCGCGGGCCGCGTCTTCATCCGCGGCCGCAGGCGCAGTGTCATCAACGTGAGCGGCATGAAGGTTTTCCCCGAAGAAGTGGAGCAAGTGCTGCGCCAGCATCCGGCGGTGGCGGCTTGCCGCGTGCGCGGAGTCCATCATCCGGTGGTGGGCATGATCCCGGTGGCGGAAATCGTGGCGGGTGAGGAAAACAAAACACTGTCGCGCGAACTCGCCGAGTGGTGCCGCATGAGACTCTCCGCCTACAAAGTTCCTGCGCGTTTCATCCGCGTCGAACAGTTGGAACTGACAGCCAGCGGCAAGGTGCGGAGGCATTGAGAAACGTGGCACGGGCATCCTGCCCGTCGCCCGCTCCGTGGAAAAACAGGCATGCGGTCAGAATGCCCGCGCCAAGGTCAGGCCGGGTTTTCTCCTGTGTCCGGGTTCTTGCGATGGTCGTGGCGGATGTCGCGGGCCTCGCTGAGGAAGACCGAATCCTCGCCGATGTTCACCGCGAGATCGCCGATGCGTTCGAGCGAGCGGGCGACAAGGATCAGGTGCAAGAGACTTTCCGCCCGGCTGCCGGAGCTTTCCAAGCGGCTGCTCAACAAGGCCACGACTTCCTTGTGCGCGATGTCGAGTTGTTTGTCGGTAGCTTTGAGACCCTCACCGAGGCTGGTATTCGTGTCGGTGTAAGCCAAGAGCGCGTCGCGCAGGATCCTGTCGGCCATGGTATAAAGCGGCTCAATGATGGCGGTTTCGAGTGGCTCGGGGGATTTGCAGATTTTCTTGGTGCGCTTGGCGATGTTGACGGCGTGATCGGAGATGCGCTCCAGATTGTGGGCGGTCTTCATGGAGGTGATGACCATCCGCAGGTCGGAGGCGACCGGGTGGAATCGCACGAGAATGTCCATGCCCAGTTGGTCGATCTTGACCTCCAGGTCGTCCACCTCCGAATCATCGCCGATGACCATGCGGGCGAGGTCGATGTCGCGGGACAGAAGCGCCTGGATCGCGCGCTCCAGATTCTGGCGGGCGTTGCTGGCCATCTGGAGAACCTTCTCCTTCAGGCCGTTCATGGCGGTGTTGAATTCGTGAAAGATGTGGGATTGGTTCATGGGGAAGAGAGTTGATGGTTGAGAGTTGATGGTTGATGGAAAGAAGTGACGTTCCCACTTTCGGTGTTCGATGTTCAAAGTTCGATGTTCATCATCCGAATCTTCCGGTGATGTATTCTTCGGTGCGTTTCACGGCGGGGTTTGAGAACATGCGCTTGGTTTCGGAAAATTCGACGAGTTCTCCCAGATAGAAGAATGCGGTGCGGTCGGAAACCCGGGCCGCCTGCTGCATGTTGTGGGTGACGATGACGAAGGTGTAGTCCTGTTTCAACTTCCAGACGAGGTCCTCGACTTTGGCGGTGGCGATGGGATCGAGCGCGCTGCACGGCTCGTCCATGAGGACGACAAGGGGTTTCACGGCGATGGTGCGGGCGATGCAAAGGCGCTGCTGCTGGCCGCCGGAGAGACCGAGCGCGGATTCCTGAAGGCGGTCCTTCACCTCGTCCCAGAGGGCGGCGGCTTTGAGGCTTTCCTCGACGGTTTGGGCGATGACGGCTTTGTTGCGCTCGCCGCGCATCCGCAGGCCGAAGGCGACGTTTTCAAAAATGCTGGAGGGAAAGGGATTGGATTTCTGGAAGACCATGCCCACGTCGCGGCGGAGTTTGACGACATCGACGGAGGGATCATGGATGTTGACGCCTTCGACGATGATCTCGCCCTGCGTGACGCGGGTGCCGGTGATTTCATCGTTCATGCGGTTGATGCAGCGCAGCAGCGTGGACTTGCCACAGCCGGAAGGGCCGATGAAGGCGGTGACCTCGTTTTTCTTCAGTGAGACGGTGATGTCTTTCAGCGCGCGGGTGGAACCATAGTTGAACGACAGGTTGTTGATCTCCACGGCGGCTGTGGAGATGGGAGTGACGGGCGGTTTTTCCAGAAGATCGTTCATGGTGGCATATCAGCCGAAGGCTCCGGTGATGTAGGCTTCGGTTTGCGGGTCCTTGGGGTTTTCGAAAACCTGCATCGTGTTTCCGTATTCGATGAGCTTGCCGAGATACATGAAGGCGGTGCGGTCCGAACAGCGCGTGGCCTGCGACATGTTGTGGGTGACAATGACAATGGTGAACTGTTTCTTCAAACCGGCGATGAGTTCCTCGATCTTCAGGGTGGCGAGCGGATCGAGGGCGGCGCAGGGTTCGTCCATCAGCACGACGTCCGGCTCCGTGGCGATGACCCGGGCGATGCAAAGCCGCTGTTGCTGCCCGCCGGAGAGACCGAAGGCGCTGGTGTGGAGTCGGTCCTTGACCTCGTCCCACAAGGCGGCGCTGGTGAGGGCTTTTTCCGCAGCCTCGTCGAGGTCGCTGCGTTTTTTCATACCGGCGATGCGGAGGCCGTAAACGACATTGTCGTAGATGGATTTGGCGAAGGGATTGTATTTTTGAAAGACCATGCCGACGCGGCGGCGGAGTTCCTGAAGGTTGATGTCCTCGCGGTGGATGTCGATGTCGTGGATGTGGATGGAGCCGGAGGTGACGCGCGCCTCCGGGATGCGGTCGTTGATGCGGTTGATGCAGCGGATCAAGGTGGACTTGCCACAGCCGGACGGGCCGATGAAGGCAGTGACCTGGCGGTCGGGGATGTCCAGCGTGACGTCGTGCAGCACCTGCTTCAAGCCATAGGCGAAGTTCACGTTCTGGATGCGGATCGCGGTTCCCGTTATGGCGGGATTTTCTGGAGGAGAAGTTACCATTTGAGTTTGCGGCGCATTTTGGCGCGGAGAATCATGGAGGCGAAGGAGAGCATGGCGACGAGAATGAGAAACACGAGCACCGAGCCGTATTGGGCGCGCTGGGTGTATTCGGAGTTCGGGATGCGGGCGGCGAGTGTGTAGATGTGATAAGGCAGCGCCTGGACCTGGGAGGAAAGGATGTCGAAGGGATTGCTCAAGCCCTGCCATGGGAAATCATCCTTCGCGGCAACAGCGGCGGTGAACATGATGGGCGCGGTTTCACCCGCCACGCGGGTGATGGCCAGCAGCGAGGATGTGAGAATGCCGGGCAGCGAATAGGGCAGCACGCACTTGCGGATGGTTTGCCAGCGGGTGCCGCCCATGGCGAGCGAGGCGTCGCGGAAACCTTGTGGCACGGCGCGCAGCGACTCCTCGGAGGCGGTGATGACCACGGGCAGGATCATGCAGGCGAGCGTGGCACAACCGGCGATGAGCGAGGAGTTCCAACCTTGAAAACTCAGCACCCAGTCGTTGATGAATAGTGGAATGGCAAGCAAGGTGCGGTCGGACGGTGTGGAGGTGATGACCGGCACTGCGAGCACGAATACCGAAAAGCCGAAGAGTCCGAAGACGATGGACGGAATGCCGGCGAGGTTGAGGATGGCGAGACGCACGGCGTGGATGAAGGGGCTTTGTTTGGCATACTCCGCCAGATAGATGGCGGCGCTGACGCCGAAGAACAACGCGAGGATGATGGAGCCGATGGTGAGCAGCGCGGTGCCTGCGATGGGTCCGGCAATGCCGCCGCCGGAGTATGAGAAAGTTTGTTCGTTGAAGATGTTCTGGCCCTCATGCCGGCTGACATACCTGCTGTATTCGGATGCCGGAAGCTGGTGGCGCACGCCCTGCGCGTCGTCGAAAACATGCAGGGTTTCGTTTTTCGAGGTCAGGAAACCGATGTCCACGAAGGGAAACTTGGAAGTGGTGAGCGCGGGTGCCCCGTCAATGATGATTTTGGCGAAGAGCATGACCGCGATAAGCACGATCAGATAGGTGATGCCGCCGAGCAGGCTGCGGACGAGAATGTCCTTGAAGTATCCCTTAGGCAGTCCCTTGCGGATGAGTTTTTCCGGATCGAACATGGCAAATGATATCATTTTCTCACGCGCCTCACGAAATGATGGGCGGTGGCGTTGATGCACAGCACGATGACAAAGAGCAGGATGCCGACGACGAAGAGCGCGCGGTAGTGGACGCTGCCGAGCGGAACCTCGCCGAGTTCCTGGGCGATGATGCCGGTGAGCGTGTGGGTGGGCTGGAAGAAGACGCCCAGACCGGCGGTGAAATCCGGGATCTTGATGCGGTTGCCGGCGACCAGGAGCACGACCATCGTTTCACCGATGACGCGTCCGAAGCCGAGCAGGATGGCGGCGAGCATTCCGGAAAACGCGGCGGGGATCATGACGCGGAAGGTGGTCTGCACTTTGGAGGCTCCGAGCGCCTCGGAGGCTTCGGCATAGGCGGATGGCACGTTGTTGAGAGCATCTTCGGCAAGCGAGAAGATGGTGGGAATGCTCATCAGTGCGAGCAGGCAGCCCGCGGTGAAAATATTGAGCCGCTCCTCGATCGGAAAACCCGGAACCCATTGGAGGGAGTCCATCACCGAGATTTCCCGCAGCACGGTGCCGAATACCAGGATGCCGATGAAGCCAAGCACCACCGAGGGGATGGCCTGGATGAATTCGATGACCGGCTTGACGATCGACTGCTCGCGGCGGGCGGCGAATTGATTGACATAGATGGCGGAACCGATGCCGACCGGGATGGCGATGGTGAGCGCGACGATGGCAATCATCAGCGAGCCGACCGCCAGCGGAAGTATGCCATAGAAATCCTGCCACTCGCCGCCGGTGATCCAGCTTCTGCCTGTTAGAAACGAGATGAAGGCGGCGGAAAGCGGGACCGGGTCGGCGTGGTTCCAGGCGTTGATTTTTTGCGGCGCGGCATCAAGGTCGGCGAGGAAGACGGGCCAGGCGCTGCGGGCGGCGCCGAGCAGGCGGTTGGCGTCGGAATCGGAGAGGGATACGGGAAGTTGTTTGAAGAGTTCCGCGGATGCCTTGCGGAGTTCCTGATGGAGGCGGATCTTTTCCGGCCTGCGCTCGAGTAGGGCTTGGATGGGTGTTTCGATGTCGGGTTTGTCGGCAAGCGCGGCCTTGGCCTCGGACAAGAGCCTCTCGCGCGCGTCGGGATCTTTTTCGTTGGAGGCGGCGGCCAAGAGGGTCTTGCGGTCCTTTTCGAGGATATCCGCGCTCTGGAGCTTTTCCTTGGTGGCGGTGACCGACTCGGTCATCTCCATGATGACGCCGCCGAGATCCATGCCCGCGGCTTCGAAGGCATCAATGGTGGCGCGATAGGCTTGGAGGGGACCGGCATGTTTCTGTTGGGCGGCGGCGAATTTTTCGGCGAGGGCTGTGACGAGCGGCGGTTCGTCGGTGGCATCGGCGGGCCGGTTGCGGAGGGACTCGATGAGCTGCTTGCGCTCGTCAGCGGTGAGGTGAGGCGTGGAGGGAAGTTTGCCAAGGGCGTTGGCCCGTTGTTCCTCGAAGTTGGCCTGGAGGGTGGCGAGCATGCCCGCATTACCGCCGGCCTCGCCTTGGGGATTGTTCAGAATGAGATCGCGGGTGGGTGCTATCCGGTCGGTGAAGGCGTTGAAAAGCGCGCTGGCTTCCTGGGTGCGGCGGAGTTCTTGGACGCTCTTGCCGTTGATTTCGGCGAAATAGGCGCGATTCAACAGACTGGTGAGCTGCTCGTGGGAGGTGAGATTCTTCCGCGAGATATCGACGAATTCGAGACCGGCGATGCGGTAGGTTTCCAGTTCCCGACGGTATCCGGGGAAAAATCCGAGGCCTTCCTTGAGCAGGAAAACGATGATGAGGATGAGAATGACGATGGTCAGGCCGGCATTGGAGGCGAAGAAATATTTTATGAGGCGCTCATAGGAAAAACCCTGACGCTGGAAGCGGTGCCGGGTTGCGGAAAGCGAGCGTTCTTCGGGAGCCATCGTGCCGGGCGAAGTGGAGGCGGATTCAGGATGTTTGGCAAGAAAATGGGCATCGCTGAACGAGCCAACGACGCCCATTGGAGCAGCAACCTTGAATCAGATGCGATACGATCAGTTCGGAATAAAACCGACTTTCTGCACAATGGCCTGACCGGCTGGGGATTTGACGTAGTCGAGAAAAGCCGCGGCTTCGGCGGTCGGCTTGTCGGGAGCATAGAGGTAGCAGAGGCGTGCGAAGGCGTATTTCTCGGCGTTCGCCGGGACGGGTTGCACGCCGTCGATGGTGAGTGCCTTGGTGCCTGGAGTCTTCGCATAGGCGAGGCCGACATAACCGATGCCGTTTTTGTTCTTGGCGACTTCCTGGGCGATCTGTTCGTTACCGGCCATTTTGAGCGAGCTGGACGGATAGTCGCGGCCTCCCATGGCGAGTTTCTGCCAATCCTTGTAGGTGCCCGACGAAGTGTTGCGGGTGTAGATCGAGATCTTGCCGGGCGCGCCGCCGATTTCCGACCAGTCCTTGATCTGGCCGGTGAAGATTTTGGCAACCTGCGCCTTGGTCAGACTGGTGAGCGGGCTGTTCTTGTTGACGATGACCACGAGCATGTCGTGGCAGATCGGGTGCTCCTTGATGTAAACGCCCTTGGTCTTGCAGAAGGTGCGCTCGTCGTCCTTTACCTTGCGGGACGACATGCCGATCTGGGCGGTGCCGTTGGCAAGAGCCGGAAAGGCGGTGGTGGATCCTTCCGCGGCGATCTCGAATTTCACGCTCTTGTGTCCGGCCGCCTTGAAGGATTCAGCAAGCTGGGGAACGAGTTTCGCGCCGAGCGTGTCGCTTCCCTTGATGCTGAGGGTCTGCGCGCCGGCAACAGTCAACAGTACGGCGCCAGCAATCAGTGTGGTAACAATTTTCATGGTATCAGGTGGTGTGTTGGTTGGATGGTTGTCTTGTGTGATATTAGAAGTTGAAACGAAGGCCGGTCATGTAAGTGATGCCTTTGTAATCGCCGCCGCCCATGTGGGAGTATTCCATGCCATTCATGATCTTGAGCTTGTGCCCGTAGATGTAATAGTTGAGTCCGAGGTAAGCGGATAGGTAAGTGTTGCCCCGCTCATCGTCGTTGACTTTTTTGGACTTCACGGCCAGGCGTTCATAGCGTGCGGGAACGCGCAGATCGTCCGGATCGGAGCTGGCGGCCACCTGGACGCGCCCGACCAATTGCAGGCCATCGGCGATGTAGTATGACGGAATGACGCTCAGGGCGATGACATCGGACTGGTCGATTCGCACGTTGGCGCCGTTTTGTTTCGCGAAGCCGTCGAAGCCGAAACCATAGAGCAGTTCCGTGGTCAGACCGAATCGCCCGCTGGTCATGTCGTTGGTCAGGGCAATGGAGTCCGTGAAGCTCGGTGAAGTGCCCGGAGTGTAGTCCTTGTCCCTGATGTCGGCGAATCCCGGATCGCTGTTGTGCATGTAGTGCAATGAAACCACCGCGGTGTCCATGCCGGCTTGCGAGGAATAGTCATAGCCGATTTTGCCAAGCACGACCACACCCTGGTCGAAGCTGGAAAACTCGCGGACGCGGTCGCTGCCGTAGATGCCGAGTTCGTAGAGCCAGTATTCCCGGAATCCCTTGCCGTTCACCCACGCGCCGGTAAGTTCGCCGGGAAAAAGGGTGTTGGACATCAGGCTGCGCTCGAAGGTGAGGATTTCGTTTGATGAAATTTCCTGCTCGCGCCCGAACCTCACCTTGCTCTTGCCCGCGCTGGCGTTGAGAATATCCGAGGGAGCGTAGCTGAGATAGAGATCGTAAATGTCCTTGTAGAGAGAGGTGGAGCCGTCACCGTCCTTGCCATCGGTGTCCACGTTGATCATGCCCTCGAGCTTCCAGTTTTGGAACCACTTGGACTTGAAGCCCAAACGCGCGCGGCGAGCCTCGACATCATTGCCCCAGACGGATTCGTCGTTGCCGGCGTCCTTGAAGTCGGAGGTGTTGAAGCTGTCGTAATTGGTTTCGCCGTAAATCGACTGGACTTGCAGACGGCCCTTGAGGGTGAACTCCTGGACGACTTGATTGTCTTCGTTCTTGTAGAGCGTGAAGCCGGACCATGCGCGGTCCCACGGGGTTTCACCGGAAAACCTGCCGACCAGGAGTCCGGTGGCGTTGCTGGCGGGAACCTCGTCGACCGCAGTATCGATCGGGGCCTCGGTTCCGGCAGTGGCGGAAATACAACCAAGCAGGGTGGATGCGAGCAGGAAACGTTGGATGGTTTTTATGGATTGCATGGTAGGATGTGGTGCGCGTCGGGCACCGGCAAACCTTGAAGAAACGGACTTGGTCGCTTGAAGATGCAATGTGTGACGGATTTGTCACATTACGGGCGGATCACCTGATTTGTGGTGATGAAATCGTCGCTTATCATCAAGTCGCTGGATTTTAGCGAGTTGCCTTCACATTTTCAGTGTTGGAAAAGAGAAATGGAATCGGCCGTGCAGTGGTGAATGTGAGGCAAGCGGCCCTCGAATGGCAATACTGTCACAATGCATCCTTGGATGTGTGACGGTAATTCCCGGTTCTCTGGCCTAGCGGACGGACCTGTCCCATCGCTGGAAACCCAATTCCGATCACCATGAAATCATCCGCCATTTCAATGTCCAGACAGGTGTTTGCAGACCTACCCGCAAATTCCGAAAAATCCCACATCAATCATGCGATTCCCGAATACATTGCGGTCATTGGGGTTTTCGTAAACCTGAATTCGTTGGGGTCATGCCCGCTCCAAAAACTGATGCCCTGGTGGCGGAAAGGTTACAAGAAAGCTTGCACGAAAGCGAACATCGAGATCGGGGGCGAGGATTCCACGACCGCGCCGCCCGCCTTGATCGATGATACCGCAAAGATGAAAGGATTATGCACCGATGAAAGACCTGAATATCGACACGTTTAAGCCTGAAAACTCAACATTGAGACACCCCGCAGCGGGATCAACGCTTTCATCGGACCCTCCGGTTGCGGCAAGCCCACACTCCTGTGCTGATTCAACCGTATGAACGACTTCATTTTCGGTGCGCGCGTTTCCCGCGGTGGCCTCTGGATCGACGGCATCGAAATCCACAACTCCGAAGTCGATGCCGTCGAACTCCGCAGGCGCGCAAGCATGGTTTTCGGGAAATCCAACCCCTTCCCCCACATCCTCGGCGAGCGCCTGAAATCCGTGCACTATGACAACGTCGAAGCCCTGCGCGGGTCGGCGATGTGTAACGAGGTCAAGAGCCGCCTCCATGAAAGCGCGCACGGCATCTCAGGCGGCCAGCAAGAGCGCCTCTGCAACTGCGCCGTGGACGCGGGGACAAACCTTGTTCGGCGCTCGACCCCGTCGCCACCGCCCGGGTCGAGGAGTTGACCCTTGCCCTCGGGGAAAACCACACCATTGTGATAGTGACTCATGACATGCAACAGGCATTTCGCGTTTCCGACCGAACCGCCTTCTTCCATCTCGGCGACCTGATCGAATAAGACCTCACCTCGAAAATCTTCTCCAACCCCGCCGAAAACGCCCCGAGGATTACATCACCGGAAGATTTGGCTGATGAACATCGAACTTTGAACATGGAGCCTGGCAAGTGCAAACCCCTCATCTTTCCATCAACTTTCAACCATCAACTTTCCTCCATCCGTGCATACCCCCCACATTCTCCATGACTTCGACCAGGCCATCTCCACCCTGCGCGGCGAGGTGCTCGCCATGGCCGGCAAGGCGCGCCACAACCTCGAGCGCGCCGTCCACGCCCTACTCGAACGCAACATCGAGCTCGCCAACGCCGTCATCGCCGATGACGACGAAGTGGACGAACACGAACGCCGCATCGACCAGATCGGCTTGGAAATCCTCGTTCGCTTCCATCCCCTTGCCACGGACCTCCGCTTCGTCATCTCATCCATGAAGATATCGATGAATCTGGAGCGCATTTCCGATCACGCCACCGGCATCGCCAAGCGCGCGAAGAAAATCAGCTCCAGCCATGAATTGCCTGACACCAACCTGATCGAGCCGCTCTACACCATGGCGGACCACCTGCTGCGCGACGCCATCTCCGCCTACAGCGACCACAACGCCGCGCTCGGCGCCGCCCTCCATGTCCGCGACAAGGAACTCGACCGCATGCACAAGGAAGCCACCGCCACCTTCGGCGCGCGCATCGAGCAAAGCAACGGCCGCTGCCAGGATTATCTTCATCTCATCCTAGTCGTCCGCTCGCTCGAACGCGTCGGCGACCTCGCCGTCAACATCGGCGAAGACGCCGTCTTTCTCGAAGCCGCCCGCGATCTCCGCCATGAGAGCGATCGCGAGCTGGATTGACAGGCGAATCCCCTTGCCAAGTCCTGCGGAAGAGCATTACCAAAATCACCACACGCGCCGCGTCGCTTGGATTTTGCGCCCGTAGCTCAGTTGGATAGAGCATCCGCCTTCTAAGCGGAATGTCGCTGGTTCGAATCCAGCCGGGCGTGCCAAACGCCTTTCGGAAACAGCCGGGAATTGACAGCCTCCCCTGCCCGCGGCCAGTTTCCGGCATGTCGCGCTTTGCCCATAAAATCGCAGTCGTCACCGGAGGTGGCCGTGGAATCGGTCAGGAAATCGCCCGCACGCTTGCCGCGGAGGGCGCGAAAGTCGCCGTGGTAAGCCGCAGCGCAGCCAGCTGTGGAAAAGCGGCGGATGAAATCAACGTCGAGTTTCCCGGCACCGCCACCGCCTACGCCGTGGATGTCGCCGATCACGACGCGGTTCAGGAACTCGCCAAGAAAATCGGCGATGAACTTGGGGCGGTGAACATTCTCGTCAACAACGCCGGAGTCACCCGCGACACGCTGCTCATGCGCATGAAGGAGGAGGATTGGGACACCGTGCTCGACACCAATCTCAAGGGCGCGTTCAACACCGTCAAAGCCTTCATGCGTCCGCTGATGAAGGCGGAGGATCCGCGCATCATCAACATAGCCTCGGTCATCGGCCTCATCGGCAACGCGGGTCAGGCGAACTACTCCGCGAGCAAGGCGGGACTCATCGGTTTCACGAAAGCGGTCGCCCGCGAACTCGCCGGACGAGCCGTCACCTGCAACGCCGTCGCCCCTGGTTTCATCACCACTGACATGACCGATGAACTTCCTCAGGCGGTGAAGGATGCCGTCATCGGAAGAATTCCGTTAGGCAGCTTCGGTGAAACCAAGGACATCGCATCCATGGTCGCCTATCTGGCCAGCAAGGAAGCCCGCTATGTCACCGGGCAGGTGTTCGCGGTCGATGGCGGAATGACGATGTGAGCGCTTCGCGCATTTGAAATCTCAAATCCCGAATTTCAAATCCTCCCATATGGACATCATCCTAATTCGTCACGGCAAGGCCGAGGATGTCAACCCGCGGGGCGACAGTGCCAGGGAGTTGGTGGAAAAAGGCCGCGAGCAGGCACGCAGCGCTGCGCGTTTGCTGAAAGGCACGAAGTGGCAGCCGGAAATCGTGCTGACCAGCCCCTTGGTGCGCGCCCGCCAAACGGCGGACGAGTTCTGCGAGGAGGCCGGCATGCCGGGCGCGGTGATCCAGGGATGGCTGGCATGCGGAATGACGCCCGAACGCGCGATCACCGAACTGGCGGAATTCGGCGAGTTCAAACGCATCGCCATCGTCGGTCACGAGCCGGATTTTTCCGGCTTGGTCGAGTGGTTGCTGGGCACCACCTTCGGCGGCATCGAGTTCAAGAAGGGAGCCATCGCCTGTGTGCGGGTCAATCCTCCCTCGCGGCATGGGGCGTTGAAATTTCTCATTCCTCCGAAGCTCGCGGACGAAGGCGAATGACCGCCCGCCCGGTGGTTTTGATTGCATGCGGCGCGGCTTCCCGGAACAGTCCGCGCGTCCTGATGCCACACTCATGATCGTCATCGCCGTAGCCAACCAGAAGGGAGGGGTGGGAAAAACCACCACCGCCCTGAATCTTTCCGCCGCCCTCGCACTCCGCGGGCAGCGCGTCCTGCTGGTGGATCTCGACCCGCAGGCGAACTGCACCAGCGGACTCGGCATCGAAGCCCCCGCAGGCGGCAGCATGTATCCGGTGCTGATGGGCGATGCCACCGTGCACCAGCAGATTCTGGCGACCGGCCGGGAAAACCTCTCGCTCGTGCCCTCGGAAATGGACCTCGCAGGCGTGGAAATCGAACTCGCCCGCAGCGATGACCACCTCACCCGCTTGCGCGGCATCCTTCAGGCACTCAAACCCAACGATCTTTTCGAATTCTGCATTCTCGACACACCGCCGTCGCTCGGCGTGCTGATGACTTCCGCGCTTGCCGCAGCCGATGAAATTCTCATCCCGCTCCAGTGCGAGTGGTTCGGTCTCGAAGGACTCGCCAAGATCGTGCACGTGATCGACCAGATCCGCGCCGCCGGTGTCAACCCGGACGTGCGCATGGAAGGAATCGTCATGACCATGTATGACGGTCGCACGCTGCTTTCCCGCCAGGTGGTCGAAGAAGTATCCAAATACTTCCCGGATCAGATGTATCGCACGAGCATCCCGCGCACCATCCGCATCGGCGAGGCTCCGAGTCATGGCAAAACGATCTTCGAACACGACGGCAGCGGACACGGCGCGCTGGCGTATGGCGCGCTGGCCGACGAGTTTCTGACAAGACACTCGGTTTGCGGGCCATTGCTGGCGGAGGCCTGATTTTGGTTACTTGGTTGTGGATCCATCCCATGCTCGCCAAACGCATTATTCCCTGTCTCGACGTCACCGACGGACGCGTGGTCAAAGGTGTCAACTTCGTGGATCTCATCGACGCGGGCGATCCCGTGGAATGCGCGCTGGCCTACAACGCGCAGGAAGCGGACGAGCTGGTGTTTCTCGACATCACCGCCTCCTCGGACAACCGCGCGACGATGGTGGATGTCGTCCGGCGCACCGCCGAGCATTGTTTCATCCCGCTCACCGTCGGCGGCGGCATCCGCACGGTGGACAACATGCGCGAAATGCTGCTGGCCGGTGCCGACAAGGTGGGTATCAACACCTCGGCGGTGAAAGATCCCTCGCTCATCGATGCCGGAGCGAAAGCCTTCGGCAGCCAGTGCATCGTGGTGGCCATCGATGCGAAACGTGAAGGCCCGGGCAAGTGGGGCGTTTACACCCATGGCGGCCGCACACCGGTGGGACTCGACGCCATCAAGTGGGCGCGCGAGGCATGGAACCGCGGCGCCGGGGAAATCCTGCTCACCAGCATGGATGCCGACGGCACCCAGGCTGGTTATGACATCGATCTAACCGCCGCCGTCTCCACCGCCGTCGGCATCCCCGTGATCGCCAGCGGCGGCGCGGGAAACCTCGAACACATGGTGGACGTGCTCGACCGCGGCAAGGCGGATGCCGTGCTGGCCGCCAGCATTTTCCACTTTGGCAAACACACCGTTGGCGAGGCCAAGCGCCACTTTGCCAGCCGGGGAATCCCCGTGCGTCCGCCGGTCAAAGCCCCTTGAAAAATTAATTCGCAAACAACTATCATCTGCCCGGAATGAATCCCCTCGAATCTTCTCTTTCGTCCGCAGTTGCCTCGGGCAAACTATTGGAATCCGCCAAAAACAACATCCTCGCGCTGCTCGCCGGGACTACCAGCGATGTGGCCGCACAAAGTGTGGACGAGCTTGTTGCAAATGAGGCGTGGGAGGAACTCAACGACCGGTTTTTCAAAACCCTCGCCTTCGGCACCGGCGGTTTGCGCGGGCGCACCATCGGACGCGTGGTGACACGGGCCGAACAGGGAAGCGGCGGACCAAACGGGCGTCCGCAACATCCCTGCACCGGCACCGCCACGATGAATTTCTACAACCTCGGACGCGCCGTGCGAGGACTCGTAACTTATGCCAAACGATTCGCCGGCAATGAACGCAGGCCGAAACTCGTCTTCGCACATGATACACGGCATTTCTCCAGGGACTTCGCCGACCACTGCGCCAGGGTTTGCGCCGATCTCGGCTGCGACGCTTACCTCTTCGAAGGCCCGCGTTCAACTCCACAGCTTTCCTTCGCCATCCGCGAACTGCGGGCCGATGCCGGCGTGGTCATCACCGCCAGCCACAACCCGCCGCACGACAACGGTTTCAAAGCCTATTTCAACGACGGATCGCAAATTGTCGATGCTCATGCCGATGGCATCATCGCGGAAGTCAACGCCATCACCCGCGAGCACTATGATCCCCTCCCCTCCGATCAACGCGGAACCATCACCATCCTCGGCAAGGAGATGGACGCGAACTATACCGAGCGTCTCAAGACCCTGCTGCTCCGGCCTTCGCTGTTGGAAGGAGCCTCCACCAAGATTGTCTTCACCAACCTGCACGGCACCGGCGGCCACATCAACGTGCCGATGCTGCGCTCGTTCGGCTTCGAGGTTCTGACCGTGCCCGAGCAGGACGTGCAGGACGGACGCTTCCCGACCGTCGATTCGCCGAATCCGGAAAACGCGCCCGCGCTCAAAATGGCCATCGACCTCGCGATCCGTGAAAACGCCGAAATCGTCATCGGCACCGATCCCGACGCCGACCGCATGGGCGTGGCCGTCCGCGATGCGGGCGGCGGGATGGTTCTTCTCACCGGCAACCAGATCGGCTCGCTGATGGCGTGGTATCGCCTCAAAACCTGCTTCGACCTCGGCTGGCTCACCAACGCCAACCGCAGCCGCGCGGTGCTCGTCAAAACCTTCGTCACCACCGAGCTGCAGAAAGCCATCGCCGACGGCTTCGGAGTCGGCATCGTCGATACCCTCACCGGTTTCAAATACATCGCAGGCAAGCTCCGCAAATACGAGAACGCCATCCCCGCTGACAAGAAGGGCGACTACCGTTCCCTCACCGAAGAGCAAACGCGCCTGTTGCGCCTGGAATACTCTCGCTTCTTCGTCTTCGGCGGCGAGGAGAGTTATGGTTATCTCGGCTCCGACGCGGTGCGCGACAAGGATGCCAACGGCGCGACTCTCATGTTCGCCGAAGTCGCGGCCTATGCCAAATCACAAGGAAAGACCGTTCCCGAATTACTGGACGAGGTTTATGCCGAATACGGCTATCATCTTGAAATCGGCAAGTCGCTCGTGATGGAGGGAGCCGACGGTGCCGCGAAGATCCAAGCCCTCGCCGCGTCCTATGCCGACCATGCGCCGACAGTCGTCGATGGCTCGGACGTTGTTAGAATCCGCGACTTCGCCAAACAGGATCTCTTCGACCAGGAGGGCGATCCGTTGCCCAAGGAAAAGATGCTCTTTGTCGATCTTGCAGACGGCCGCTCCTTCGCAGTGCGCCCGTCCGGCACCGAGCCGAAGATCAAATTCTACCTCTTCGGCAAAGCCGCTCCCGGCGGTGATCTCCCTGCGATCAAAACCCATGTTCGCACCGGTCTCGACCGTCTCTGGGCATGGATCGAAAACGACGCGGCGAAACGTTGAAGTCAGCGCGTGTCGGTTTTCCACAACTTCCGCAGATCCGCTTCATCCAGCATTCGCCATGTTCCGGCAGGGAGATCCGGAGCTCGGAATTCACCGATCGCCACACGAACCAGCCTTAGCGTGGGATGCCCGGCCATGGCCGTCATCCTGCGGATCTGGCGGTTCTTGCCTTCGGTGAGTTCCATTTCCAGCCATGACGTGGGTATGGACTTGCGATGACGGATCGGCGGGTCGCGCGGTGGAATGTCCGGCGCGGGATCAAGCAACCTTGCTTTGCACGGCAGTGTGCGATGCCCCTGGATGAGCAATCCGCCGTCTGAGAGTTTGCGCAGAGCCTCTGCGTCGGGAATGCCCTCGACCTGCACATGATAAGCGCGCGGGTGTCTCATCGCCGGATCCAGCAGGCGGTGGTTGAAACCCGGTTCATCACCTATCAGAAGCAGACCTTCCGAATCCATGTCGAGCCGTCCGATCGGATAGACACCCTGCGGAAAGCCGAACTCCGCCAGCGTGCGCTGTCCGGGCAGGTCCGGCGTGAACTGGCAGAGCACGCCCCAGGGTTTTTGGAATGCGAGGATCATGTTGGCGTGCCATCCGATTCGTTGAGGCCGCGGAGTTTTTCTAGGTAAGCGATTTTCGGCGCGGGTTTCACCGGGCGTTCTTCGGCGTCGAGCATGTCCCGCACACGCTTCGTGCAGCCGGCGACGAGTTCGTCGATGATGCGCGCCTCGGGAAGGTTTTTCCAATAGCGCTTGGCCATTTCGGACTGCATGGCCTTCACCTTGAGGCGCGCGGGATTGAAGATGCTGCGGTAGTAGCCGCGCCACAATTCATCCAGCGCGTCATCATCCGGCGCGGCATCGCGCGGCACGCCGGGTGTGAAATGCAGCGACTCGCCATCCCAGTGCGCGCATTCATACGGTGTGAGAATCGACCAGTCCATGCTTGCGAAACGATTGCGGAAAAACGGCGATGCCAGCCGCACGATGCGGTATTGCGGCTCGAACCATGCGACGAACTGCTCGCGGCCGTCGACCTCGTTTTTACCGACCAAACGGAAGCGCACGAAGGCATGCATCTTGTGGATCTCTCGCCCCACCGCCTTGCACCAGTTCTGAACCATGCGGATGTCGGGATCGGTGGCGACCGCCAACAACGCGGACTCTCCGCCGCGGGTGATGCGCCACAGCAAACGATACAACATTCCCCATCGTCGCGGATCGGTATGCGCCGCAGCCGTGCGAGCGATGTCCATGAAGGACGCGGGAACTTTGTGGACCGCTGTGCCGGCAACCGGTGTTTCGAGCGGAGATGCAAACTGTCCCGCCCCCGACGGAACGTCCGAATTGACACGCTGAGGTAAGCTATGGCCGGGCAACCGACCCGACCATGAATCCGAAAGACGACAAAACCACCCGCACGCGCCGCCAATACTCCGCCGA
>Ga0315904_10002234_pt1 | contig 30152 bp, 25 predicted proteins | sample LakEriMetagenome_6_FD_203529 | JGI IMG/M metagenome (GOLD analysis project Ga0315904, IMG submission 203529) | Freshwater fungal communities from buoy surface, Lake Erie, Ohio, United States - Buoy 12 MA120 | ecosystem: Environmental > Aquatic > Freshwater > Lake | place: USA: Lake Erie, Ohio...
GCCGGTCGTGCCACCGGGGGCGGCAGCGTCTCATTCGGCACCCGGGGCAAGATCGCCGGTTCCACCACCACCTTGGGCGGCACCGCCGGTTTCAGTCCGCGCGTCACCGCATCGAGGATCACATCCCGCACTTCAAGCGGACGATGAAACCTCACCTCGCGCTTCGCCGGATGCACGTTCACGTCCACCAATGTCGGTTCCAGGTCGATCCACAGCCACGCCGCCGGATGCAAGCCATCGGCGACCGCGCCCTTGAAACCCTCCGCCAGCGCGCGCGAGATCACCGCGTCCTCCACCGGCCTGCCGTTGAGAAACACAAACTGGTGCCGCCGGCCCTTGCGCGCATGGCTCGCGGGCAGCACAAAACCCTCCACCGTCGCGCCATTACCGAGCGTCAACGGAAGCGCGATGAGTTCACCCGCCAGTTCCGGACCTAACAACTGCCGCACCCGGTCCACCGCCTTTGCCGCCGGTGGCAGATCGAACACCTCGCGATCATCCCGCCGCAGCCGGAACCTCACCTGCGGGGCCGCCAGCGCGTGCAGCCGCAATTGGTGCTCCACGTGCGCCGCTTCGGTGGATTCCGCCCGCAGGAACTTCCGCCGCGCCGGCATGTTGAAAAACAAAGCCTTCGCCTCGATCACCGTGCCCGGAGCGCAACCGGCGTCCCGCACATCGCGGATTTTTCCCCCTTCCACCACGATTTCGGTGCCCGCCACCGCATCCGCCTCGCGCGTCACCATTCGGAATCTCGACACGCTCGCAATGCTCGGCACCGCCTCACCGCGGAAACCCAGCGTCCGGATCGCCGCCAGATCACCCGCCGTCCGCAGCTTGCTCGTCGCATGCCGCTCCAGCGAAAGCAGCGCGTCCTCGCGCGACATGCCGCAGCCGTCATCGCTCACCCGGATCAGGGCCGCACCGCCCTGATCCATATCCACCCGCACCTCGCGCGCCCCGGCGTCGATGCTGTTTTCCACCAGTTCCTTGACCACCGAAGCCGGTCGCTCCACCACCTCCCCCGCCGCCACCTGGCTGGCGAGGATGTCCGGCAGCACGCGGATCTTCGACATGGACCGAGACTTAAGAAACCAGAATCCAGAGTCCAGAGTTTCCACCTCTTGATTCTTGTCTCTGGTCTCTGGTCTCTACAGTCTCCGCCCGCACCCATGGCCGGCTTTTTCAAATCCCTCTTCAACAAGATCACCAACCGCGCCGAGATCGACTGGGACGATCTCGAGGCCGACCTCATCGCGTCCGACCTCGGCATCCGCCTGACCACCGGCATCATCGATGAGCTCCGCGATCTCGGCCGCCAGATTTCCGCCGAGGATGTGGTGGAAACCACCCGCAAACACCTCGCCCGCCGCCTGCCCGGCGATTTCCCGCCGCCCGCCCCGCGCCCGGATGGGAAACCCTTCGTCATCCTGGTGGTCGGCGTGAATGGCACCGGCAAGACCACCTCCTCCGCCAAGCTCGGGCAGTGGTTGAAGAAACGCGGACACTCCGTCGTGCTCGCCGCCGCAGACACCTTCCGCGCCGCCGCCGTCGAGCAACTCCAGCGCTGGGGCGACCGCCTCAGCCTGCCGGTGGTGAGGGGAAACCCGAACGCCGACCCCTCCTCCGTCTGCTTCCACGCCCACCAGAAGGCCATCGCCGACAACGCCGCCTTCCTCATCTGCGATACCGCCGGCCGCATCCACACCCGTCACAACCTGATGGAGGAACTCGGGAAAATCCGCCGCACCATCGCCAAGCAGGACGAATCCGCACCCCACCTCACCCTGCTGGTCGTGGACGCCACCACCGGCACCAACGCCCTGCAACAGGCCAAGGAATTCCACAAGGCCAGCCCGCTCGACGGATTGATCGTCACCAAACTCGACGGCTCCGGCAAGGGCGGCATCGCCGTGACCATCCACGAACAACTCGGCATCCCCCCGCGCTTCCTCGGCACCGGCGAGGAACCCGAAGCCTTCGCCCTCTTCGAGCGTGAGAAATTCGTCAGCGAGATCCTTTGAGGGTTGCGGTGCCGCACCAGTCCGCCAAACATCGCTTTCCATGAGACGGTTGATCCATCGCGTCGCGCTCGTGCCGCTTCTAACAGTCGCGCTGCTGCCCTCGTGCGATGTGTTTCTCGATACGGTGATCGACAATGTCTTCGAATCCAAACGCGACCGCCACATCCGCGAGGATTCCCGCAATCTCGAACGCGGCAGGCCACTCGAACACTACTCGACCGAGCGACGCCTCAAGGTGGACCGCGAGAACCGGCTCTTCGAGGATCTCACCAGCGACTTCTGATCCGGCCGGCCCGCATTCACCGTTTCCACTCCCGCCGGTAGAGATCGATCACCTTGCCATCAATGTCCTTCGCGATGGCCGTGAAACCATGCGTTCCGGTTTCGATCCGATACAAATGGTTGACCGATCCCGAGGCCGCCACCCATGGCCGCTTGGCCAATTCGTCGGCCTTCACCTTGCGCACCGCCACACTCCACGCGCCGGCGCCGAGATAAGGTATCCCAGCCTCATGATCGACCACGCCATTCCGCACCGGATGGGAGCGGCAGAAAACATGATGGTCATATTCAAACACGGCCGAAACCCGGTGCCTCTCAAACAGCGGACACCAGTCACGGCGGATCTCCACCGAATCCTCCTTCGCCCCGCAACCCCACGCCGGCCGGTGATAGGCGACAAACAGGTTCGGCACCCTGCGGCGTTCCCCGAGCGCGCCGGCCAGCCATTCATTCTGCGCGGCGATGCTCCGCGTGTGACCGGAGTCGAGCATCAGAAACGAGATCCACGATCCGAAGTCCACCGCATGCGTCGCATCGGCACCCTTGGGGAAATCAAACAGGCTGTAAAACAACGACGCGGCTTCCGGGCCCGGCGCGTCGTTCGGGTGATATCCCGCTCCGAGCGTCTCGTGATTGCCAATGGCGACGATCTTGGGAATCAAACGCCCATCCGGCGCACGCGCGTGGGCCGCCCACGAATCGATGTAATCAAACCAGCGTTCCGGAGAGACATCATTGGCATAGGCGAGGTCGCCGCCGATCAGCGCGAACAAGGGATCCTCCATGCCCGCCCGGCGGTTCATCCGGTCCATCGTCTCGCGCTTGTGATAGACATCGCCGCCAGTGACAAACACGATCGGCCTCGCCGTCGCGGGTGGCGTACGGAAGCGGTAATCCCTCACCTTGCCGTCAGTGGTGACACGGAAGGAAATCACCGAGTCCGGCTTCGGTTTCACCAACTCGGCGGACACCACCCGATGCATGGTTTTCCCGAAAGGCCGCGAGACGGCCTTTGCTTTCACCCACGGCCCCGAATCACCGGAACGGTATTCCACCTGGTGAACCGGCGCGGGCGCCTGTCCCCGGTGTTGATCAAGGCCCAGCACCTTGGTGGTCCAATCCCTCTCCGGCTCATCATGGGAGAGATACTCCCACGCGGCACCTCGCGCCACCAAGGGCCACTCGCGCCCGCCCACCTTCGCATAAAGCGACGCATGAAGCGTGAAATCCGAACTGTCCAATCCGTGATTGAATCCCTGCACGGCGAGCACCGCGCCGTTCGCGCCCAGCCACTCATCCGCGCGACCCAGTCGAATCTCCACCCAGGTGTCCGCCTCGCGCGTGCCCGCTGTCGCAAACCGGCCGTTTGATTCCACCACATTGCGCCGCGCGACTTCCTTGCCACCGAGCCAGGCGACGAACCCGTCATCGAAGTTCACCTTGAGCACCAACTCCGCATTCGCTTCCGCCGGAGCCTTCACCAGACAGCGCGTGGCCAAGGAACCATACTGGTTCTGCATGCCGTCCAGCACGGTCGCGTCATCGCCATCGCCGTAACCGAATCCGGCCGGCCCAAGTGCCCACTCGCCCTCGACGCCCGGTGCGCCCGCCTTTTCCAACCAGAGCACCCGGCACGCCTTGGCCGGATCCTGATTCCAGTGGACCAGCGGACCATGCTCGATGGCCACACCCATCACCGGCAGCAGGCCAAGCAAAACCACAACGCGTTTCATGGCCCGGTGATGGAGATTCACCTCGGCCTTCACAAGCCAAGAGAACGATGGACGAAACATGAAGGTTCTCCGTTCCATCAATCCAACCAAAACACTTGGAAATCCGAAGCACTTCCTGCTTGTCGCTCCCGCTTTCTCCCTTATGCTATCAAACGGATTGTGTTTCCGCACGGTCCTCCTCCCCCCACCCTACATTCCGATGAAACACCGAAAGTCCCCCCGCTTCGGGTTTGCCGCCATTTGCCTGGCCGCAGCACCTTGCCTCCATGCCCAGACCTACGACTGGGGCTCATGGGATAACGCCGGATCCGCCCTCTATTCCAATGGCGACCGGATCGTGATGACCAGCCAGTCGAACGCCTCGTTCGTTCCCGCTTTCAACGAAACGAGCACGCCACACGCGATCATCGATCCGGCCTTCCCCTTCGACAACGGCCCCGGAACCGGCCAGGTCGGTTTCTTCCACAATGAAATCTCCGCCATCCCGGCTTGGTCGGTGCTTATCGACCTCACCGATTTCACCCTCACCGCGGACACCGTGATCGGTTTCTCCAATCTCGACGGCAGGGCCGCCACCACCACGGCCACCGGTTACGCGGTCATCCAGTTCCTCGATTCCTCGGGCAATCTGGTTCCGGTCTCCACCGCCAGTTTTCTCGGCTCCTACGACGTGAGCTGGCAGGGCATCACCTGGGATGCGAACTCGACCTTCGATCTGAACACCGGCCGCTGGGATGTGGTGCCGAACTCCGGCACCACTCATCCCTCCGGCTCGTATTTCGGCAACGTCGGCGACGCGTTCTTCCTCACCAACCTGCCCACCAACATCGAGAAGATCGCGTATTACAAAACCACCACGCGCTATCTCTACGATAGCACCCTGTTCTACGCCGCCAATCCAACCAACGCCATCCCCGAGCCCTCGGCCGCCCTCCTCACCGGAATCGCCGGCCTCGGCTTGGCCCTGCGCCGCAAGCGGCAGGCACGGTGATCGGTGATCGGTGATCGGTGATCGGTGATCGGTGATCGGTGATCGGTGATGGATCGCACGGGGTGAAGAGCGATTTCATCATTGGATATTCGATCAAAGCATTGAGATCCCATGGTAGGGCGAACCGGCCCGGTGAGCCGTGGATCCCGCCTCCGGCTGCCAACTCGGCTCCGCGAGGCCGCGTCGCCCTACCGTTTTCCGCTCCCATCTCTTCCATCCAAAAATCCACAATCCTCATTCGTCAATCCAACGGCCCACCGGCTGTCCGGAGTTCACGGTTCACCGTGCCCCTGAAGGAGGAAGCCAGAGATCTGGGTTGAATCGCACGAATCGATGAGCGATTTCATCATTCGATATTCGATCAAAGCATTGAGATCCCATGGTAGGGCGAACCGGCCCGGTGAGCCGTGGATACCGCCACCGGCGGCAAACTCGGCTCCGCGAGGCCGCGTCGCCCTACCGTTCGTGGAAGACCGACCGGTTCAAATCGAGTCCCACGAAGTCATGCTTCGTCCCGCGCCATTTGGGTCGGGGATCGGATAGCAGAGATCGGAGAACGGAGAACGCAAATCACCCGCTTTCCGCTCTCATCCCCGTGACTGATTCCGAGAGCCAGCCACGGGCACCACACCACCGTGCGTAGGGGTCCGTTCACGGTGGTTCCGATCAGACTCGGGCCTTCGGCCCGCAGTGAAAAACGATCCAGGCGGCTCTCATGTTAGGAACCCCTTGTTCCTCAACGCCGCTAGTTCGCTTCGCTCTGGACGCCTGAATCCCGCCGTGCCACACTTCAAACCTTGTGCCAAGGAATCAAGTCCCGCATCTCACATGAATGAGGAATCGATGACGATCTCCTTGGCCAAGCCGCCCGGTATTGTGAGGCGCATTCTAAGGTCGCCGCTGGTGCGTATCGGGTTACTTGGATTTCTCCTGCTGATGATGATGGGACTGAACGCCGATGTGATGACCAGTTACGCGGACGAGCCAATCAAATCCGTGAAACACATCGTGGCCTTGGCCATCGCCGGTTTCGCGGTGTATCGCGCATATGCCTTCCTGATCGAGCAGCGGACCGTCTCCGAACTGGCTTCGCCGGGCATGGGCCGTGAGCTTGGAATTGGTCTCCTCATCGGTGCGATTCTCTACGCCGCCTGCGAGCTAATCCTCATGGCTTTGGGCATCTATCGCATCACAGGCATGAACTCGTGGAGCTTCATGATCCCGGCGATTGCAATGGCGCTCAGTTCCGGAATCTTCGAGGAGTTGCTTTTTCGCGGGGTTCTTTTCCGGTCCGTCGAGACCTGGTTCGGCAGTTGGGCGGCATTGGTCGTGTCTTCCTTAGGCTTCGGCCTGACCCACCTGATCAATCCGGAAGCCACCTTGGAGGGCGCGTTATTCATTGCCGTCGAGGCCGGGATTCTGCTGGCGGCGGCCTATATGCTGACGCGTCGGCTTTGGTTGGGCATCGGCTTCCATGTTGCGTGGAACTACACGCAATCGGCTATTTTCTCGAGCATCGTCTCCGGCAACGAAGCGGCGCAAGGCCTCATCCGATCAACGGTCAATGGCCCAGACTTCCTGACGGGCGGTAAATTCGGGGTGGAGTCTTCCGTGCTTTCGCTGCTTCTTTGCACCTCTACGGGGATCGTGATGGTGGTGATGGCGGTCAAGCGCGGTAAGATCATTCCACCAATCTGGAAACGCCCCGCCTGATTCCCTAACAAATCCAAGAAGCACAACAAGCCGAGACCCCGCCCCCCACTAGCCGACCTGTCGAACACATCACCCGTAGTATGAACATCAACCCCCGTCTTGACGCCCGCCCCAGCTACTGGGGTTGCGTGCTCTATGACGTTCCCCAACAAGATGAAGACGCTCGTTCCGATCATGGCCAGCCTGCTGATGGCTTGTGGCTCGCAAGCCGGCGAATCCGCCCTTACCACCACCTATCAGCCTTTGGCAGGACTCGGATCGGGAGAAGTCACCATCGTTCAGGTCACCTGCCACCACTGGCATGCCAATAGCGCCAGTTCACCGGTTGACCTGATTCATGTCCGCAACGTGCCCCCAACGGACAATCCCAAAGAGGCAACCGAAGATCTGAATCTGGCTTCCCGGTGCGGCCTGAGGTTTTCCACCAATGACCTTGGAGCGGCGTCATCTGTTCCAATGATTCTCTTTGACGCCAGTGAATTCGACGTTTCCAAATCCGGAGGCTATCCCAAGGAGGACATTGTCCGAGCATCCCTTGAGTGCCTTCGGCGTTGCCTTCCCGAGAGGTTGAAGAACACGAAGGTTACCCTGAGATCGCGGGACGCGGATAAGGAATGGATCTCGAAAATTGTCGCTGAGTTCAATGCCGCTCCGCGAGATCAGCCTTTTCATGCGTCGAAGTGAGCGGCACGCGGAAAGCCGAACCATGCACCCCCTAACAACCGTTCTCCCGCAATGATTTTCCGGAATCACGACCTCAACACCGTGAGTGAGACGCGCCGCCGGTGGCGGCGCATGTTCCTTACGATCGCCGCAAACGCATGAGAAGTCCCCGGCACTTTTTGTACCCCGCGGTTGGAGTGATAGCGGCCCTCGTTGTCGGGTGCTCCACATGGCCTCGGCGTGTTTCGGAAAATCACCGGGTTTCCAGCGAGAATTTCGTCGTGGAACTGGCGAGTGGGAATCGCGACGCTTCAGGTGGCGGTGGATTCTTTTACCGCGTGATGAAGAAGGGTGCCTCACAGGATCCGCTCCTGGTTCCAAGCGGTTTCCTGGATGAGCCGCTGTCCATGAGGGACCATGTGCGCTTGATCGAGAGCACTGATGGCAAGCAACTGCTGATCGAGGAGGATATTCCCAATGACTGCTGGATGCATAAGAACTACCTCATCGTATCCGCCGATTCAGGCTCGCCCGAGCATTCCTTTCTGGATGTGCCGGAAGCGCCGCACGAAGGCATTCCGGGCCCGGGTGGTGTCCCAAAGGCTCCTGATGACCCTTCGACGATTCTCAGTCTTGATGGCGGGGTTCTGACATTCCGTTATGCAAACGGCACCGTTGAGCGCCGAAAGCTTGATCGGATCCGGAAGATGTCGAAACCACATCCCATGGGCTGAGGACTCCGGGCCATCGTCATGCGGACAGGCCTGCATGGCACGGGAACAAGCATGATTTCCTGCGATTCCATTCGAAGCGGTCCGTCATCCATGAACGGTAGGGCGACGCGGCCTCGCGGAGCCGAGTTAGCCGCCGGAGGCGGAATCCACGGCTCACCGGGCCGGTTCGCCCTACCATGGGATCTCAATGCTTTGATCGAACATCCAACGATGAAACCGCGCTTCATCCCGTGCCATTCCGGACAGGCCTCGCATGTCCAAGGCCGGCATTTCCACTTGCGCGGGGAGCGGGCCTGCGGATCGATTCGGGAGATGACGCGCGTGCTGGAGGATTTTTTCGAGCAGGATCCGGTGACTTGCGCCCGGCGGCTGATCGGATGTCGGTTCGAGTGGCACGGTTGCGCGGCGCGGATCGTGGAAACCGAGGCTTACGATTCGGCGGACGATCCGGCGTGCCACACGTGGTTCCGGCCGAGCGCTCGCGACTTCGTTTCCCGCCAACGTCCGGGGGACGCGTATGTGTATCTGAATTACGGCGTGCACTGGTTGTTCAATGTCCTGGTGAAGGGAGGGGATCGCGAGGGCTTCGTGTTGTTCCGTGCGGTCGAGCCGCTGCATGGCATCGAACGGATGCGAAACCGGCGGCCCGGCGCGAAGGATGAGTTGCTGGGTGCCGGACCGGGACGGCTGACGCGCGCGCTCGGCATCGATGGCACGGCGCATGGCGCATCGTTTCTGCGCGCCGCGACATGCGGGATTCTGCTGGATCAGCCGGTGGAGCCGCTGGCCGGGCCGCGCATCGGGATCTCGCGGGCGCGAGAGCTGCCATGGCGCTTCGGGCATCCGGAGTCGCGCTCGCTGAGCCACAGGTTTTGAAAGCCGGAAGGCCGGTGCCTGAAGTGCGTCGTCGATGGTTTCGGATGGAAACCGTTAGAGTCGGTTAGCCCGGAACGGCGGGCGAAAACGCGGTTGTCTTTTGGATATCCGTAATATTTGGATTTACGTAACAACCTCAAAAAGAATCACTTACAGAATAAATTTTTACCGAATTTTTGAACGAATCACGGGTGCGCGGGTCCGAAAGGTAAGGAACCCCATGAAATTTTTAACCACTGATTATCCATCCTCGGCGAACGTGGGTCTTTACCGGATTGATGCGGAGCGCCGGGTTCGCATTGAGGAGTATCGGGGAAAGGTGGGGCTGGCGGATTTACGCTCGGTGGCCTCGGCGATGGCGTCGGACCCCTGCTGGTCGCCGGACTATCACGGACTTGTGGATTTCGGGAAGGCGGAGCTGGAACTGAGTGCGAACGACGTGTTGAGGCTGGCGCTGACGCTGCGGCATGAGGATCTCCGCTCGCGCGGGTGGATGGTGTATGTGGTCGGGGATTCGGTGGCCTACGGCATCGTGCGGATGCTGGGCTACTGGTCGCGCAATACGGACCGGTTCCGGATTTTCCAGACGCGTGGGGAAGCGGAGGCATGGCTGGAACGCAACGCGCGGACCTTGCCGCCACGGTTTCGCGAGGCCGATGAAGCCTTGGAATCACTGCCACTTCGGAATGCGGTGTGACGCGGGTATTGCGGTGCCCGGAAGGCGTGGGCATGATCGGCCGTCCGAACCATGACCGACTCTCCGCGCGAAGCATGCCCTTATCTGATCCGGATCTCACCGGCCTTCGCCGATGTCCCGGCGGAATTGTTAGAGGCGCTGGACTGCATTCCGGTGAAGCGTTTGGGCCGGGAGTTTTTTCTGGTGAAAAGCGCGCGGCCGGAGTCGCTTGAAACGGAGCCCGCGGCGGCATTTTCCGGATGGCGGATGCCGGTCGATCACAGTTGGCCGTGCGTGCCGCAGGAAACGCCGGGCTTCGTGGAAAAGGCCGCGCAGGCGATGGCGAGGAAATTCGGCACAAGTGGCGTCCAGTCGGTGGTGGTGGGCACGCTCGATCCCTCGGAGCCGGGCCGTTATCACGGCCTGTTGGCGTCGAACCTGCGGGGGCGCGCGCTGCAAGTGTTCGGAGACGGACTGGTGCGCGATGCCGAGGCCCAGAATCCCGAGTCCCCCACCCTGTTCGCACTGGTGGGCCGGGAGGGTTTGTTCTGCGGAGTGATCCGTCCGCGCGAGGCGGGAGGGTTTCACGCGGGCGGCTTCAAGTTCATCCGGCAGAATCAGGACGATCATGTGAGCCGCGCCGGAGCAAAGATCGCGGAGGCCTTGCATTTCCTCACGCTGCATCAACCGGTCCCCGGAACCGGCGCGCATTGGCTCGAACTCGGCGCAAGTCCGGGGGGCATGACGACCGAACTGCTGGCGCGCGGCTATCAGGTCACGGCGGTGGACCGCGCCCCGCTCGACGAACGCCTGCGCGGCGCGAAAGGCCTGCGGGTGGTGGCGGGGGACGCGGGCGAGTTCCGGCCGCCGGCCGGCACGCGATATGACGCGCTTCTATCCGATCTGAACGGCGATCCGGTCGAGTCGATGAATTCGGTCATCCGGCTTGCCGGATTTCTCCAACCCGGAGGTCTGGTGGTGTTCACACTGAAGCTGCCGCAGTCCGGCGATTTTCCGGCGATGCTGCGGGCACTGGATCAGTGCACTTCCCTGGCGCGCGAAGCGGGATGGGAGCGGATCGCGGCGACCCATCTCGGCTACAACCGCCACGAGTTGACCCTGTTTTTCCGCCACCCCGAGGCATCGCGCTGAAGTCGCTGCAAGAGGATGGTTTGGACGGTCGTATCCGCCGCCATGAAGAGGATGTTTCTCGCCACTGCGGCGGTGGCTCTCGCGAGTGTGGTTCAGCCATCGCAGGCAATCGAAGGCGATCCGTATGCGAACGAATCCGCGGAGCAGAAGAACGCGCGGATGGCCTGGTGGCGGGAGGCGAAGTTCGGCATGTTCATCCACTGGGGAGTGTATGCCGTGCCCGCGGGCACTTACGACGGCGAGCGCGTCAAGGGCATCGGCGAGTGGATCATGCTGCGCGGGAAGATCCCGGTGGAGCGCTACAAGGCCTACGCGAAGGATTTTAATCCGGTGAAATACGATCCCAAGGCATGGGCGGGGCTCGCGAAGGAGGCCGGCATGCGCTACATGGTGATCACCTCCAAGCACCATGACGGCTTCGCGCTGTTTCCGAGTGATGCGTCCGATTGGGATGTGGCGGACGCCACGCCGTGGAAGAAGGATCTGATAGGTCCGCTCGCCGAAGCCGCGCGGGCCAACGGTTTGAAATTCGGTCTCTACTACTCGCAGGCGCAGGACTGGACCCATCCGGGCGGTTCCAAGGCTGGATACAAGGAAGGCGACGGTTGGGATCCGGCGCACCACGGTTCGTTCGACACCTATCTCGATCGGATCGCCGCGCCGCAGGTGCGGGAAATCCTCACCCGTTATCAGCCGGATGTGCTGTGGTGGGACACGCCGCACCTGATGAACGCGCAGCGCGCGGCCAAGCTCGCGCCATTGCTCGCCCTGAAGCCAGGCATCATCCACAACAACCGCCTCGGCGGCGGCTACAAGGGCGATACGGAGACCCCCGAGCAGTTTATCCCGGCCACCGGCTTTCCGGGACGCGATTGGGAAACCTGCATGACGATGAACGACACGTGGGGATTCAAGTCCTACGACGACAACTGGAAGCCCGTCTCCACCCTCATCCGCAACCTGGTGGACATCGCCAGCAAGGGCGGGAACTACCTGCTCAACGTGGGCCCCACCGCCGAAGGCGAAATCCCCGCCGAGTCCATCAAGCTGCTGCACGAAGTGGGCGCATGGATGAAGGTGAACGGCGAGGCGATCTACGGCACCGGAGCCAGTCCCTTCCGCAGACTGCCGTGGGGACGTTGCACCAGCAAACCCGGCAAGGACACCACCACGCTCTACCTGCATGTCTTCGACTGGCCCGCCGACGGCAAGCTGCTCGTGCCGGGTTTGGAAAACGAAATCCGCTCGGCCGAGTTGCTCGCAGGCAACACGAAGGCGGCGGTCACCGTCACCGACAAAGGCCCCGTCATCGAGCTTCCGCCAACGGCTCCGGACGCTGTCAGTTCGACAATCCGCGTGGTCATCACGGGAAGCCCCCGGGTTTCCGAACCGCTGGTCACGCCGGACAAGGACGGCGTCATCCATCTCACCCCGGCCGAGGCCAGCTATCAGGGCGAACTGAAGTCCGAGGACATCGAAGGCAAATTGAACATCGGTTACTGGACCAATCCCAACAACACCGTGTCATGGTCGCTCAAGACCGGCCACGAGGGCAAATACGAGGTGCGCGTCGAGGCTTCCTCGCCCACTGCGGGGTCCGTGTTGCAGGTCCACAGCGTCGGCAAACTCGCGTATTCCGTGCCGCAGACCGCCGGTTACCACGACTACCGAAGCACCAAGGTCGGTGAAATCACACTGCCGAAGGATCGGAAGGTGACCCTCACCCTGCGTCCCGTGGCCGATGGCTGGAAAGCGGTAAATGTCCGCAAAGTCGAACTGGTGCCGCAGCCGTGAGGAAATGGGCGGCATTTTTCCCGGCGGGCGGATGATTTTTCACTTTTCAAACCCCTGCCGCCGGGTTCACGCTCCGCCCCGCCAACGGAAATGGTGGTCGTAGCTCAGTGGTAGAGCCCCGGATTGTGATTCCGGTTGTCGCGGGTTCGATCCCCGTCGTCCACCCCATCCTTCCCGTCGGGATGCCGACTCCGGTGTCCGGGAGGGGAGGAAGGAACCTCAGCCACACGACCGATGCAGCCGCTGGAAAGCCGGATTCACTACAAGTTTCGCAATTCCCTGCTTCTGGCGGAGGCGTTGACCCATCCGAGTCTCGCGTATGAATCGCAGAAGCCGCACTTCGACAACCAGCGGCTGGAGTTTCTCGGCGACGCGGTACTGCAACTGATCATCACCGAGGAGTTGTTCAGGATGTTCCCGGACTTCACCGAAGGCCGCCTCACCAAGTTGCGCTCGCGGGTGGTTTCGCGCCGCGCGCTGGCGCGTTTCGCCATGGCAATCCACTTGGGCGACTACGTCATGCTCGGCAAGGGCGAGGAGGCGACCGGCGGACGGCGACGGCTATCAACCCTCGCCGACGCCTTTGAAGCCCTGATCGGCGCGGTCTATCTGGATACCGGCCCGCAACCCGCGCGCGAATTGGTGCTGCGGCTCTTCGAAGCCGAGATCGGCAGCATGGTTTCCAGCCCCGAGGAGCGAAATCCGAAGGGGGAACTCCAGGAACACCTGCAGGCCATCCACCCGCAGGCACCGGCCTATCGGATCGTCGGCGAGAGCGGCCCGGACCACCGCCGCGTCTTCCAAGCCGAGGTTTCCTGGCAGGGCATGGTCCTCGCCACCGGCAAGGGCAAAAGCAAGAAAGAGGCCGAAGCCCGCGCCGCAGCCGAAGCGCTGCGCTCGAGGGTGTGGGAGAAAAATGGCTGATTTCGCTGATTCTCCGGGTTGGCGTTTTCAATCCGTGCTTGTTTTCCAGAAAAAATCAGCGATTGGCTGTCCGCCCGGCGCGGAGATGCCTCCGCACAACCGGACACTGACTTGATTCGCATCCATGGAAACGCCTCCTTTCTCCGAACTCGGACTTCCCGCCCCGCTGCTTGCCGCCATTGAAACGATGGGCTTCGAGCGCCCCTCGCCGATCCAGGCGATGAGCATTCCGCCCGCGCTGGAGGGCAAGGACCTGGTCGGGCTTTCCGCCACCGGCTCGGGCAAGACCGCCGCCTTCACGCTGCCGGCATTGGCGAAGGTGGATGTGAAATCGCACGTCACGCAGGTGCTCATCCTCTGCCCCACGCGCGAACTCGCGGTGCAGGTCTGCGAGGAAGTCCACCGGCTCGGCGCGAAGATGCGCGGGCTGCATGCCACTCCGGTTTACGGCGGCGCGCCGATGGACCGCCAGCTCCGGGCCTTGCGCGACGGCGCGCAGGTGGTGGTGGGCACTCCGGGGCGGCTGTTAGACCACCTGCGCCGCGGCAGTTTCGATCCCTCGCAGGTGCGCATGGCCATTCTCGACGAGGCCGACCGCATGCTCGACATGGGTTTCAAGGACGAGATGGACGAACTGCTCGCCGCGCTGCCCGCGGAGAGGCAGACTCTGTTTTTCTCCGCCACGATGAATCCCGGCGTCTCGCGGCTCATCAAGAGCTTCGGCAAGGAACCGGAAATCATCGAGATCCAGCAGAAATCCCGCACCGTTTCCACCGTCGAGCAATCCTACTTCGAAGTCCGCCAGCGGTCGAAGGTCGAGGTGCTCTCGCGCATTCTCGACATGAACCCGCCGCGCCTCGGCATCATCTTCTGCAACACCAAGCGCTCGGTGGACGAATGCACCGAGGATCTCGTCAACCGTGGCTACGCCGCCGACCGCCTGCACGGCGACATGACCCAGATGATGCGCGAGCGTGTGCTCAAGCGTTTCCGCGATGGCAACGTGGAACTGTTGGTCGCCACCGATGTGGCGGCGCGCGGCCTGGACATCGATGAGATCGACATTGTTTTCAACTACGACCTGCCGGCCGATCCCGAGGACTATGTCCACCGCATCGGCCGCACCGGGCGCGCCGGTCGTTCGGGCCGCGCGGTCTCGTTTGTCTTCGGCCGTGAGATCTACCGGCTGCAGTCGATCGAGCGCTACACCCGTCAGGTCATCAAGCGCGACCGCATCCCGTCCGTCGAGCAGGTCGAGGGCCGCCGTGCGGACCTCATCTTCGACACCCTGCGCGAACGTCTGGAATCCGGGAAGTTCGATCCCTATCAGGACAACATCGACCGTCTGTTAGAGCAGGGCCACACTCCCACCGACATCGCCGGCGCGGCGGTCACCTTGCTGCGCGAGGCCAGTGGCCGCGAGGGTTCGCTCATCGAGGAGGACCGCGAGCCGGACCGTCCCGCCAAGCGCGAGAAGACCCGTGAAACGAGAGCCCCGCGCGAGGACCGGCCGCCGCGCGACTTCGACCGCCCGGAGCGTGGCCCCAAGGGCAAGTTCGACCGCGGCCCGATCCCTCACGAAGAGGGCATGACGCGGTTGTTCATCTCGCTCGGCAAGGCCCAGGGCGTGCTGCCCAAGGACATCGTCGGCATGATGTACCGCGAGGGTGGTTTGCCGGACGGCAGCCTGGGACGCATCACCCTGTTTCCGAAACACACGCTGGTGGATGTGCCGAGCGAGTGCGCCCAGCAGGCGATCCGCAACACGCGCAACTCCAAGCTGCGCGGCAAGACCTTCCGCATCGATGTGGATCGCGGGCCGGTTTGACCGACCGGAAAGGGCCCGTGAAGCGGTTTGACGGCGAAGTCCGGAATGCCATGATCGTCCGCATGATTCCGGGTCTTCCGCTGCGTGCGCTTGCTATCGCCATCCTGGCTCTAACAGGAACCCTTTGCGCCAGGGAGCAGGCGGCAAAGCGAATCCCCTATGGCGCGAACGAAGCCGCCGGCCGCAGTGAGCAACTCAACGGTATCCGTCTCTATTATGAGACGTATGGTGAAGGACCGCCGCTGCTCGTCCTGCATCCCAATGGCGGAAACATCGCCGCCATGGCTCCGCAGATCGCGCATTTCTCCGGCAAACGCCGCGTGATCGCCGTGGACAACCGCGGCCATGGCAAAACACCCGCGGGAGACACGCCGCTGGACTACCGCGTGATCGCCAGGGACATGATCGCGCTGATGGACCACCTTGATCTCCGGAAAACCGACATCCTCGGCTGGAGCGACGGCGGCATTCTCGGGCTTCTGATTGCCATCGAACAACCGGACCGCGTCGGCAAGATGGTGATCATGGGAGCGAATCTCAATCCCGACGGAGCGTATCAGTGGGCGCGCGACGAGATCGCGACACGCCGCTCCAAGGCCGAAGCGAAACTGGCTGCCAGTGACGACTCCGGGGACTTGAAGGTGGAAATCCAACGCTACAACCTGATGCTGGAGCAACCCGACATTGCCGTCGCGGATCTGAAGAAGATCACCTCTCCGGTGCTGGTGGTGGCCGGTGACCGCGATGTGATCAAACCGGAGCACACCCAACTCATCTTCGACAGCCTGCCCAAGGCCCATCTCTGCATCATCCCGGGCGCCACCCACATGCTGCCGTTCACACGCCCGAAGACCTTCAACTCCTTTGCCGAACGCTTCCTCGCCCTGCCGTTCCGCCGCGACGACACGCGGGATTATTTCGAATGAAAGGGCATGCGCTTTTCACGCCAATTGCTTTGCACCGCCTGCTTTCGCGTTGGCGCATTGGCAAACCGGGGCACGATGGCGACCGAATGTCAGCATTCCACGAATCCGCCGCGTCCGGCCTGCCCCCGATCATCCAGGGAGGAATGGGGGTTGGTGTCTCCGGTTGGCGTCTGGCACAAGCGGTCGCGCGACAGGGGCAACTGGGTGTGGTATCGGGAACCGCTCTCGATCTGATCCTGACCCGCCAACTCCAGTTGGGCGACATCGGCGGCCACCTGCGCAGGGCATTGGCGGCGTTTCCGTTTCAGGACATCGCAGCGCGCATTCTCGACAGGTATTTCATCCCCGGAGGCAAGGCTCCGGAAGCACCGTTCAAAACTCCGGCGATGATCTCGCAAGATCCGTCACGCGAGACGCGCGAACTGGTGGTGGCTTCCGGTTTCACCGCCATCCATCTGGCCAAGGAAGGACATTACGGCGTGGTGGGGCTGAATCTGTTAGAAAAAATCCAAACCCCCACGCTGCTCGCGCTCTATGGCGCGATGCTCGCCGGTGTGAACGTCGTGCTGATGGGCGCGGGCATCCCGCGACAGGTGCCGGGCATCCTCGACGCGCTCGCCGCCGGCCAGGCCACCGAGATGCGCCTCGACATCGCGGACGGATACGATCCGGTTCATATCCGGCTCGATCCCGCCGCCTTCGGCGCGCCCACCCTCGCACGGCCGGTGTTTCTTGCCATCGTGTCCTCATCGGTGCTTGCGGAAAACCTGCGCCGCAAGTCCAGCGGCCGCGTCGATGGATTCGTCGTCGAGGGACCGATCGCCGGAGGCCACAACGCCCCGCCGCGGGGACCGATGAAACTCAGCGCCGCGGGCGAGCCGGTCTATGGTGAGCGCGATGTGGTGGATCCCGCGAAGTTCGTCGAGATCGGCCTGCCCTTCTGGCTGGCGGGCGGATACGGCAGACTGGGCAAACTGCGGGAAGCGCGTGCGCTCGGAGCCCATGGCGTCCAGGTTGGGACCGCGTTTGCGTTTTGCGAGGAGTCGGGCTTCGAACCCGGATTGAAGAAGCGCGTCATCGAGTCGATGATCTCCGGCGAGTTGATCGTGAAAACCGACGCGCTCGCCTCCCCCACCGGGTTTCCGTTCAAGGTGGCGAAACTCACCGGCACCATCGCCGATCCGGACGTCTATCAGAATCGTGGCCGCGTGTGCGACCTCGGAGTGCTGCGCGAAGCCTATCGGAAAGCGGATGGATCCACCGGTTTCCGCTGCCCCGCTGAACCCGAGGGCGTTTACGAAAGCAAGGGCGGCGATCCGGAGAAGGCGGTGGGACGCATCTGCCTTTGCAACGCGCTGTGCGCCTCCGCCGGCATCGGCCAGATCCGTGGCGAGGGAAGCGAAGCACCGCTGGTGACCATCGGCGATGACTGGCATGCAGTGCTGGATTGCTTGCCCGAGAGCGGCACTTCCTACTCGGCGGCCGATGTGATCGCGAGGTTGCTGGCGTAAGAAAAGTTCACTCGCCACCCTCGCTGCGGTTAGACCACGGAGGGGCGGACGATGATCCGCCCCTGTGCATGTGCAGCGCATGAAGGACAGAATGGCACAATCATGCACCGCCCATCCGCGGGGCGCATCGGTGTGCACCCCTCCTTGTGCGGCCTGACTCACTCGCCACCCTCGCTGCGGTTAGACCACGGAGGGGCGGACGATGATCCGCCCCTGTGCATGTGCAGCGTATGAAGGGCAGAATGGCACAATCATGCACCGCCCATGCGCGGGGCGCATCGGTGTGCGCCCCTCCTTGTGCGGCCTGACTTACTCGCCACCCTCGCTGCGGTTAGACCACGGAGGGGCGGACGATGATCCGCCCCTGTGCATGTGCAGCGCATGAAGGACAGAATGGCACAATCATGCACCGCCCATCCGCGGGGCGCATCGGTGTGCGCCCCTCCTTGTGCGGCCTGACTTACTCGCCACCGTCGCTGGCCAGATATCGACCGAGCGCGATCAACCACACCGCTCCGGCACCTGCCCAGGTCCATGCCGCATAGATATGATGGGAAATCCGCACCGCCGGGATGAAATCCGAAGTCATGCGCGTGGCGGCGGCGAGGATGAGCAGCCCGGTCACCCAGCGCAGCCACAGGATCCTTCCGCCTAACAGATCGTGACGGCCCGCGTGGCCGAGAATCACCCGGGTACCCACCGCCAGCGTCACCAAGCCCAGCCCGGAGACGAAAAACAGGTGCAGCGATCCCACCCGCGCGAGCGGCCAGACGGCGGCACAGGCGAGTCCGGCGACCAGTCCGGCCAGCGCCCAGCGCGCGGCATTGCCCGGAGTGGTGGAAAACCCGGTTCTCTCTAACAACGGAGTCTCCAGCGCGAACCATCCGAGCACCACCGCCGCCCGCAGCAACTGGCCCGCCATCGCAAACCCGAATGTCTCTAACAGAAAGCTGATGATGACAAAGGCTCCCGCCGCTCCGGCCATCGCGGTCTTCCGCCACCACCCCGCGGGAGGCTTGGGCGCGTCGTCGAACGAATGGGCGCTGGGTTTCCCGAAGAATCGCGGCAGGACATAGGGCCCGATGCCCATCAGCGGCAGCAGCAGGAATCCCTGGAACAACCACAGTCTCGCCAGTTTCCATGCCTCGATGGACGGACTCCGGTTCCATGCGAGAAACGCGGCGGCGATGGCGGCTCCGGCCACTCCGGCCATGGCGAGCACGAATCCGGGCGGCGGCGTGTCGCGATTGCCACACAGCCAGCGGCGGACCATCCCCGCGATCAAGGTCACCAGCATCAGCGCGAACCACGCGTCGCCGGCGATCACCCGGTTGGTCGAATGACAGAACAACATCAACAGCCACAGTGCGAACATCACCGCGCATCCGGCGACACTCCACGGCCGGTTGCCGGTGAGACGCGGAAACGCGGTGCCGAGAAATCCCACCACGAACGCGCCCATGAATCCCCCGATCATGATCCGCATGTGGGCCTCGCCCGGATAGAACCGCAGGATGCCACCATAGGTCAGCGGCCACATCATCACCCCCCAGATCCCCGCCAGCATGCCCGCCGGGAAAAACAGGCGGTAGGGTTCTTCCGCCATCATTTTCGCGATCCGTTTCATCCGCCGCGACCTTCCACGCAGGCCCGCGCCAAATCAAGAATAAAAGTTCTTGAAATACAGCTGGAAACATCCGACATCCTCCGCATGCGAGCGCCGCATGCCGATTTCGCCGAAAATGCGCAGGTTAGCGCAAGCGAGGCGAAGCCTTTTAGGACCTCCAAGTCTTGAATTCCCACCGTGATCCACGCCACCCATCCCGTCGCATCATCGGCCGACCTTCCGGCGGCGGACGACTATCAGTTCGAGGATCGTCCGTTTCTGGTGTTCTGGGAGATCACGCGGGCCTGCGCGCTGGCATGCAGCCACTGCCGCGCGGAGGCGCAACCGCGCCGGCATCCCGAAGAACTCGATTCGGCGCAATCACTGCGGCTCATCGGCCAGTTCGCGGAGTGGAAACCGCCGATGCTGATTCTAACAGGAGGTGATCCGCTGATGCGTGCCGACGCGCTGGATCTCGTCCGCGCGGCGAGCGATGCCGGGCTCCATGTGGGACTCAGCCCTTCGGCCACCAACCGCCTGATGCGCACCGACTTCGCGGACATCAGGGCGGCGGGAGTGCAGCGGATGTCGCTCAGCCTCGATGGAGCCAGCAGGGAAACGCACGACGCCTTTCGCGGAGTGGCGGGCACATTTGACAGAACAATCGAAGCGGTGCGCCGCGCCCATGAGGTCGGTCTCAGCTTGCAGATCAACACCACACTCACCCGCGGGAACCTCGGCGAGTATGAGGATTTCAAACGCCTGATGTTCGAACTCAAGCCGGCGATGTGGAGCGTGTTTCTGTTAGTGCCGACCGGCCGCGCCGGGCTGGCGGACCTGCCGGATCCGGAGGACATCGAGCGCGTCTTCGAGGACATGGCCGGGCTGGTGGGCAAGGCTCCCTTCGCGGTGAAAACCACCGAGGGCCATCACTTCCGGCGGGTGGTGATGAGGAAACTCGGGGGCGGTGCCTCACGGCCAAGGCCGGGCATGCGTTCGCCGCTCGGCATCCGCGACGGACGTGGCGTGATGTTCGTTTCCCACACCGGCGAGGTTTCGCCCAGCGGCTTCCTGCCAATGGTTTGCGGCAACGTGAAGCACACCCATCCGGCGGAGATCTATCGCAAGCATCCGCTCTTCGTCTCGCTGCGTGACAACGACGCGCTGGGCGGCAAGTGCGGACGCTGCGAGTTCCGCAAGGTCTGCGGCGGTTCGCGATCCCGCGCCTACGGCGTGTATGGCGATCCCTTTGCCGAGGATCCCGCCTGCATCTATCAACCCCGCTCCGCAGCCTGAACCTTTCATTCCCAACCACCGAACTCCCATGATCAATCTCACCAAACTCTGGACCGGCGTGGCTCAGCCTGCCGACGCCCTGCGCTACGGCCATGCCTCCGCCCATCCTGCCGATCGCGGTGCCTCGTGCATGCCCGCCGCCGCCCGCGCCCGCAAGCCGATCACCGTCTGGAACATCACCCGCACCTGCAACCTGCGTTGCGTGCATTGTTACTCGGACTCCAACGCCATGCAGTATCCCGGCGAACTCAACTGGGACCAGATGCAGGCAGTGGTCGAAGACCTCGCGACCTATCAGATTCCATCACTGCTGCTCTCCGGCGGCGAACCGATGATTCATCCGCGGTTCTTCGATCTGGTCAGCCTCGCATCGGAAGCCGGACTCAAGCTAACGATTTCCACCAACGGAACGCTGATCACTCCGGAGAAGGCGGAACTGCTGAAGGCGGCGAAGGTTGCCTATGTCGGCATCTCGCTGGATGGCATCGGCAAGATCCACGACGAGTTCCGCCGCAAGGAGGGGGCCTTCGATGCCGCCGTCCGCGGATTCCGCAACTGCCACGCCGCCGGCCAGAAAACCGGCCTGCGCCTCACCCTCACACGGCACAATGTGGAAAACATCGACCGCATCCTTGACTTCATCGAGGAACAGGAAATCCAGCGCGTGTGTTTCTATCATCTCGTGCCCGCCGGACGCGGCAGCGAACTCCAGGTGCTCTCGCGGGAGGAATCGCGCGGTGCCATCGACACGCTGATCGCCCGCGTCGAGGCATGGCATCGGCAAGGGGTGGATCGCGAGTTGCTGACGGTCACCCAACCGGCCGACGGCGCGTATCTGCTCGTACGCATGGAGAATGAAAACCATCCGAATCTCGACGAGGCGCGGCGTCTGCTCTCGTGGAATGGTGGTGGAGCCAACAGCTCGGGCAGAGGCATTGCCAACATCGACACCCAGGGCAACGTCCATCCGGACCAGTTCTGGCAGGATGTGATTCTCGGCAACGTCAAGCGCATGCCCTTCTCGCGCATCTGGGATGGGGAAAACCCGGACTCGGCGGAGATGCTCACGTCGATCCGCTCCATCGGACTGCTCACCCAGGACGAACGCCAGGCGCGCATGAGCGGGCCCTGCGCCGGCTGCAAGTGGTTCCCGATCTGCGGCGGCGGATTCCGCACCCGCGCGTATTTCACCAACGAGGGCAACCTCTGGGGCTCCGATCCCGGATGTTATCTCAAGGACGCCGAGCGCCTCGCTGTCTGCGCGGTGGCGTGAGGGGGGCGATCAGAACCTCGTCCACTCACATGCGGAGTGGCGGTTTCAAGCCGCCATGGTTCGCAACAGCGGCTTTCAGCCGCGACGGGCGTTGAAAACACCCTCTGCGAGACATGGCTGCCCGGAGGCAGCCACTCCAAATCGCCGTCGCCTCGTGCGTCATTGGCCTTGGGATGAAGACTGCCGACTCATTTCCCGCCAATGATCGAGGCGTTCCTTGATGCGCTTTTCCAAACCCTGATCGCCAGGTTGATAATAGATCCTTCCCTCCGGCAGATAGGCCTGTGGCACGTAGGCTCCCTCGAAGTCATGGGAATAAAGATAACTCATCGCTTCCGGTGACTCACCCGAGGCGGCGGCGAGTTTCTTGCGGGTCTTGGTGCGCAGGTGGGGAGGGACGGCGAGCGTGCGGCCGTTTTCAATATCCGCCATCGCCTTGCCGAGAGCGGCGTAGGCGGTGTTCGATTTCGGCGCGGTGGCCAGATAAACCGTGGCGTGCGCCAGCGGGATGCGACCTTCCGGCATGCCAACGAATTCCAGCGCGTGATGGGCGTCCAGCGCCACCCGCAACGCTCCGGAATCCGCCAGACCGATGTCCTCGGAAGCGGCGATGACCAAACGCCGCGAAATGAATCGCGGGTCCTCGCCGGCGTGCAGCATCTTGGCCAGCCAGTAGAGCGCCGCATCGGGGTCCGAGCCGCGGATGGATTTGATGAAGGCCGAGGCGGTATCGTAGTGCGCGTCGCCGTCGCCGTCATAGACGACGGCCTTGCGCTGGATGGACTCCTCGGCGACTTCGAGTGTGAGATGAATGGAACCCGCCGCATCGGGCACGGTGGTGAGCGCGGCGAGTTCGAGGGCGGTGAGGGCTTTCCGCACATCGCCATCGGATTTCTCCGCCAAATGGCGCAAGGCTTCGGGCGCGGCGATCACCCGATGGTTTCCAAGGCCACGCTCGGTGTCGGCGAGGGCGCGCTCCATCACCTTCACCACGTCGTCCACCGGCACCGGTTCGAGTTGGAAGATCTGCGATCGTGAAACCAACGGCGAGTTGACGTGAAAATACGGATTGTGGGTGGTCGCGCCGATGAAGCGCACCACACCGCGCTCGATGTGCGGCAAGAGGACATCCTGCTGCGCCTTGTTGAAGCGGTGGATCTCGTCGATGAACAGGATGGTGGTCTCGCCGCGCAGTTCGCGCCACGTGCGGGCCTGGTCGATCTTGGCGCGGATCTCGGCGACGTTCGACTCCACGCCGTTGAGCGATTCGAAGCGCGAACCGGTGCTGCGGGCGATGACGCTGGCGAGCGTGGTTTTCCCGGTGCCCGGCGGGCCGTAGAAGATGAGCGAGGTGAAACGGTCGGACTCGATGGCACGGCGTAGCAGTTTGCCTTCGGCGAGGATGTGCTGTTGGCCCGCCACCTCATCAAGCGAACGCGGCCTCATCCGCGCGGCGAGCGGCTCGGCCGGGGCGGGCTTGCGCGGATGATCCGAGGGAATGGCAAAGAGGTCGCTCACGGTGCGGCGGCATCATGGTCGCGCGGGATTCGCACGGCCAGAGTGAAAATCACTGCCAGCGTTTGGGATTGCCGCGCGGTGGGGCGTCGTGCAGGGTCCGCGCCCGGATGGAGATGGTGAGGAAACTTCTGACCGACCGGCGGTTTCACCGTCTCGCTCTCGCTGGCGCGGTGATCGGAGCGGGCGCGCTGCTGGCGGCATGGAAAATGGGTTTCACCCTCGCCGATTTGAAAACGGCCTGGCTGGCCACCGAAGCGTTTCTCCGCAGCCATCCGTGGTGGCTGTTTCTCGGGCTGGTGGTGCTGCCCGGTTTTCCGGTGCCCACCTCCGCGTTGCTGCTGCTGGCGGGGTCCGTCTGGGGCGGGCAGCCGTTTCAGGCCTGTGCCATCAGCCTGCTGGCGATGGCGCTCAACATGAGCTGGACCTACTGGGCGGCGGCGGTGCCGGGACGCGGCGTGGTCGAGCGCTGGCTGGCCACCGGCGCATTCCGGGTGCCCGCGGTGCCCAAGGGCAACCAGCTCCGCCTGCTGCTGGTGCTGCGCCTCACACCGGGGATCCCGTTTTTCATCCAGAACTACCTGTTGGGCTTCATGCGCGCGCCTTTCCGGCTGTATCTACCGGTTTCGCTCGCCTGCAACTCGATGTTCGCGGTGGGTTTCGTCCTCAGCGGAGCCGGCATCGGCGGCGGAAACCTCAAGCCGCTCATGACTGGCGTCGGCCTGATCGTGGTGGCGGTCATTGCCGTACAGATGACCCTCAGAAAGCTGAAAAACTGAGCCGCCAACGCGCCGGAATCGCTTGCGGTCGGCTGGTTTTGTTTTTTGTTCTTCCGGCCTCCGTGTCGGATCTGTCACATGGCACCGGTTGAGCGCGGGATGGAGCGATGCTCCCTCTCCTGTGTTTACCCCGTGTTGGCACGAGCCCTGCAAACGACCATCCCCATCGAGACCGCCGCCGCGTGATTTTACCCGAGAAACCGTCAAGAAACCCGCAAGCCCCGGCCTTTTCGCTAATCGAAATGGTCGCGGTGATCGCGGTCATCGTCATTCTGCTCACCGCCGGGGTGGCCATCCTCGGCGGCACCGGCACCCAGGCGCGGCGGGCGGCGACGGACCAACTCATGGGCATGATCGAGCAGGCCCGCACCACGGCCATCACCTCGCGTTCGACCGTGATTCTCGCCGTTGCCGAGCCAAGCGACCTGCCCGCGGGCGACCAGCGCTGCCGACTGGGGCTGTTCCGCGTCGAAGGCGAGTGGAAACCGGGCTCCAACACCCCGGTTCCGGCCGTGCTTCTGAACCGCTGGCGGCCGCTGGAATCCGGCGTGGTTCTCATTGGCGGCCAGGTGGACGGCGTGGACAACCCGCTCGATGGGCCGGAACTCACCGTTTCCTACAAAACCAACAAGTCCTACAACCTCAGCGTCCACGCCCTCGCGTTCAACTCGCGCGGCGGCCTGATCCATCCCGCCGGTTCCACCCCCGTCGCGCTGCGCATCGCCGAGGGCGGATACCGCAATGGCAAGGCCTCACCCAACAAACGCGGCGACTCCGGAGCCATCGCCGAAAGCCGACTCAAGGTCGGCCGCGTCACCGCCCGCCCCTATCGCACCGACGGATGAAAACCACGAGTCCATGCCATCCGAAGCGCGGTGCCACTCTGGTCGAGGCCGTCATCGCCGTGGGCGTGCTCGCCGTCGCCATCCCGCTGGTCTTCGGCGCCATCGCCGAGGCCGGGAAAACCGGTGGCAATGCCCAGGCGGAAACCCGCAGCACTTGGATCGTGCCCGTTTGCCTCGACGAGATCCGTGCCTCGCGCGACGGCAAACCGCGGTTTTTCACCACCACCAAGCCCGGCGAGACATTTCCTTCCGCAGGTGATGTGTGGGCGCTCGCGTTTTCCGAAGATGGCAATCCCATCGGCAAGATCTCGAAGTCGGATTACGACAAGGGACTCCGGAACCTCGATGGAAAACCGGTGCGCTACATCGCCTCGATGGCCGCCTCGCAGGTGCCGGCGAAACCGGGTGTCGCCCCAATGCTGCGCCTCACCGTTTCCCTCGAATACCCTTCCTCCGCCCGCGCCGCCAAGCGCGCCAAACTCGACTTCCATTCGCGCATCCCATGAGCGCCCGTTCTAACAGCACACGCGGCTTCTCGCTCATCGAGCTGATGTGCTCGATGGCCGTCGGCACCATCGTGCTGCTGGCCGCCGCTGCGCTGTTAGGAAGTTCCGGCGACGGCTACGGCCGCGTCGGCGGCACCGTCGCTTCGGAACGCGAGGCCCGTGCCATCCTCACCCAGCTTTCTTCCGATTTGTCATCCGCCCGCTTTCACAAGGACACGAAATTCGAATCCCAGGACCATGCATGGCCTTCCGATGACCTCGGTTTTCTTACCCTGCAGCCCACCGAGGCACAATCGGAGGACGGCCGCATCGGCGACCTCTGCGCGGTCAATTATTATCTCAGCGACCTGACCATCGGCGGACGCACCGTGCGCTGCCTGATGCGCGGTTTCCGCGAAAGCTCGGAAACCTTCAAGGCCCTCGCCGACGACCGCGTCGCCCCGCTCTTCACCGGTCGGGACAATATCGACGAACCGGTCGCCTTCGGCGTCGTCTCCTTCGAAGCCACGCCCAAATCCCGCGACCAGTCCGGCAAGTGGATCGACTGGGTGGAAAACGACACGCGCGGCCCGGACGGGCTGGACATCCGCCTCGTCATCGCCCGCCGCGACCTCGCCGGCCGCCTCCGCCAGCCGTCCGACTGGGACGGCTCCTCCGGCCCGGGCAAGGCGCTCGGCCAGCCCGGCGAGGCCGAACGCAACGAGAATCTCCAAGTTTACCGCACCCTGATCCGCTTTGGAAACGATGAGAACGGTTAGATATCATTTTCGCAAAGCTCCGATCTCATCGCCCGGGTTCACCCTGCCCGCCGTGCTGGTGGTGGTCGGCGCGCTGCTGATTCTCGCCGTGGGCATCCTGCTGGTGGCCTCCATCGAGCGCAGCACCGCCCGCTCATTCGTGGACCGCGAGCGCGCCGAGCTCGCCGCCCGCGCCGGATTGGAAGACCTCCGCGGGATTCTCACCACCGAAACCGCCAATGACGAGTTTCTCGTCATCCGATCACAAGCCGCGACTCCCATCGACGCCTCGGACCCCGCCAAGGAACGCCAGCGCGCGCCTTTCCTCTTCCTCTCGCGCGGCAAGTCCGACGGCACCTTTCGGCATGTCCCGCTGTTTTCCACTACCCAAATCCCGAGCGAAACATCCCTCATCGCTCCTGCCGTCGAACCATTGGTCGGCAGCGATGAAACCAAGCGCATCGACTTCACCACCCTGCCATTCCAAGACAAGGTCCGCGCCGCATGGCTGCCCGTCGAGGACGAAAAGGGCCGCGTCGTCGCCCGTTATGCCTACTGGGTCGAGGATCTCCAGGGCAGGCTCGATCCCACTCTCGCCGGCAACGAGGATGGAACCGGCGGCATCCACGTCCGCACCCGCTGGCCGTTTCCCGCCGCCGGGATCAATCCGGACCCGCCATCGGACACCGAGCGTGCGCTCAACCAGGTAGCCCTCTTCGCCATGGACCCCTCAGCCACCGAGGAAAACCAGGGCTCTGTCGGCAAAACGCTGTTCAAAAACCGCCGAATCCTCGTTTCTCCGGAATCCTCGCTTGCCGCGGCGGGATTCACCCCGCCACTGGCTCGCCTCGAATCCGTCGTGTCAGACGATCCCTACAACGCCGCCGTCAAGGGAACTCCGGGCCAACTCGCCGACCGCTCCCGGCGCGCCGTCGAAGAGGCATTGTTCCCCGGCATCCAACCCTACAAGGAAAGGCCGCTCATTCCATTCGCCAGCGGCATCGATCCCTCGGCGTCAGGTTCACCCAAGCTCAACCTCAACCAACTCCTCGCCACCGGCGGAAACAACGCCGTCGATCAAATGGCCGCACTCATCCGCAAAGCCCTCCCCAAGTTCGACCAACGCAAGGGCGGCTTCCCCGATGACTACGTCAAAACCCTGGCCGCCAACGCCATCGACTACGCCGACCTTGACCGCGAGCCCACCTCCGCCGCCGGATCATACCGCGGACTGGATTCCTATCCCCTCGTCAGCGAGTTCCTCATGCGCTTCCGTTGGGAGGATGCCCGAACGGAAAACGGCAGGAAGTTCCTCGTGCTCAGTGCCACCACCTACGTCGAACTCTGGAACATGGGAGACAAGGAAGTGAACGGTTCCGCCGAGGTCACCTATGAAACCGCCTACAGGTTTCCGCTCGGAGCCAATCCGGAAGTGAGCCTCGCCGATCTCACCGACGCCACGCCAAAACTTGCGGAAAAGGATGGCTACCGCTGGTTCCCCGCATTCGGTGTCTCACTCAAGCCGAACGAATACCGTATCTTCAACTGCGGCACCGTCACCTACAAGATCGACGCCGGACCCGCCTCGTTCTTCATCGCCAGCCCGCTCGTGCTCGAAGGGGAAACCTTCGGCTCCTCCAAAGCCGGTTACCGCCTCAAATGGAACGGGACCATCATCGACCAATCGCGCGGCGGACTCCATCGCAACAACAGCAGCCTCAACTACCCCAGCGACACTTCCAACCAGCCGCGCCAGCGCGTCCGCTGCACCATTCCGTCCCACTCGCACACCCGCAACGGATCATTCGTCAACAACATGGGCGACCCCCGAATGTCCTTTTATCTCCTCGCCCCGCAGGACGCCAACGCCTACCCCGACAACTACAGCCCCAACCGCCGCAACATCCGCTGGGGCACCATCTACCGAAGCGACGGGGCCACAAAAACCAAAATCTATGGCCGCGTGATGCCCTCCGAATGGCCCGACGGCGGGCATAACTCGACCTATGAATCAAACTCGTTCTACACCGATGACCAGCGCGTGAATCCGGATGACAACCGCTTCATGCCAACCGCCTCGTCCACACTGCGAAACCCGCCCGTGGACGAAGCCCCGATGCGCCTGTCCAACCTCGGCCGCTTCTACAGCGCCACCGAACTCGGCCGAGTTTACGATCCCGTCATGTGGCAGATTTCCTCACCCGCCGGCGCGAACCTCCCTTGGGGCAACGTCCTCTCCTCGTCCCCCTCAAGCCCGGATTACGGCGGCGGCAACACCCTGCGCATCGGCAGACCGGAACATCCGAAGTTCGATGAACCCGCCAATCCGGGTCTCGAGGCATGGCGCTTGCTCGACCTGTTCCACGCCGGCATTTCACGCTCCGAAACCCCCGCCGAACGCCAAGGTCCCGTCCAGTCCATCGAAGGCGCGGTCAACCTCAACACCGCCAAACGCGATACCCTCCGCGCCCTCGTGCTCGGCGCCCTCACCCAGGATCCGAAAATGGCCCTCCGCTCGTCGGAAAGCCACAACACCACCAGCCTGATGGCTCCCCCGGTGACCCCATACAAAACACCTGCCGCCGAACTGAATGCCGAAGCGGCACGAATCGCCGACGCGATCATCGAACTACGCCGCCAGCGCCCCTTCTCATCTCCGGCCGAAATCGCCGAAGCGCGCGACACCTCCGGACGCCAGGTCTTCGGCAACCGCGAGTTGCTCGCCGACGGCACCCGCATCCACCGCAGCGACTCCGCTTCCGAGGAATCCTTCGCCCGCATTTACGAATCATCCACCGTCCGCTCCCGCAACTTCCGCATCTGGGTCGTCGGACAGTCCGTCGCGCCCACCACCTCCTCCACCGCGAAACCCGAAGTCCTCGCCGAGGTCCGCCGCGCCTTCACCGTCTTTGCCGATCCCGGGGAGCGCTCCGCGGACGGCAGCATCGACTCCACCAAGGTCAAACTCCGCATCCGCCATGAGAACGATTTCTAGCATTCTAACATCTCTGCTTCTCGCCGCATCCGCCGTTCTCTCCCAGGACGGGCCTCCCCAAGTAGGCTTCGTCCGCATTGTCAATGCCGTGGCCGCGGGCGACGGCAAGGCCGCCATCCTCATCGACGGCGAGGACATCTTCCCGAAAGGCTACGACCTCGGCCAGCGCACCGGTGGCTTCGGTCTGAAATCCGGCTCTCACACCATCACAATCCGCCGCAACGGCGTCGAACCCGGCAGCACCAAAGTGGACCTCAAGGTCGGCGAAACCATGACCCTCATCGCCTTCGCGGAAAAGGTTCCGGCCGAGAAAAAGGACGATCCTCCCGTTTGGAAAACCCGCATCCTCCGCCTCAGACAAAGCGATCCCGAGCGCGGATTCCGCATGACCCTCGTCTCCGTCTGCGACAAACCTGAAGTCACCATCCAGGCTGCGATCCAAGGCAAGCAAACCGTCGAGTCCGCCACCGTCAAACGCCTCGCCACCACCATGGTCGATCTCGGCCGTTCGCGCGGCGAGGTCCTCATCAAATCCGGAGATCAAATCATTACCACGGTTTCTCCGGAAGACCCCGGAAACTACGTCGTGCTCCTCTACCAGGACGCCACCGGCGAGATCAAGGCGCTCTCGTTCTTCGATCCCAAGTTCGTCATCGCCGGCTGAGCCGCCCGGCCGCCCATTTTCCCGCTTGCGGCAGCCCCCCGGCTTTGGTTTGCTCCGCCCCGTTCCTCGAAACGCCGCTGTAGCTCAGGGGTAGAGCAGCTCATTCGTAATG
>Ga0315904_10002236_pt1 | contig 30148 bp, 30 predicted proteins | sample LakEriMetagenome_6_FD_203529 | JGI IMG/M metagenome (GOLD analysis project Ga0315904, IMG submission 203529) | Freshwater fungal communities from buoy surface, Lake Erie, Ohio, United States - Buoy 12 MA120 | ecosystem: Environmental > Aquatic > Freshwater > Lake | place: USA: Lake Erie, Ohio...
CGGCATGCTTTTCATCGATTATCGCGGCCACATCGGGCCTGCCCAAACGTAGTTTTGTTCCTGCCATGCGAGATGCTCACATGCCCGTGTCATTATGTCACGTTATTTCTGCGATCTGGTATCAGTCCGATGGTCGTCACCGGGTTCTCCGAAGACCACATGGGAAACACCATTCCGAAAGCCGTCATCACCTCGCCGGACATGTCGGAAATCTGGCTCCAGATGAGCTACGCCAAACTCAGGACCGAGAGTTCCTACCGCGATGCGAAGAAACAGGTTGATGCCATCCTCAAGGGCGGGCCGAAGCCGGAAAGCCCGCCGGACCGCCACATCTACTGGCCGCTCAAGGGCAAGGAGTCGTTCTACATCGGCAGTTTCGCGGGACTCGATGACAAGGGCAACCTGCGGCTGAAAATGCTGAAAGGCGGCAAGGTTTCCTCGATCCCGCTCGACCGCCTCTCGGCACCATGCGCCACCCTCGCCCGCACGCTCGCCGGTGGCAAGCCGGCCGCCGGTCCGCAGTCGGCCGCCAACCAAACGCCCGTGCTCGAATCGTGGACCGGCAGCAACGGCAAAACGCTCCAGGCCCGCTTCGTCAGCCTTGCCGACGACAAGGTCACACTTGAAATGGAGGACGGCAAAACCCACACCCTGCCGCTGGACCGCCTTGCCGAGTCCAGCCGCAACCGCGCCAAGGAATTGGCAGGGGAGTGAGACCGGCGAACCCGCATGTCCAGCGCGATGCGTGCCCGCTGTCTGGCAGCATGGATCGCGGACCTCGGATCGAGTGTCCAAGGGTTATGCCCGTCCGCCGCGGGTGTTTCGGAGATGATTCCCGGCGAATGGCCTATAGACCGAGCAGGTTCTGAATCTCGCTCTTCGAGAGATAGCGGTCCTTGTTCTTGTTGTATTCGTCGAACTTCTTGCCGCCTTCGGTTTTGTCGGTTTCACCCGAGATGAACTCGTCCTTGGTGAGAGAGCCGTCCTTGTTGCCGTCGCGGTCCTTCATGAAGGCTTCGATCTTGTCGCGTCTCGCTTCGCGTTCCTCGCGCTCCTTTTTCTTTTCGGCTTCCTTCTTTTTCGCCTGCTCGTTGGCGCGTTTGTTGCCGCCGCCTTTGGCTTCGGCTGGAGTGGCAAACACGGCGAGGATGGCAACGAGGGCGATGGCGATGGCTTTCATGGTTTTTTTGGGTTAACGGTCTCGGATACGGGAAGTTCGGAGCCGATCTGTCGGTATCAAATGCCTCGCGGCGGGTCGAGGCGCAATCTTGCGGGCCGGTAATCCGGATTTCCGGAGGTCAATCGGTGGGAACGTGCGGTTCGAAAGTCATCGAACGTTCGTGCTCGCGGGCCTTGGCGGACTTGCGGGCCTGCTGGTGGAAATTTTCCTGGGCGCGGAAGGCCTTCTGGCCCTTGGCGCGGCCGATGCGCTGGAAGGTGCCGTCGGGCAGGATGCGCGAGGCCTGGGTGTTGTCCTGGAAGAAAGCGTCAAGGATGCGGATGAGCCGGCGTTTCAGCACGCCGTCCTCGATCGGGATCATCAGTTCGATGCGCTTTTCGAGGTTGCGGCTCATCCAGTCGGCGGAGGAAATGAACACCTCGGAGTCACCGCCATGGTGGAAGTGGAAGATGCGGGCATGTTCGAGGAAGCGGTCGATGATGGAAACCACCTCGATGTTTTTCGAGTGCCGGGCGTCGCCAGGCTTGAGGCAGCAGATGCCGCGGACGTTGAGTTTGATTTCCACCCCGGCGCGGGACGCCTGATAGAGCGCGGCGATGATGTCGGGGTCCTGAAGCGAGTTGATTTTGGCGGTAATGCGGGCGGGCAGACCCTGTTTGGCGCGCTCGGCCTCGCCGGTGATCAGTTCGATCAGCCGCGGTTTCATCGCGGTGGGCGCGGGGATGAGGCGCTGGAATCTAACAAGTTTGGAACGGCCGGAGACGGCGTTGAAAAACAGCGAGGCATCGTTGCCGAACTCGGGCTTGCAGGTGAGATAGGAGATATCCGTGTAGAGTCTGGCGGTGGATTCGTTGTAGTTGCCGGTGCCGAGATGCACGTAGCGGCGGAGATGGCCGGACTCGCGGCGCACGATCATGCAGATTTTGGCGTGGGTCTTGAGGCCCTTCACGCCGTAAACGATCTGGGCTCCGGCGCGTTGGAGTTCGTCCGCGCGGTCGAGGTTGCGGGCCTCGTCGAAGCGGGCCTTGAGTTCGACCAAGGCGGTGACGTGCTTGCCGTTTTCCGCGGCCTTGATCAGCGCGTCAATGATCCGGGATTTCCTCGCCGTACGGTAAAGCACCTGCTTGATGGCGATGACGTCGGGATCGGCGGCGGCTTCCTCAATGAGGCGGAGCACCGGCTCGAAGGACTCGTAGGGATGGTGGAGCAACACATCCCCCGAGGCGATGGTTTCGAACATGGATGCTCCCGGCGTGACCGAGGGTGAGTTCTGCGCGGGCCAGTCGGCATCGCGCAGATGGTCGAAGTCGGGCAGGAAGGCCAACTCCATGAGCGCCGCGAGCCCTGGTGGCCCGTCGATCCGATAGACCTCCTGGCTGCCCGCTCCGGTGACTTCCTGAATCATGCGCGCGAGGTCGCGCGGGGCGTCGGCCCGGAGTTCGAGGCGCACCGTGTCCGAAAAGCGCCGGGCGGTGAGCATGTCCTCCATTTCATCGGCGAGATCGATGGAATCCTCGTCGCGCACGACGATGTCGCCATTGCGGGTGACGCGGAAGACACTGGTGGCGGTGACCGTTTCTCCGGGGAAAAACAGTCCCGCGTGGGTGGCGACGAGATCCTCGATGAGCAGGAAGGCGTGGGTGCCCTCACTGTGGGGCACGGGCACGCGGCGGCTGACGGTTTCCGGAATCGGGATAAGCGCGTGGCGGGTGGTTTTCGTCTCCGGATCCAACAGGCGGCAGCCGACGACCACCTGAAGCGCGGGGACGACCGGCGGAACTTCGCCCGGTTCGACGGCCAGCGGGGTGAGCAAGGGGAAAACCAGATCCTCGAAAGTGGCGGCGATGAGCGCGGCCTGCTCGGTGCCCAGTTCCGCCGGAGACATCAGCCGAATGCCTGCTTTGGCGAGCGCCGGAACGAGTGATTGGTTGAAGAGGCGGTATTGCTCCTCGTTCATGCGCAGAATGCGCTGGCGCAGGGCGGCGAGGTTGCGCGTGGGCGTGAGTCCGGACGGATCGGGCTTCTTCATGCCCCCATGGCGGAGGATCATCAGTCCGCCGACACGAACCTGGAAGAACTCGTCGAGGTTGGACGCGGTGATGGCGAGGAACTTGACGCGTTCCAACAGCGGCAGGTCGTCGCGCAGGGCCTCGTTGAGCACGCGCTGGTTGAACTCCAGCCAGGATAACTCGCGATTCAGATAGGGGACTGACATGTCGGCCGGATGATGGAAGATGGGTGACTAACCACGAATAACAAGAATTTCACGAATTGAAGATGGCTTCTGACATGCTTTCAGCCAACCCGCCCGCGAGTCAGGCAGATGTTCCGATGATCTCGCGCATGTTGGTGCCTTCCGTGGTTCCACTCCGAGTTCAGTCCGCTCCGTATCAATGGGTCATCGGGCTTTCGCCGGAGGCGTCGCCAAGGTGGGATAGATTGGCGGGGAGGAAGCGCTTGAAGCGGGTCTTGTCGATGGCCTTCATGTAGGCCTCCTGCGGGGAAATCATGCCTTCGCGCAGCTTGCCCCAGATGGATTCGTCCATGAACTGCATGCCGTCGCCCTTGCCGCCGGTGATGACGTCGTAGAGTTTCTGGGTGGCACCTTCGCGGATGATCGCGGAGACGGCGGGGGTGGCGAACATGATCTCGTGCACGGCGGTGCGGCCCGGCTTGTCCACGCGTTTGCAAAGGAGCTGGGCGACCACGCCGCGCAGCGAGGCGGCGAGCATGGTGCGGACCTGGGACTGCTGGTCGGACGGGAACACGTCGATGATCCGGTCCACGGTCTTGCGGGCGTTGTTGGTGTGCAGGGTGCCGAAGACGAGCAGGCCGGTCTCCGCCGCGGTGAGGGCGAGCGAGATGGTTTCGAGGTCGCGCATCTCACCGACGAGTACGATGTCCGCGTCCTCGCGGAGTGCGGCGCGCAGGCCGTCGGCGAACGAAGGCGTCTGGATGGGCACCTCGCGCTGGGTGATGATCGAGCGCTTGTTGCGGTGAACGAACTCGATGGGTTCCTCGACGGTGATGATGTGGCGGTTGTAGTTGATATTGATGTAATCGAGGAGTGCGGCGAGCGTGGTGGATTTGCCTGAGCCGGTGGGGCCGGTGACGAGCACCAGACCGGAGCGCATGCGGCCGAATTCCTTCACCACGTTGGGCACGCCGAGGGATTCGAGCGAGGCAATCTCGGTGGGAATGAGCCGGAACACCGCGCCGAGACCGTTCTGCTGCTTGAGATAGTTGCAACGGAAGCGCGAGTCCTCGTCCATTTCATAAGCGAAGTCGAGGTCGCCGGTTTCCAAGTAGCGCTGAAACGCGCGCGGATCGCAGATCTCGCCTAACAGGTTTTTGAAGCTCTCGCCGCTAAGGACCTCCTGCTCGGGAATGGGCGTGACCGCGCCGTGCACGCGGATCTTGGGCGGCTGGCCTTCGGAGAGGTGGAGGTCCGAGCCTTTGTTGGCGATGAGGTAGCGGAAAAGTTCGTCGATGCGGGCCATGGTTGGGAAATTCTAAATATTAAGTTCCAAATTCGAAACGAATAGAGGACCTCTCGTCTCAGGCATGTTTCATCTTCGTTTCGAATTTCATGCTTCGTGCTTCATGCTTTTTCCATCAGGATTGGAAGAAGGCCTTCATCTGGGTCTTGTCGTCGGCGCGGAAGAGCGCTTCCTCTCGCGAGATGGCACCTTGCACATAGAGTGTGCGGAGGGACTCATCCATGGTGATCATGCCGACGTTTTTACCGGTCTGCATGACGCCGGGGAGCATGAAGGTTTTGCCCTCGCGGATGCAGTTGGCGACGGCGGCGGTGTTGACGAGCAGTTCGAGCGCCATCACGCGGCCGGTGCCGTCGAGTTTCGGCACGAGTTGTTGGGAGAGGATGCCGCGCAGGGATTCGGAAACCATGATGCGGATCTGGTCGCGCTGGTCGGTGGGGAATACGTCCAGCACGCGGTCCAGGGTCCGCGGGGCGTTGCCGGTGTGGAGGGTGCCTAGCACCAAGTGGCCGGTTTCGGCGGCGGTGAGGGCGAGCTGGATGGTCTCGAGGTCGCGCATTTCACCGACCATGATGACGTCCGGATCCTCCCGCAGCGCGCCGCGCAGGGCCTTGGCGAACGAATCGGTGTGCAGGTGGACCTCACGCTGGTTGACGTGGCAGCCCTTGGATTCGAAGACGTACTCGATGGGATCCTCGAGCGTGAGGATGTGGTCCTCGCGGTCACGGTTGATGAAATCGACGAGTGCGGCGAGCGTGGTGGATTTGCCGGAACCGACGGAACCGGTGACGAGGATGAGTCCGTTCTGATAGCGGGTGAGGGGAATGATGTGATCGAGGGGCAGGCCGATGTCCTCGATGGAGCGGATCTTGGTGTTGATGATCCGGAACACCATGTCATAACCGAGACGCTGCTTGACGACGGACGCCCGGTAGCGGCCGTTTTGTGAGGCGTAAGCGAAGTCCACATCGCCCTTCTCCTGCAAACGGGTCCATTCCTTTTCGGCGAGGAATGATCGGGCGAGACGTTCGGTTTCCTCAGGTGTCAGCGGGGCGTGGTCCTCCCAGATCGGTTGAAGTTGGCCGAAGCGGCGCCAGGCGGGCGGAAAGGAGGTGGCCAGGTGGATGTCGGAGCAATCGTATTCGCGTCCGAGCTGGAGATATTGGTCAACGTGGTCGAGGACCTGGTGTGTGGACATGGGTGTGAGCGGAAAGGATTCGGTTTTCAGTGAGGCATCCGGCCGTTCATGGGGGACGAAGCCTGGGGTGACAGCCAATGTTTCGCCTGATTGGCGAGCCACATTTTTGCGAGCGGGCGGGCTGCGGTCAAGGTGAGACCAAGCAGGGTGGCGGGAATTCCGCGGCGTTTTTTTGCGGACGCGGCCGGTCGGCGGCGGAAGATGAGACTGGCAGCCAGGCCGGTGGCCATGGAGCCGAAGACCCATGGGCCCGGGTGATGCCTGAGCGAGTCTCGCAGGCGGGCGGGAACATCCAGTTTGTGCCGAAGGGCGGCAGCCTCGTCTCCGAGGAGAGCGCGGGATTGCTCCGCCAGGCGGACGAGTTTCAGGATTTCCGGGGATTCTGGAAGTTTTCGATCCATTGGCGGTCTTTCCTGAACTCGTTTTTGGTGTGCGAAAATGCCGGAGGAAGCGGCTTGCGCAGGGCGCGAACCAGCAAGGCGGCGGCGATCACGTGAACCACGGCGGCAATTCCCGCGAAGGTGTGCCATGGCCAGCCGGTGGACTTGGCGGCCAGCGAAATCACCGCAACCAGCAGCAGCGCCCACGCGAAGAAAACGCAAAGCGCCGCCCCGGCACCAAGCAGCGCACGGGTCCCGGCGGTACGTGCGGCATCACCGGCTTCCAACTGGATAAGCGCGACCCGCGTGGCAATCAGTGTCAGCAGGGCCTCCCGCCAGTTGGTGGGAGGGCGCTGCGACGAATCGACGGGCTCCGCATCGTCCGGATACGGGTTTCCGGTTTCGTTTCCGGGATTCATGTGAGGGCTCCGGTCTGTGCCCGCGTGCCGGGAACGACGGATGGCGGATGGGGTTTATCCTGGACGGGTCAACGGCGAACGATGAGCCCGATGAGGAAGCCCAAACCGAGGGCGCTCAGCACGCACTTGGTCGGATTCTGACGGATGTAGTCCTCGGCGGTCACATGGAACTCCCGAGCCTTCACGCGGGTGTCCTGCCACTGTTCGTTGGCGGACTCCTTGAGGTGCTGGGCCTTTTCGGCCGCCACGGCTTTGAGCGCCGCGGCCTTCTCGGCGGCGGTGTCCTTGAACTGTTGGGCGGATTCGATGGCCCGGTCCTTCAACGCGGTGGCCTTGGACTCAGCGGTGTGAACGAAATCACGCGCCTTTTCCCCGGCGGCCGCGCGAAGGTCGTTGGCGGCTTGGGCAATGGACGGCGTGGTGGCGGGCGAGGGCGTGAACCCTGCCTCCGGATCGAGACTTCCGGCGGTGGAAAATGGATTGGACATGGCTTGATGGAGGGTTGCGACAGGTCCTGATGACCTGTCCGGTTGGAGGAACGGTGGCACTTTAGGCCGCAGGGTGCAAGGAGTGACTTCGGAAAGCGCCGCCCTAACCAAAAGAACGGGCAGTCGCCTGGCTGTTACGTTCGGGTGAGATGCGGATTTTCCCTGTCTTTCCAGGGCCTTAGCGGGTGCAAACGACCTTGAGTGTGCCTTTCAGGTTGTAACCGAGCGCGCTGCCGGTGATCGGAATCGTGAGCTTCAGTTTTTTGCCCTCAATCCTGACCTTGAAATGGGTTTTGATCACGCCGGAAACCTTTTGCCCTTCGTAGGTGGTCGACGCCTTCACCGTCACCGGCGTGCTGGTCGCTCCCACCCAGTCGGTGCCGGATTTGCGGAGTTGGACATAGGTCGGGCCGGTGATCCTGACATTGAATTTCATGCCGAGTTCCTCACCAAGCTGTGAGATGATCCTGGAGGCGGCATCGCGGTTGAGTTGGAGCTTGTTGTTGCGGATGGTGATCTTGCCGTTCTGCAGGGAGGCGAATTGTTCCACCATTGCCTCGTCGAGGGTCAGCGTTTCACCCGCCAGGGTGATCGAGCCCGAAGCTTTCACGAACTTGTAGTCCCCGTTGGGGGCGGCGGCGAACATGGACGATGGCGCGAGCGACATCAGGAAACCACACACCGCAACAGCCAGCAGTCTGCCAGGACGGCCGCGGAGGAGGGGGGAAACCGACGGGTTTTGTGTTGCCAGGGTGGTCGTTTTCATAACATCCGAAACTACCTCCGCGCGGCTAGCGGTTCAACCCGCCAAGAGCTTCAGGCATTCCGTATCCTCTCATTTTCCACGCATATTCAACCATTGCGCGGAGGATCGGAATTGCCGGAATGTCCAGCTGTGTCGCATGATCGCGGCCGTGACCGAAAAGCCCCGCATTCCTTGGCTGGAAACCGCGTCAAAACGAGTGGTCCGGCTGGTTGGCGTGTCCGGTGGGGCGGACTCGGTGGCGTTGTTGCACCTGCTGGTGGGGGCCGGTTTTTCAAAGCTGATCGTGTGTCACCTGAACCACGGCTTGCGCGGTCGCGAGTCGGGTGCCGACGCCCGTTTTGTGGCCGCCTTGGCGCGCCGGCTGAATCTGCCATGTGAGATCGGCCGCGCCGACGTGCGGCGCATGATGCGGGAGTCCGGCCTGTCGCTTGAAACCGCGGCCCGCGAGGCAAGGCACCGGTTTTTCGCCGCCTGTGCCATGAAACACCGCTGCAAACGCGTGCTGCTGGCCCATCACGCCGACGATCAGGCGGAGACGATCCTGTGGAACCTGCTCCGCGGATCGCGCGGGCTTCGTGGCATGTCGGGCGAACAAACGATCCGCGTTGAGGGCATCGACCTCACCATGGTGCGGCCCCTGTTGGATTGTCGGCGTGACGCATTGGTCGATTGGCTGGCATCCAACGGCCATCGCTGGCGTGAGGATCTGTCTAACAGCGAACCGGTGGCCATCCGCAACCGCATCCGCAACGAGGTCTTTCCCTTGCTGGAATCGATCACGGGTCGGGATCCGGTGCCGGCCATGCTGAGGGCGGCGGATGATTTCCGCGCGGCGTCGGCGTTGGAGGAGGAACTGCTGGCGCTCGCGCGGCTTGAGGATGATGGCGGCCGGATTCATCTGCCGTCGTTTCGCGAACTTCCGATCCACTTGAGGCGGACGGTGTTGAAAGCCTATCTCGAAAAGCGCGGGGTCCGCACGATTGACCGCGCGCTTCTCGATCGCTGTGACGCGATTGTTTCGCCTGATGCCGCTCCCTCGGTGAATCTTCCTGACGGCAGGAGACTGCGACGCACGGCCGGCAGGCTATGGCTCGAAGGGTGACTTCGGTTTTCCGCCGCCGGGCCAGATTTTCTCGAAATCATTCGGCGGTCGCTCGGCCTGGCGAATCAACGCGTCGGCAGTGAGTGCGGTCCACGGATTGATATCGCCGCCGAGGCATTCGATGGCCTGCACCGTCCACACATTGCAGACCCGCGGAACGAAATACGAATGCCGTCCTTCGAGTTGCACCCCTTCGCCCCAACTCGATTCACAGATCACCTTGGGACGTCCGTCCGCATCGGTCACACTGCATTCGTTGAGGAATCGCGCCAAGGCGGGACCATGCCTGCGGTCCACCAGCTTGCGCCAGATCCGCTGGTCCGGCAGCACTTCGGCGACATGCCAATCGGAGGGAATCAACTCCATCACCGAGGGTGTGGGAGTGAAGAGCACGCGGAACAGTTTCCACTTGGTATCAATGCCTTCCTTGGAATAGGCGTCCCGGTTTCCCCAACTCATGGTGACATAAGTGGTATCGGCAAAACCGGCGGGCGGCACAAAGCCGGACTCCGCGAGCCAGTCATACGGAAAAACCATTCCGGTATGATACTTGTCCGCCACCAGCCACACCAGCACATGGGGCGGCTCTTCATCGGGAGCGGGATCGGGGTTGGTGTTGGAAACCATCACGCGCCGCGTTTCCGGAGGCTCGACGGGCAGGCGGATGCCGCAAGAGCAGAGAAGCGCCGCGGGCGGAAGCGTCATCCACGCGGCGCGCAGGACCGCAAACAGCCTCGTCATCAGCCTGGCAGGAACGAGCAGATGTATTCGCAAATCCCGTCCTCCACCACGATGGTGAATCCGCTGTTGCCCGGCACGTCGAAATGCGAGCCCGCCTCGATGGACATCGTCGCATCACCGCCATCGAGTTTCACCTCGCAGGAACCGGCGATGATCTCCATGCGTTCCGGGGCGGCGGTGCCGAAATGATAAGTGCCCGGATAGATCAGTCCGAGAGTCTTCTTGCTGCCGTCGGCGAAATGAACGCTGTGGGAAACAACCTTGCCATCGAAATAGACGTTGGCCTTGGCATCGACGGTCACATTGGGGAATGAAGTCATGGTGTGGTGTTGTGATGTGGGATTATTCGGTGGGCAGTCCGGCGCCTTTCCATTCGTCCCAACCGCCGCTGAACACGCTGGCGGGATAGCCGAATCCGGAAATGTGGCGGGCCACGGAGCGGGCGTCCGGACAAGTGATGCCGGAACAATAGACGACGATGGTTTTTCCTGCGGCGAGCGCGGCCTTGATCTCAGCCTCCCGGCGGTGGATCGCTTCGTCGCAGTTCTTCAATGGCAAATTGATGGCTCCGGGAATGTGCCCGAGTCCGTAAAAGAAACCGAGACGCGCGTCGAAAACCATGACCTTGCCGGCCTGATGGAGTTCGAAGAACTTGTCGAGCGGGATGGAAGTCACCTCGCCACGGCCGTTCATGCGTGGCTTCTTCTTGAACGCGGGAGCGGCATCCGGAGTGGCCTTCTCGGCAGGCGTAGCGGGCGCAGGCTGCCGGTCCGCGCAGGACGCGAAGGCCAGCACGGCGGCGAGTGCCGATAACCGGATGCCGAAGCGGCTCATTTGACGATTTGGATCAACTCGATATCGAATACCAAAGTTCCGGCGGGCGCCCCCGGAGGCGCGTTTTCGCCATAAGCCAGAGCGGCGGGAATCCACAGCCGGCGCTTTTCGCCCTCGACCATGAGTTGCACCCCCTCGGTCCAGCCGGGAATCACCTGGTCCAGCGGGAAAACGATCGGCTCGCCGCGTTGCACCGAGCTATCAAACAAACGGCCGTCGGTGGTCCAGCCGGAGTAATGGACCTTCACTTGGTCGGTCGCCTTCGGATGCACTTTGCCCGTGCCCTTGGCGAGCACGCGCGAGGCGATGCCGGAAGCGGTTTTCTCAGCGTTGTCAGGGGCTTTGGCCACGTCTTCGGGAGCTTTGGGCGCGGTCTTGATCGAGAGGAGCTCCACGTCGAAGACCAGCGTGCCACCCGGACGGCCGCCGCCGGGATTTTCGCCGTAGGCGAGATCCGCCGGAATCCAGAAGCGGCGCTTCTCGCCTTCGGCCATGAGCTGCACGCCTTCGGTCCAGCCCTTGATCACGCCATTGAGCGGGAAACTCGCGGGCTGGCCGCGGGTGATCGAGCTGTCGAACATTTTGCCATCGGTGGTCCAGCCGGTGTAGTGGACCGTCACCGTGTCCGCCGCACTGGGTTTGTTCGACCCCGTGCCGGGCTGAATGACCTTGGATGCCAGGCCGGACGGGGTTTTCACCGCGTCGTCGGGCGCTTTGGCCACATCCGCAGGGGCATCGGGCGCCTTGGGCGCGCGCTTGATCGAAAGCAACTCCACGTCGAACACCAGCATGCCACCCGGACGGCCGCCGCCAGGGCTTTCGCCGTAAGCGAGATCGGCAGGGATCCAGAAGCGGCGCTTCTCGCCCTCGACCATGAGTTGCAGTCCCTCGGTCCAGCCCTTGATCACGCCGTTGAGCGGAAAACTCGCGGGCTGGCCGCGGGAAACCGAGCTGTCGAACAGTTTTCCGTCAGTCGTCCAGCCGGAGTAGTGAACCGTCACGGTATCCGTGGCGGAGGGCTTGTCCGACCCCTTGCCGGCCTGAAGGACCTTGGAGGCAAGGCCGGAGGCGGTTTTCGTGGCATCGGCGGGCGGGGCTTTGACGTCGGACGGGGCTTCTGGCATGGCGGGTTCCTGGGCGCGGACGGAAAGGGCGAGAACCAGCCCGGCCGCGAACGGGGCAATGGAGCGCAGCGACTTCAGCGTGAAACACATGGCGGGAAACTCGACCGATTCCGCCCGCGCTGTCAACTCCGGTATTGCCCGCCGTTCCGCCGGTCGCGCACCTCCATGGCGGTCGGCTCGTTGCAATACGGACAGCGGAAGGCGTTTGTGAGCAGCGCCGTCAGGGCCACCCGCAGCCGGTAGCTTCCCAGAAACGCGCGGGCGTTGCGGTGTTTCATGCAGCGCTTGGACGCCAGCACCGGAGTCATGCACAGCGGGCAATGGGTGCGCGCCGCCATCATCCACTGCAAGACGGCCACCAGCGCCGTAAGCAGGATGCCGCCCAGAGACATCAGGATGAGCCAGTTGTCATTGGTGGCCATCGCATAAATCAGCGCGCCGACCGCGATCGGAGCAATCAGGCACTTGGCCAGTATCAGCAATGCCGCCATGCGAATGCGGCGGATGGATGATCGGGAGGGGAGACGGTGCATGTGAAATGCCGACAAGCGATATCTCAACTCGTGCCGGAATGGTATCTTAATCTTCCGGAATTGTCACATTAGCGGATCGCATGCCGAAACGCCCGGTTTTTACATCTATCTGATGTTTTTACAACCCGTCGGCCAGTCAGAACAACAGGCCCTGCGACGCGTCTCCCCGCGGGGCCCGTCCGGGGGATGCCAGCAGCGCGTCGATTTTCGTCAACAGGTCCAACGACGGTGTTTCCTCGCTGTTGAGGAAGGCCCGGAGACGCTCGCACCACTCCGCATGGGTGCCGCCCTCGTCGCGGGCGAGGAGCAGCGCGGTCTGTGAAAGGCGGCCGCTCACCGCAAACTGCCGACTGGTCCGGCGCAGCCAGGCGTCGAGGTAGGGTCGGTCGGGTTTGAGGTTGATCACGCGCGGAGGTTCTCGCCGATGCCGGCGGTCAGGTCAAGCGGGCAACCGCATATCGGCGGCGCCTACGGACGACACTCCGTCAAATGATTGAGAAACCATGAAGTCATTTCCGCATAGATCGGGAAATCGGTGATGAGCACGTTGTCATGCCCGGCATCGGGAATCTCGATCCATTTTCTGGGAAGTCCCGCCGACAGGGCATCATGCAGGCGCTTTCCCGATGTGAAAGGCACGACCGAATCGGCCGTGCCGTGTGCGATCAAGGTCGGAGCTTGGACCGAAGCCACTCGGTCCAAGGGCCGGATGTCCGGCAAGCCGATACCGGTTTTCTTCTGATAGAGCGATTCCATCTCATCGGCCAGCAGGTCGCCGAGCGTATGACCCAGCCGTCGGCGCGCATCGTTCCGCGCGATTCCACCGAGCGAATCGAAGCTTGCCACCACGATCAGCGCGCTCCATGGCGCGTCCGGCAGCGCCGCCGCATGAATCGCCACGGAGCCACCCATCGAGATGCCCATCAGGCCGGAAGGCTTGGGCTCGAATCCGAAACGGCTGGCCGCTTCATCGAGAACCCGTGCCGGAACCATGGCCTCGCGCACGCCGTAAGTGGCGATCTTTCCGGGGTGATCGCCATGGCCAGGCAAATCCGGAATCACACAGCGGAGCCCGCATGCGGCGAACCGCTCGGCGATTCCCAGATAATCCTCCTTCCGCCCCTTGCGGCCATGAAGCAACACAAGGGTGCCGAGAATTTCGCCGAAGGGCGAAAGCCGAAACCCGCGTTCAGTGAGTTGGTTTCTGAGGATCTTCCCGCGTTCCCCGGGAGAGCCCGCAGGGGAGACCACGAGGCAGGGAGTGCCGTCCTGCGCCGTGAACTCCTCCACGCGGATGCCGTGAGCCGGCAGATCAGCGAGAAACTCCCGATGATAATCCATCAGGTCGCGGCGGGGAGGAGAGGCCAGTTCCGCGGTCGCCCAGCGGACCACGACAATGGGTGCCGACACCAACAACCCCAGCAGCAGGAGAATGAGCGGACACCGGTGTTTGCGGAGAAAACGCATGGCTTCACCGGCGCCGTTTCAGCAAGTGAGAAGAAGGGGTCGCGGTCTCACGACCGCGCCCACGCCTCAAGGAATCGAATCGTGAATCTGCGCGAGGGAGAGGATGGTGTAGGCGGTGACGAGCACCGGGTTGCTTTCCATCCAGCGGCCGTTGTCGTTCACCCATGAGCCGTTTTCGCGCTGGGCGGAGACGAGTTTCACGCCGAGGTCGTTGCGCCAGTCGGCTTCGGTGCCATCGGCGAGTTTGAGTTTGTCCACGTTGGCGGCGGAGAGGGCCTTGGACATGGTCTGATAGTAATAATAAAGCCCCTGCGCGCCCATTCCCGGGTTTTCCTCGGTGGTGTAGTTGCGGCCGAGCCATTCCTTCACGGCGACCACGCGCGGATCATCCGGGCTGAGTTTGGCATAGATGAATGAAAGCAGTCCCGCATACGAGATCGAGCCATAGGACCGGAGTGCGACGCGGCCGTTCTCGAGTTTGTCCTCACCGGCCTTCGACTCGAAGGTGTTGTAGATGAACCCGCCCTTGTTCTTGGGGTCGTTGGACGCCCAGTCCTGATCGTTCGTTTCCTCCAGGTTCTGGCAGCGCGAGAGGAAGGTGACGGCCGCGTCCCAGTCGAGGTCCGGTTGGTCGCCGTGTTTGCCGTCCTCGACAACCTTTTTCGAAAGCGCGAGGGCCTCGATTGCGAGATAGGTGTTGGACATGTCGGTGAACTCCTTGTTGGAGCCGTAGCCGATGCCGCCATCATTGGGGTTGTCGGTTTCCTTCGCCTGGCCGAGGTCCCATTGGTTGGCGATGAGATGCTTGCGGGCCTTGACGATGGCGGGCTCATATTCGGCTTTGCCGGTGGCCATCATCGCGGTGACGGAAGTGGCGGTATTGTAAACCGTCAATCCGCGGTTGTAGATGCCGCCGTCCTCCTTCTGTTGGGCGACGAGCCAGTCGAAGCCCTTCTTGAGATGCTCGGGAAGCGGAGCCTTGCGGTCGATGTTCGGATCGCGCACACCCGCATTCAGAGCGAGCGCGGTGAGTGCCGGCAGCGCGGGATCGTCCCAGTGACCTTCGGTTTTCTGCTGCTCCTTGAGCCAGGCGTTGCCGCGGGCGATGGCCTGGCGGATTTCCTGTTTGATCGACTCATGGCGGGCGTTCCCCTGGGCGCTGGCGATGGCGGGGACGGCCCCGAGGAACAGGATGGGAATCAGTGCTTTCATGGTTTGTTTGGTTGGACGGCGTTCTTGTAGGGAGCGATGACGAGCGTGACATTTGTTCCCATGGCAGGCACCCGTTTCGGATAAACCAGCCAGACGGTGTCGTCACGGTTGTCCTCGCCCGGGTAGTTGATCAGGGCGGAGAGGGTGATGAAAATCGCGGCGATGTCCCCCGTCGATTCGGGGGCGAAGCGGCCTTGGTGAAACTCCGAGCCGCCGTAAACCCACGGGCCGGAGGGCATGGCGGTGTTTTTCACGGCGTGCTGGATCCACTCATTGACGGGCGTGCGTTTGGTCTCGCCGTTGTCCTTCCATTCGACGTCGATCGAGATGCGGGCGGCGGATTTCACGTCTTCGGACACCTCGGGAAAACGGTCGGACAAACCGCCGGTGCCGTTGGGCAGCGGATAGAGTTCGCGCGAGGGCTTGTAGCGCAGCAGGGTGAGGGCGAGATTGAGATCGGTGGGCGAGGCCTCGGTGACAAACAGCGATTCGTGGACCTTGCCGTTGATGTGGACGACGAGAAACTCCAGTAGTCCCTCGGTCATGTTGACTTGCGAAGGGATGCGGATTTCGCGCTTGGCTTGATCGAAGGTGATCTTGCCAATCCGGAACCGTCCGTCTTCGAGTTTTTCGACCGAGGGTTTGACCGGTTCGACCTTTTGATCGGGAGCGGGCAGCGACTTGGGCTCCACCGGCGCACGGTCGTCAGCCACTCCGTGGGAAAGGAGCGCCAAGGTGGTGAGCAGCAGGAGTCGGGCGGGCATGGGTCTCGCGGCGGCGAGTTAACGTCGGAATATGGCGGATTCTTTGGAAAATGACAGCGATCAGTCGGCTTTTTCGGGCGGATGGTTGAGCAGTGTGCCCATTTCGCGCCAAAGCATGCGGGTGATGTGGCTGTTGAGCGCCTCGTTGACGGTTTCTCCCTCGAAGAGTGGCGGGGGCGGGTTTTGGCGCACGCCTTTGCCGACGTAACCGCGGATGACCTGGAAAGCGGTCTTGCGGACCTCGTCGGCGAGTTTCTCGTTGGAGGCGACGGTGAACGAAAGCACCTCGGTGGAGCGGGATTTCTCGGCGGCTCCGCCAAACCACAGCGCGACCGGCGCCGGACCGGTGACCTTGCGCGGGTCCTTGCCAGCGGTGATTTTCGCGGTGACCTGGAGGACGCCGGAGGACGCCTTTTCGATCTCCACCGCGATGGTTTCCAGCACCGACTTCAGCGCGGTGGCCGTACGCTTGCCGGTGCCTGCGTGGAGAGTCACCGCGATCCGGCGTGCGGGATCGGAGTTCCAATCCGGCAGGGTGGGGCGCAGACGCTTGATCGCCTGCACTGCGGCGGCGGTCTGGGTGGCGTCCGGTTTTCCGGAATCAAGCACGCGTTCCCAGGCGAGCAGCGCGCGCTGGAACTCGCCCTCGGTCTCAAGCAGCACGGCGAGGTTGATCAGGTGCTCGGCACCCTTGTCCGCCAGATCCGTGTATTCGTGGATGACGGGTTCGGTTTTCAAATCACCGAGTTCGATCGGCGGTTTTGGCTCCAGCACCTCCGGCGGAGGAATCGGTGCCCGCGCGGGGGCGGCGGATGAAGCGGTGACATGGGTAACTTTGGCTTCCCTCAGCGAGGTCTGGACAACGGACCGGATCGATTCGAGTTCCGCCTGCGAGGGCGGTGCCACAAAATCCATCCCCCGCGTGCCATGCCACCATAACCCGGTCACGAGAGACAGGCACAGCAGGATCACCACGGGAATCGGTACGCGCACGCCGGGAAAGTGCCTGTGGGGCCTGCCGGCGGAAAGCCGAAATCGCCGTCCCGCTCAACAAAACACCCCGGCCGGAGATCCGGACGGGGTGCTTGGAAAAAAGATGACCGGACGATCAACCCGCGCTTTTGACGAGCAGGGCGCGCTTGCCGACGCGGCCGCGGAGGTAGTGCAGCTTGGCGCGGCGGACCTTGCCACGGTTGACGACCTCGATCTTGGCGATCCGCGGAGTGTGCACCGGGAACACGCGCTCGACGCCTTCACCGTATGAAATCTTGCGCACGGTGAACGAGGCGTTCACGTCCACGCCACGGCGGGCGATCACCAGGCCTTCGAAAATCTGGATACGCTCCTTGCCGCCTTCCACGACCCGGCAGTGGACCTTCACGGTATCGCCCACGTTGAATGTGGCGATGTCCTGCTTCATTTGCTCCTGTTCGATTTTCTTGATGATGTCCATGGGGTCCTCCTTCGGGAAAAATGTGCGTTTCTGATGGTGCGGAGCGGGGTGCCCTGCCGCGCGGGGCGGGAGAGCTACGTGATCCATTCCGCAATTGCAACCGTGAAATTGCCGGAATTTCACGGTTTCCCATACACCGCCGCCGGGTCGAAGGCCTTTTCCGCTCCGATCCATTCCAGTTTCGCCGCGCCACCGGCCGATGGAGCGCCCACCTTGCGGTAGAAACACGAGTTCCGCCCGGTGTGGCAGGCCCCGGCGCCCACCTGCTCGACCATCAGGATCAGCGCGTCCTGGTCGCAGTCGGTGCGGATTTCCACGATCTTCTGGATATGGCCGGAGGTCGCGCCCTTGTGCCAGTATTCCTTGCGCGAGCGGGACCAGTAAACGGCCTCGCCGATCTCCAGCGTGCGGCGGAGCGACTCGGCGTTCATGTAGGCGAGCATCAGCGGTTCCTTGGTGGCCGCGTCCATGGCGAGGGCGGGAATCAGGCCGTCGGCGTCGAATTTCGGGGCGAAATCGAGACCTTCCTCCAGCTCGGCCTTGTTGCCGCGGGCGGCGAATGTCGTGTGGCAATCCATGGCTGGAGGGTGCTGGCGGCAATCCCGGGTGTCGAGACCGGTTTGCCCGCCGGGATTTGCAAAAACCGGGCGCATCTTGAGGGGGACAGGGCAAAAAAGTCGGCCTAGACACGCGGTCGGCTGTCATGGGCACCCAAGGAGGGGTCGAACGTGTCCGCCCACGCGGATGGGGTGCCGATTTTCAGCGGATTGGGTCTTTCCATCGTCATTTCATCCGCACGGCGAACACGTTTCGCCGCTCCTTAATTTTTTGGTCCCGCGCCCCATCTTGAGGCGGCCCGGCTTTTCCGATTGCCTATGACCCGCGACCGGAGAGCATCGCCCGCGCATGGCCTATTCGGCGGACAAAGCCTACGATCTGATCTCCTCGGCGCACAGCCGCGGACGTTTGGCCCACGCGTTTCTCATCAGCGGCGCACATGGCGCGGGCAAGGAAAAGCTCGCGGCCCGGCTCATCCAGTTGGTCAGCTCCGGCGGTGGTGCTGGCGGTGGCGGATTTGATCTCTTCGGCGAGCCGGTGGTGGTGGAAACCCCGCCGCTGGACGAGTTGGAAAGCGGCTGGATCCGTATCGTGCGCCCACGCAAGAAATCCCGCATCATCAGCGTGGATGAAATCCGCGACCTCGAGCACACGCTGCAACTCGCCGCGCCCGGCGGTGCCTGCAAGGTGGGCGTGATCACCGAGGCCGACCGCTTGAACGACCAGGCCGCCAACGCGTTTCTCAAAACCCTGGAGGAACCGCCGAAAAACACCCTGCTGCTGTTGCTCACCGCCAATCCCCAACGTCTCCTGCCCACCATCCTCTCGCGCTGCGTCCGCGTGCCCCTGCTCGGCGGCATGCCCCTGCTCGGCGGCGGCGGTGCGGAACTCGTCGCCGCGCTCAACCAGGCCGCCTCGCGCGGATTCGGCACGCCGGTGGCCGCGCTGCATCTGAAGGCCACCTTCGCCTCCTTCCTCGCCGCCTCCCGCGAAGCCGCCGACGATGCCGCCAAGGCCGCCGAGAAGGAGGAAATCTCCGCCTACAAGGATGCCACCGACGGCACCTGGCTCAAGGAACGCGAGAACTACCACAAGGCCGCCGCCGAGGCCGAATACCTCGACGCCCGCAACCGCCTCTTCGATGTGCTCATGGCCTGGATGGCCGACCTGCTCCGCATCAAAACCCGCTCCGGCGGCCTCGATTTCCCGGACACCGCCCACAAGCTCGAAACCATCGCCGAAAAGGAATCCGCCGCCCGCTTGCTCCAGCGCATGCAGGCACTCGAATCCCTCCGGCGCTCGCTCGAAACGAATGCCTTCGAACCCCTTGCCATCGAGGTGGGATTCCTCAAGGCCTTCGGGTGATGCCAGTCTGAAAATTGGCAGGGACCGACCGGGCGGTCCGTGAGAATGGCAAGCGAATGTCGGGCCATTGCCGGATTCGAAAGCATTTCATGGTCGGGCAATCCGCCAACCATTTGCCGGACCGCCCGGAGATGTCCCTGTCTTTGGCAATGTTTCGATCAGACTCTAACAGAAACTCACTTCGCCGGGATCACGCCGATTTCCGCGGCGCTGATGTGGTTTCTCTCGATGCAGCGCAGTCCGGTGAAGCGCAGGAATCGGGCGTTGATGGGGGATTTCAGCGGGATCGTCTGCTCGACGGGATTGGCGCGGATGTTAGAGAACTCGCCTTCGGCGGCGGTGATCCAGCGTTTGCCGTCCTGGCTGAGTTCGAAGCGGTAGCGGTCGGTCATGCCGTGGGCCGTGCCGTCCTGGCGTGGCAGATAGGTGATGGCGGCAACGCGGACCTCGCTTCCGAGGTCGATGTCGAACGATTGCGGAGGCGCCTGCTCGGTGGCCATGTGGGTGTGCCACAACGTGTCCGGATCACCGTCGATGGCGCGGCTGGCATCGCCCGCGGTTTGGGAAACGATGCGCCAGCCGGTTTTTGTCAGGTTGTCCGGTGAAAGGCGCGGATCGGCGTTCATCGTGGAGATGTCCGGCATTTTCAGCAGCGAGAATTCCGTGAGACAAGGGACTGCCGGGCAATCCGTGACGCGCAGCCGCAGCCGGTCGGTAGTCACAGGGGAGGGGAGCTTGGCGAGCACTTGGTGGCCGATGGTTTTGCCGGCGTGGATTTCCTTCCATGATCCGTCGATCATCGCGTCCACGGCGAAGGCGTCCACGCGCTGGCCGAGGCGGATCTGTTCGCGCAGGCGGATGACGTCGAAGGTGGCGGAAGCTTTCAGTTTGATCTCCCCCGTCGGCGTGTGGCTGGCGTCGTCGGTGGTCCAGTAGGTTTCGATGTCGTTGTCTGTTAGATTCGGCGGCTTGAAGCGGGGATTATTGCCGCGTGACGGAGCGGACACGGCAGCCCCGGCGGCGAAGTCGGTGGCCAGCAGTTGGTCGCGCAGTTGCTTGAAACCCGCGAGCGAGCGGAGGTCCGGCTCGCGGAGGCGTCCATGATGGTCGGGCGGCACATTGAGGATCAGGTTGGCTCCGCGCCCGACGCAGTCCATCCATACCTGCATCAGCTTGGCGGGTGACTTCACCTTGCCGTCCTCGGCAGCATGCCAGAACCATCCGGGGCGGATCGAAGTGTCACCTTCGGCGGGCATCCAGGTATCGCCGTGGCGCACTCCGGTCGCCGCGTCGCCGCCTCGCTGCGAGTCCATCGTGTGCCAGTGCGGATAGGCGACGTGGCCTTGCTCCGAGCCGCCCCAGCGGGCGTCTGCGGCGCCCCATACGACGCATTGCGGCTGGATTTTCCGGATCATTTCGACGGCTTCGGGATACCGATAGTAGCCGGGTGGGATGGTGCGTTTTTCCTTTGCGCCGCCATACCAGCCGTCGCCGCCGTTCGCGCCATCGAACCAGATTTCAAACACCGGGCCGTAGCCGGTGAGCACCTCGCGGATCTGTTCGTGAAAGGCCTTCACATATCCCTCGCGGGCGTATTCGGCGTGGTTGCGGTCCCATGGGGAAACGTAGATGCCGAAGCGCAGCTTTTCGGCGCGGCAGGCATCGGCAAACTCGCGCACCAGGTCGCCGCGGCCGTTTTTCCATGGGCTTTTGGTGATGTTGTGGCCGGTGGTTTTGGTCGGCCACAGGCAGAAGCCGTCGTGGTGCTTGGCGGTGAGGATCACGGCGGTCATGCCCGCCTCGCGGAAGGATTTCACGATGGCGCGGGCGTCGAAGGCGTCCGGGTTGAAGAGCTTCGGGTCCTCGTCGCCGTAGCCCCACTCGCGGTTGGTCCAGGTGTTGAGCCCGAAGTGCACGAAGGCGTAGAGTTCCATGCGCTGCCACGTGATCTGGCGTTCGTGCGGAATGGCACCGAACGGCGCGGGCGCTTCCACCGCGCGGCCGGGAACGGTCAGGCAGGCGATGGCTGTTAGAACGGCTCGGCGGATCATGGGTGGGCGAATCGGGCTGGGCATTTTGCCCCGATTCTACTGATGGAAAACGGATTTTTATTCAAGAGAGCCTGCGCTTGAACTTCACTACAAGTCCTCCGGTGGCTACTTCTTAACGAGCTTGAGTTCCTTCCTCTTCGTGTAAATCCGGTCCACCTTATAGATGCCGACGGTAGTTGTGTAGTCCCAGGTGCCTGCCATATGGTCGGTGGTGAAAGTAAAAGAGCCGAATTTTTCACCTGTCCAACTCTTGACGGTCAACCTGGTGCCGCTGATTTTTCCAACCAGGAAGGGGCTTTCACCAGGACTGGGTGGGACGGCAACATCCGGATCGAGCAGGGTGAATTCCTTCCTTCTGTAGGTCTGGCGGATATTCACCGTGTTGTCGTTAGGCCCTTTCGTAATGATCCAGGTGATGATGCGCTTTTCGGTGGCTACGTCTTCGAAAACCCCCCTGGATGAATCCATCTGCGTGTAGAATTTCACATAGAACGGCGTCTTCCACTTTCCGATCAGCGAACGGGCCGGGGGAAGCTTGTAATTTGATGGCGGGACTGTTTCCGCAGCATTGAGATTGCCGCCCACGGTTAGGATGAAAAACGCGGAAACAGCAAAAACCACCGCCTTCATGATGAGAGAATATGCGGAGTCTGGATGGCATTGTCAAGGTCCAATCACTGGTGCCATTGCGGTGCGCAGCCGAGGTTGGTTCTTGGCCTTCCAGAATGACAAAAGCCCGATCAACCTTCGGATATCCGCTTGGGTGATGGGCGGGTATGCCGGTGCGGGTCGCCCATGCAAGGCTCCTCAAACCGCTTTCCTCAAGGATTCGATCGCCTCGCGTAGGTCATCGTGCGTGACGCCGCGGACGACTTTCGCGCTGCCCGGGGCGTCGAGTACGACGAAGCGGATCTCGCCGGCCTTGAACTTCTTATCCGTCGCGAGCTTGGCCATCACGGTATCCGTGGCGATGGTCTCCGGCAGAACAAGCGGCAGGCCGAAGCGTTGCAACACCGCGATGATGCGGGCCGAGGCGGACGGGCTGAGGGCGGCGTGTTTTTCCGATATTCGTAAAGCCGCGCGCATGCCGAGTGAGATCGCCTCGCCGTGGAGCAACTGGCCGTAGGGCACCGAGGCCTCGATGCCGTGGCCGATGGTGTGGCCGAAGTTGAGCAACGCGCGGATGCCGAGCGTCTCGTGTTCGTCGGCCTCGACGACGCGTGCCTTGATGGCGATGTTGCGGGCGATCAGCGCGGCGGGCACGTCGCGGTTTGACGGATCGAGCGCGGCGAGTTCATCGAGCATCTCCGCATCGCGGATGGCGGCGTGTTTGATGGCCTCGGCGAAACCCTCATGAAACTCCCGGTCGGGCAGCGTGCGCAGGGTTTCCGGATCGACCAGCACCAGCTTCGGCTGATGGAAGGCTCCTAACAGGTTTTTGCCCTCCACCACGTTCACGCCGGTCTTTCCGCCCACCGAGGAGTCCACCTGCGAGACGATGGTCGTGGGAATCTGCACGAAAGGCAGCCCGCGATAGAAAATGGCGGCGACAAAGCCCGCGAGATCTCCCACCACGCCGCCGCCGAGCGCGACTACCAGCGATTTGCGGTCGTGCCCGGCCCGGACCATCTCGCGGCAAACGGTTTCCGCGTGGGCCATCGACTTGGAGGCCTCGCCCGCCGGCACGGTATGGAGCGAGCAGTGGAAACCGGCGGTATCGAGCGAGGAAATCAGCGTTTTCCCGTGGAGCGGGGCCACCGTTTCATCGCTGACGACAGCGACGCGGCACGGTGCGATCCCGGCTGCGGCAAACGCTTCCGCGGCACGGCCGAGAACGCCGGGTTCGACGATGACATCGTAGGATCGCTCTGCCAGATCGACATGGACGGTGGGCATGCGCGGAGCATGAAAGATGGCGGCGGCTTGTCCATCGATTCCTTGGATTGCCCTTGGCCGCGCGGCATGCTTGGCTGCGCGCATGGAAGTGCGCCAACGCGACGGGCAGACCCCGTTCACCACCAAGGACGGATCGACCATCCGCAGCCTGCTGGATCTCTCGAACGCCCCGGTCGCCAGGCAAAGCCTTGCCGAGGCGAGCATCCCGGCGGGCGGTGCGACCGAGCGGCATTACCACCGGCTCAGCGAGGAGTTTTACTATCTGCTGGAGGGCAGGGGAGTGATGGAAATCGATGGCGAGGAGCGCGAGGTCGGGCCGGGCGACGCGGTTCTGATTCCCGCCGGCGCGTGGCACACGATCCGGGCGATGGAGCCCTTGCGGTTTCTATGCTGCTGTGCGCCGCCGTATGCGCATGAGGACACTTATTTCTCATGATCGCCACGCGTTCATCCATGACGTCCGGCGGGCTGCTCTGCGCCCTGCTGGCCACCTGCGCGACGGCGGCCGGAGAAACATGGGACGAACGCCTGGCCCGCTCGTTTTCCGTCAGGCTCAGGGAGATTCAGGAGGAAATCACCGCGTCCGAGGCGCCGCTGGCCAAGCTGCCGCGCATCCCCATCGACGACCAGGGAGGCACCGGCGGATTTTTCGCCACGCAATTGCATGCCGTTCCTCCTGCCAACGAAACCTACGCGGTCGATGTCCGCTGGCCGGAGGAGGCGGAAATCGACATGGTGGCACTGGTTCCCACGCGGCGCTACGACGCGAGCGGACTCGATGCCCAGTATGGCATGCCGGACGATTTCACGGTGGAACTGACGGATGCCGACGGCAAGGTGGTGGCACGCGTGGCGGCGGAAAAATCGGCGCGTTCGAGACCTGTTAGAAAAGGTCATCCGTTTGTCTATCAGATCCATCCGCCGGTGAAGGCCTCCGGTTTGCGCGTGACCGCGCTCAAACTGGTGAAGGACGATGATCGCGACGAGTTGTTCGTCCACGCGTGGGCGGAGGCATTCGTGTTTTCCGGGATGCGAAACGTGGCGCTCGCGGCGAAAGTCACTTCCCGCGGCGGCCAGGTGCCGACGGCGCCATGGCTGTGGAGTCCGGATTTCCTCGTCGATGGCCAGACCCCGCTCGGCCTGCCCGAAGTGCCGGCGGAGGAACATCGCAATGTCGGCTGGCTCTCGAATGGCCGTGAGAATTCGCGCGATGCGGTCTCGCTGGTGGTGGATCTCGGCGCGGTGAGTGACATCGACGGCATCCGCCTGATGCCCGCCCGGCGCCCGACCACCGACCTGCCGAGCGGCTTCGGGTTTCCCGGGAAACTCTCGCTGGCGGTCTCCGAAACGGGGCAGGCGGACACCTGGACCGTTCTGGCCGAGCGCGATTTCCGCAATCCCGGTCATAGCCCGGTGGAGGTGTTGATCCCGAAAACCCGTGGCCGGCACGTGCGGATCGAAGCGGTCGAGTTATGGAAGGAACTCGAAACCTATCCGGCGTTTTTCGCGCTCAGCGAAGTCGAAGTGCTCGCCGGAAATGATAACCTCGCCATCGGCAAGGCGGTCCGCTCGGCCGACAGCATGCCGAACATCATCGGTCCCGGCGGGCGCTACTGGAGCGCCGCCGCGCTGAGTGACGGTTATGGACCGGACGGCAAACTGGTGCCCGCGCGCGAATGGCTGTTGCGCTTCGACGAGCGTTTGCGGCTTGAAACCCTCCGTCACTCGCTGCGGGCCGAGCGCGTCGCGCTCATTGCGCAATGGCGTGGCTGGGCGCTGATTGTTTTCGCCCTGTTAGGCACCGCCGGGGCCTTCGCCATTGTCGCCTTGCCCATCCGCTACCGCATCCACGCGCGGCGGGAGTTGGAGCGAGTCCGTGACCGCATCGCCGGCGATCTCCACGACGAGGTGGGCAGCAATCTCGGCAGCATCCAGATGTTCGCCGATCTCGCTGAAGGCCGTTCCGGACCGTCCGAGGAACTCAAGCGCATCCAGCGCATCGCGGCGGAAACCGTCAGCGCCGTGCGCGACATCGTCTGGCTGCTTCGCCCCGGTGGCGACCACCGCATCGCCACCGTCGAGCACTTGCGTGAAACCAGTTCCATCATGCTCGAATCGCTCGATTGGAAATTCCACGCCAACGAGCCGGCATGGCAGGTCGAGTTGCCCGAGGAACAAACCCGCCACCTGTTCCTGTTCTTCCGCGAGTCGCTCCACAACATCCTCCGCCACGCCAAGGCCACTGCCGTTACGGTCGATGTGAGCAAGGAGGAGAAGTCCTTCCGCATCAGCATTGCCGACGACGGCGTCGGCATCGATCCCGCGAAACTCGAACGCCCCGCCACCCTCCGGGCGCTGCGCCAGCGGGCCACGGCACTCCATGCGGATCTCCAGGTGGACACCGCCCCGACCAAGGGCACGAAACTGACACTGGTGGTGCCACTCGATCACCGCAAGCGCGCCAAACGCCCGGCCGCCCCGCAGATTTCCTGAACCTTGGCTTTCCGTGAGCCGCATGCCGCGCTATCACTTCCGCACATGGCCAAGGGACTGATGACCACCGAAAATCCGATCCGCCTCATCCTCGTCGAGGACCACGCGGATTTCCGCGAGTCGGTCTCGATGGTCCTCGAACAACGCGGCGGTTACCACTGCGTCGGCGGTTTCTCGACCATGGAAGACGCGCTGGAAGCCATCCGCGGCGGTCTCACCGCCGATCTGGTGCTCTCCGACCTCGGGCTGCCCGGCATGAGCGGCATCGACGGCATCCGCAAGGTGCGCGAGTTGCTCCCCGAGGCCCGGGTGCTGGTGCTCACCGCCTTCACCGACAAGGCGAAGGTTTTCTCCGCCCTCGAAGCCGGTGCCCACGGCTACCTCGTGAAAGCCGGCAGCGCCGTGCGACTCATGGAAACCCTGGAGGAAGTCCTCGCCGGGGGCACGCCCCTCGATCCGAAGATCGCCGGCATGATCCTTCAGACCTTCCGCAAGCTCAGCCCCATCCCCGAGGCCGAAACCCTTTCCAGCCGCGAGTGCGAGGTGCTACAGCTCTCCGCCAAAGGTCTCACCCGCAAGGAAATCGCCGACCAACTCAGCCTCTCCGAGCACTCCGTCACCGAATACATCAAGCGCAGCTTCGACAAACTCCACGTCCGCAGCCTTCCCGCCGCCGTCAGCGAGGCCATCCGCCGCGGGCTGCTCGACCTCTCGTGAGTTTTCCGCGTCGGGGTTTCGGGGACATGACAGGCGACCTCAAGCCGCGTGCGGCTGGACCTCGCGGCTGATGCGTTCCCCATTCTCGCGTTCGGCGCGCATGAGTTCGTAGTCCAGTTGCAGGCGGAGCCAGTAACCGTGCGAGGTTCCGAAATAGCGGCTCAGGCGAAGGTCGTGTTCCGGCGTGCAGCGACGACGACCCTTTTTCATGTCCGTGAGATGCGGTGAGGGAATGCCGGTCATTCGGGAAATTTCCGCTTGGGAAACCTCCCACTCCTCGATGGTTTCGCGCAGGGTCTCCGCGAAGAAATTCATAAGCGGCAATTGGCCGGGTTTTCGTTTCATGTCCTTCAATGATAGTCGGTGATTTTCACTTCGAACGCCTTTCCTTCATCCCAACGGAAAACCAAGCGCCACTGTTGGTTGATCCTCACGCTCCAGAATCCCCTGAGATCGCCGGAAAGGGATTCCAAGCGATTGCTGGGCGGTATTCGCATGTCGGATAGAATACCGGCCGAGTGAAGCTGACGGAGCTTTAGAAAGGCTCTTTCCTGAATGTCTTCCGGTAGTTTTCTTGAGCGTCCGCCATTCCATATCTTTTCGGTTTCCTTGCATGAGAAATCCCGAATCACCGAAGCACGTTACCAATTCCGGGTATGCGCGCAACCTCGAAATCATAATCGTTCATCAATGCTCTTTCTTTCGTTGCTTGTTTCACCGGCATTGTCGTGGCTTCGGCTTGAGGTGGGGGCGCGACCTCCGCAAGACACCGCCTCCGCGTCCCAAGATTTGGGGACAAGACAGCAAACCGGAAATCCATCATCTTCACCCGCGTCGAGGGGAGAGGTCCCCGGTTTCAGCATCATGACAAGCTTCGCGGGGCCGCACGGGTGTGTGGCCCCGCCGCTTTTTCAGGGGATCGGTATGCCACCTCGAGGTGGGATTGAATTGGCTGTCCCGATTCGGAAAAATCCACGGATTTCCCGCGATTTTCCGCCGTGCGGTGCGATATTTCCCTGAAAAATCCGGGCGAATCCGCGATTCGAAATTTTCTTTCCTAGAACCACGGGCGATTCCGGCTGTTACGCATTTTTTGCTTGGCTGAAACTACCCATGGTAGGAAAATGGAAACGCTCGATACAACATATGGTATCACCCTTCGGATTCCTTAATCAAACCCCAACCACTCGCCCCACCGGCGCCCTTACCCCGAATCATCCGCCATGAACCCGCTGTCCACGACCCTTGAAACCCCCGTTCGCCGCACCGGTTCTCCCGCCCTCAGCCAACCCGGGATGGTCTTTGAACCCCGCTTCGCCACACCCGGTTTGTCGCCTTTTGATGAGGTCGAGTGGGATCACCGCACCGCCGAGATCACCGATGACTCGGGCAAGGCGTTGTTCCGTCAGGAAAACGTGGAGGTGCCGAAAAGTTGGAGCGAACTGGCCACCAAGATCGCCGTCTCGAAATACTTCTATGGCGACGCCGCGCTGGGTCGCGATCCGAAAGCCGGCGGCCGCGAGCAGTCGGTGAGGCAGCTCGTTCATCGCGTCACCCGCACCATCACCGACTGGGGGCTGGAGGACGGCTACTTCGCCAGCGAATCGAGCGCCGAGAATTTCTATCAGGATCTCACCTGGCTCTGCCTGCACCAGCACGGAGCCTTCAACTCGCCGGTCTGGTTCAATGTGGGACTCTATCACCAATACGGCGTGGGCACCCACGGCGGGGAGGGAAGTTGGCACTGGGACGACACGCTCGGAGCCGCCAAGCGCGCGTCCACCCAATACCAGTATCCCCAGGCCAGTGCCTGCTTCATCCAGGGCGTGAAGGACAACATGGAGGACATCATGCGCCTCGCCGCTTCCGAGGCCATGCTCTTCAAATACGGCTCTGGCACCGGTTCGGACCTCTCCACCCTGCGCTCCTCGCGCGAGAAACTCTCCGGCGGCGGCCGACCCTCCGGACCGATGTCGTTCCTGCGCATCTACGACCAGGTGGCCAACGCGGTGAAATCCGGCGGGAAAACCCGGCGCGCCGCCAAAATGAACACCCTCAAGGACTGGCATCCGGACATCGAGGACTTCATCGAAGCCAAAACCATCGAGGAGAAAAAAGCCTGGGCACTTATCGAACAAGGTTATGACGGCTCCTACAACGGCGACGCGTATGGTTCGGTGATGTTCCAGAACGAGAACCTTTCCGTCAGAGCGAGCGACGAATTCATGCAGGCCGCGGTTGCCGGCGACGCCTGGTGGACCCGCCGCGTCACCGATGGCGAACCCTGCGAGAAAAAGAACGCCCGCGAACTGCTGCGGAAAATCGCGCTTGGCACATGGACCTGCGGCGATCCCGGGATGCAGTTCGATTCCACCATTCACACCTGGCACACCTGCAAGGGCAGCGGACGCCAGCACTCGACCAATCCCTGCTCCGAGTATCTCTTCCTCAACGACACCGCCTGCAACCTCGCCTCGCTCAATCTCGTCCGATTCCAGAAAACCGACGGTTCCTTCGACACCAACCGCTTCAAGGCTGCTGTGAGGGTTTTCATCACCGCCCAGGAGATCCTGGTGGACCGCGCGAGTTATCCCATCAAGTCCATCGCCGAAAACTCCCGCGCGTTCCGCACGCTGGGGATCGGCTATGCCAACCTCGGCGCGCTCATCATGAGCCGCGGCCTCGGATACGACTCCGACGAAGGCCGCGCCTATGCCGGGGCCATCACCGCGCTGATGACCGGCCACGCCTACGAGGTTTCCGCCGAACTCGCCGCCACCAAGGGACCGTTCCCATCCTATCACGACGCCCGCTATGGCGACGTCACCGAACCCCCGGCTCCGTCCAACGAGTCCTCCATGCTCGAAGTCATCGCCCGCCACCGCGACTGCGCGTGGCAACTCGAAGGCCACGGCGATTGCCTGCCGATCATCGACGCCGCCCGCGAGAGTTGGAACCGCGCGCTCGACCTCGGCAAGCGCCAGGGATACCGCAACGCCCAGGTCTCCGTGCTCGCCCCCACCGGCACCATCGGCTTCCTGATGGATTGCGACACCACCGGCATCGAACCGGATATCGCCTTGGTGAAATACAAACTCCTCGCCGGCGGCGGCATGTTGAAAATCGTCAACCGCACCGTTCCGCCCGCCCTCAAACGGCTCGGCTACACCACCGACGAGATCGCCGCCATCCTCGTTCACATCGAACAATACGACACCATCGAGGATGTCACCGATCCCGAAACCGGCAAGGTTGTTAGAAGCGGATTGAAATCCGAACACCTCCCCGTCTTCGACTGTGCCTTCAAGCCCCACCTCGGCACGCGCAGCCTGCACTATCGCGGCCACCTCCGCATGATGGCCGCCGCCCAGCCGTTCCTGTCGGGAGCCATCTCGAAAACCGTGAACCTGCCCGAGTCCGCCACCGTCGAGGACATCATGCAAACTTACATCGAGGCCTGGCAGCTCGGACTGAAAGCCGTGGCCATCTACCGCGACGGATCGAAGCGCTCCGCTCCACTCAATACCAAAAAGACCGCTGACATGGGCGGCGGCGCCACCGAACTCACACCCGCGGCCGAGGACCTCGCCGAACGCATTGCAACCCTCATCCGTGAGAACGAGGACCTGCGCAAACGCTCGGAAACCCGCACCCGTCGGCAAATGCCCGACACCCGCATGTCCCTCACCCACAAGTTCGAAATCGCCGGCCACGAGGGCTACATCACCGCCGGCCTCTACGACGACGGCCAACCCGGCGAAGTCTTCGTCCAGATGTCCAAGGAGGGCTCCACCATCGGCGGACTCATGGACACCGTCGCCACGCTCACCTCGATGGCCCTGCAATACGGCGTGCCGCTGGAGCAACTCGTCAACAAGTTCGCCTATCAGCGCTTCGAACCCAGCGG